>Ga0209473_1000782_pt1 | contig 18465 bp, 20 predicted proteins | sample GraSoiAngelo_133_FD_185890 | JGI IMG/M metagenome (GOLD analysis project Ga0209473, IMG submission 185890) | Grasslands soil microbial communities from the Angelo Coastal Reserve, California, USA - 14_0929_05_20cm (SPAdes) (version 2) | ecosystem: Environmental > Terrestrial > Soil > Grasslands ...
GGCGAGCGAGAGCGAGCGCACCTGCGCCCGATCTGCGGACGAGCGCGGCAGGAGCGGCGGGTCCGGATGCGTCTCCTCGAGATACTCGATGATGGCAAGCGACTGGGCGATGGTGGTGTCGCCCTCCACGACGACCGGGATCAGACCTTCGGGATTGACGGCGCGAAATTCGGGCGTGTGCTGGGCGCTCACCGGTGCGCGCAGATCGATCAGCGCCGTCTCCCAGGGGATGCCCTTGAAGCTGAGCGCGATGCGCACCCGATAGGCTGCGGAGCTTCGATAGTATTGATAGAGCTTCATGGGCAGTCCGATCCGTGAGTGCGGTGCTATCTCTCGGGCGAAAGCCGCTCCGGTGTGCGCGCTCAAGCCGGTTGGGCCGGACCGATCCGGTTGCGCAGCACCTCGAGACCCTCGATGCCGCCCTCGAGGCGATCGCCGGGCTTCAACGGCCCGACGCCCGAGGGCGTGCCGGTGAAGATGAGATCGCCCGGCCTGAGCTCGTAGAGCTTCGAGAGCGCCGCGATGATGTGCGGGACGTCCCACACCATCGTGCTCACGTCCGATTCCTGGCGCCGCTCGCCGTTGACGGTGAGCCAGATGCGGCCCCGCGACAGGTGTCCCTGCGCTGCGGGACGGATCGCGGCCACGGGCGCGGAGCAGTCGAAGCCCTTCGCGGTATCCCACGGCTCCCCGCGCTTCTTGGCCGCGTGCTGCAGATCGCGGCGCGTCAGGTCGTTGCCGGCGGCGTAACCGAACACGTGCCCGAGCGCATTCTCGACCGACACGTCGCGGCCACCGCGGCCGATGGCAACCACGAGCTCGATCTCGTAGTGGAAGTTGGTGGTGGCCGGCGGATAGGGAATCGCCGCGCCGTTGGCGACCAGCGCGTCGGCCGGTTTCATGAAGAAAAGCGGTGGCGCCTCGGGATCCGCGCCCATCTCGCGGATGTGGTCGGCGTAGTTGAGGCCGACGCAGTAGATGCGGTGCACGGGGAAGCGCTCATCTGCGGCGGCGACGGCCACGCTCGGCGTGGCGGGAGGCGGGAAGGCAAAGTCACTCATTGCGCTCGCGCTCCGGACTCACAAGGGGAGGTGCAGATTGCCACTGTGCAAACGGCTAGACTAGCTTCCGATGAGCATCTGGCGCGCTCCCCTCACTCCCGAGCAGCTCACCGAGCGTGGGCGCCGGAGTCTTTCCGGCTATCTCGGCATCCGGATCACCGAGACGGGCGCGGACTTCCTGCGGGCGACGATGCCGGTGAACGAGCACACCCAGCAGCCCTTCGGCGTGCTGCACGGCGGCGCGTCCGTGGCGCTCGCGGAAACCGTCGGCAGCCTCGCCTCGATGATGTGCGTCGACACGGAACGCTCGATGTGCCTCGGTCAGGACATCAACGCCAATCACCTGCGCGCCGTGTCCTCCGGCACCGTCACGGCGACCGCGCGTCCCTTCCACCTGGGTGCGCGCAGCCATGTGTGGCACATCGAGATCCGCGACGAGCGGGAGCGGCTGGTGTGCGTGTCGCGGCTGACCATGGCGGTCGTGGATCGCCGCCCGAATACGGCCGAGCCCGCGTGAGGTGAATCATGTCGGACGGAAGCCCGCAGCCACTCGCCGCTGCCGCGACGCTCGACCAGGCCCTCCTCGGCTATACCCACGTGATGTACGCGCTGCACTCACTCGCGGTGCTCATCGGCATCACCACCTTCCACACCATCATCGGCAGCTTCATCGGGAGCCTGCCGTCGATCGTCGCGGTCGTCATGAACTATGTGCGCCGCTCGGCGACCCGCGGCACGCTCCTCGAGTCACACTTCCGCTGGCAGCTGCGCACCTTCTGGTTCGCCGTGCTGTGGGCGTGCCTGTCCTTTCTCTTCATGGCCACCATCATCGGTATCCCGGCCGCCCTGGTCGGCCTGCTCGCGCTGACGATCTGGATCATCTACCGCCTGGTGCGCGGCTGGCTGGCGCTGCGTGACAAGCGCCCGATGTACGTATGAGGCGTGCGGTCTGTCTGGCCGCGCTCGGCGCGGCATGGCTGGCGGCGGGCTGCGGGCAGAAAGGCCCGCTGTACCTGCCCGACAAGAATGCCCGCGCGGCCACGACGCCGTCGGCGCAGGCCACCCCGGCGCAACCCGCCCCTGCAGCACCCCCGTCCGTCTCCGCAGCCCAGCCGGCCCCGCCATCGACAACACCGACGCCGCCTGCGCCGGGGAAGCCCGGCGACAAGAGCGACGACTCCGGGACGCCGAAGTAGCGGGTAGTACTCAACGCAAGTCTGCCCGCTGCGCCTCGCACGCTCCCATGACGCGCTCCCCCGACCTGGTCCTCGTCGACGGCTCCTCTTATGTCTACCGGGCGTTCCACGCCCTGCCGCCGCTGTCCAACTCGCGCGGCGAGCCGACCGGGGCGCTCCTCGGGGTGCTCAACATGCTGCTGAAGTTCCTCAAGGACTATCAGCCGCGCCGCATCGCCGTGGTGTTCGACGCGCCCGGCAAAACCTTCCGCGACGAGCTGTTCACCGAGTACAAGGCGCACCGCCCGGGGATGCCCGATGAGCTGCGCTCGCAGATCGAGCCGCTGATGCAGATCATCGGGGCGCAGGGGCTGCCGCTGCTGCGCGTGCCCGGCGTGGAAGCCGACGACGTGATCGGCACCCTCGCCCGTCGCGCCGCGCAGGCCGGCCAGCAGGTGCTCATCTCCACCGGCGACAAGGACATGGCGCAGCTCGTCGACGGCTCGATCACCCTCATCAACACCATGAACAACGCGGTGCTCGACCGCGACGGCGTGAAGGCGAAGTTCGATGTGTACCCGGAGCAGATGGTCGATTTCCTGGCCCTGATCGGCGACAGCTCCGACAACATTCCCGGTATCGACAAGGTGGGGCCGAAGACCGGCGCGAAACTCCTGCAGCAATACGGCGGCCTCGACGAGCTGATCGCTCACGTGGCGGAGGTTCCGGGCAAGGTGGGCGAGAACCTGCGCGCGGGCCTCGCGACGCTCGAGCTGTCGCGGCGGCTCGCGACCATACGGACCGATCTCGAGCTGCCGCTGTCGCCCGAGGAGCTGACGCCCGGTGCGCCGGACGTCGCGCGCCTGCGGGAGCTCTACACGCAGTACGAGTTGCGGGGACTCCTGCGGCAGCTCGAGGGCGGCGATGCGACGGAGGCGGACGACGACCTCGTGCAGAGCACCCGGGCGCAGCGCGCCGCGGTGGGCGCCGGCGCACTCGCAGCGGCCTCCGCGGCACCCTCAGCGGCTGCCACGCCGTCCGCGGCCCGCGCGGCGCCCGCCGACATCGCCCGGCGCTACGAAACCATCACCCGCTGGGAGGACTTCGAGCGCTGGCTCGCGGCGCTCGGCGCCGCGGAGCTCTTCGCCTTCGACACCGAGACGACGAGCCTCGACTACATGCGCGCCGAGATCGTCGGCGTGTCCTTCTGCATCGAGCCGGGCGTCGCCGCGTACGTGCCCCTCGCCCACGCGTATCCGGGCGCGCCGCAGCAGCTCGACCGCGCCCGCGTGCTCGAGGCGCTCAGGCCCATCCTCGAGGATCCCGAGCGCGGCAAGCTCGGGCACAACCTCAAGTTCGATGCCCACGTGCTGGCCAACGCCGGCATCGCGCTCGCCGGCATACGCTTCGACAGCATGCTCGAGTCCTACGTGTGGAACAGCGTCGCCACCAATCACGACATGGACTCGGATGCGCAGCGCTATCTCGGGCTGCGCACCATCAGCTACGAGGACGTCGCGGGCAAGGGCGCGAAGCAGCTGAGCTTCGACCAGGTGCCGGTAGAGCGCGCCGCGGAATATGCGGCCGAGGATGCCGACGTCACGCTGCGCCTGCACGGGGCGCTCTGGCCGCAGCTCGAGAGCGTGCCGGCGCTCGCGCGGCTGTACCGGGAATGCGAGCAGCCGCTCGTGCCGGTGCTCCTCGCCATGGAGCATCACGGCGTGCTCGTCGATCGCGAGCGGCTGCGCGCGCAGAGCCGCGAGTTCGCGCGCCAGCTCCAGGAGCTGCTGCTCGAGGCGCACCGCGAAGCGGGCCACGAATTCAACATCGAGTCGCCGCGGCAGCTGCAGCAGATTCTTTTCGAGCGGCTGCAGCTGCCCGTTCGCCGCAAGACCCCGACCGGTCAGCCCTCGACCGCCGAAGACGTGCTGGAGGAGCTCGCCGCGAGCTACGCGCTGCCCCGGATCGTGCTCGAGTACCGCGCGCTCGCCAAGCTCAAATCCACCTACACCGATAAGCTCCCCGAGCAGGTGAACGAGCGCACCGGGCGCATCCACACCTCGTACGCCCAGGCGGTGGCGGCCACGGGACGGCTGTCGTCGGTAGATCCAAACCTGCAGAACATCCCGATCCGCCGCTCCGAGGGACGGCGCATCCGCCGGGCATTCATTGCGCCACCGGGCTGCGTGCTGCTCGCGGCGGACTATTCCCAGATCGAGCTGCGCATCATGGCGCACCTGTCCGGTGATGCGGGGCTGCGCGCGGCGTTCGCCGCGGATCGGGACGTGCACCAGGCGACCGCGGCGGAAGTGTTCGGCGTCAGCCCCGAGGCCGTCACCGCCGATCATCGCCGTACCGCCAAGGTCATCAACTTCGGCCTCATCTACGGCATGTCGGCGTTCGGCCTGGCGCGCAACTTAGGCATCGAGCGCAGCGCCGCACAGCAGTACGTGGAGCGTTACTTCCGGCGCTACCCGGGTGTGAAGCGCTTCATGGACGAGACGCGCGCCCAGGCACGCCAGACCGGCTACGTCGAGACGGTGTTCGGCCGGCGGCTGTACCTGCCGGATATCCGCTCCGGAAACCCGCAGCTGCGCCAGGGCGCCGAGCGCGCCGCCATCAATGCCCCGATGCAGGGGACGGCGGCGGACATCATCAAGCGCGCGATGATCACCTTGCATGAATGGTGCGCGCGGTCGCACTCGCCGGCGCGGCTCATCATGCAGGTGCACGACGAGTTGGTGTTCGAGGTCAGGAGCGAGGCGGTCGCCGAAGTGGCGGCCGCGGTGCGCGAGCATATGGTGAGCGCCGCCTCGCTCAGCGTCCCCCTGCGCGTGGATGTTGGGACCGGCGCCAACTGGGACGAGGCGCACTGAGCGGGATTCACTCGCGGCTGCGTGACTTAAGTCCCGCAGGCAACGGCGCGCCCGCTGCCGCAGTAACCTGCGACTCGGTTCGGGCCTGACGTCGGCCTCGCCTGTCGCCGGAGCACGACAGTCAACACCATCCAGGTGACTGTGTTAGAGGTATGGCCGCCTCAACGTGAGGGATAACGACCAGGGTGACTTCATGCGAAAGGGACTGTTCATGGCGGTACTGGCGCTCGGTGCGGGCACCGCGCACGCCGACCACGGATTCATCTATGTCGGTGCGGGCGTGTCCAAGGACAAGTTGAGCAACATCGCCCCGAGCGGCGGACTTGCCGACATCGACAAAACGTCCTGGAAAGTGCTGGCCGGTCTGCGGCCGGTCAGTGTGTTCGCCGTGGAGGCGGATTACCTCGATCTCGGCAGCCAGACGAGCGCGTTCGTCGGTGGCACCTCGCACTCGGACGCCAAGGCGTTCGCGGCCTACGCGGTCGGGTTCCTGCCGATTCCGGTGCCGTATCTCGACCTGTACGGCAAGGCGGGGCTGGCGCGCTGGAAGCTCAACGGCAGCAGCCCCCTCGTGTCCGCCCCGTTCTCCACCAACGGCACCGAGTTCGCCTGGGGCGGCGGCGCGCAGGTGCACATCGGCAACATCGGCGGGCGGCTCGAATACGAGCGCTTCAACATCCCAAACACCAATGGCGCCCGCGTCTTCTCGCTCGCGGTGTTCCTGAATCTGATGTAGCGGTGCGCCGTGCCTGTGGCGGGAACGAGACAGGCACTTGATCAAGCTTATGATTTGTAAAGATATTTTTTGAGAGGCGACGCGGAACTCACGGCCAGCAGCGTACGTCCAATCAGACGAGTGCATCGCACTCCCCGCTTCCCTCCCTGAGCGGGTAGAGCCCGGTTCATAGAGACCTGTGCCGGGTTGGTCTGCCCCGGCGGTTTTCACAAACCGCCGGGGCTTTTTTGTGGGCCCGAGGAATCGCGTTCACTCCGCGAGCCACGCCTCGAGCGTGTCCTGGGCCCGCGCGACACCGGTTCCCTTCAACGCCGAGAACAGTTGCGCCGTCGCACGGCCGGCGAGGGCGGCCTCGGCCGCGCGCAGCGCAGCCTCGGCTTCGCTCCGGTTGAGCTTGTCGGCCTTGGAGAGCAGCACGTGTACGCGCTGTCCCGGCGCCGCCCACTCCAGCAGGACCTCGTCCGCAGCGCTCACGCCGCGACGCGTGTCGACGATGACGAACAGGCCCTTGAGCGCTGCGCGCGCCCGCAGTGCCTCGATGAGCGGCCGCCATACGCGGCGCTCGGCTTCCGGCGCGCTCGCGTAGCCATAGCCGGGCAGGTCGACCAGGCGCTTCCCGGGTGCGAGCTCGAAGAAATTGACGAGCCGCGTGCTACCCGGTGTCTTGCCGGTGCGGGCCAGGCGATGACGACCGGCGATGGCGTTGATCGCGCTCGACTTGCCGGCGTTCGAGCGCCCGGCGAAAGCGACCTCGGCACCAACATCCTGCGGAAACTGCGCCGGCGCGACCACGCTGATCAAAAAGCGCGCATCGTGAAAGCGGCTCATGTCCTAAAGGGGGGCGGGAAGCGCTGCCACGGCCGTAGTGTACAATTCGCCGCCCTCGCATCACGCGACCGAGCCGGAACCACTACGATGCCGCAGAGACCGAGAGTCGCCTGGACGTCGCTGGCCGTCATCGCGGCGGCGCTGCAATCCGCGCCGGCGTCCGCGACCCCAACACCTGCCGCAACGTTCGCCACCGCGGGACCCGCGGCGGCGGCGCCCGAGCTGCCCTTCACGAAGGGCAGGATCGCTGACGGGTCCACGAAGTCGGCGGTGTGCTCGGCCTGTCACGGGCCGAACGGCAACAGCGTCAATCCCGAGTGGCCGCGCCTCGCCGGTCAGAGTGCGGTCTACATCGCCGAGCAGCTGCGGCTGTTCCGCGCGGAGGTGCGCACCAACCCGGTGATGCAGCCGCTCGCCGCAACCTTGAGCGACCAGGACATCGACGATCTCGCCGTCTACTACGAGTCGCAGACGCCGACCGGGCTCGAGGCCGACCCCTCGTACTGGCACGACGGTCAGGCGCTGTACCTGAGGGGCGATCGCGCGCGCGAGATCCCGGGTTGCGTCGCCTGTCATGGGCCGGTCGGACGCGGCAATCTCGCCGCCGGATACCCCGCCCTGCGGGCGCAACAGGCCGTGTACGTGGTCAAGCAGCTGAACGATTATGCGAGCGGCGCACGCTACCGCGGCCCCAATCCCCAGCAGGCGAGCCGCAACGGCGCGATGATGTTCAGCATCGCCAGGCGTCTGACGCCCGAGCAGATCCGCGACGTCGCCTCCTACGTGCAGGGCATGCGTTGATTTCGAGGAGAAAGATGTCACGAGCGCTTTCCCTGGCGGCCCTGCTGGCCTTGTCCGCCTGTTCGCGGCAGGCCCCCGCGCCGCCGCCCCCCGCACCACCGGCCGCCCCCGCGGCGAGTACCCCGCCCGCGACGCAGTCCGAGACGACTCCGGCTCCGGCCCCTGCGGCGACGGCCCAGAACGAGACCCAGCAGGCCACCGCGTCCCAGGAGTCGGTCGACAACGGAGCCGAACGGCCGGCGCGCGGCGACGCCTCGCTCGAGCAGATGGCGGCGCTTCCCGCCGCGGCGCAGCTTCCCGACGGCAAATGGAAACCGGGGGTGCACTACGATCCGCTGGTGCCCGCTCAGCCGACCAGCGTCGCCCCCGGCAAGGTGGAGGTGGTGGAGGTGCTCTGGCTCGCCTGCCCGCACTGCTACGCGCTCGAGCCCTACGTCGGGAACTGGCTCAAGACCAAGCCCTCGTACGTCGAGTTCGTGCGCGTCCCGGTGATGTGGCAGCCGATCCACCGCGCGCATGCGCGGCTCTATTACGCGCTGGACGCGCTGGGCCGGCAGGATCTCATCGCCAAGGCGTTCGATACCATCCATGATCTGGCCGAACGGAAACTGCCGCCGCTCGTGGGCAGCAGCGAGGACGAGACCTTCAGCGTGCAGCAGCAATTCGCGACCCAGAACGGCATCAGCCCCGACGACTTCGCCAAGGCCTACAACTCCTTCACCGTGAGCTCGAACCTGCAGCGCGCCGAGCAGCTCACCCAGCGCTACCACGTCGAAGGCGTGCCGTTCTTCGTCGTGAACGGCAAATACACCACCGATGTCGCGAAAGCCGGGCACGACTGTCCGCAGACCGCGCCTACTTGCGGCGAGAAGAAGCTCATCGAGCTGATCAGCGACCTGGTCGCAACCGAGCATCGCCACTGAGTCCTTCGGAATAGACACTGTCGAGTTGGCGGCGCCCGACCGGATTCGATCCGGTCTCAGGGCCCCGCCGAGGAACTCGAGCCGACTACGAGCGCGCGGCCTCGGACCGGAGGCTGCGCAGCTCAACTCCATGTCACCTTCGATGAGCAGCTCGTTGCGGTGGGCCTCGATTCCATGGTCAGGTCCATGGTCGAGCTACCCCTCCCAGGAAGCTTAAGCTTGTCAGACGGCCCCGGAAACGTGAGCCGGTGGGCGCGCGAGGCCCCCCCTTGAAAGTCGCAGCAGCGTCGCTAAAGAGCAGTTTTTCCAGGGCGTGATAGGAGGACAGCCCCATGAACATTCGTCCGCTTCATGACCGGGTCGTGTTGAAACGGGACGACCCCCAGCAGCGCTCGCCGGGGGGCATTCTGATTCCCGCAACCGCCGGAGAGAAACCCACCGAAGGCCGGGTGGTCGCCGTTGGTCAAGGCAAAGTTCTCGCCAACGGCGAGGTTCGTCCAACCGACCTCAAGGCCGGTGATCGCGTGCTGTTTGGGACGCACAGCGGTACGGAGGTCAAGCTCAATGGCGAGGAGTTTATCGTCGCGCGCGAGGAAGACATCATGGCGGTTGTCGAGGAAGCGTAACGCTGACGAGAAAACACATGAGGTAGTGGAGGACATCACGTATGGCCGTCAAAGAAGTGCGCTTTAGCGAAGAAGCTCGCCACCAGATAGTACGTGGCGTCAACATTCTGGCGAATGCGGTGAAGGTGACCCTGGGGCCCAAAGGGCGGAACGCGTTGCTCGAGAAGAGCTTCGGGGCGCCGATCGTGACGAAGGACGGGGTGACGGTGGCCAAGGAGATTGAGCTGAAGGACAAGCTCGAAAACGTCGGCGCGCAACTGGTCAAGGAAGCAGCCTCGAAGACCGCCGATGAAGCCGGCGATGGCACGACCACCGCGACGGTGCTCGCGCACGCGATCGCCCGCGAGGGGTTGAAATCGGTCGCCGCCGGCATGAATCCCATGGATTTGAAGCGCGGGATCGATCAGGCCGTCACAACGGTCGTCGCTGAGCTCGAACGCCTGTCCAAGCCGTGTACGGACTCGGAAACCATAGCTCAGGTGGGCACCGTCGCCGCCAACGGCGATGCTGACATCGGCAAGATGATCGCCAAGGCCATGGGGAAGGTGGGCAAGGAGGGCGCCGTCACGGTTGAGGACGGATCGGGTCTTGAGAGCGAACTCGAGATCGTGGAAGGCATGGAGTTCGATCGCGGGTACCTGTCGCCCTATTTCATCAACAAGCCCGAGACACAGACCGCGGAATTGGAAGACCCACTCATCCTGCTATGTGAGAAGAAGATCTCCAACATGCGCGAGCTGCTGCCCCTGCTCGAAGCCGTGGCAAAGGCAAGCAAACCCCTGTTGGTGGTGGCTGAAGAGGTCGAGGGCGAGGCGTTGGCCACGCTCGTCGTGAACAACATGCGAGGCATCGTGAAGGTCGCCGCGGTCAAAGCTCCCGAGTTCGGCGATCGACGCAAAGCCGTGCTTCAGGACATCGCGGTCCTGACCGGCGGCCAGGTGATCAGCGATGAAGTAGGATTATCGCTGGAAAAAGTCGCTCTGGCGGATCTCGGCAAGGCCAAGAAGGTCGTCGTCGAAAAAGAGAGTACGACGCTGATCCACGGCGCGGGCAAGAAGGCCGACATCCAGGCCCGCATCGAGACGCTGCGCAAGCAAGCCGAGGATACGAAATCGACTTACGAGCTGGAAAAGCTCGAGGCACGCATTGCCAAGCTGTCCGGTGGCGTGGCCGTCATCAAGGTGGGCGCCGCGACCGAGCCTGAGATGAAGGAGAAGAAGGCGCGTGTCGAAGATGCGCTCCACGCCGCCCGCGCAGCCGTGGAGGAAGGTGTGCTGCCGGGCGGCGGAGTGGCGTATCTGCGAGCCGCCAAGGCACTCGAGAAGTCAACCGGCAACAACGAGGACCAGCGGGCAGGCATCCGAATCGTGGCGCGCGCACTCGAGGAGCCGCTACGCCAGATCGCCAGTAACGCCGGTGATCACGCCGAGATCGTTGTGACGCGTGTAAAGGAGAATAAGAGCACCTATGGGTACGACGCCGTGGCCGGCGACTACGGCGACCTGGTTGCGCGGGGCATCCTGGATCCGAGGAAGGTTGCCCGTCTCGCCCTGCAGAACGCCGCCTCGGTCGCAGGGCTGTTGCTGACCACGGAGGTGACAGCGGTCGAGGCGGCCAGAAAAGAGAAACCTGCGCCCGCTCCGACCGCTCCGACTGCGGCAGACACGGACGAGGATTTCTAGAGACCAGGAGAGGTGCGCCTGCCGCCGCCCGGCCAAGGGACCCGGGCGGCGGCTCGACCACCTTAAGATCCCCCGGCGGTCGTGCCACACAGACACGCGCGCGAAGCCGCGCTCGGCAGAGTTACGTTGCCGTTACGTTGCCGGGCTCCACCAACCTCCGATGTCACGGTCGGTACCGAGCGCCCACAATGCCAGCGCCGCGATGACGATACCCAGGATGACCGAGTTCCACGTCCCACGGAGAAATCACCGCACAGACCCCGAGCACGAGGTTTGCCCACTCCTCCCAGGCCCTGACCCGGAAGAGCGCCGCGATCGCGGTTGCTGCGACCAGGATCCCGAGGCACACCGCGCTCCACAATGCGTACGTTTCGGTCTGATATTCCAGGATCCAGGGGGAGGCGATCAGCCACAACCCGAGGATCAGGTTCACTGGATCTTGCCAGTGCTTGACTGACGGATTGGCCATAGTCTTTGCCCTCCTGAGAAAGGCCCAAAGAGACTCGGTCACCGAATGACCGACGCGAAAGGCTCACGGGTCTATCCGGGGGAGGTTGCCCAGTTCGGGAAAACCGGCCGGATCCAGGGTTTCAACTGACCCGCTGCTCCGCCTCGGGTCATTCGGTTACCTTGGCCGGATGGACTGGAGGTGCGCGCAAAAAGTTCCAGCCTTCCGGCATCGCACGGCGCGCCGGACATCGCGTTGAGAGCGGGTCACGGGAAGGCAGAAATGCCACGCTCCAGCTCACCCGGCCCAGGCGGTGAAGCGATCGTCGCGCGCCCGACTGGATTCGAACCAGCGACCTGCAGCTTCGGAGGCTGCCACTCTATCCAACTGAGCTACGGGCGCGGGGCGGGCGATGATACGCGGCGCCGCCGGCACCGTCCATTGAGGGGCGCGGCGAGCGCTGTGCCGAAAGCCGCCGCTAGAGCTTCTTCACGACGACGCGGCCACTCGAATCCACGAACACGTGATATCGATTGCCGTCCCTGCAGGTGGCCGTGTAGTCGCTGTCCCCGTTGCGCGTGGCGGAGACGACCTTGTCGCAGGGCATGCCCTGCAACGCGATCGTCGCGGCCAGATCCTTGCTCATTGCCGGCTCCTCGGCGCGGAGTGAGCCTCCGAAGCCGAGGGCGGCCACGACCGCCGAAGCAACAACAGGTGCATGATGGCGCATAGCCGTCTCCCGTGGAGCCAAGTCAGTTTCTGGCCAGTTTCTCGAATTTCTGCGGATCGATCAGCATCTCCCAGATCGCTTCCCGCGAGGAAGAGACGGCTGCCGCCAGCGGCGGATCGCCGTCCTGCAGGAGGCTCAGCACTTTGAGCAGCAGCAGGTCGTACTTCTGCCGCAGCTCGGCGACCGTCACCGCGGCCTGCCGCCGGTGAAATGCCCGGAACTCTCCGAGCAGGTCGTCGACCTGATTCTTGAGTGAGAGCTTGGTGAACACACCGATGGCGCGCGTGTCCCGGAGCCGCTGCTCGAGCGATGGCAGGTCGAGTGCCGGCGCGGGTGAGGGAGCCGGGCGAGCCGCGCTGCCACCGGCGGCGGTGCCTGGCGCTGCGCCGCTCGGGGCCGCGGGCTGCGGCGCGGCGCTCGAGGTGGACTCACTGCGGCCTGGGACCTTGGTCTTGGCGCTGCCACTACCCGTGGCACCGGCCGCGCCCGTGGCGGCAGCACTGCCCCCCGTGCCGGCACGGCTCGAGCGTACCGCAGCGCTCGGCGCGCGCTCCGTGTCGGCGGGAGCCGGCGATGGTTGCGCGGCTGCCGCCGGCGCGTGTGGAGCTGGCGTCTCCGGTTGCTGCGCGCCGCCGGCTTTCTGCGGCGCCGCAGGAGTGGCTGCCGGGTGCGGCGCCACGGGCTTCTCGTGCGCGCAGCCGACCAACAGCAGAAAGGCCGAAATCGCGCTCATCGCCATGTGACGCATCGTGTGATCCTGCGGGAGCCGGCAATCCCCGGAAGTATCAGCTCTCAAGCCTTGCGACGACCAGTGGGCCGAGCAGCTGACCGCCCAAACGGCGGCTTTCCCCGGGCTCGCCGGTCAACCACCCCGGCACCCGCTATACTTCGCGCCCGAATCCGCGGGGTGCGCAAAAAAACGGATGCGATCGTGAGCAAGCAGGATACCCACTTCTTCAACGTCTTCAGCCTGGTGATCGGCCTGCTGGTGGCGGTCGCGGTAGGTCTGTTCGCGCTCGCCCGCATCGTCGCGAGCCACACCCAGGACCTGCAGGTGCTGAGCGACGCTGAATACAGCAAGAACGTGCACGCGCGCATCGCTCCGCCCGTAAAAGAGGCGATTGCCGGGCGCGACAACTCGGCGCTCGCCATCAAGCCGGCGAAGGGGAATGCCGAGGGCGGGGCGTCGGGCACGGCGGTCGCCGCCGCGATGCCACAGAACGGTACGCAGCTCTTCGAGCAGACGTGCAACGTCTGCCATGGACAGGGGATCGGCGGCGCGCCGAAGGCGGGGGACAAAGCCGCCTGGGCTGCGCGCATCGCCGAGGGCAAGGCCATGCTCTACGAGCACGCGCTCAAGGGCTTCCAGGGGAAAGCCGGCGTGATGCCCCCGAAGGGCGGCCGCATGGATGCGCCCGACGACCTCGTCAAGCAGGCCGTCGATCACATGGTGCAGATGGCGCAATAGCTTTGAATCGCGCCTCCGCGGATGCCTTACGGCCCGCCTTCCGCGCGATCCTTCTGAGAGTCCCCGCCTCGTCCGCCAAGCCTGGGCGGACTGTTAACGATAAACCGCGCGCGGGTGAAAACGAGGCGGATGCAGTGAAGTCCATCACGCCCCGCTCCTCGATTTATATGACGCACGGCAGCGTTGCCGGGCCGGACAGCCCGTACGGTGAACTGCAGCCTTGGGTTGCTCATCGGGATGGAAGATCAGATGAAAGGATATTTCGCCCTCGCTCTCCTGCCATGGCTGATCGGGACAGCCTTAGCGGACGTGCAACCGCCACCGACGCAGGTCGCACAGAAGCAGCCGCGCACTCTCGGCCAGAAAGCGGTGCTGCACGTCTACTACTACTCGCCGAAGACGCTGGAAATCACCTACGTCGACTCCTACCTGTTCAAGGACCAGGAGGCCTGCGTGAATGCAATCGGCGCCGCTCTGCAGATTGCCATGCCCTACGCTGCCGACGGCGACCTGGTGACCGGCAAGTGCGTCGGCGTGAATCCGCCGGACGAGATCACGAAACCCGACAAGAAACGCGAGACCGCAGACAGCACCGAGCTGTAGGGATCATCCGGCGCTCGCGGCGCGCGCTGGCGCTACCGAGGCGTCCATACAGCGCAGCATCACCGCGCCGGCAATGTGCGCGGCGCCGATGCCGGTAGCGCCCGCGAGATCCGCGATCGTGCGCGCGAGGCGCAGCAGCCGCGCCCGCGCGCGTCCGGAGAGCGCCCGCCGACGCATCGTTTCCTCGAGCAGATGCCGCCCCGCGGCATCGGCGGCGCACCAGCGCTGCACTTCCAGATCGGTGAGACGCGCATTGCAGCGCCCCTGGCGCTCGAGCTGCACGCCGCGCGCCAGCGCAACGCGTGTGGCCGCGGCCGCCGTGCTCTCGCCCCCGCCCGCGGCGGCGTCGAAGTCGGCCGCCGTCACCCGCGGCACCTCGACGTGCATGTCGAGGCGATCGAGCAGGGGACCCGAGATGCGACCGCGATAGCGCCGCACCTCGGCGGGCGTGCAGCGGCACTCGCCCGCCGGATCCCCGAGGCGCCCGCAGGGACAGGGGTTCATGGCGGCGATGAGCTGGAATGCGGCCGGATACTCGCTCTGCAGGGCGGCCCGCGACACGGCCACGATCCCGGTCTCGAGCGGCTCGCGCAGCGCCTCGAGCACCGCACGCTCGAACTCCGGCAACTCGTCGAGAAACAACACGCCGTGGTGCGCGAGGCTGATCTCGCCGGGTCGGGCGCGCGCACCGCCGCCCACCAGGGCCGCGCTCGAGGCGGTGTGGTGCGGCGCACGGAACGGGCGCTGCCCGAGCTGCGCGGGCGCGAAGCCCGCAGCGCTCACCGCAGCGATTGCGGCCACCTCCAGCGCTTCGCTGCGGGTAAGTGGCGGCAGCAGCCCCGGCAGGCGCTGCGCCAGCATGCTCTTGCCGGAGCCCGGCGGACCGATCATGAGCAGGCTGTGGCCGCCGGCGGCGGCGATCACGAGCGCGCGCTTGGGCAGGAGCTGTCCGCGGACGTCGGCGAGATCGAGCGGCGCGCCGCGCGCGCTCGGCGCGTCCCGGTTCTCGCCGCCGCGCGGGGGCGCACAGGCCGGCAGGGGCGCCGCGCCGCTGAGATGCCCGCACACCTCGAGCAGGTGACCGGCCGCGCGCACCCGCTCGGGGGCCACGACGCAGGCCTCGGCGGCGTTGGCCCGCGGCACCACGAGCTCGTGACCTTGCTGCTGCGCGTGCGCGGCGGCGAGGAGCAGTCCTCGCACGGGCTTGAGCTCGCCGGTGAGGCCCAGCTCGCCGTAGAACTCGCGCGTCTCGCAGCCCCCACCCCCTCGAGCGCCGCGGGGCCGAATCTGCCCGGAGGCGATGAGGATTCCGAGCGCAATGGGGAGATCGAACCGTCCGCCCTCCTTGGGCAGATCGGCGGGGGCGAGATTCACCGTAATCCGGCCCGCGGGAAATTCGAAGCGCGAGTTGAGGAGCGCCGCGCGCACCCGCTCCTTGCTCTCTTTCACCACCGTGGCGGGCAGGCCCACGATACAGAAAGCCGGCAGACCGCTCGCGAGGCTCACCTCGACGTGCACGAGCGGGGCCTGCAGCCCAACGAGCGCACGGCACGCGACCCGCGCGACCGACATCACCGCTCCGCTGCCGTGCTGTGTGGAAGCGGGCCGCGTCAGCTCCGTCGGGCGGAAGGCGGCGCCGCGCCGGCCGCGGGCGCGGCGGCGGATCCCGCGCCTTCGAGCGAGGCGAGTCGGGCCTCGAGCTCCTCGAGACGGGCCCTCGTGCGCTCGAGCACCCGCGTCTGGGCGTCGAACTCGTCCCGGGTCACCAGATCGAGCTTGCCGAGTCCCTCGCGCAGCACCGCGCGGAAGTTGCTCTCGAGGTCCCGCTGCATGCTGCGCAGCGCCGGGGGCACGCGCTCGAGCAGGCGCCGTGCGAGCTCATCGATGCGAAATGAATCCATGGTCTGACCTCAGCGCCTTGGCGCGCCCCGAATTGAGGCAAGGAGTACCGCGGCAGCTCCAAAACGGTGCACCTGACGGCGTGCCAGCTCGCGCAAGCCGCGGAAACTGCTCCGAAAGCCGCAGTGGCACGGAATCTGCACCCTTTCTGCGCACGTCATCCGCGCATCGAGTCAGAGCTTACGCGCCGGCGACCGCCGGCGCAGGGGGCGTTTTGTCATGCGATCGACCGGATTTAAGGAGAGAGCGATGCCCACCGCCGCGAGATTTGCCCGAGCCTCGAGCCGCCTGGCGGCGCTCTTCGCTCTGCTCGCGCCCGCGCTCGCCTGCGCTGCCGACGCTCCCGCACCGAACAAGGGCGACACGGCGTGGATGCTCACCTCGACGGCGCTCGTGCTGCTCATGTCGGTGCCGGCGCTCGGGCTGTTCTACGGCGGACTGGTGCGCACCAAGAACATGCTCTCGGTGCTCGTGCAGGTGTTCGTGGGCTTCTCGCTGGTGACGGTGCTCTGGTGCATCTACGGATACTCGCTCGCCTTCACCGAGGGCAACTCGGTCATCGGGGGATTCAGCCGCCTCTTCCTGCACGGCACCTTCGACCCCGTGACCCAGAATTTCTCCCTGGCCTCGACCTTCAGCCGCAACACCCCGCTCTACGAGCTCGTCTACGTGGCATTCCAGGGCACCTTCGCGGCGATCACCTGCTGCCTGATCCTCGGCTCGGTCGTCGAGCGCATGAAGTTCTCCGCGGTGCTGCTCTTCCTCTTCATCTGGTTCACCTGCAGCTACTGCCCGATCGCGCACATGGTGTGGTACTGGCCCGGGCCCGACGCCTACACCCAGACGGCCCATGCCGCCGAGGTGAGCGCCACCGGAGGCCTCGTCTGGCGCTGGGGTGCGCTCGACTTCGCCGGAGGTACGGTGGTGCACATCAATGCGGGCGTCGCGGGACTCGTGGGCGCATTCGTGCTCGGCAAGCGCGTCGGTTTCGGCCGGGAGCCGATGGCGCCGCACAGCCTGACGATGACCATGATCGGCGCCTCGCTCCTTTGGTTCGGCTGGTTCGGCTTCAACGCCGGCTCGGCGCTCGAGGCCAACGGCTCGGCGGCCCTCGCCTTCATGAACACCTACCTCGCCACCGCCTGCGCGGTGCTCTCCTGGACGGCCGGCGAGTGGGTCGCGAAGGGCAAGCCCTCGATGCTCGGCGCGGCCTCCGGCGCGGTCGCGGGCCTGGTCGCGATCACTCCGGCCGCCGGCAACGTCGGTATCCCCGGCGCGTTTGCGATCGGGCTCGGCGTCGGGCTCGTGTGCCTGTGGGGGGTCACGGGGCTCAAGCGGCTCATGCGGGCCGACGACTCGCTGGATGTCTTCGGCGTGCATGCCATCGGCGGCATCTTCGGCGCGCTCATGACCGGAATCTTCAACGCCCCTGCGCTCGGCGGCCCGGGCTCGGTCGACTGGGCGACGGGCGCCGTCGGCTACCCGGGCGTCGGCACGCAGTTCCTCATTCAGCTCAAGGCCGTCTGCCTCGTGTTCGCGTGGACCGCCGTGGTGGCCTACGTGGCGCTGCGCATCGTGAAGCTCCTGGTGGGACTGCGGGTCGCCGAGGAAGAGGAGCGCGAGGGGCTCGATATCACCTCCCACGGCGAGCGCGCCTACGACCTCTAATGTGCCCCTCTAGAGCGCGCGCGCCGCGCACCGCGCAAAGGCTTACCTCTGGCGCAAGGGGGCGGATTGTGGGTATGGTGTGATCGCTCGACCGGCCCGGCCTGCCCCGGGTGTGACGGAGTTCAAGGGTCGTCCGGGCCGTGGGCGCCATACTTGCGCTGCGGAGGCCCCAATGTCCCGACTGCTACCCATCATCGCCCTGATTCTCGCCGGAGCGCTCACCGTCGCCCGGGCGGATGTCTATCGCTGGACCGATGAGCAGGGCGTGACGCACTACAGCGATCAGTGGGTGCCGGGGTCGGTGCTCATCAAGACGGTCAAGCCGCACCCGGTGACTTTCGACTCCTCGGCGCGCTCCGCGGAGCAGAAGAGCCTCACGGCAGGGAACAACCGCGTCTCCTCCGAGCTCAGCGATCAGGCCAACGCGCGAGCGGTGCAGCAGGATGTCGCCAAGGCGCGCGAAGTCCTGTGCAAGAACGCCAAGGATCGCTACATGCGGGCGATCCAGTCCCGCCGCGTGTTCAAGGAGGACAAGAACGGCGAGCGCGAATATCTCTCGGACGCTGCAGCTGACGCTTATCGCGAGCAGGCGCGCAAGGACGTGCAGGACCGGTGCGGCAGCGTGCCGGAGTACGCACCGGACCAGCCGATACCCGAACCCCAGCCCATCGAGCCGAAACCGATCCCCGAGCCGAAGGTGAATCCGGCCCAGGCCACCTCGCGCTGACTCGGCCGCGGCGCGGTCCGAGCTGACCGCGCTCGCGCCGCTGCAGCGGTCCCGCCCCTCGATTCCGCGCGCGCCCCCTGAGGCTCTATAGTGGGGTCCGGCGGCCGCCTGGGCCGTGCCCGGAATGCCTACACCAATGCGCGCAGCTTTCGTCGGACTCGGCGCCATGGGGCAGCACATGGCGCGCAATCTCCATCGTGCAGGGATGCTGAGC
>Ga0209473_1000784_pt1 | contig 18449 bp, 20 predicted proteins | sample GraSoiAngelo_133_FD_185890 | JGI IMG/M metagenome (GOLD analysis project Ga0209473, IMG submission 185890) | Grasslands soil microbial communities from the Angelo Coastal Reserve, California, USA - 14_0929_05_20cm (SPAdes) (version 2) | ecosystem: Environmental > Terrestrial > Soil > Grasslands ...
GGCCTGCAGGCCTCTCTGCGGGTCGGCCGCCTGATGGACGAAGGCAAGATGGCGCCGGAGATGATCTCGATCGTCAAGCGCAACAATTGCGGCAAGGCACTCGACATCGCGCGCATGGCTCGTGACATGCATGGCGGTAACGGCATCCAGATCGAATATCACGTGATGCGCCACACCGCGAATTTGGAAACCGTGAACACCTACGAAGGCACCCATGACGTCCACGCCCTGATCCTGGGCCGCGCTATCACCGGTATTCAGGCATTTGCGTAAGGCGCTGATGGGAATCCAGGATGCGACCACATATTCTGCTGTCGTCGTCCGCGAAAGCGGGCGATCCAGTATTCCAGAGGCGTCTCATCTTCGAACATCTGCGATTACCGGATACCCGCTTTCGCGGGTATGACGAGTAGGGAACAATGGCCGACGACGACGTCCCGTTCAATCGCAACTTTCCGCTGAAACCGGGCATCGTCGACGAAGTCCGGCCCGGCGTGCGCAGGATCCTCTGCGACAATCCGAGCCCGTTCACCTTCACCGGTACCGTCAGCTACATCGTGGGCCGAGGCAAGGTCGCGATCATCGATCCCGGCCCCGACAATGAGGCGCATGCGGCGACGCTGCTCGACGCGGTGCGCGGCGAGACCGTGACCCATATCCTGGTCACTCATACCCACCGCGATCATTCGCCGAACACGGCCAGGATCAAGGCCGCGACCGGCGCCACCGTCTACGCCGAGGGGCCGCACCGCGCCTCGCGGCCGCGCTTCGAGAGCGAGAAGCACAGTCCGGAATCCGGCGCCGACCGCGACTTCAAGCCCGATGTCGCCGTTCGCCATGGCGAAATCATCGATGGCGCCGGGTGGAAGCTTGAGGCGGTGGCGACGCCCGGCCATACCGCCAATCACCTGGCGTTCGCCTGGCCCGATCGCAACATCAATTTCGTCGGCGATCACGTGATGGGCTGGTCGACCACGATCGTGGCGCCGCCGGATGGATCGATGATCGACTACATGGCCTCACTTGAACGGCTGACGCAACGCGAGGAAGCGCTCTATCTTTCCGGCCACGGCCCGGAAATTGCGGAGGGACCGCGCTATGTGCGCTTCCTGATCCGCCACCGCCAGGCGCGCGAAACCTCGATCCTGCATCGCCTCGCCAAGGGCGAGGCGGATATCCCGACCATGGTGCGCGCGATCTACATCGGCATCGACCCGCGGTTGATCCATGCTGCCGGCTATTCCGTGCTGGCGCATCTGGAGGACCTGGTCGCGCGCGGCATCGTTGCGACCGACGGCGATCCGGTGATTGGCGGGAGGTATCGGTTAGCGAGCGAATAGTGAGTAGCGAATAGCGAATGGAGAAGGTGCAGTCTGCGCTGTTCCTGTTCCTTCTATTCGCTATTCGCTACTCACTATTCGCATCTTATTTTTTCACCGTCTTCGCCGGAAGCTTGGGCGGAGGCGGCGGCTTCTTCGCCGGCTTGAGATTGTCATTGTCGGCGGCGGTGTTGATGTCGTCGATCAATTTGGCGATCCGGGTGGCGTTGCTGCCGAGATCGCTCTCGAAATAACGCGATGATGAGCGGATATCGACGCGCGAGTCCTCGCCGTCGGGCGAGACGCGGATCGAGACGTCCTCGCGGAATCCCATGATCGGCGTTCGTGCGACAGCCTCGATGCGGCCGACACGGCGCGGCGGCTGCGGCGGACGTTCGTCGATCACAAGCCATTTGCGTTTGTGGACGAGGGCCAGCGTGATCGCATAGGCGCGATCGACTGGAATTTCGAGCTCCACCGGCTCGATGTCCGGATAGGCCTGGTGCTGCTGCTCGGCCGAATAGAGCCCGGCATAGACGGCGGTGTTGGTGCCGTCGCCGGTGCGCAGCCGTCCCAGTGCCTCGAACCGCGGTGGGTCGATCGGATCGGTGGTGATATCGTGGATTGGCGGCAGCTTGCGGTATTGCAAGGCCAGATAGGCCGGATAGGCGAGCACAACGGCGTCGATCAGGAGCGCGAGCAGGATACGGCTCATGCCGCGCGATCCGTTTTGCCAGATTGCGGCAAACGCCGCCAGCGAGACCAGGATGGAGAGGGCGGCGCAGCCGAGCGCGCCGAAGAACGTCGCAAGAGCCGGTTTCATCTCCAGGAAGCCGAAGCGGACGATGAGGATCGAGACCACGACCGCGACCACCGAAAACACCGCAAGATTGCGTGCCCAGTTGGCGAGGCTGGACACGGGCTCCGATTGATAGGGCGCGGAAAACCTGCGGGCCATGGATCAAATCTTGACGGGTTGGGGTCGCGCCGGGCATGGGCGCCCGGAACAGCGTTTGAGACCACGGACGTGCGGCGAATTCAAGGGGACTTTGCGCACCTTCGTAGCCCGGATGGAGCGGAGCGCAATCCGGGAACGGACCACGCAAAGCCCCTACGACCGTCCCCGGATTTCGCTCCGCTCCATCCGGGTTACAATCGCGCGAAGCTGATCCTCATGCCGCCGCGGTCGGAAAGCTGTAGCTCTTGAACTGATCGCGCAGCGCGGTCTTGAGGATCTTGCCGGTCGCGGTATGCGGAATGCCGTCAACGAACACGATGTCGTCCGGCATCCACCATTTGGCGATCTTGCCGTCCATGAATTTGAGAATGTCCTCGCGCGTTGCGCTCGTGCCCTGCTTGAGCTGCACGATCAGAAGCGGACGCTCGTCCCATTTCGGATGATGGACGCCGATCACGGCTGCTTCTGCGACCGCCGGATGTCCGACCGCGAGATTTTCCAGTTCGATCGAGGAAATCCACTCGCCGCCGGACTTGATCACGTCCTTGGAGCGGTCGGTGATGCGCATATAACCGTATGGATCGATGGTGGCGACGTCGCCGGTATCGAAATAGCCGTCATCATCCAAAATGTTGGTATCGACGCGGAAATAGGCCTTCGACACCGCAGGCCCGCTCACTTTCAGTCGGCCGAACGTCTTGCCGTCCCACGGCAGTTCCTTGCCGGCATCGTCGGTGATCTTCATCTGCACGCCGAACGGCGGATAGCCCTGGGTCTGCAGGATATCGAGCCGCTCTTCGCCGGTGAGCTCGGCGAACGGCGGCTTTAACGCGGCAAGCGTGCCGATCGGGCTCATTTCGGTCATGCCCCAGGCGTGACGCACCCGCACGCCCATGTCGACGAACGCCTTGATCATCGAGCGCGGCATCGCCGAGCCGCCGCAGACCACGCTTTTCAGGTGCGGCAGCTTCAGATTGTTGGCGGACATGTGGTTGAGCAGCATCAGCCATACCGTCGGCACGCCGGCGGTATGCGTCACCTTCTCGGTGTCCAGAAGCTCAAAGACCGACGCGCCGTCGAGCTTGGCGCCGGGAAATACCAGCTTGGTTCCCATCGACGGCGCCGAGAACGCGATGCCCCAGCTATTGGCGTGGAACAGCGGCACCACCGGCAGCATGGTATCGCTGGCATTGGCGCCCAGCGAATCGCCGGAGTTAGCCATCAGCGCGTGCAGCACATTGGAGCGGTGCGAATACAGTACGCCCTTGGGATCGCCGGTCGTGCCCGAGGTGTAGCACATCGCGGCCGCGGTATTCTCGTCAAAGGTCTTCCACTTGAACTTGCCGTCGGCTGACGCGATCCAGTCTTCATAGGCGACCGCGTTCTTGAGCGTGGTCTCTGGCATATGCGCCTTGTCGGTGAACACGACATAGCGTTCCACGCTTGGCAGCTTGTCGGCGATCTTTTCCAGGATCGGCACGAAGGTGATGTCGGTCATCACCACGCGATCTTGCGCGTGGTTGATGATCCAGGCGATCTGGTCCGGGAACAGCCGCGGATTGACGGTATGGCAGATCGCGCCGATCCCCATGATGCCGTACCAGGCCTCGAGATGGCGCCAGGTGTTCCAGGCGATGGTAGCGACGCGGTCGCCGAGCTTGATGCCGTCGCGGTCGAGCCGCTGCGAGACTTTCAATGCGCGATCGCGGATTTCCCTGTAGTTGGTGCGATGGATAGGGCCTTCGACCGACCGCGTCACGATCTCCTGCGAGCCATGAATGAGTGCGGCATGCTCGATAATCCGGTGACACAGCAGCGGCCAATCTTGCATCAAACCAAGCATACGAATTCCCTCCTCGAGCGTTATTGCTTGCGCATGGCCGATCCAGATGGAAGCCGTTCGGCTGCGGTCACGGAATTGACATGAACTCTACCGCGGAGAACGCAAGCCGCAAATGGGCTTATGGCGCCTTTGGTCGCAGGCCAGCTGCAATGGTTACCGTTACGGCGCTGTTGCTGGTGCTTTGCACGCAGATAGGGCCGGCGCAAGCCGCACGGAGGCCCCTTCCTGGCATTTGGGGAGACCTGTTTGGAAACCCTCCGCCGAGATTGCGCAGAAAAGTGCGCGCGGCGAGCGTGCCGTTGCCGAGGCCGCGCCCGGCAGAGGCGCCTGTGGCCCCGCCCGAACCGTCCGCCGCCGAGAAATCAGTTCCTGCCGGGGCCGACAAGCCGGCCGAACAGGCCGCGCCTGCGGCGCCTCCGCCTTCGGCGTGCCGTCAGGCGTTGACGGATGAGATCGCGATCGCTCCCTCTATTCCTGACATCCACGGTCCCGGCGGCTGCGGCGGCGAGGACCTGGTGCGGCTGGAAACGGTGGTGCTGCCGGACAAGCATCGGATGCAGGTCAACCCCCCGGCAATCCTCCGCTGCAAGATGGCCTCCGCCATCGCCGACTGGATCCGCACCGACATGGCGCCGCTCGCGGCAGGCCTCGGCAGCGTTCTCAGCGGTCTCGACAATTTCGACTCCTACGATTGCCGCGGCCGCAACGGTGTGGCCGGTGCGATGCTTTCCGAGCACGGCCGCGCCAACGCGCTCGATGTGCGGGCGCTAAAACTTGCCGACGGCCAATCGATTGCACTGACCGACCGGACGGTGCCGCGGGACTTGCGCGAGAGCGCGCTGCACGCAGCGTGCGCGCGGTTTACGACGGTGCTGGGACCAGACTCCGACTGGTATCATGAGGACCACATCCATCTCGACCTGATGGAGCGGCGCAACAACTACAGGATATGCCAGTGGGACGTCCTGGACCCGCTGCCGCAGGTCGCGCCGCTATTGCCAGCCGAGCGGCCCGCCGACGCGCCGCCGCGCGAGGTCGCTGTCAAGTCTGATAGCCAGCCCAAATCTGACGGCCAGCCCAAGTCTGATGCAGCGAAGCCAGCGACCGCAAAGCCGGAAGCGGAGACAACGCAGTCAACGCAAACGCCAGCAACAAAAAAGCGCCGGAACAACCGGCGCTTTTGATCGTCCACCCCTGGGGAGCGAACTATTGCATCATCGGGCCGCCCTGGGCGCCGCCTTGCAGGGCCATCTGCGAATTGAACGGCGAGTCGCCGCGGTGCGGTTCGAGCACCACGACGATGGTGCCGAGCTTGACCCGGTTATAGAGATCGATCACGTCCTCGTTCGTCATCCGGATGCAACCGGATGAGATCGACGCGCCGATATATTCCGGCTGGTTGGTGCCATGAATCCGGAACAGCGTGTCCTTGCCGCCCGAATAGAGATACATCGCGCGCGAGCCCATCGGGTTGTCCGGTCCGGGCGCCACGAATGTGGGAACGCCCAGCCGCGAGATCTCGCCCGGGGTCGGATGCCAAGCCGGCCACTCGGTCATGCTGCCGATCTTGGCGATGCCCGACCAGGCCATCGCCTCCTCGCCGACGGTGATGCCATAGCGGATCGCTTTGCCGTCACTGAGCACGTAATAGAGGTAGTGATTGTCGGAATCGACCACGATGGAACCGGGCGCTTCCTTGCGGTGATAGTCGACGATAGCGCGGCGGAACGGCTCGGCGACGGGCGTGTTGGTGTAGCGGATTTTGGCCAGCAGTTCCTTGTCGCGCGGTTTGAAATTCGTCGTGTTGGTCGCCTCAAAGGTCGTGGACTGCATGCAGCCCGACAGCATCAGGCCGGCAGCCAGAATTACGAGTTTCACCTTGAGCGACATTGCGTATTCCAATCGAAAGCCCAGCGCTTGTAGCAACTATCTTGCGCCCAAAACGCCATGATTCAGTTAATCCTCATTATCGTCAAAATCGGCCACAATTCCAGAGCGCAGAGTCCTATCCCGCGCTGCGGCAGGTCAGCTGTGGCTTTTTTGCCGCAAGATTTCGGCGTTCCGGCTGGTTTTTGAGCAAATCCGCAACAGGTGCGGTGTCTGCGCCGCGCAACTGCCGTTCACACGCTGGAAATGCGACGGGCGGTCGACAGTCTTGTCACGAAGCGCTTGCCAGAATCGAGCTAAGTCCGCTTTCGTAAGCCTGGTGCCAATTTCGGGGTTTTCCATGTTTTCAGTGTTCCTTCCCGCCGAATCCTCGCTGAAGAAGGCCTCTGTCGAGGGTCTCGCGACGCTGCCGGAAAACGCGATCTGGATCGACCTTGTTAAACCGACCGCGGCGGAGGATCGCGCGGTGGAGCGGCTGGCGGGGATAGCGGTGCCGACCCGGGAGGACATGCAGGAGATCGAGATTTCCAGCCGGCTCTATATCGAGAACGGCGCCCGCTACATGACCGCGACCTTGATGTGCAATTCCGATAGCGACATGCCCAAAACCACCGCGGTCACCTTCATCCTCGCCGGTCACCGCCTGGTCACGGTGCGTTACGATGAGCCGAAACCGTTCGCGCTGGTCGAGCACAAGCTCGCAAGATCGTGCGCGGCCGCGATCACCGGCGAAATGGTGCTGATGGAATTGCTCGATGCGGTGATCGATCGCTGCGCGGACATTCTAGAGCGCTGCGGCGCCGACATCGACCAGGTCTCCCATGACATCTTCGAGCCCGAAAGCGAGCGGCACGGCCACGCCAAGCAATATTCGCAAATCCTGATCGCAATCGGCCGCAAGGGCGACCTGACCTCCAAGGTGCGCGAGAGCCTGGTTTCGATCGGCCGCGTCGTTACCTTCCTCTCGGCGGTGATGGAAGGCGTGAAATGGTCAAAGGACATGCGCGAGCAGCTCAAGACCATGCAGCGCGACGTGGCCTCGCTGACCGACCACTCCTCCTATCTCTCCAACAAGATCACATTTGTGCTCGACGCCATGCTCGGCGTCGTCAACCTCGAACAGAACAACATCATCAAATTGTTCTCGGTGATGGCCGTGGTCTTGATGCCGCCGACCCTGATCGCCTCGATCTACGGCATGAACTTCAAGGTGATGCCGGAATTGGAATGGCAGCACGGCTACGCCTACGCTCTATTCTCGATGGTGCTGGCAGCCGTGCTGCCGTATTTTCTCTTCAAGTGGAAGAAGTGGCTGTGAGGGTCAACGCGACGTTGTGCCGGCCTCAATTTCTCCGGTAAAATTTGAGCGTTGCGCTGAACGTTTGAGCGAAATCTTTCTGCGATAAAGCTGTCATGAGCCGCGAGGACAGCAATGGTTGAGAAAGTCATAACATCATCGGAGAACGTCCTCGATTTCGCCCGCTATCAAGCGGGCCGTAACGTCGCTGGCAGGATGCCGGCGATCTCTGCGCGGCTCTGCCGCTATTGCGGCGCGACGCTATCGGAAGGCGAGCGCGACGAGGAATGCTCCAGCGCCTTTAACGTCAATGCCGCCAACCTTCGCTGGCAGGCCGCGCAGATATTGCGCGGTTTGATCTGAACGGATCCACCGGCGCCGCAGCCAGGCTGTTCATCTGTTCCGGCTATTCATCTGTTAAGGTTGTTAAAGTGGGCTAGCGAACCGCGACCTGCGCCGCCGACACCACGACCTCGGTGAGCAAGCCTTCGCGGCCCAGCGGAAGGAGACGGGCTTGAACATCGCGCACGAAGGGCATCGGTTGCGAAGCCTACACGTGCTGGCCGCCGTTGATGTGGATCTCGGCGCCGTTCACGTAAGAACTCGTCTCCGTGCAAAGCACATAGATGATTTTCGCGACTTCGTCGGGCGTGCCGAGCCGGTGCAGCGGGATCTGCTGCTCGACGATCTTCTCGGTGCCCGGCGAGAGGATCGCGGTATCGATCTCGCCCGGCGCGATCGAATTGACGCGGACGCCGATACGGCCGAAGTCGGACGCCATCTCCCGCGTCAGCGAGGCCAGCGCCGCCTTCGAGGTCGCATAGGCCGCACCCGCGAATGGATGTACCCGTGAGCCCGCGATCGAGGTGACGTTGACCACCGAGCCTTTCGCGGCGGCGAGCTCCTTGATCAGCCCGCGCGCCATCATGATCGGGGCGAAGAAATTGACCCGGAAGACATGGCTCCAGGTCTCGATGTCGGTATCGATCGAGCCGAGCCGCTGGCCGCCTTCGGCCTTCGGCGAAATCGCGGCATTGTTGACGAGCGCATGCAGCGTGCCGCCTTCCAGCCGCCGCCGGATTTCCGCGATTGCCCGTGTGGTGTCGTCATGGTTGGCAAGGTCGACCTGGATGTGATCCTCAGGACCCGCATCCCACGGGCAGTTTTCCGGGAAGGGATGCCGCGAGCAGGTGATGACACGCCAGCCGGCCGACGAAAAGCGGATCACGGTGGCGTGTCCGATGCCGCGGCTGGCTCCGGTCAGAAGCAGCGTGCGCCGCGGCGTGTTGGCGGAAGAAGGCATGAACGGTTCTTTCGGTTTCCGTCTTCGTCATTCCGGGATAGTGCGTTAGCACCAGACCCGGAATCTCGAGATTCCGGGTCCGATGCTTCGCATCGCCCCGGAATGACGGGTAGGGTCATGGATAAAGCCGCGTCTTGGACCAGGGCTGATCCGCCCCGGCGCGGCGGAATTCGATGCGGTCGTGGAGGCGGAACGCCCGGTCGTGCCAGAATTCGAACTGCAGCGGCGCGACGCGCCAGCCGCTCCACCCCTGCGGGCGTGGCACCGCGCCGATGACGTATTTGGCCGCGACCAGCGCGATCGCCTGCTCGAAGGCAAAGCGGCTCTCCAGCGGTTGCGACTGCTTGGAGGCCCAGGCGCCGATCTGGGCCTGTTTGGGGCGTGTTGCGAAATAGGCGTCGGCCTCGGCGTCGGTGACCGCCGACACTAGCCCTCGGATGCGGACCTGCCGGCGCAGCGACTTCCAGTGAAATAGTAAAGCCGCCTTAGGATTTGCGGCGAGCTCGCGGCCCTTTTGGCTCGCGATGTGGCTGTAGAACACAAAGCCGTCGGCGTCGTAGCCCTTCATCAACACCATCCGCACGTCGGGCAGGCCGCTCTCGTCGACGGTCGCAAGCGACATGGCGTTGGGATCGTTCGGCTCGGCCTTCACCGCCTCCGCGAACCACTCGGCGAACAGCGCCAACGGCTCCTCGGCTTGCGTAAAATCACCCGTTGTTAACGGTGGCGGGTGTTTGATGGAGGTCGTGTCGGCCATGTCAGGAGTTCCGAGTTGCGTGCGCCCGCGGTCAGAACCGTGCTGCGATCCCTATGTAGGCACATCCTATATAGGGCATGGGCGCGCGTTGGCCTATCGGCGATCCGGCCCGCAGGTGCCGTGATGACACTCATTCTAATCGGCTTCGACGCCGGCGGCTGCAGCATGTCCCGTATCGAGGGCGCCTTCGCCAAGATGAGCAACAAGGATTTGACAGGCTCGATCGCCGCGGGGCAGGTGGGCGCATCGGTGCCGACCGAGAGCGATCTCGCCTTCGCCCGCAATGCCGCCTCCGACGTGCTGACCAAGGGCAGCAAAGATTCCAGCCAACCCTGGGAAAACCCTGAAACCGGCGCCCGCGGCTCGGTGACGCCGCTGGCGCAAGCCTATTCAGCGGAAGACGGGCGGACTTGCAGGGATTTTTTGGCAAGCTACGTTAACGGGCGGACCGAAACCTGGCTGCAGGGCGCTGCCTGCCAGACCGGTCAGGGCCGGTGGGAAATTCATACGTTAAAGCCTTGGAGACAGGGCTGAACAGGCGGTTGTCCCAACTAGTTGCAAAAATGCAACTGAGACACCAGATGAAGTCGTAGGGCAAATTGCCGTAAAGTTCAGGTCTGATTTCCCTTTAAAGGAGAGGTGACGGATGCGCGACCCCTATGAGGTCTTGGGGGTGCCGCGGGGCGCCAGCGCTGCGGCGATCAAGAGCGCCTACCGCAAGCTCGCCAAGAAGCATCATCCCGACAACAACAAGAACGATCCGAAGGCGGCCGCGCGCTTTGCCGAGATCAATTCGGCCAACGAGATCATCGGCGACGAGGACAAGCGCAAGCAGTTCGATCGCGGCGAGATCGACGCCGAGGGTAAGCCGCGCTTTCAGGGCTTTCCCGGCGGAGGCTTTTCTGGTGGCGACCCGCGCGGGCGCGCCGGCCCGTCGGGCGGCTTCGAAACCTACACGTTCCGCAGCGGCGGCGGCCCGGCTGGCGCGGGCGGGGCGGCCTTCGAGGACATCCTCAACAGCATGTTCGGCGGCGCTGCGGGACGCGGTGCCCGCTCGGGCCGCAGCAGCCCATTCGAGTTCGAGACCGGAGGGATCGGGCTCGATCTCGATCTTTCCGTCGCCATGACGGTCTCCCTCGAAGAATCAGCGAGGGGCGCCGAGAAGCGCGTTCGGCTGCCGAGTGGCAAGGAACTCGACGTCAAGGTGCCGCCAGGCGTCGTCGCCGGCCAGCAGATCCGGCTGAAGGGGCAGGGCGAGACCGCGCCCGGCCACCCACCTGGCGATCTCCTGATCACCATCAACATCGCGCCGCATGCCTTTTTCAAGGTGGATGGCAGCGACCTCAAGGTCGATTTGCCGATCACGCTCTATGAGGCCGTGCTGGGCGGCAAGGTTCGGGTGCCGACGCTCGGCAACGCAGTGGAACTTTCCATTCCGAAAAACACCTCCAGCGGCCGGACCTTCCGCCTCAAGGGCAAGGGCCTGCCGACCGCCGGCGGCGGCACCGGCGATCTGTTCGTCACTACCCGAATTATGCTGCCCGATGGGAACGATGCCGAACTAGAGGCATTGATGCAGAAATGGCGGGATCGACACCCCTACAATCCCCGCAGCGATCTCGGCTGATCGCGACCGGTATGAGTTTTTGATGTATCTCCGCAGGCCCTGAAACGTGGCCTAAAAAAGGTGCGGCCTCGAGAGGGGGACCAGCGCGGTACCAAACCCCAATCGAGGCCGCTCGCGTCGATCGGCGGATCGAACGCCACTCATTTTCGCGTGATCACCCGGTGCAATTTTGAGACCCGTCGATGTCTTGATTCCAGATTTTCAATGTCGGAATTGGGACACCAGCGATCGTTCGCCCTCAGGTTTAGCTGCCCGCCGCTCTTCTCCGTCTGGTCGTAGACCTGCTCGGGGCTCGTAGGGCTCGTAGCCCGCATGCAGCGCCAGCCGCATGGCCGTTTTCCTCGTTGCATCGATACGTACGCGCCGGCATGCTCCCCGGGATTGGGGAGGCGGTGGTTTCGCGGACAACGCTAACTTTGGCGAGCGCGGAGACTAGTCGCGGCCAGCTTCGTAGCCCGGATGAAGCGCAGCGAAATCCGGGGTGGATCGCTAATGAAACATCATCTCGCTGAGCGCGGCGATTAACCCGGATTGCGCTGCGCTCCATCCGGGCTACAGGTTCTTTCCTAGCCGCCGCTTTTCTCCGTCTGGTCGTAGACGAGGCGTGCGACCTGCATCAGGCGTTCGCGGTCGCTGCTGCCGCTTACCACATATCCGACGCCGCGATCGGCCCAGAACAGCGCGCCGTTATTGTCCCGCTTGGTGTAGCGCATCTGTGTCGCCTCGGTCTCGGCCTTGGCGGTGTAAACGGTGAAGCGTTCGCCTGACGCGCTCTCATACATCAGGAACGATGCCGGTCCGCTCGGGCCGGGCAACAGCCGTCCACCGACGAGCTTGAGGCCCGTCGTGTCGAGCTCCGGTGCATGGACGGTCCAGCCGCAGCGCTTGGTCAACCACTGCTGCAGATGCGTGCGTTCGTTGCCCGGCACCTCGACGGGATGGCGAACCTCGACGACGTAGAGCCGATGCGCATCGAGCGCGTCGAGCGTGAAGCTCTGGAACGTCGAAGGGGAGGCGGCGACGCCATGTGCCACCCAGCCCGCACCGCCGCCGGCGACGAATGCCACCAGCGCTGCTGCGATCGCGCCGTAGATCCATTTGCGCGGCTGCCGCTCCAGCCGCTCGAGCTCCAAGCGCTTTGGCACCGGCTCGTTGGCGACCGCGTCGTAGCGTGCATGCAGCATCTCCGCCATCGCCCGCCACGATCGCACCCGCTCGGCATCGTCGGGATGCGCCGCGAGCCATGCCTCGACATCACCGCGGCGTTCGGCCGGCAGCTCATTGTCGACGTAAGCGTGCAGCTCGTCTTCAGTGACGGGAATCCTGGGATCGGTCATTGTCCTGGTCTCTTCTCAAAAGTCTGGATCGAAACTGCTGAAAATTGCTTCTGCATAACACTTGCCACTAAATCATCGGTATTAGCTATTTCACACGCCGCAGCGCTGGACGCTCGCCTTCGAGCGAGGCTTTCACGTGAGCGCGCGCCCGGGCAAGCCGGGACATTACGGTGCCGATCGGCACGCCCTGAATGTCGGCGACCTCGCGGTAACTCAATCCCTCCAGCATGACCAGCAGCAGCACCGCGCGCTGCTCCTCGACAAGGGTGGTCAGCGCGCGCGAAATGTCGCGGCCTTCCGCTTCGGTGCCACTGGCGTCGGGATTGTTCTCGAGCAGCGGCATGAATTGCGGCCGCCGGGCGAGCGATCGCCGGCGGTTCTTGTTGAGGTTGGTCAGGATGGTGTAGAGCCAGCTCCTGACGTCACCGCCGAGAAACAGCCGCTCCGAGCGTAGCGCCCGCACCAGCGTGTCCTGCACCAGGTCGTCGGCGATATCGGCGTCGCGGGCCAGCGCGCGGGCATAGCGGCGCAGAGCCGGAATCATGTCTTCGACACTCTGACGAAATTGGCTCATTGAAGCTCGATCTTGGCAGCCCAATCTTGAACCGTGGCGCCGTTCGCGCCTTACCCAACATAACACCCTCATGACGCGGCTATTCCGGCTATTCCGCCTGGTCAGGGTTGCCGCCCGGACAGTGTTAACGTGGGGGCGATTTGGGCTGTACCGGGGGAGAGCGCTGGTGTACCCCCAACCTTTCACGAGCCTCGAAGTGGAAAGCGGATGGCGCAAAATTCTTCTCTGATGCAGGGCAAGCGCGGGGTCATTCTCGGCGTTGCCAATAACCGCTCGATCGCGTGGGGCATTGCCAAGGCCTGCCGTGCGGCAGGCGCCGAGATCGCGCTTACCTGGCAGGGCGACGCGCTGAAAAAACGGGTCGAACCGCTTGCCAGGGAGCTTGACGGTATCTTGCTAGGCCATTGCGATGTCACCGATTCAGCAACCATCGATGCGGCCTTCGACATGCTCAAGCAGAAATGGGGCAAGATCGATTTCGTGGTCCATGCCATCGCGTTCTCCGATAAGGACGAACTCGACGGCCGCTATCTCGAAACCACCGCCGACAACTTCTCCAGGACCATGCTGATCAGCTGCTACTCGCTCACGGCGATCGCGCAGCGCGCCGAAAAGCTTTTGGTCGACGGCGGCTCGATTCTGACGCTGACTTATTACGGCGCCGAAAAGTGGATGCCGCATTATAACGTCATGGGCGTTGCCAAGGCCGCGCTTGAGGCGAGCGTGCGCTATCTCGCCGCCGATCTCGGCGAGAAGAATATTCGCGTCAACGCGATCTCGGCAGGACCGATCAAGACGCTGGCCGCCTCCGGCATCGGCGATTTCCGCTACATCCTGAAATGGAACGAATTCAACGCGCCGCTGCGCCGTAACGTCACAACGGAGGAAGTCGGCGACAGCGCGCTGTACCTTTTGTCCGACCTGTCGCGCGGCGTGACCGGCGAGGTGCATCACGTCGATTCCGGCTACCACGTGCTCGGCATGAAACGCCCGGATGCACCGGATATCAGTCTCGCGAAGGACTGATCGTTTGCCACCCTCGTCATGCGCGGGCTTGATCAGCGCATCCATCTTCTTGCAAAGAGCGTTTGATAGATGGATTGCCGGGTCAAGCCCGGCAATGACGGAGTAGGAATGCCCACGATCTACTACATCCGCCATGGCGAGACATCGTGGAATTCGGAAGGCAGGCTGCAGGGCGCCCAGGACGTCCCGCTCAACGATCTTGGCCGCAAGCAGGCGGCCCGCGCCGGCCAGATCCTCGCCGATCTGTTTGTGCGCGACGGGTGCGACAAGACGTCTCTCAGCTTCGTTTCCAGCCCGCTCGGCCGCGCGCGGTCGACCATGGAACTGGTGCGCGGCGAGTTAAAACTGCCGCCGGCGGATTACCGGCTCGACGATCGCTTGCGCGAAATCGGCTACGGGGAATGGGAAGGCTCGACCCTGGCCGAGATGCAAGCGGCCGATCCCGAATTTTTCGCCAGGCGCCAGGCCGAGAAATGGACGATGTCGCCGCCGGGCGGCGAGAGCTACGTCGCGGTGCAGGCGAGGGTGCAAAGCTGGTACGGTTCGTTGCGGGAAGACACGGTCGCGGCGGCGCATGGCGGTACCGCGCGAGCCTTGATGGTGGCGCTCGGCATCGAGACGCCGCAGAGCGCTGCCGACCTCGTGATCGAGCAGGGTGTGGTCTACGTGTTCGGCGACGGCGGGCTGGATAAGTTATAGTTAAGGCCTATCCGGCGTCACGCCCGGGCTTGTCGCGGGCATCCACGCGCGTTACCTCATTACGGTGACGTTAAATGTTAACGCGAGCGTGTCTACGTAACCATCATGTCCTACAACACCTTTGGCCATATGTTCCGGGTCACGACCTTTGGCGAGAGCCATGGGGTCGCGATCGGCTGCGTGGTCGATGGCTGTCCGCCGCTGATCCCGCTCACGGCCGAAGACATCCAGCACGACCTCGATCGCCGCCGTCCCGGGCAGTCGCGCTTCACCACCCAGCGCCAGGAGGCGGATGCGGTGAAAATCCTGTCCGGCGTGATGGCACATCCCGAGAGTGGCGTGCAGGTGACGACGGGCACGCCGATTGCGCTTGTGATCGAGAACACCGACCAGCGCTCCAAGGATTATTCCGACATCAAGGACAAGTTTCGCCCGGGCCACGCCGACTTCACCTATGAGGCGAAATACGGCCTGCGCGATTATCGCGGCGGCGGGCGCTCGTCGGCGCGCGAGACCGCGACGCGTGTCGCAGCCGGCGCGATCGCGCGAAAAATCGTGCCCGAGGTGAGCGTGCGCGGCGCGCTGGTGCAGATGGGGCCGCACAAGATCGATCGCACCAAATGGGATTGGGACGAGATCGCCAAAAATCCGTTCTTCTGTCCCGACAAGGACAAGGCCGCGTTCTTCGAGAGCTACCTCGACGACGTCAGGAAGAAGGGATCATCGATCGGCGCGGTCATCGAGATCGTGGCGGAAGGCGTGCCGGCGGGACTGGGCGCGCCGATCTATGCCAAGCTCGATGCTGATCTGGCGGCCGCAATGATGAGCATCAATGCCGTGAAGGGCGTCGAGATCGGCGCCGGCTTTGGCGCTGCCGAATTATCCGGCGAGGAGAACGCCGACGAAATGCGGATGGGCAACCAAGGCCCCAAATTCCTGTCCAACCATGCCGGCGGCATTCTGGGCGGCATCTCCACCGGCCAGCCGGTGGTGGCGCGCTTCGCCGTGAAGCCGACCTCCTCGATCCTCTCCCCGCGCAAGACCGTGGACCGCAAGGGCGCCGAGACCGACATCGCAACCAAGGGCCGCCACGATCCTTGCGTCGGCATCCGCGCCGTGCCGGTGGGAGAGGCCATGATGGCCTGCGTGCTGGCCGATCATTTCTTGCGGCATCGCGGGCAGGTCGGCGGCTAGCCTCGACGTCGCCGTTATTGGCGGCTTGACCCGGCAATCCATCAATCTTCATGAGAGGCTTTTTCCAGGAACGTTCGTAAGGCGGATTAAATCTCGGCACTACGAATGAATGCTATTTTAGATAATAAAAAATCAAGCATACAATCATATCTTGTATTGTTGCGGTATAACCCCTCAAACGAAAGCTGCCGCCACCTTCACCGGAAATTAGCAATGCATGCGACTGTTGTATCCGGGGCAAGCGCGCCCATCTTGGTAGCCGCAATTCTGTTTTTCGTAATAGCAGCCGTTCAAGACATGTCTGTGCAGGTGCAGGCTCGAGACCATTTTCCACCTCAATTTCGAGACACCCTGTCGTCTCGATATGCAATGGACACATTTGTTTGGATGCCATCGATCGTTCCGGTGACGATACGCCGCCAGTATTTCAGTTCGTTGATTTGCGCTTCCGTATCGATGGGGCTGTTTGGCTTTTTTCTTCTTGCTCAAGGGGAGAAAGTTGGTGCGTTGCTATTCGGAGGCGTGTTCCTGATGAGCGTGGTTCATACAACTATGCGATGGATCAAATATCGCGAACTTCTGTGATTGATGGACGTTCAAAGCCAGCATCGCCCCGATGAGCTAAGCGATATCCGGAGAAAGCGAGTCGTAACTTTGATGCTTCTATGCGCAGGCTAAGGAAAGCTTTCAGTATTCTGATGGGACTATCCTTATTGGGGCCTATGAGCCTGTCACTGTCAGCAAAAAGATACACCGTGAACGCAGACACGAGGCGGAACGCCAACAAAGAGAAATTCGATCGTGCCGTTTCGGCGATCGACGATTTATTGGGAGCTACGCGTTCGAACGACCTCGAAGTGACCCACCTCTTTGTGGGAATTCTTCCAGAGAGCGACCGGATCAAGGACCACCTGCGGTTCTTCCAAGGTCTCGACAGCAAACCTAACCGAGCGCACCTCAACCACAAGGATTTTATCTATTTTTCCTTTCCTTACGATCGTCTGCGCGCCTTTCGGGGCAAGCATTTTGTCAGAGGGGATATCCTCGTGATTCGGTATTTGACCTCCGACCTTTCTGATGATGCGGCCGTTCTCTCCATAACCGCGACCCTGGTAAATGGTGAGATGCCTTAGGCGGATTGGCGGTAGCGTACCCCGAAGTGAAGAATGCGGCGGCATTGGAAAAATCATCCCGCTTGGCGTATATTAGGGATATGCGCCGCGATGAGGTCATTGCAAAGTTGAAGCAAACTGAGCCCGTCCTGCGGGGTTTCGGGGTAGCGGCGCTTTACCTGTTCGGGTCGCATGCTCGCGATGAAGCCCAACCCACCTCCGATGTGGATGTCTTCGTTGATCCGGCTCCCGATCGCGACTTTGGATTTCTGCCGTTCATGGATGCGTATCAAACCATCCAGAAGGCGTTTGGCGAGGATGTCGAGATCGGTTATTCGACTCGCACAGGCTTGTCCCCTTACATTGTCAAGGATGTCGAACTCGAGGCGGTGCGGATTTTTTGATGGCTGCCAGCAAGAGCCCCCGCGCCCGTCTGCTTCACATTCGCGATGAGATCGAGGGCGTTGCTGCGATCGTTCGCGGCCTCTCGTTCGCGCAATATCAAGGCAGTTATGTGCATCGCCGCGCTGTGGAACGCGCCGTGCAGATCGTTTCGGAAGCCGCGAAAGCTTTGCCGGCGGATTTGCTCGCCAAATATCCCAATGCACCATGGAGCGCCATCATCGGGATCGGCAACATCTTGCGGCACGAATACCAGCGTCTCGACGACCAACAGCTTTGGGAAATCGCGACAGTCCACCTGCCCAACTTGCAGCCGATCGTGGCGCAAATGCTGACCGACATCGACACATAATACGACTTGAGCCCGAAGGGCCGATCGCCAAAACGCAAAGCTCGCTTGTGCTGTCTTGACGATGGGGAACTTAGTCTACAAATGCATCCGCCATGAACGCATCGAGTCTTGAGCACCTCACCGCCTGGCTGATCGACGGCGCGCGGTCGGCGGGAACGCCGGTCGCGCTGTTGAGGGAGACCTGTGAGCGGCTGGTTGCTGCGGGCGTGCCGCTCTGGCGGGTGGGCGCCTTCGTGCGGACGTTGCATCCTGACACTTACGGCCGCAGCTTCATCTGGCGGCAGGGAGGGGAGGTCGTCGTCAATACGGCGGATTTCGATCTGCCGGATTCGCCGGCTTTCCGGCAAAGCCCGCTGGCGCTTCTGTATGGCAGCGGGCAGGAAGTCAGATATCGGCTGGATGATCCCGAGAGCCGGCGCTTTCCGTTCTTCGACGACATGCGCGGTGAAGGCGTCACCGACTACATCGCGCTGCCACTTCAGTTTACCGACGGCACCACGCACGCGACGAGCTGGACCACCAGGCACGCGGACGGTTTCTCCGGCGAGCATTTGACGGCGCTACGCGCGATCGTGGCTCCCTTTGCCCGGCTCGGCGAGATTTGGGCACTGCGCCGCACCGCTGCCACGCTGCTCGATACTTATGTGGGCAACCGCGCCGGCGAGCGGATTCTCGCCGGCCAAATCCGTCGTGGCCATGCGGAAACCATGCAGGCGGCGATCTGGCTGTCCGATCTGCGCGGCTTCACCACGTTGTCGGACC
>Ga0209473_1000788_pt1 | contig 18398 bp, 13 predicted proteins | sample GraSoiAngelo_133_FD_185890 | JGI IMG/M metagenome (GOLD analysis project Ga0209473, IMG submission 185890) | Grasslands soil microbial communities from the Angelo Coastal Reserve, California, USA - 14_0929_05_20cm (SPAdes) (version 2) | ecosystem: Environmental > Terrestrial > Soil > Grasslands ...
GCTTTCGGCATTCACGGACCTAACTGGTTACAAGACGAGCACACCAGCAAGATCGCGCTCATTTTGATGGGACTTTGGTCGGCCGGCGGCGGAATGATTGTTTGGCTGGCGGGATTGAAGGGAATCAACCCGAGCTACTACGAAGCAGCCGCACTTGATGGCGCCAATGCCTGGCAACGCCTTCGCACCATCACCCTGCCGCTGCTCACTCCCTATATTTTCTTCAATCTCATCATGGGTTTGATCGCTACCCTGCAAATCTTCACCCAATCATTCATTATGACTCAAGGCGGCCCCATCGATTCCACTCTCTTTTACGCCTACCATCTCTTTAACAACGCGTTCCGTTTTTTACAAATGGGCTACGCCAGCGCGCTTGGTTGGTTCCTTTTCCTGGCTGTTTTCCTCCTAACATTGCTGCAGCTCAAACTCTCAAAGCGCTGGGTTCATTATGAGGAGTAAAGCGATGCAGCCGTTATTGCTGGAAGCTCGAGAACTCGTCGCAATCTTCGCGGCCTCACCCAAGACAGGTGGGCGAAAGGCCAGATCGCAAATTGCAAATCGCAAATTGCAAACATCAGATTCGGCTAGATTGAAACGTCGGTGCCCCAAAAGATGATACGACGCTTCATAATTTACGCGCTTCTCACCTTTGGCTCGCTCTTGTTCGCCTGGCCCTTCATTTGGATGGTCGGGACTTCGATTAAACTGGAGCGCGAAGTTCTCTCCAATCGGTCAAGTGTCTTACCAGAGCAGCCCATTCCGCGAAGCAAATCCCCTTACCTCGACGATCGAATGTTTGCTCATGCAGACGGACCACATCGCGACGAAGCGATTGCGATTCTGGAAGAGCAACTGCGGAGCCATGTTTGGCCGCCGCAGGTCGGTCCCGAAATTGCGCGCCAGCAGGTGGCGCGCGGAATCTATGAGCGTTTGCTTGTGCTAATTCCATATGAACGCTGGAGCGATTCGGGCGAACAGAGGCGCGCCGCCTTAACTGCCGCAATCGCCCCGGATCTAATCGATAGCGTATTTGGACAACTGCGACGCGTCTTGCTCATCGGGCAACTTCGCGCCCGTTCCACCGAGTTGCAGGAAGATGAACTCGTTTCCGGGTCGGATGCCACAACGAAATGGATTGTTGCCGGGCCAGGAGCGCTTTCCCAGAAAGCCGACGCTTCGGAATTTTCCTACGATTTTTCTTCCGAGAGCAGGGTTACGTTATCGCAAACGTTCACTACCAGTTTTCCAATCGAGCGTTTACGCCGCCTGCAATTCTATTTTCAGCCCGATGACAGTTGGCACGCCTTGCGTATGACGGTGGAGAAACTCGGCCATCGCTTTGTCAGCGAGCGAGCGGTTTATCTCGCTGATCACAACTGGCAAGTTGCGACCTGGCAGGAACCGAGCGCGGAGGACTCACTGACCAAAATCAAAACCTGGACGCTGCTAAAGGATGCTGGGCAATCAGCGATTCAAGGCCCAAACGAAATCAGGATTACGCTGGAACTGCATCGCACCGGCGTGATGGGCGCGTGGCTGGCAAAGATTTGGCGCAATTATCGCCTCACCCTCGATTACATTCCATTTTGGCGTTACGTCGGCACTGGTCTATTTCTCGTTATATTGAATCTAATCGGCACACTCCTCAGCTGTTCGCTTGCCGCTTATGCTTTCGCCCGTCTGCAATGGCCCGGCCGCGGCATCTGCTTTGCCGCGTTGCTCGGCACGATGATGATTCCAGCGCAGGTGACGATGATTCCGCAGTTCCTGATCATGCAAAAACTCGGCTGGTATAATACGCTCAAGCCGCTTTGGGTGATGAGTTTCTTTGGCTCCGCCTTTAGCATTTTTCTGTTACGAGAGTTTCTTAAAGGCATTCCTCGCGACTTGGAAGATGCTGCGCGTCTCGATGGCTGCGGTTTTCTCCGGATCTACTGGCATATTATGCTGCCCTTGGTGCGCCCAACCCTCGCCGTTATTGCCATTTTTACTTTCCTCGCAACCTGGAACGATTTTATGGGGCCACTCATCTACCTGAGCGATCAACGGCTCTATCCCCTCTCCTTCGGCCTTTACGCTTTCCAGATTCAATCCCTCCAGCCCGGCACCAGCGCTGGCATCGGGATGTTAATGGCGGGCTCGCTCCTGATGATGCTGCCGGTGATCGCAATCTTCTTTTTCGCCCAACGCTACTTTCTCCAAGGTATTACATTGACGGGAATGAAGGGATGATCGAGTCGCTGCTCCCCCGAGACGCAATGCCCTATTTTACCGCCTCGATTTCGATTGTCGGCGTGACGTTATTGCTAATGCCGGAAATGGATTCCGAAGTGCTACTAAACATTAATCCGAAATCTTTGCGATTGATCGGATCGGTGGTGACGATCCAGCGAGTGCGCTCGGGAAGCGACTCGCTGCTCGGGGGTGTGGCCAATTTCACATGCAACATCATCGGCTTGGTCACGCCGTGCATGGTGAAATCGCCAAGGATGTCGCCGCTGTTTTCGCCAGTCTGCTTTACACTCCGACTCTTAAACGTGATCTCCGGAAATTTCGCGGCATCGAAAAACTCGGGGCTGAGCAGGTGATGATCGCGTTTTTGAATTTTGGTGTCGATGCTGGCGACCGAAATCCTGGCGGTGACCGATGAACGTTCCGGATGTTCACGATCGACTTCGATCGTTCCGCTGAAACGATGAAAGTCGCCGCGCACGGTGCTGACAAATTGATGCAGGCTAAACGCGATTCGTGAATGCGCGGTGTCAATCTTATAGGTTTCGGCAAATGCGCCCAGCGGGACAAATAGCAGGGCCGCGAAGAGAAAACGATACGCTCTCATGAACCATCCTTATCGCTGGCAAGCAATTTCAGCAACGCCGGCCGCGACGACGGTAGCCTACCAAAGAGATGTGCCAGCGCCATGGCCGCGTTCGACTTTGCGCCCTGCACACCAGTGATGCGCGACAGTTCTGTTTCAAAGTGAAGAATCGAGCGCTGGTCGGGATCATACTGATCGAGGTAACCGAAAGCGCGTTCGAGCAAATGAAAGATCTCCGGTTCGTGATGCTCGATCTCGGTGCAGACTTCGATCAACTCGACAAAATACGACGCGGCCTGCGTGCGCCGATGATCAGTTCGAATTCCTGCGAATGCATTGACCAACACAACCTCACGCAGGGTATGCAAATTCGATTTGCGGCTTTTCGCGATTGATAATTCGGCTTCAAAGAACAAATCGAGTTGTCCGCGAAAAGGACTCCGGGGTCGTCTCGCACCACGAGCAACGGTTTGGATAATACCGAGCGAATTGGTGCACCAGGAGACAATGAGGCTGGTGTCGCTCAGCTTGCGTTTGCGCAGAAGGATTCCGCGCGTCGTCGCATTCACGGATTTAAATTAGTCTTTGGCAAAGATTCGGCGACCTGGGTTTCTATAGAGGCAGGCGTGACAGCCGACACGGCTGCCGCTACAGAAACGGCGGCGAGGAATTGCCTTTGCCCAGCGTCGTCCCGAACCGTCGAGGATTCCGCGGGGATGCCTTAAAGGTAACTCCACCGGATTCCTCCTCTGTCGCTCGGAATGACGATTTGCGGTCTGCACGCATCACTTCATTTTGCAACAATGCAAACGCGCAAGATTGGGTCCCTCGAAGTTTCGGTCGTCGGACTTGGCTGCAATAATTTCGGCTGGCGCATTGATGCGGAGGCGAGCGCGAAAGTTATCGACGCAGCGATCGAATCGCGAATTACGTTCTTCGATACCGCTGATCGGTATGGTAAAGGGCAGAGCGAAGATTTTCTCGGACGCGCCCTGGGATCGCGACGAGATCAAATCATTTTGGCAACCAAGTTCGGAATGGAAATGGAGAAGGGACAGCAGGGTGCATCACCGCAGTATATTCCGGAAGCGATTGAAGCGAGCTTGCGCCGGCTGAGAACAGATCGGATCGATCTTTACCAATTGCATCAGCCCGATCCGAAGACGCCGATTGCCGATACCCTTGTCGCGCTTGATCAACTGGTGCGCTCCGGGAAAGTGCGCGAGATCGGCTGCTCGAATTTCTCCGTTCCGCAAATTCGGGAAGCAGCAGACGCCGCCAAAGGTGGCGCGCATTTTGTTAGTGTGCAAAACGAGTTCAGTCTCTTTCACCGCGACCCTGAAAATGACGGTGTCCTAGCCGAATGCGAAGCACGTGGGCTGGCATTTCTTCCCTATTTCCCGTTAGCCAGCGGATTGCTTACAGGAAAATACCGCCGCGGAAACAAATTGCCGAAAGGAAGTCGTGCCGCCGAGGGCTGGGGACCAAAAGTGTTTACAGAAAGAAATCTGGCAGTCGTGGAGCAACTAATCGAATTTGCGGAATCGCGTAATCACACGGTGCTCGACCTGGCCTTCGCCTGGCTGCTGGCCCACAAACCGGTGGCATCGGTCATCGCCGGCGCGAGCAAGCCCGAACAGATTCAGGCGAATGCGAAAGCCGTGAATTGGAAACTGACTTCAGACGACCTTGCAGCGATTGATGCGATCATGACAGGAAAGTAAATGTTGCAGGGCGAAGCTCTGCGGCGCCACGGGGAAAGGAGCTCGCCCCTCCAAGTGTGCTTCGATTTTGCGACCTCTCTCTTTGGTCTGGGTAGCGCACGCGTCTCGCGTGTTGGCGATCGCGTCCTCGCGATCGCGGACTTTTCTATAAAGACTTGGAGCGCAGGCAACTTGCCTGCCCGTTTTGGCTGCCAGCCGAAATGATATCTCCGTCGGCAAGCTAGGCTGGTAGTCTGCGCTGGCCAGCAACGGAATTCGCCGAGCGCATATACCGCATTCGGTTAAAATGTCGCTTCGTGGCCACGACCGAAACTGCGCGCATTCCCGAGGACATCACTGGCCGGGCGCGGCGTATGCCCGTCGGCGAAGTCAATTGGCGCACTACTTTTCGAGCGCTGCGTCATCGCAATTACCGCCTATTTTTTTATGGCCAACTCGTCTCACTCATCGGCACCTGGCTGCAACAAACCGCCATGAGCTGGTTCGTTTATGAAATCACTGACTCGAAATTCCTGCTCGGCGCCGTTTCCGCGGTCGGTTCCGCGCCGATGATGATTTTTTCGCTTTGGGGCGGCTCGCTGGCGGACCGTTATCCCAAGCGATCCATCCTGATCGGGACGCAAGCGGCGCAAATGTTCTGCGCCTTCGTCCTCGCCGCCGGCGCACATTTGGGATTTGCCAACGCGAATTTTATAATCGTAATCGCGGCGCTCAATGGAATCGCGATGGGATTCGATATCCCGGCCAGGCAAGCGTTCACCGTGGAAATGACGAGCCGCGAAGATCTGCTCAACGCCATCTCTCTTAACAGTTCAATCTTTCATGCCGCGCGCGTGATCGGGCCGTCCATTGCCGGGCTAATGATCGGGACAGTTGGCATCGCCATTTGTTTTTTTCTAAACGGCCTGAGTTTCATTGCCGTCATCGCCGGATTAATGATGATGAAACTCCCGCTGCAGAGGGGGCCAGCCACTCAAGCATCTCCGCTAGAACATGCATGGAAAGGGATCGTTTATTCAATAAGACATCCGCGCGTGCGCACGATTCTCCTACTCTTTTTTGTGGTTGGCGTTTTCGGCTGGTCTTACACCGTGCTGATGCCCGCATTCGCGCGCGACGTCCTCGGCCGCGGAGCCAACGGTTACGGAATTCTGATTTCAGCGAGCGGCGCGGGCGCACTAATTGGCGCGCTGATCGTGGCCGCTTACGGGCACCTGGTCACCCCGCGCAAACTTGCCTTTAGTGGCGTCTATTTATTCTCTGCCGCGATGACTGCCGTTGCCTTCGCGAGAAGTTTTTATCTGGCTGTGGCTTTCCTGTTCCTTGCCGGATTCGGAATGCTTCTATTTTTCGCAACTTCGAACACAACGTTGCAAACCATCGTGCCGGACGAAATGCGCGGTCGCGTGATGGGTGTTTGGTCGCTCGTCTTCGGCGCGATGATTCCGGTGGGCAGTCTGGAAGCAGGAGCGGTCGCACATTTTTGGGGAACGCCGTTCGCACTCGGCTTTGGCGCAATCATTTGTCTGATCGCGGCAATCATTACTCGCGTCGTAATTGCCCGTCGCGAAGCGACAGCGGCAACTTAAGAAAACTGCGACCGCAGCTTCTCGCATAGGTAAAACGTCTTTTTCCGAACGACGCAACTTTGTAAGAGTTGTCGTCAGAGCGGATGCCGCAGCAAATACGCGATCTGTCGCCGGCGACGGCGGCAGCTACCACACCAGCGTCGCAGCGCTCTGTCTTGCACTAACGATTCACAATATGTAGCGCGCGCTTCTCCACCGCCATCGCAGCCTCTTTTACCGCTTCGCTCAGGGTTGGGTGCGAGTGGGTTGTTCGTCCGAGATCCTCGCTGCTACCGCCAAACTCGATGACGGAGGTTGGCTCGGCGATTAATTCAGAAGCAGCGTGTTGCAGAATGTGCGCGCCCAGAATTTTGTCCGTTTTAGCGTCAGCAATAAATTTTACCAGCCCTTCGACATCTTCGTTGGCAAGGGCACGGCCATTAGCACGAAACGGAAACTTCCCAATTCGCACCTCCATCCCTTTTTCTTTCGCCTGATCTTCGGTAATGCCGACGCCGGCCAGCTCCGGGTTGGTGTAAATGATGCCTGGGATCGCGTCGTAATTTACGTGGCCGAATTTTCCGGCAATGATCTCAACGCAGGCAATGCCTTCATCTTCGGCCTTGTGCGCGAGCATCGGGCCGGCAATGACGTCGCCAATGGCGTAGATTCCTTCGACATTCGTCCGAAAATGCTTGTCGATCTTGATCCGTTTTCGCTCATCAAATTCGACCCCAACTTTTTCTGCGCCGAGACCCTCGCTGAACGGCTTGCGCCCAACTGACACCAGCACCTTGTCGGCTTCAAACGTTAACTTCTCGTTAGCCTTTTCCGCAGAAGCAATGACGTGCCCATTCTCCACTTTCACGCCGGTCACCTTCGTTTCGAGATGAAACTTGATTCCCTGCGCAGTGAGAGCGCGCTGGAGCAAATTCGACAGCTCGAGGTCGAAACCCACGGCAATGCGCGGCAGAAATTCGAGCATTGTCACTTCGCTACCGAGGCGGTTCCAAACCGAGCCCAGCTCGAGCCCGATCGCGCCCGCGCCGATAACGAGAAACTTCTTTGGCGCCTCGGTAAAACAGAGCGCTTCAGTGCTGCTAACGATTCTTTGGCCATCGAATTTCGCGAACGGCAGTTCGATCGGGACACTTCCGGTTGCAATAACGATGTTCTTGGTCTCGATCTCCTGAGTTTCGCCGCCGGAAGATTTTACGGACACTTTTCCCGGCGCCGTGATCGTGCCCATTCCTTCCAGCACCATCACCTTGTTTGTCTTCATTAACTGACGCACGCCGCCGGTGAGCGTTTTCACCACTTTATCTTTGCGCTTCTGCATCGTCGGCAGATCAACGCGCGGGTTCTCAATCACAATTCCGTGTTTAGCCGCTTCTGTTTTTGCGAAGGAAAAATGGTCGCTGGAAGTGAGCAGGGCTTTGCTTGGAATACAGCCGATGTTCAGGCAGGTGCCACCGAGTTCCTTATCTTTCTCGATGATCGCGGTCTTGAGCCCGAGCTGGCCCGCGCGAATGGCCGCCACGTATCCGCCGGGGCCGGAACCGATAATTACGACATCAAACTTTTCCATAAATCGTTAGCGCCATTCCGAGCGATCGTCGAGGAGTCCCCCATGTTACCTGAAAGCTTTCGCAACGGGATCCCTCGACTTCGCTCGGGATGACAGTGGGTTTGTTCTAAAAATCGATCGGTAATGTCTTGGGGTTTTCGATTCCCTCCTTCACCTTAATCAAAAATGTGACGGCTTCTTTGCCATCGATGATGCGATGATCATAGCTGAGAGCGAGATACATCATCGGGCGCACTACCACTGCACCGTTCACTGCGATCGGGCGCTCCATGATTTTGTGCATACCCAGAATTCCGCTTTGTGGCGGATTCAAAATTGGCGTGCTCAGGAGCGAGCCATAAACGCCGCCGTTCGAAATGGTAAAACTCCCGCCCTGCAACTCCTCAATTTTCAATTTTCCTTCGCGCGCCTTCTTCGCGTAATCGGCGATATCCCGCTCCAGCTCGGCGAAGGACTTCTTGTCAGCGTCCCGCACTACCGGCACGACTAGCCCGCGTTCCGTCCCGACGGCGACCCCGATGTCATAGAAATTATTTTGAATGAAATAGTCCCCTTCTATTCGCCCATTGATCGGAGGCACCGCCTTCAACGCCGCCACCGTCGCTTTAACGAAGAAAGACATAAAACCAAGTTTCAACCCATTCTTTTTTGTGAATTGCTCCTGCGCGTGAGCACGCAATGCCTGCACCTCGCTCATGTCGCATTCGTTGAACGTGGTCAGGATCGCAGCAGTATGCTGCGCCATGACCAACTGCTGCGCGATCTTGCGGCGCAATGGCGACATTTTTTTGCGAACGATGCGACCATCCTGGGCAGCCGGCGCCAGCGACTCTACCGGCCCGGCCACCTCAGTCGCCGGGCTTGCTTCGGTGTCTGTCCGTTCTGGGGCGCCGCGATTTTGCGTAACCGCGAGCGCGTCTCCTTTGGTAATGCGACCGCCTTTTCCCGTTCCCGAGATTTTTGCGGGATCGAGTTTTTCTTCATCGACAATGCGACGGACCGCAGGCGAAAGCGCGATATCTGCAGGGGAAGTCGGCGACTCCGGTCGGCCGCGGTCAGCGACCGCCGCTACAGAAGTTTGCTCTGGCGCGCCCTTCTCCTTGTTCGTGGGTGCCGCCCCGGCTGCGCTTGATTCCTCAATCTCTGCTACGACTTCGCCGATTTTTACTTCCTGACCTTCGGCAGCCTTGGTTCTGAGGACGCCATCCGTTTCGGCGACGATTTCAGTCGACACTTTGTCAGTTTCGAGAGTGAAGAGGGGCTCGCCCTTTTTTACCTGCTCGCCTGATTTCTTGTGCCAGACGGAAACGACACCGCTGGAAATCGATTCGCCGACAGCGGGAATTTTCACCTGCACGCTCATTGCGCGGCTACATAAGCGCAAACCGCCGCGCGAGTCGAACGCCAAGTCATTTCATCGGACAATCCAAGTTCCTGTGGTGGCCGGCTGTCGCCGGCGTAACACGGCGAGATCGTGCACTGGGTTGCAGCCGACACGGCTGCCGCTACAGGATTCAAATGCGAGCACGTAGTTCTTTCAGCGCGGTTGAACTATCTTTTGTCGCGCCTTCCAGGCTGAAAGCGAACCGACAAACTCGCACTCGGGCGCTTCATCAAGGAGCGTGATGTATTCAACAGTATGTCCGTCGGGGTCGGAAAGTAAATCTGCGCCGATGGCATCCAGCCGATGACCGATGGTTCCGTTGTAATCTTTCCCGAAAAATCTCGCGTAACGACGCCGAGGCTGCCAAGGCGTGAACCGGCGGCAAGCAGGCCGGACAAGGTTAGAGCGACAGCAAAGTGACAACGATGAGATTGGCCCCAAGGCGTGGTGGGACCCCACAGGCCGAGCATTGAACGTTTCTTGGAACCGATCCAGAGAAAGACAACGTCGCGGGTGAGATCACGGTGGGCATACTCCAGTCCCACGACATCAACATAAAATCCACTGGAGACCTCGGTGTCCTTTACCGGTAGATGTGTTTCGTAAAGATGCATCGTCCGCTTCATGGGCTAACGAGGTTTAGGCGACTGTTACGCGAGCGGCTCATAAACTGTCCCGCCGACATGCCTGCGCCTCCCCAATCAGACCGAAAACGCCTCCGCGATCAGGCATGCTTGTTCGCGTTTATGAAGAGCGAGAGCACCGACAGCTGGACTGGCGCTGGCGTTGCGCCCGGCGTAGCCAACTTCGCGGCGAAACATGGAACGCAGGCGCGGCTCGATGAAACTCCACGCCCCCATGTTTTGCGATTCCTCCTGGCACCAAACCAATCTTGTTTTCCCCGGAAAAGCTTCAACCGCCGCGCGCAATTGCTTCTCATCCAGCGGATAGAGCTGTTCGACGCGGATAATCGTGCTGTTGGTAATTTTTTCCTTTTCGCGGTGGGCAATAAGATCGAAATAGACTTTTCCGGAACACAAGATGACACGTTCGATTTTGTCGAGCTTGCTGCCCCGGCCGGCGACCGCGGCTACAGGCTCAGGTATGATTTCGTGAAATTTTCCGCTGGTGAAATCTTCCGCGCGCGAAGTCGAAAATTCCGCGCGCAACAGACTTTTTGGCGTCATCAGGATGAGTGGCTTGATGAAATCGCGCTTCATTTGCCGCCGCAAAACGTGGAAATACTGCGCGGGCGTGGTGGGAACGCAGACCTGGATGTTGTCTTCGGCGCAGGCTTGAAGAAACCGCTCAAGCCTGGCGCTGGAATGTTCTGGGCCTTGTCCTTCGTAGCCGTGCGGCAACAGCAAAACGATCCCGCTCGGTCTCTGCCACTTTGATTCGGCGGAAACGATAAACTGATCGATAATAGTCTGCGCCCCGTTAGCAAAATCGCCGAACTGCGCCTCCCACAGGCACAACATGTTTGGATAATCGAGCGAGTAGCCGTAATCGAATCCGAGGACGGCGGCTTCCGAAAGGAGACTGTTGTAAACACAAATGCGGGCCTGTTTTTCCGCGAGATGCAGCAGCGGATTATAAGGAGCGCCCGTTTTTGCGTCGTGCCAATAGGCATGACGCTGGCCGAAGGTTCCGCGCCGGCTGTCCTGGCCGGACAATCGAACCGGAATGTCTTCCAGCAGGAGCGAGCCAAACGCCAGCGCTTCGGCAAATCCCCAATCATACGGACCGCCCGCCTCAAAAATTTGCCGGCGCCGGTCGATCAGCATCCGTTTCACTTTCGGCAGAATGTGAAACCCTTCCGGAACGCGTGTGAGCCCATCGACAATCGTGCGCAACATCTCCTCGCCAATCGCGGTAGGCTTCGATTCGGTGCTGTATCTCGATTGAAAGACCGCGGTCGATTCCTTGAATTTAGCCTGCTCGCCCGTTTTTTGCTTTTCCAGCGCTTTGATGTATTCGAGCGCCATCTCGAGCCGAAGTTGAAACTCGGTCTCGAGCGAAGCGGCGTCGTCCTGAGTAAGCACACCGCGATCGAGCAACTCCCGTTTATAGATCTGAGTGACCGATGGCCGTCTATCAATCCTGGCGTAGAGATCCGGCTGGGTAAAGCTCGGTTCATCTACTTCCTGGTGGCCGTATTTGCGGTAGCAATACATGTCGACGACAAAGTCGCGTCCGAATTCCTGGCGAAAATCGAGCGCCATTTCAGTGACGAACTTCAGGGCGAGTGGATCTTCGCCGTTCACGTGAAGGATGGGAACCTCGATCATCTTGGCGATATCGGTTGCATACATCGATGAACGCGCGTCTTCCGGCAAAGTAGTGAAGCCGATCTGGTTGTTGACCACAATATGGAAGGTGCCGCCGGTGGAGTAACCGGCCAGCTGCGACAGGTTGAGCGTTTCCGCTACGATCCCCTGCCCCGCGAAGGCCGCGTCGCCATGAATTAAAAGTGGCAGAACTTTGCGCCGAGTTTCGGTATCGCCGCGGATGCGTTGGCGGGCACGCGCCGTCCCTTCTACAACCGGATCCACTGCTTCGAGATGACTGGGGTTTGCTGAAAGGCGGATCTCGACTTCGCCGGCCGCGAGTTTGCGCACGGTGCGATAGCCGAGGTGATATTTCACGTCGCCGTCGCCGGCAACGAGATCGGGGACGTAATTCTCCGTGAACTCCGTGAAGATTACGTTGAGTGATTTCCTCAGGAAATTAGCCAGCACATTGAGCCGGCCACGATGCGCCATGCCCATGCAAATTTCCTCCACCCCGTCGCTGGCACATTTGTGAAGCAAGGTATCGAGAATTGCCATTAAACCTTCCGCGCCTTGCAGGGAAAAACGTTTCTGCCCGACGTAACTGCTGTGCAAAAAGACTTCGAATGTCTCCGCTTCGAGCAATGAACGAAGGAGGGCGACTTGTATTTCCGGGGAAGGCGGCGGGGCGAAGATGCGCGATTCGAGGCGATGCCGCACCCAATCACGAACGCGAGTGTTTTGAATGTGCTGGAATTCCGCGCCAATGGAGCCGGCGTAAATTTGATCGAGCAGCGCGATCATTTCGCGCAAGGTCATCTGGCGACCGTCGAGGAAGAATTTTGATGAAACCGGATAGTCCAGGTCCTTGTCGCTAAAGCCGAATTCGCGAAGGCTGAGCAGCGGATTCTCGGGGCGTTTATCCGCCAATGGATTCACCCGCGCGATAGTGTGACCGAGAATGCGATAGGCATAAACGAGAGAGTCGATGCGCGTCTGCAACGGGCTTTCGCGCAGATCTCGCCGCGCTTCGGCGGGTACCGCTTCAACCGCCGCGCCATTTTTGCCGTCGAGGTTCCCGAGCTCAAATCCCTCAAAAAATGCCGACCAACCGGAATCGAGCGAATCGGGATCTTTCTGCCATCGCTCGTAATTCTGCTCGAGCAAGTCGAGATTCAGACGGTTGGCGAAGGAAGGATGCATGGTATCAACACAATGTCGTAAAAACGAGACGGCCAGCAAGTTGACAGTGGAAAGGGCGCCCGGTTACTTGCGCGGGCGATCATGAAAATAAAACGAAGTGTTTTAGCCAGGGGGCTCTGTCGCCGTGTCAACGCCTCGACAGAGCGAGGCGGCTACAGGCTCGTCGCGGCGCGGGTCTCCACACTTGCGATGCTGATTGCGATGCAATGTACATCGGCGCAAACGCCGACACCGTTGCCGTCGTCAACGCCTACCGATCCGGCTTCTGAGCCCGTTGTTCTCGCGGTCGCGAAAGTGATTCCGGCCGTCGTTAACATTAATGCCGAGCGCGTAGTGCGCCGGCAAATCCGCGATCCATTCGAAGATTTCGCGACCGAATTCTTTGGCACCTACCGCAGCCAACCACGCGAAGTCCGACAGCGCCTGCAAAGTCTTGGCTCCGGTTTCATCGTTGACCCCGCTGGCTATATCGTGACCAATGAGCACGTGGTGCAGCGCGCCGCCGACCTGAGAATCGAAGTAACCACGAGCGATGGCAAGGTTTACAACGCCCACTACATAACGGGCGATCCCAAAAAAGATCTCGCGTTTATCAAAATCGACGGCCAGAGCGGATTCCCGTTCATTAATCTGGATAATCCTTCACCCAATCTTCTCGGCCAAACGGTGATCGTCCTTGGCAATTCGGTCGGTTACGGCAGCTCGATCAGCCGCGGCGTGCTCAGTGGACTGAAGCGAGATATCACGATAGATAATCTGGAGTACAAGGATCTTTTGCAAACCGACGCGGCGATTAACCCAGGAAATTCTGGCGGCCCAGTGGTCGATATTGCCGGCCGGCTGGTCGGGGTGAGTTCGGCCAAAATGGCATTTACGCCCCAGGGTGTTCCGACACAGGGACTGGGGTTTGCCATTCCGGCCGAGACCGTGCGCGAAGTGGTCGAAGGATTTAAAGCAGTCGCGCAAAAGCAGCCTTCCGCGGAGGCACACAGCACTTCTAACCAACCCGCCGCGGCGAATGCCGATCGTCTTTTTGGAATGCAATTGCAAGATTTGACGGCGGAATTAACCGATGCCTTTGGCTTGGTTCCCAGGCGCGGAGTTTTGGTTAGCGCGGTTGAGCCGGGAAGTCCGGCAGCGGAAATTGGGATCGAGCGCGGGCTGGTGATTTACCGAGTCGGACGGCATGATGTGAACTCGGTGAAATCGATCGAGAGCCTCCTCGCGCGCGTGCAAAACGGGATGACAGTTGATTTCACCGTCGGCATCGCTCGAAGCGACGGGACGCGCCAGCTCCAAACCGTGCCATTGACAGCGCGTTAAAATTTTTTAAACAACGCGGCGCGATGAAAGTTGTCTCAAAGGGATTACGTGAATTCGAGAAATGGAAGATATCCTCTTCGGAGGCCCTCATTCTAGCCTTTTCCCACAAGGAAAAAGAATGCTTGGTCTCGTTTCACTGACGGGGCAAGTATTTCCTCCAGTGGAGTTTGTTTAATGATCAAAGTTGAAAATTTAACTAAAAAATACGCAGGTCAGACCGCCATCCGCGATCTTAACTTTGAGGTCGGTCAGGGGGAGATTATGGGTTTCCTCGGGCCAAACGGAGCCGGCAAGACAACCACGATGCGTATTTTGGCGAGCTTCATGCCGCCAACCTCCGGCCGGGCCTCCATCGCCGGTTTCGATATTTTCGAGCAATCACTTCAGGCCCGCGCGCACCTTGGTTACATGCCGGAACACGTCCCGCTCTACAACGACATGCGCGTGAAGGAATATTTGAACTACCGCGCCGCCCTCAAAAGCATTCCACATCGGCGGATAAGCGAACGGGTCGGCGACGTGAAAGAACTTTGCGGGTTGCGCGAAGTTGAAAACAAACTCATTCGCGCGCTCTCGAAAGGATTTCGCCAACGGGTTGGATTAGCAGACGCGTTACTGCACGAACCTGATCTGCTGATTCTGGATGAACCGACGATCGGTCTCGATCCGAATCAAATCCGCCAGGTGCGGGAGCTAATCAAGAATCTGGGCAAACAACATACGATTTTGCTTTCGACCCATATTTTGCCCGAGGTCGAGATGACCTGCACGCGGGTAATCATTATCAACAAAGGGCGAATCGAGGCCTGCGACACGCCGGAAAATTTGCTCGGTCGCATTCGGACGGCCGGCGGAGTGACGCTGGAAGCGAAGGTCGGCGCGGATGACGCAGCGGCTGAGCTAACAAAAATCACGGGCGTCCGCGATGTGGGCGAGGCGGAGGATAACGGCTGGAAGATTTTGTCGCTGCGAGTGGAATCGGGGGCGGACGTTCGACCGGAGGTTTTCCGCCTGGCGCGCGACCGCCATTGGGAGGTGCGCGAGTTAACCGCGCGCCGCGCCACGCTGGAGGACGTTTTTGTGGAGATCACTCATCCGGATGAGACGTGAATGAAAAATAAAGCGTTGCACGAATCATTCCGGGTCGCGCGCGCGTCTCGCATGCTAACGCCAGTCCGGCTCGGACTTTCGGCGTCTCGCCGAAACGAACTTCACTTGAATTTTCAAACACAGGAAAAGTCCGCGACGGCGGGAAGTCATCGCCAGCACGCGGGACGCGTGCGCTACTCGGGAGAGAGAACCAATGCGTAAATTCTACACGCTTCTTTCGCGCGAAGTATCGAGCTACTTTTACTCGCCCATCGCCTACATCGTCCTGGTCTTCTTTTTGTTCGTGAGCGGAGCCGACTTCTATTTCCAGATTTCGTTCATGAACCAGCGGCCAGTGCAATATTCGGTGCAGGAAGCATTTTTTAATTCGGTATTTTTCTGGTTCGCCTTTGTTTTGATTTTCCCGCTCATCACCATGCGGTTGTTCGCGGAGGAATTTAAGCTGGGAACAATCGAGCCGCTTATGACCGCACCGGTGCGAGACTGGCAGGTGGTGCTGGCGAAATTTTTTGGCGCTCTCGTTTTTTATCTCGTTCTCTGGATCCCAACTCTTCTTTACTTTTTAATCTTCCAATACATCACCGGTCAAGCAGCGGCGGGGTCAGCCGGAGCGTATTGGGGTTCTTACCTGATGCTGCTGCTGCTGGGAATGTTTTACGTCAGCATTGGCTGTTTCGCTTCGGTCCTGACTAGAAATCAGATTATCGCGGCAGTGATTTCCTTTTGCGCGATCACGATGCATTTCTTCTCCGGCTTGATCACTTTTATCTTAACTGAAGTTAGCTCCGGCACGCGGCAACTACTCGGCTATTTCTCGGCCCTTGAACAAATGGGCACGCTCTCGCGCGGCGAAATCGATACCCGCCCGATCGTTCTCTACCTCAGCCTGACGATTGTCATGCTTGGCCTGACCTATCAGGCCTTTCAATCGCGCAAATGGAGGCTGTAATTGTGGCAGAGAAACCAAAGAAAATTCATCGCTTCCAGATCGGACTCAACGTCGTCGTTCAGATTGGCTTGCTCATCTTCCTGGCGTTGATGGTGAACTATCTCGGCTTCGAGCATTACCGGCGCTGGGATTTCTCGCGCGACCAAAAATACGCCCTCTCGGACAAAACGAAACGCATGCTTGGCTCGTTAAAGGGGAAATTGCGCATCACTGTTTTCTTTTCCCCAAACACGCCGATCACCAACGACGTGCAAGGTCTGCTAACGGAATATCAGTACGCCGCCAAAGGGAAAATCGACGTTGAGCAGATCGATCCGGAACGCAGCTTTTCGCGGGCGAAGGAACTTTTCGACAAATACAAGGTAGTCACGGACGAAAGCATGCTGGTGCTTGACTACGAGGGGCGGAACAAAACGGTTAAGGCCTCGGAAATGGCAGAAGTTGATCAAAGCGGGGTGGCGATGGGCGAAGGCCCGCGTGTGACCACGTTCAAGGGCGAGCAGGCAATTAGCAGCGCGATCATCGATCTGACCGAGGGGAAGAAAAACATCATCGGTTATGTGCTCGGCCACAAAGAACCGCCCATCGCGACAGCGGCTCCCAACCTGATGACGATGGAACGGCCCCCAGACAGCCCGATCTCGGTGCTCAAGACATTTATTGAAAATGAAAACATCAAGCTTCAGGAACTAAATCTTTTCAACGTCGACGCAATTCCGGCGGAGATGAGGACGATCATGATCGTCGGCCCGCAGTATGATTTTTCCGACCGCGAGATGCAATTGCTGCGCGATTTTTGGAACAAACAGGGGCGCATTTTGCTGTTGCTCGATCCGTCCCCCAAAACGCCAAAGCTCGACGCGTTTCTAGCCGAGCTCGGGGTGCGAGTGAACGATGATCGCTTGATGGCAATGGTGCGCACCGGCATCGAAGAAATCGCGCGGGTGCGCGATGTGATTGGGCGTTTCCTGCCCGACTCTGCGATCACCAAACGGCTGGCCGATGTGCGCGCCCCATTTTTGGGTGGAACGTGTTCCCTCACGCTCGACTCGCAGCGGGTGCAAGCCGGGGGCGTTCAGCTGCAGCCACTGGTGCAGGCGGAAAAAGGTTACTGGGGTGAAGTCGATTACAATTCGGACGATCCGGCTAAATTACAGTTCGAACAAAATCGGGACCACGCTGCACCCCTGACCATCGCAGTCTCGATCGAAAAGGGCGGTAGTGGCGACGAACGGGTGCGGGTGAATTCGTCCCGCATGGTGGTAGTGAGCAATGCGCTTTTTGTTCAGGACAATGCGCTCACTCAGGATCAGCAGGCCCTCGATTTTATTTCGGGCTCCATTAACTGGTTGATGAGTCGGGAGCAAATGATCGGTATCGCGCCGAAGGTGCCGAAAACACTTACCTTCAGCCTCGATCAAACCGCGCTCCGTAATTTGCGCTGGATTGTTCTGGTCTTGATGCCGCTGGTGCCGGCATTGATCGGTTCCGCGGTGTGGTGGAAGCGGCGAGCCTGATCGTGCTATGAGATTCCGAACCACGCTCGTACTCTTTGCCCTCACCGCGGCGTTAGTCGTTTTCATCAAATTTTACGAAACCAAGCGCCCGAACACCGAAGAAGCGAATCGTCGCGCCCAGAACGTGATCAATTTCGAACGCGATAAAATCGACGGAGTTGTCATTCAGAACGGCGAAGAGCGGATCGAATTGAAACGTGCGGACAAGAAATGGCGCCTCGAATCCCCGGTCAAAGATCTGGCCGATGGTAGTACCGTAGACAGTTTATTGTTCGATCTGGAAGACTGGAAAAAAGACGCCACCATCAGCGGAAAAGAAATCGAGGCAGACAAGAGCCGGATGGCGGAATACGGCGTAGCCAAAGCGAAGCTTCGGCTAAAGCTCCAAGGCACGAACGCGCCGCCGGAGATCTTATTCGGCAACAACGCCGCTCTCGAAGGCAAGACCTACGTGCGACTGGAGAATTCGAAAGATGTCTTTCTCGCTGCGCAATCGATCAAAAACCAGATTTCGAAAAAACCGGAGGAATTTCGCGATCGCAAATTGACCGACATAATCGCGACACAGGTCACACGACTTTCGCTCAAAACCGCGGCCGGCGAAATGGAACTGCAAAAGCAAGGTGATCACTGGCAAATCGTGAAACCGTTGCGAGCCCGGGCCGACGATCAAAAGGTCAACGACTTCATCGCGCAGATTACGACCAGCCGGATTGCTCAATTTGTGGCCGACGATGCGGGCGATTTGCACCCCTACGGCCTGACCGAGCCCCGGGGAACGGTGACGATTTTTACTGACAACGACAAGCAAGGCCAGATTTTGCAGATAGGCGGCGTGCCCGAAAAAGAAAAGGACCAGGTTTACGTCCGATTCGCGCCGCGCAAGTTCGTTTACACCCTGCCGAACAAGATTGAAGCAATTTTGGGCACCAAACCAA
>Ga0209473_1000790_pt1 | contig 18381 bp, 19 predicted proteins | sample GraSoiAngelo_133_FD_185890 | JGI IMG/M metagenome (GOLD analysis project Ga0209473, IMG submission 185890) | Grasslands soil microbial communities from the Angelo Coastal Reserve, California, USA - 14_0929_05_20cm (SPAdes) (version 2) | ecosystem: Environmental > Terrestrial > Soil > Grasslands ...
AAATCTTTCGTCATAAGTTCTAGTAAAGATCGACGAAGCTAACTCGACGTCAACTACAGTCGTTTTACTGCCATACAAACCGATTGGATTGCTACTCTCTTCTTGCACCTGGGTCGGTGACCGTTTAAAGAAAGGTCATGCCAAAGTCTTCTCTCGGCGGCTCAGTCATGGATGCGCAGTGTCCTTCCCGGCTCGTGCTCGATCGGATCGCAGACAAATGGACTGCGCTCATCATTCAAGTGTTGGCTCACGGCACCAAACGTTACGCCGCGCTCCAGCGTGAGATCGGCGGGATTTCGCAAAAGATGCTAACGCAAACTCTGCGCAGCCTCGAGCGCGACGGTCTGGTGCAGCGCAAAGTTCACCCGGTCGTTCCGCCGAAAGTTGAGTACGCGTTGACGCGTCTCGGCCGAACGTTGATTGAGCCGTTGCACGCTCTCTGTCGCTGGTCGGAAAAACATTTGCCTGAGCTGCAAGCAAATCGTGCTCGGGCAAAAGCGAAACTTCAAAGACAAGCTCCTGTAGGCACGGTAGCGCACCGCAGTTCGTTGACCTACCTTTAACTGGCCGGGGGCCAACGAGCCCCGACAGCAGCTTACTCATACATCCGGCGCAAATTATCGTCGTTTTATTCGCGGCCGTGGCGGCGCTCGTCCTGATCGCCTGCAAGGCGGAGATAGACGCCTGATCATGAGAATTGTTTTGCATCGCATGGCGGAATTGGCATACTCTAAAATTCTTCCGGTTTTAGTAGCCGGGTCTTCCAGATATGGACGTTAGTGGCACTATCGATGGGATCCTGAATCAGAAAAGCGGGGACATTTTTTCGATCTCCCCGGAGGCAACGGTTTTTGAAGCGATCGAATTGATGGATAATAAAAACGTTGGCGCGCTGCTCGTGATGGAAGCCGACCGCTTGATCGGAATGATTTCGGAACGCGACTACACCCGCAAAGTTATGCTGCGGGGCAAGCGTTCCCGCGAAACCAAAGTCGCGGAGATCATGTCAGCCAATTTGACGGTCACCCATCCGCGTGAACCCGTCGAGAAATGTCTGCACCTCATGACCGACAAACGCATTCGGCATCTACCCGTGCTCGATGGCAATAAAGTTGTTGGGATCATCTCGATCGGCGATTTGGTGAAATGGGTGATCTCGTGCCAGAGCGCTGCCATCGCGCATTTGGAAAATTACATCCACGGCGGATACACGGGTTAGTTGTAGAGGCGCTTGCGCCACGCGCCGGACGAATTGATTTCGGTGTTTGACCCAAACGCCGCTAAAACTTCCAAGCCGTTCTTCCAGACATAATCGTTCGCACCGCGCGCCCTTTTAGTCTCCAACCGTTGAATGGCGAATTCCGCGACGCGGATTGAAATTCATCCGCGCGAACGGTCCACTCCAAATCCGGATCAAGCAACGTCACGTCGGCCGACGCTCCGACTGATAACGTTCCGGCATCCAGCTTCAATAATTTGGCCGGCTCGACCGTGTACATCTCGATCAAACGCACGATATCGATCTTGCGGTGTTTGTGCACGAGTAGATGGAGAAACAAACTGAGCTCAGTCTCCAGTCCGATTATGCCGAAGGGCGCGGCATCGAATTCCACCTCCTTTTCAAAGTCCGCATGTGGGGCGTGATCGGATGCAAGGATTGACAATGTGCCGTCGGCGATGCCTTCCAGCAATGCATCGACATCGGCCTGCGCGCGCAGCGGTGGATTCATTTTGTAATTCGTATCAAAACTTTGAATCGCCTCGTCGGTCAGCGCGATGTGATGCGGACACACTTCCCCGCTGATCTTCACACCGCGCGCGCGCGCTTCGCGAAGCAACCGTACGCTTCCGGCGGTAGTCAGATGCAGGCAATGAATGTGATGATCGCAAAGTTCCGCGAGCAAAATATTGCGCATGACAATGACTTCCTCACCCGCCGCAGGCCAGCCCGGCAATCCGAGCAGCGTGCTCCAACGACCCTCATTCACCACCCCGCTGCCGACCAAATTGTAATCCCGGCACTCATCAAGTATCGGCACACCAACCATGCGGGCATACTCAACCGCGCGCCGCATCAATTCGTGATTTTGGACACAATGCCCGTCGTCGGTGATCGCGACGACACCTGCCTGCGCGAGTGATCCGATCGGGGCGAGTTCTTCGCCTGCGAGACCTTTTGAAATCGCACCGGTGGGCAAAACATTTACACATGCACCGGCTGCGCGATTCCTAATCCACGCGATCGTGCTTGGATTATCCGCGACCGGTGACGTATTCGGCATGCAAACAATCGTTGTAAATCCGCCAGCCGCTGCGGCGCGTGCACCCGATTCAATCGTTTCCTTATGGCTAAATCCCGGCTCGCGCAGATGGACATGCATGTCGATCAAACCGGGACAGACGATGAGATCGCTTGCATCAATCTCATCGGGTTGCGGGTTGAGAGTTGAGAGTTGAGAGAGCGGCATAATCTTCCCGTCGACAATCAAAAGATCGGCAATTTCATCCCTCTTATTCGCCGGATCGATCACGCGGCCGTTGCGAATGATTGTCGCGCTCATGTCACGTCGCGATTCCTCCACAGAGATAGAGAACGGCCATCCGCACGGCGAGACCGTTGGTGACTTGGTCGAGAATGACGCTTTGTAGGCCATCGGCGACTTCGCTGTCAATCTCGACACCGCGGTTGATCGGCCCCGGATGCATGATCAGACAATCGGGTTTCAAAAGCTTCGCCCGTTCTTTCGTTAGGCCGAAGAACCGAGTGTATTCACCGATCCCAGGAAAATATTCTTTGCGCTGACGTTCGTGCTGGATGCGGAGAAGATTCACCACATCCGCATTGGGAAGGACGTTGTCGATCTTGTGTGAAACCTCGACCCCCAGTTTCTTAAACTCGCGCGGCACGAGTGTGCTCGGCCCGACCAGCGTCACGCGCGCGCCGAGCTTGGCTAGGCCGAAAATGTTCGAGCGTGCGACGCGACTAAATAGAATATCGCCGATAATGGCGACATGCAGTCCGGCAATCGTCCCTCTTTTTTCGCGGATCGTGTAAAGATCGAGGAGCGCTTGCGTTGGATGTTCGTGCGCTCCATCGCCGGCATTGATCACGCTCGCTTGGAGCCGTTGCGCAAGAAACTGCGGAGCGCCCGCGGAGCTGTGACGCAGCACAAGAATATCGGCATGCAACGCCTCGAGATTGCGCGCGGTGTCCTTGAGGGTTTCGCCTTTAGCCAGACTGGAAGCGCTCGCCGAGATGTTGATCACGTCCGCGCTCAACCGAACCGCGGCCAGCTCAAAAGAGGTCCGGGTTCTTGTGCTCGGTTCGACAAAAAAATTTACCAGCGTCTTCCCGCGCAACGCCGGAACCTTCTTGATCTCGCGCGTACCGACTTCTTTGAACGCATCGGCCGTCTCGAGAATGAAAGTGATTTCCTCGGCCGACAGTTCGCGCAGCCCGAGCAGATCTTTGCGGTTCCAACGCTGTTTCATGTTCTTTCGACCCAAACGCCGTCGGGTTCCTTGGCGCTGCCAATTCGCACTCGCACCTTCTCGGCGGCCGATGTCGGTAGATTCTTTCCGACGTAATCAGGGCGAATGGGCAGTTCGCGATGGCCGCGATCGACCAGCGCGGCCAGTTGGATCCGAGCGGGCCGTCCAAACGAATTGATCGCGTCCATGGCGGCGCGAGCAGTGCGCCCGGTGTAGAGAACATCATCGACAATGATGACTGTTCGCTCTTCCAGCGGCAGGGGGAGTTTCGACGCCCGCACGACTGGCAATTCCGGGCGCGTTCCGACGTCGTCGCGGTGCATCGCTACGTCGATGACGCCGGTCTCGATATCGATGTTTTCGATCCGGTGGACAAAAGCGGCGATGCGTTGCGCAATCTCGACTCCGCGTGAGGGAATTCCCGCGAGTACGACCTTGCTGAGCTGCGGGTTGCCCTCGATGATTTCGTGCGCGATCCGCTGTAGCGCCCGACGAATTGCCTCCGCGTCCATTATCGGGACGGCGGCAGATGAATTCTCTCTTCCTTGTTTCATGCGTTTCCTTGGCGACCTCACAGGATCGCTTTAAAGGACACGATTATGGATCAACCGGTCATTTTACCTCGGTTTTGGCTTCGCGCATCCGTTTTTCACGCCAGTTGGAGCGATGTTTCACGATCCAATCCAGCAATGCCTTTTCGAAACCGATGTCTTTGCCGGCTTTCTCGCTCTCGATCCACTTGTGCTTCAAAATTTCTGCACGCTCGGCGAGGAACTCTTTGTAGAGGACAGAATTTTTAACGAATTGAGATCGATCTTCCACTGAAGGCGACATCTCGTAACGTTCTTTCATAAAATTTCGGACCAGTCAATCAAATCGAATCACGCAAAATTCGACGAGACAACCTGGCGATTTATTTAGTCTCGTCTGCGCTCAAGCGCGCGGATGCCTCACTACGGCAAAGTCTTGCGAAGATTTTCGGCGATTTTCTTGAACTCAGCTGTGACAGGAGATTCTCGATCTTCGCCCACAATCGGCATGCCGCGGTCGCCCGCTTCGCGCGTGGCGATATCGATCGGGATTTGACCAAGCAACGGGACGCGGATCCGCTTCGCCTCCCGCTCGCCGCCTCCGCTTCCGAAAATGTCGTAGCGTTTCCCGTCGGATGGAGAGACGAAATAACTCATGTTCTCAATCAGCCCAAGCACCGGCACGTTGACCTTGTCGAACATCGTGGCCGCTTTACGGGCATCGATTAGCGCAACTTCCTGAGGCGTCGTGACGATGATCGCTCCTGAAAGCGCGACCGTCTGCACAATCGTGAGCTGGATATCGCCAGTGCCGGGCGGAAGGTCGAGAACCAGGTAATCGAGTTCGCCCCATTCGACTTGCCGCAGAAATTGCTGGGTGTAACGCGTCACCATCGGTCCGCGCAAAATAGCCGGCGAGGTGTCGTCGAGCAGAAATCCCATCGACATCAAACGCAAGCCGTATTGCTCGATCGGAACGATCTTGTTTTCTTCCGTTGCCATTGGTCGGTCTCGGGTGCCGAACATGAGCGAAATGCTTGGGCCATAGATATCGCAGTCACACAAACCGACGCGCGCCTTGGTTTGCTCGAGCGCGAGCGCGAGGTTTGCCGCGACGGTTGACTTACCAACACCGCCCTTGCCGCTCGCAACCGCGATGGAGTGCTTGATTCCCGGAATTCGTGTCGCGCCCACGCCAGTCCCGGCCCCGGCCGGCGGCGCGTGGATATCGATCAAAACTTTCGCGCTTCGAACGCCATCTATCGCACGCAGGACATTTTCTGCATCGTTCTTAATCGTCGCCGGAACATTCGGATCATTGGTCGCTAGCGCGAGCTGCACTTTAATTTCGCCATTGTCGATGTTGACGGACTTAACCAAGCCAAACGAAACAATGTCACGGCTAAAACCGGGGTATCTAACCGATTTTAATGCGTCGCGAATTTGTTCTTCTGAAACAAGCATTGGGACGCAAATTTACGCGCGGCTTCAGTCGAGTAAAACACGCAAAAAATTCGAGAGAAATGTAAGCTTGACCTTCAGTTGCCACGAGACAGGATCGACGGCATGAAAACACAACTTTGTTTCCGAATCATTTTCACTGGCGTTCTGCTCGCCCTGTTGAGTGCATGCGCGACTTATGCGCCCGCCGGTGGGCCCTTGGTCGGGACGTGGACAAACTCGCTGGGTACTGTCTGGACGGTCAAAGCCGACAACACCTTCGATGTGGTCAATGCTAAACGCCACATTTGGGGCAATATCACAGTGGCTGGGGATACTGTCACAATCCAAGAAACGGGTGGCAAGGCCGCGAAAGGCTGCCACGGCCCGGGAGTCTACAAGTTTAGCCGCACCGGAAACACTCTCGCGTTCACTTTGGTTAAGGATAGCTGCAGGGAACGGATCAAAAACGTGACGCTCGCCTGGAATCGAAAGTAGCTTCCGAGCCGGTTAGCACAACCCGGTCTAAAACGTCGTTCCCCGCGCGCGCGTCGGTCAGACGCGGTCCTTCAATTCGGTTTTGCCTCCGCTGCGAGCGCAGTTGACGCAACAGAAAATCTTGCCGTCCTGTTCAACACCGTGACCGATGATCCGGCAGTGGCAGTGGGGGCAAACCGGCGCGAGCGCGTGGATTGCGCACTCGAAGCTATCGAACGTGTGCCGCTTCCCGGCGACGGTTAGTTCGAATGCCTTGTCATATTCGTTTTCGCAAACTTCGCATCTAGCCACAAAGGTTTTTTCGTGCGCCGAGGTCTTTTCGGCGGTGCGAAAAGTGGCGATCGCCTTGGAAATGATATTTGCGTGGCCCCGAGTCACGTCGGGCAAGGCAGCAAACCTAATCCGACTCATCTTCTTCCACCGGTTCGGCCCGGCGTACTTCCGTTTCTTCGCGGACGCGAGGTTTCCGAGTGCCGTTCGCTTGTTGTCCTTTGTAAATCTCCTTGAAAATATCTGCGATCATCGGTGCAGCGGCGCTTCCTCCATGCACTTTGCTGCCGACGTCGCCCTCGTAGAGCGCAGCGAACGCGAATCGTGGTTGATCGGCCGGTAGAAATCCCGTGAACCACGCCGCCGTCCGCTCTTTGTTCTTTGGTCCCCACTGCGCAGTGCCGGTTTTCCCAGCGGCTTCAACGTTATCAAGGCTTGCTTGGTGTGCAGTGCCGCCGGGGCTATTCACGACGTCGATCATTCCCGTGTGCAATTCGTCCAGTGTCTCGGAGGAGAAATCGAGTGTCTTTTTCGCACGGACGGAATAGGCAGTAACAATTTTGTTATCGAATGTCTGCACCTGTTGGACGAGTCGCGTTTGATAAAACGTGCCGCCGTTCGCCACGATCCCCATGGCTTGGGCCATTTGCAATGGGGTAACCTGCGTGTCGCCTTGGCCGATGGACAAGTTTGCGATGTCGCCATTGAGCAATTTGCGGCCATGCGTTGCCTTCATGTATTCATCATTCGGAACACGACCTTCAGCCTCGCCGCGCAATGGAATGCCGCATTTCCCACCGAACCCCAGTTTTAATGCCCAATCAATGATCGGTTCGGCGCCGGTCTTGATTCCGGCCTGATAGAACCAGGTGTCGCACGATTCGGTCAGCGCTTGGACAAAATTCAACGCACCGCGGTCGCTTTTTTTCCAATTGTGAAAAGTGATATTGCCAATCTGGATTGCCGGCACGCACTCAAATTGATCGTCTGAATGCACGGCGCCGCTCTCGAGTGCTGCGATCCCTACCGCGATTTTGAATGTCGATCCTGGCGGATAAGACGAACGAAATGCGCGCGGTAGGAGCGGAATATTCGGATCGTCCTGCAAGGCTTTGAACTTTTCCGAAGAGATCGACGGAATAAAGAGGTTCGGGTCGTAAGTCGGCCACGAGGCCAGCGCGAGAATGTCGCCGTTGTTCGGATCGACAATCACAATTGCGCCGCGTTTGGCTTTTGCTTCCAGGGCTTTCTCTGCGAGCTCCTGGAGGTGAAGATCGAGAGTGGTGACAACATTGTAACCGGGCACAGGCGCCGTAACCAATTTCTCGGAAGTTTTCCGGCCATCTTTGTCGAACGTGAGTTTGTACTCGCCGTGCTTGCCTGCGAGCATTTCGTTGAACGATTGTTCGAGCCCTTCGCGTCCTTCGGTTTCGGGCCAGAGCGTTTCGTGATTATCAACGATGCCGTCAGGGTTGCGTCCGGTTTTCCCGGTGTAACCGATGATCTGCCCGGCCAGTTTCCCATTGGGATATGTGCGGGCATAAACCGGCCGCACGATCATTCCGGCTGGCAAACTGTCTTTGACCTCTTCGTACTCAGACTGGCTGAGATTCTGCCCGATCTCCAATGGCATAATCCCACGGTTGCGATAATGCCGTAGGATCGCTTCGTCTGAAATTCTGAGCGTTCGGCCGATTAATTTCCCCGCCTTGTCGACGTTTTCCCGGACAAAGCTGAGCGCCTGCGCGTCGGAAAAATCAAGCGGTGTGGAAAAATTAATCGCAAGATTGTAACTGAGCCGATTCTGTGCGAGCGGCACGCCGTTGCGGTCCGTGATCTGGCCGCGCGGGGCGGGAACATCGAGGATATAGGTGCGTGCGAGCTTTTGTGTCTCAAACGTGGGAATGATCGCCTCCTCAGATGGCGTCGGGCTCGCAGCTGGCGTAGCAGTTGTCTCTTGCGCTTGCGCGTCAACAATAGGAACAACGGCAAAGACAAAAATTAATGCGCGCACTTTCATTTGCAGAATCGACATCTTGCTTCGCGAGGGTAACGCGTCAATGCCGCTGCAAGAAGCGATGCACTTCTTCGGCCAGCTTGGGACCAATCCCTTCCGTGGATGCAATTTGGTCCACCGTCGCTTTGCGCAGACGATTCACGGAGCCAAACTTCCGTAAGAGCAAGTTCTTCCGGTTCTGACTCACACCTGGGCAATCATCGAGAATGCTTTCGCCGACGCGCTTTTTCATGAGTAGCTGGTGATAGGCGTTGGCGAAGCGATGTGCTTCATCGCGAATACGCTGGAGCAAGCGCAACGCACCCGAATCGAGCGGCAATTGCAGGGGCAGCGCCCGGCCAGGGCGATAAATCTCTTCGTGTTCCTTCGCCAGTCCGATAATCGACAGGTCATGCAATCCCAATCGTTGTAGCTCGCGGCATGCTGCGGAGAGCTGGCCTTTTCCACCATCGACGATGATGAGATCGGGCAGACGAACGTACGATTGCGGATTGCGGATCGCGAATTGCGGACTGGTCAGGCGTTCCGCAATTTCGAATGCATTCTCTTGCGAATATTCCACGGCGTTCACGCGAGTTTCCGCAATCGATAGCAAGACACGCGAATAACGTCGCCGCACGACTTCCGCCATGCTGGCGAAATCATCCTGTCCTTCCACCGTGCGCACTCGATATCGCCGATAATTATCCTTGTCGGGTACGCCATTTCGGAAACAGACCATCGAGGCGACGACGTGCGTCGTGGAAATATTCGAAATGTCGAAGCATTCCATTACACGCGGCGGGCGCGAAAGCTGCAGTGCATCGGCCAGCGCCTGGACCTCGGCCATCGGGTCGATTGCGCTCGGCAAACTGCCGCGGGTAAAGCGGCGCGTCGGCTTTGTCGTGCTGCGCAAGTCCTCAACCATGTTGCGAAGCTCGGCGGCTTTTTCGAAATCCGTTTTCCCCGCCGCTTTACGCATCTCCTCTTCGAGCGCGGCGATCATCTCACGCGAATGACCCTCGAGAAACTCGCAAGCTTGAGCGACACGCTCGCGATATTGCTCCGCGCTAATTTCACTCAAGCGCATCGGCACTTGATAAGTAGACGATTTCAATTCGCGCTCCGTCGGCGAACCACGGCCGAAAGTGAGCACTCCAAATTTCTTGCGCATGAAGTTCAGTGTCTGGCGGAGCGCGCCGGCATGGGCATAGGGCCCGAAGTAGCGGGCGCCATCGTCTTTTTTAAACCGCGCCAGACGGAAACGCGGCCATTCCTCCAACATGTCGATCTTTACCAGAAGGAAGCGTTTGTCGTCGCGAAACGAAATGTTGTAGCGTGGCCGGTATTCCTTAATCAGTTTGCCCTCGAGCAAAAGCGATTCCGCCTCGCTGCGCACGGTGTGCGTCTCAAAATCCCAAACCGCATCGAGCATGGCGCGCGTTTTCAAATCGGTCTGCGCCACTTTCGATGGCAAGAAATAGGAGCTAACACGTTTGCGCAGGTCGCGCGCTTTGCCGACGTAGATCACGCGATTAAAGCGATCGCGCATTAGGTAGACACCTGGTTTATGCGGCACTTCGTGCACTCTCTTTTGCAAATCCGGCCTCTCTTTCGTTAAAGAGCTCATTCTGGGCGCGAATTTACGCGAGAACCGTGCGCTGGAAAATCTCTAAGAGAGCCGCCTTCTTCCCACAACGAAGCCGCCACGGTGCGATTTACGAAACGCGACGGCGCGGCAGCGCTGACTGCACCATCATTAGCTCGCTCACGTTTTCCGGCGTCAACAAGCCGACCAATCGCTTCATGCTGTCGAGCACGGGCACGGCAGGACAATTGCACTCCTGCATAATCCGGAATGCTTCTTCAAAACGTGTGCCGGTAGTAACCGTGGGAATATCGCGCCTCATCACGTCGCCCACGCGGAGCTGCGGATCATCTCGGCGTAGAGCCGCAATCAGATCGTGCCGCGTAAGCACACCGGCCACGTTTCCGGTTTCAGCAACAACCGGAAAATCGTGCTGAGAAGTCGCGAGGAGAGCGTCGACCGCTTCTTGGAGCGTTGCGTTTTCCGGAAGAGTATGGAATTCGCGCACCATCGCGCTCGAAACCGGAAACCGGCGCGAGACATCTTTCATTTGCGCGAGAGCCGCTTCCTGCGATGCGCCGATGTAAACGAAAAGTGCGATGAAAATCAGGAATGGGTTCCAAATCAGCCCGATGAACCCGAAGACGAATGCAAATCCCTGACCGATGCTTGCCGCCACCTGCGTCGCGCGCGCATAACTCAGCCGCGTTGCAAGTAGGGCGCGCAAGACGCGCCCGCCATCCATTGGAAACGCAGGCAGCAAATTGAAGAGGAGCAGCAGGATGTTGATCGTCAGCAATTGTGCAATGAGACCGCCCCCTTCAACGTTGGACGGATTAAGAAACGCCTGCGAGCCACCGGCCACAAACAAGCCGAGCGCAATCACGACGTTCACCATCGGCCCAGCCAGGGCGATCACCAATTCCTGCACGGGCTTCTCCGGCATTCGTTCCAATCGCGCGACCCCGCCGATTGGAAGCAAGGTAATATCCGGCGTGTTGATCCCAAAAGCCTTCGCCGCGAGCGCGTGCCCAAATTCGTGCAGAACGACACAAGCGAAAAGCAGCAGGATGAAGAGCACCCGGGCCGCCGCTGCCGCTGAACCGCCTTCGGCATAATAACCAAAAGCGAGCCAGGCGATCAGCAGCAAAAAAGTGACGTGAATCCGCAATTGAATTCCGGCAACACGAAAGATTGGGAGAGACCAGCCCATTAGTTTGGATTCACAGTCATTCCTGAATTGGGCGCCATCTGCGCCAGCCACGTAGACCCAGCAAGATAAACACGATTTGCGAGCGCCGAAATGACTTTATGCGGGTTGCATTTCTTCGAGACTGAAAGAAATGGAAACATTTGACGTTGCAATCGTCGGTGGCGGTCCCGCTGGGTCGAGCTGCGCGGCGTTTTGCGCTCTCGCCGGGTTACAAACAATCGTCCTTGAGCGGGAAAAATTTCCTCGTGAAAAAGTTTGCGGCGATTGTCTGAATCCAGCGTGCTGGCCCGTGCTTGAGCGGCTCGATCTTGCGCAGCATGTCCAGGCTCTCCCTCATGCGAAACTTGATTTTGTCGAGTTTATCGCCGTCGGCGGGCGAAGAGTGATTGTCGATCTTCCATCCGGCAATGAGTGCGAGTTCGCGGTCAAACGCAGCGTTTTTGACGATCTCTTGCTAAAGCGCGCTGGCGAGCTCGGCGCCCACATTTACGAAGCGACAACGGTCACGGCATTGACTAACAGTCACGGTTGGAAGGTTGAAACGACGAGCGGAGAAAGCTTTGCCGCACGGACGTTGGTGGGCGCCGACGGCCGCAACTCGACTGTAGCACGCCTCTGCAACTTATTGCCGCGACCCGAACGCGAGCGCATTGCGTTGCAATCGCATTTGCCGCTGCTGGACAACTTTGGCAATTCGGCGGTCCTGCAATTTCTCCCGAACGGTTATTCCGGCTTGGCGCCGGTGAATGACCAAGAGCTAAACGTTTGCCTTGTCGCAAAGCCGCGCGAGATGGAAGCGCTCAAAGCGTGGGCAACAAAACGATTTGGCGTTTCGCCTAACCACGCCTGGCGAACGATTACACCGCTTACTCGAGACGCGCTTTCGCCGGCGCACGAAAATTTGCTGTTTATCGGCGATGCCGCCCGCGTGGTGGAGCCGTTTACGGGGGAAGGAATCTATTACGCTCTTCGCTCCGGCGAACTGGCGGCGCAGGCAATCATCAAGATAATTCGAGGCGAAGGTCGACAATCAACTTTGCGCGAATTCGATCGCACCTGCGCAGAAATGTACCGTGGTAGACTGTGGATCAATCGCCTGGCACGCGCTTCTGTCTTGTCGCCGCGACTTGGATCGTTCTTCGTTCACGCAGCACGAATTGATCCTTCGATCTTACGACTATTAACCGCGAAAATCGTCAGACCGAATTGATCGCGCGACACGCTTTCACCGTGTTCGACATCAACATTGCAATCGTCATTGGCCCGACGCCGCCGGGCACTGGCGTGATTGCACTCGCTTTTCGTGCCACTTCATCAAACGCGACATCGCCGACCAGGCGATAACCGCGTTCGCTTGCCGCGTCCTCCAGGCGATTAATCCCGACATCGACAACGACCACACCATCACGCACATGTTCGGCTCTCACGAAATTCGCCTGGCCCATTGCCGCGATCAAAATGTCGGCCGAGCGCGTAATCTCTGCGAGATTCCGGCTCCGTGAATGCACGACGGTGACCGTCGCATCTGCGTTCTTATTTTTTTGCATGAGCAAAAGGGCGAGCGGTTTACCGACGATCATGCTGCGCCCGAGGATGACGACGTGCGCGCCGCTGATATCGATCTTGTCTTCGAAGAGCAGACGTTGCACGCCAAGCGGGGTACATGGAACGAGTCCGGTCGGATCTCCGAGCGCGAGTTTTGCAATGTTCTCTGGGTGGAAGCCGTCCACATCTTTGCGCGGATCGAGTGAACGGACGATGGCCGCTTCATCGATCTGCTTGGGCGGCGGGGATTGCACCAGAATGCCGTGAATTGCCGGGTCACGATTCAACTCTTCGACGCGAGCGAGTAGTTCCGAGTGGGTTGTTGATGCAGGCAGCTCAAGCTTCACCGAATAAAGACCAAGCTCGCGACACATCTTGTCCTTTGAGCGGACGTAAGCGCGCGAAGCCGGGTTGTCTCCAACCAAAATGACGGCGAGACCGGGCGTGAGGCCGCGCGATTTCGACTCTGCAATATCACGACAAAGATCGACATAGACTTTGTCGGCGATTGCGCGCCCATCGATTAGTTTCGCCATGTACGAACCTAGATGACTCAGCGTCGTTCAACCAGCGCCATCATGGCATCCTGCAAACGTAAACGCTCGGCTTCAAAGTCATCGACCGTGTTTGTCGATCTAACTCGATGCGGCTGGCCGATAATCACACAAATTTTGGCGAATGGACGCGGCAGAATGAATCGATCCCAGCTTTTCAGCCGCCAACAACTCGAGTACTCCATGTTGACAGGCACGACTGCCGCTCCCGACTTTTGCGCGAGATAAACGATGCCCGGACCAAGTTCATAGGCCGGACCGCGCGGACCATCCGGCGTGATGACTACGTCGCCACCCGATGCGAGCACATCCGTTAGCTGGAGGATCGCGCTCGCGCCCAAGCGCGAACTGGAGCCACGCACGACATCAAAACCAAAACGCGTGATTGCATCAGCGAGCAGGTCTCCGTCGCGACTCGCGCTAATTAGAGCCGCCCCGTGACGATTGGAAAAAAAACGCCGAAGCACGAACGGGAATATCAGTAATCGATTATGCCAGAGCGCCCCGATGTAATTCTGATCCGCGGGTTTTCCAACAACGCCTGCGCGATCGTCGATTTCGTACCGCAGCGTGCGCACCCAAAGCTGCAATACGCGAAATCCGACCGCGATCAGCCACCGCGCGGGTCGACCTTCGATCTTCAAGGGTTACGAGAAGGTTTTGCCGCGTCACTGGCCCACCGATAAGCGCTCGGGCTGGACAAGCCAATTTGATCGAGAATACGCCAGACTACGGTGTCAACGACAGCGGTGACGGAATCTGGCCGGCTGTAGAAAGAAGGAATGGCGGGCAGCACAATCGCCCCAGCCTCGAGCAAGATCACGGCATTTCGCGCATGAATTAAATTCCACGGCGTCTCGCGTGGAACGAGAATTAATTTTCGGCGTTCCTTCAAGAAAACATCGGCGGCGCGCAATAAGGCGCTGTCGCTGGAACCGGAGGCGACTCGGCCGAGAGTGGCCATTGAGCAGGGAACGATCACCATCGCATCGAAGCGGGCCGAGCCGCTAACGAACGGGACGTTTAGATCATTTTCCGGATGTTGCGAGACGCTCGGAGGAATCTTGAAATCCTCGAGCTCCTGCTTCGCAACCAATTGCGCGTGGGCGCTCATGACGAGGTGAACCTCGTGCGCGCGGCAATCGATCTGCTCGAGCAATCTTTGCAGATAAATCGTTCCGCTCGCACCAGTCGCGGCGATAACAAGTTTCATCCTGGGAAAATTATCCTGAGTTTGAATTTAATCGGGTACGGGGGCAATAAGATACGCCATGATCAAAAAACTCTTACACACCCGCTATCGGGTGCGCGATCTGGAGAAGACAGTCTCGTTTTATAAGGATGTGCTCGGACTCAGGGAGCTTCGTCGCCATACCTCGGGCCGCGGCTCGCAGCTGGTTTTTTTGAAAGCGCCTGACGGGGACGTGGAGATCGAGATTTGCAAATTCGACCAGAGCGGGCCGGTCGTGGTCGGTCCTGATCTTACGCATCTTGCTTTTGAGGTGGACGACCTGGAAAAGTTTGCACGCGAAGTGGCTGCGAAAGGTTATCCGTTGTCGGACGGGCCGCATTCAACCGGCAACAGCAAAATTGCTTTCATCGACGCGCCGGAAGGTTACGAGATCGAACTGATCGAGCGCGCGACAAAGTCATAGCTGGAAAAATGCTGCGGCGAACCGACTTGCGCCGATCAAAATTCTATCGCTAAGTTCCCGCCGATGAAGTGGCGCAACCGGATCCTGCTCATTTGCGCATTGACGTTTGCGCTTACTGTTCGGGGGCAGGATGTCGATTCCGAGGCGGTGCGGCCAAGCGGTATCGCGCCCGGGCCCGTTCGGAAGGCGCGAGCGGTTACAGCGAAAGATAAACAGGATGTCGATGTCTCGCCCAGTCCTGTTCAGAAGTCGACGAAATCGACTCGTGCACGCTCACACCGGACGCACGCAAAGCCGAAGCAAAAACCGGAATCAACACCAGCACCGACGGAGTACACGCCCGACGGCATACCAAAGACCGGCGCCGCTTCAGTGATTGTGGTGGATGCGAATAACGGCCAAATAATGTACGAAAAAAATGCAGACGAGGTGCGCGCCGCTGCCAGCACGCAAAAATTGCTTACTGCTCTGATCATCGCCGAGCGCGGTCTTTTGGATCAGCCGGTCGCCGTCCAAACAATCGATACCATGGCCGATCCGGTAAAACTTAATATCAAGCCGGGCGACACGTATGAGCGAATCGATTTGCTCCGGGCGTTGCTGGTGAAAAGTCCAAACGACGTGGCGCGATGTCTGGCGCGTGATAATGCGGGCAGCGTGGAAGCATTTGCAGAGGTCATGAACAGACGTGCGCACGAACTTGGAGCGACTCATTCGCATTTCGTTAATCCGAACGGGCTACCCATTCCGGGTCAATACTCGTCGGCGCGCGATCTTTCAATTATCGCCCGTGCGGCGTATGCCAATTCGACCATCCGCTCGATTGTTTGTCTTCCACAGCTTGTTTTTCGCTATGCCAACGGCCGGACCCGTGAACTCGAAAACACAAACAAGGTTTTAAAACGGCTTCCTTACTGCAACGGTATGAAAACCGGTTACACGGAGGCTGCTGGACATTGCCTGATTTGCAGCGGTGCGCGGCCAGGCCGCGACATCATCGTCGTCGTACTCGGAGACAGCAAGGCGGGCGTGTGGCGCGACGCGTCTGCGCTGCTTTCCTGGGGTCTCTGGAGCTTAAATAATAATGGAACTCCGAGCCGACCGAGTCTTACAGGAGTGGCTGAGCACGTGCACTAGAAGTTCGACGCATCCAGGGGTGGCTCCCGACGTTTCGCTCACAAGGAAGCTCACACAAGCATGCGCAATCTTTTTCAGGAGCAATTGCAGGCGCTCCGCGCGCGTTCGTTGGAGCGCAAGTTGCGTCAAATCGACAGCGCGCAAGGGCCGGAAATCCAGATCGCCGGGCGATGGCTCATCAATTTTTCCTCCAACGATTATCTCGGTCTCGCGAGCGATTCGCGATTACGCGATGCGGCGATTGCTGCGATCGAAGAATTTGGAGTCGGCGCTGGAGCCTCGCGCTTGGTTAGCGGGACGCAATCGCCACATCTGGGTTTGGAGGCTGCGCTAGCGGAGTGGAAAGGAACAGAAGCGGCGCTCTGTTTTAGCAGTGGATACGCCGCGGCGCTCGGTACGGTGCCAGCTTTGGTCAGTAAGGACGACGTCATCTTGCTCGACAAACTCTGCCACGCTTCCCTCATCGATGGCGCGAAATTAAGCGGCGCTATCCTGCGGATTTTTCCGCACAATCATCTCGGCAAACTGGAGGATCATCTCGAATGGGCGCAGCGGGAGCATGCGGGCAAGCGCATCCTCATTCTTACCGAATCTGTCTTTTCGATGGACGGCGATCGCGCGCCGTTACGTGAGTTGATTGAATTGAAGAAACGTTTCGGCGCGCTCTTAATGCTCGATGAAGCGCACGCGGTCGGTGTGATCGGCCCAAATGGCCGCGGGCTGGCGGCAGCGGAAAACTTGAATGAAGATGTCGATGTTCAGATGGGAACGCTGAGCAAGGCCCTGGGCGCAAGCGGTGGGTACATCTGCGGTTCCCGCAGTCTCATTGACTGGCTGATTAATCGAGCGCGTTCCTTCATTTATTCCACAGCGCCGCCACCCGGCATCGTGTCCGCGGCCCTGGCCGCAGTCAATTTCCTCGACTCCAGTGAAGGAGAAGAGCGCAGACTTTTGCTTTGGAAAAGAATCAGTCTGATGCAGGAACTTCTTCCCTGCGATTCGGCTGCAGTCGCCGGATTGACTAAAAATGCCAGACATGCCGCCAGTGCGATTTTTCCCTGGATTGTTGGCGACGAGCAAGCCGCGATTGACCTGACGTCCGCGCTGCAAAACGAAGGATTTTTCGTTCCGGCGATCCGTTACCCAACTGTTGCCAAGGGATCCGCGCGGTTGCGTATTACCGTGACTGCGTTACACAAAGAAGATCAAATCCGATCGCTCTGCCAGGCGATTAGGAAAATGACGAAATCGGAGTAACGCATGACGAGTCACTGACGAAGCTCGAATGACAAAACGACAGTGGCGACCTCCGCCTCTCTTTGTGCTTTGCCATTCGGATTTCCTTCGACATTCGGACATTGGTGCTTCGTCATTTTTTTAATCAAAGAAACCGTGTCAAAATCGGCTTCAATTTTTCGACCGTTGCGGCGGGCCACAATTTGCGGTCGGTGACAAGCGCCGAGTCGAGCGCGGAATGTTCGGCCCAGTTCGGCTTCATCGGGATGCGGGGAATTACGTCGACGAGCACCTTCTTGGCCGTTTCCGCGTTGGCCATCAAATGACCAATGACGATCTGCGCGGAAACCGGTTCCACCTCTACCTTCCAGCAATCGTAATCGGTAACCATCGCCATGGTCGCGAGCGCGATCTCCGCTTCGCGGGCCAACTTCGCTTCTGGAAGATTCGTCATCCCGATTACGTCGAAACCGTAGCGCCGATTCAGTTCCGATTCCGCCCGCGTGGAAAACGCCGGCCCATCCATATTCACGTAAGTGCCACCATTGTGAGCTGTGACGCCAACAGACTTCGCTGATTCCGCCAAAAGATTTCGCAGCTTCGTGCTGATTGGCTCCGCGAATGCGATATGCGCGGCAATTCCGTCGCCGAAGAACGTGTGAGCGGTGCGTAGACTCGTGCGATCGTAAAATTGCGAAGGCAGCAAGACGTCTCGCGGCGCATATTTTTCCTGCAAACTACCCACCGCTCCCACTGAGATGATCCAGCGGACGTTGAGAGACCGCAGGGCGTAAATATTGGCCCGGTGATTGAGTTCGTGCGGGAGAATTCGATGACCGCGCCCGTGTCGCGGTAAGAAATAAACCTGCCGGCCGCTCACTTTTCCGCCAATAAGCACGTCCGATGGTGGTCCAAATGGCGTGTCGATCTTGTGTTCGGTCGCGTCGTGCAGCTCTTCCATCCGATACAAACCGCTGCCGCCGATGATCCCGATCGCTGGAGGCTCATTTTTCATTTGTGCCACGATTAAATCCTAAAGATCGATAAGATGAAAAGTGGATAATGGCGCAGCTCGCGCGGCCGTGTATTATTTTCGCCCTGTCCATGCCGAAATTTTTTATCAAAACTTACGGCTGCCAGATGAACGAGCGCGACTCGGAACAAGTCGCGCACTCGCTCGTTACACGTGGCTATAAACGCGTAGAAAACGAAAGCGACGCCGACGTG
>Ga0209473_1000791_pt1 | contig 18380 bp, 25 predicted proteins | sample GraSoiAngelo_133_FD_185890 | JGI IMG/M metagenome (GOLD analysis project Ga0209473, IMG submission 185890) | Grasslands soil microbial communities from the Angelo Coastal Reserve, California, USA - 14_0929_05_20cm (SPAdes) (version 2) | ecosystem: Environmental > Terrestrial > Soil > Grasslands ...
CACAGCGTGCTGCCCGAAGGCGGCGACATCGTTATTTCACAGGAAGCGGCAACCTATCGACCGGAGATGGTGTGGATCGCGGCGCGGTTGAAGGATCGACATCGTGAGCTCGATTGGCGCGTCGTCCCTGCAGAAAATTACGAACCGCAAAACGGGCGCGCTGTCTATCGATTCTTCGAACTGTTTGATTTACCAAATATTCCAAAAATCGAAAACACGCTGCGCGCGAACGCTGAAGGCCGCCTCACCATCACGCCGCCCATCAAACCATACCTCGAGGAGAAAATGTGGTTTGCCCTTTTTTGGATGCAACCGCTTCGAGAATTTTGGCGACGCGAGCTGGGCGAAAGATATTTCATCAAATTACAACAAGTCATTCCGTACTCCTGGCTGCTCGATCCCACGCCGTTGCCACAGCATGCGGTCATCCCACGACTGGAAATTCACGATTGGCACGAAGCGGCCAAATTCAGCCAGAAAGATCGAGATCTTCTTTTGAAGATAAGCGGTTTTTCTCCGCTTGGCTGGGGCAGCCGCGGAATCGCGCTCGGAGCCGATCTTCCACACGCGGAATGGGAACGGAGGATCGACAACGCCCTAGCCACGTTTGAAGGGTCGCCCACAATCCTGCAACGTTTTCATAAGGGCCGCCTCTTCGAGCACCGATATTGGGACGCCGATTCGGCGGAGCTAAAAACAATGAAAGGCCGTGTTCGGCTTTGCCCTTATTTCTTTGTTGAGCAAGATCGCGTGAAGCTGCGGGGCGCCTTGGCCACAATTGCTCCGGCAGACAAGAAGTTTTTGCACGGAATGCGCGATGCGATTCTGACGCCGTCCCGATTCGGCGGGAGCTTCAATTCTCGCTCGAAAAGCAGCCAGGCGTAAAGGCCAGCGTCTAAGCGATTCGCAGCTGGTCAGTCACTGCATCTTTCTGGCCATCCAATGCAAGGCTAGAGCTGGCACAAGAAACAGAAATACCAGCACCAGACGCAGTTCCACAAAAAACATCAAAACCAGCCTTCCAAGTTCTTTTTCGTCTGTTTGAAAGAAGTGAGTCGCCCACGAAGCCCACGTGCTCCAAAAAACATATGTCGCGATAAAATAGAATAAGGCGAATGCAACGCCGATGATAAACGCTCGAAAGAAGAAGTTCCGGAAAAAAACGATTTTTTCGTATTCCATTTCGCTATCTCCTGACCGCTATTATTTATTTCAAAGGCGCCAGATCAATAACAAACCGATACCGGCATCTCCCTTCACCATCCGGTCATATGCCAGATTTATTTGTTAGACCGGAATAACCTCCACATCCGGCGTTGTCTTGTGTTTGGCATGCCGGCAAATGTAATGGAGCGAGACATTTTTTTGAGCGTGCAAATGCAAACGGTTTGCCTCAGGAAGGAGCCATGAACATCACCAAAAATCTCGGAATGCTCCTGCTAGCAATCTACCTGATCCTTATTGGGATCAGTGCGCTCATCCACACGCTTGCTATCCCCGTGATAGTTACAGGGATTTTAGCGCTCGCGGCCGGCATTTTGATCCTAATCGGCAGATAGCGCCACGTGGCGGACTAGTCACAGGACGCCAACAGCGCGCGAGATTAGAAGCACGACGATACTAAGCGAGATAAAGATCTGTATCATCGCGAGAACTTTTGCCCAGCGCGCCAGCAACGGCGCGTCGGTCGGGCCAAACGTAGAACTCTGTGTGAAGGCGACGAATAAATAATCGATGAAGCGCGGCCGCCAGCGCGCACATGCAAATTGGCCACGCTCGTCATGCGGGATCTGCATCTGCGGGAAAAGAAAGCTGGTGCTGCCGAATTTTTTTTGCTCGTGGCGCAAGGTGGGCCCGCCGCCGTCGAGCCGCCAATACCACAGCGCGAAGACGATCACATTCGTCAGCCAGAGTAGCCCGCCTGAGCGCAGAAGCTGCAATGGCGCTTCCCGATGTGAAGGCAGCGCGCGCACGAGCAGAATCACCGATCCGATCAGCGCCGTCGTGATGATTCCATTAATAATGATGCCGAGGGCGCGATTGAGGGAGCGTTTTCCGACGCGATGGCTCACCACCGTTGGCACGATCAAAACCACAATCAAAGTCGGCAACAACCAGATCGGGCCGATAATGAGACTGCGCGGCAGCGCGACATAAATTGCGCCCACCGCCAGAAACGCAAGGAGTGCCTGCCACCGCGGTTCTGGTTTGTCGATATGCTCTGTCGAGTCACTCATTACATTGGCTATAGCCAGGATTCATCGCGGCGCGACCCCTGGCATTTTGATCGTTAATATTTCTGGGGCAAAGTTTTGATTGACCCGAGCGGCATTCTCACATTCGATCAGCGCGAATTTCATTACGCTATGCTCAAGAATGGCGCGTTGCCGCTCGAGATTCTGAAAGAACAAGTGAATGAATATATCCGACAAGAGAAAACGTAGCCGTTAGAGACGTCGCGCTGTCGTGTCCTTACTCTCAAAACAATGCGAAAAATCCTGATCACGCTTGCGATTCTCGTTCTCTTCGTCGTCGCGCTTTCGGCCCTGTGGATTTTCCGCGGACGCCAGGTCTCATTGTTCATCGATCGGTTCGGGACCATCGAAACAGCTTCGGCGCGGATTAGTTCAATTGCTTATGAGGGCAGTGGGAGTGGAGGCGTACTTCACTTAAATGATTTGGGACTGAGCTTGAACGATGTGGGTCCGAATCATCCGACTCCTAACATCGGTACAACAAAAGATGATCAGCTTGCTCTGGCAGCGGGCGGAAAGGTTTTCGCTTTCGGTCCACTGCGATCAGAGGCGGAGAATCTTGCTGCTGTGCCGCCGGCGGGCAATGATGCTTTCCTTACAGTACGCCGGAGCGTTCTCAGTTGGCCAACTCCATTCGATTTCAATTTCATGACGGGCCATTCGCCCTCGTGGAAACGGAACCTCTATTACCAGCTTCTTTGGAAGAAGCCTTCCGGCGCAAAATTAGAAATGCTCTGGCGCTACGAACAATATTTTTATCCCGGCAACGGCTGGGCAAGTGGCTTCATGACTCGTGAAGGTTCAACCGGTCTGATCCGGCTCAATATCCAACCATAATCGGAGGCGCACCTTGTCTGCAGCGGAGTTAGCTGCATCGTTCCCCAGTGCAACTTTCGCGCAAGTTCCAAAAACTGTTTTCCTTCGACGCGGCGGAAAGCCTTTGGGAACACGTCTGCCGGTGGACTCATCCGGTTAACTCCCGGCGGATCCTGGCAACACTCGACGAGGCTGAACTAGCCAGGCTGCGCGAGCATTATCCTTATCGGCCCAACGCGCGAAGGATCAACGCCTACGAGAATGCCGCGTATTGGATCGACAGAAACGTCGAACACGCCCAAGATCTCTGGTTGGATCGCAGCCCACCACTGCACGTTCTCGACCTTGGGTGCGGCGCCGGATATTTCCTCTACATCTGCCGGCTTTTCGGCCACGAAGGACTCGGTCTCGATACCGACGAGGAGCCACTCTTCCGCGGCACTACTAAATTGCTTAATGTGCGCCGCGTGGTCTCACGAATTCATCCGCAAGTTGCGCTGCCCGATCTCGGAGAAAAATTCGATCTTATTACGGCGCACCGCATTTGTTTTAATCGAATAACGCGCGAGGAAAACGGAGAGTGGACCGAATGGACGCCTGCCGATTGGAAGTTTTTTATCAACGATATCCGAGCGCGTTTTATGAAGCCGGACGGGCGTCTCCTGCTCGATTTTAATCCGCGTCCCGACGGCTCTTCATTTTTTACAAACGGACTGCGCGACTTTTTCTTGTCACAAGGCGCCCGGATCTTTCGTTCAAAAGCGCTGCTCGCTGCTAATCCGAATCAACGTCCACGCTTCAAACAAACCTAAATGGTAGGGACGCCGGGGCGCGGCGTCCGCTTCAGGCGTAGCAAAACAAAAAAGCCGTCGGGCTGGAGAGACGCAAAGGCTGATTGCAAAATGGCCCTAGAGTCGGCTATCTCAGCCGCGTCTCCTAATGGGAAGCCACCTTACCGCCGCCATATCGGATGCTCAGGTCTCTCCCACCTTTGACCCCATTAGGTTGATTCAACTTCCGCCGCTCGATGTGTGTGAGGAACAAAGCTTTCCCGCCGTTTGATTCACAACTTCCAATCCGAACAATCCCAGCCGAGCATTTGTTCAAGCCTCGCGATGTCGGGCGCGAAAAGGTTGTAGAGGAAAATTCTCTCCTCCCAATTCATCACCCGCGCATATGGCACAACATTCCTGTCTCTGGTGCGCACCGAACGCAGCGGCTCGAGACCGAGAAATGAAAAAATGGACGCGAGCGTTTCGCGTTGTTTATCCTTGAACTCTTCAGATTTCACGACCTTCACCTGCTTCCTCGGAAAAAACTGGAAAACGCGTTCGAGCTGCTTGGCGTAAAATCCGCGATCGACATAAGCAAAACGCCGCGCTTCAGTTGGCGGCGCGCCGGCGATGCGCGTTTTCTCTTCTCTCACAGCATCGAAGAAATCCAACGGCTCACGGCTTTTAAATCTTTGCATGTTCCAATGGGCAAAGGCGCGCTCGACGGGATTACGCAAAAGAACGAGCAATTTGATTTTCGGGTTGTAATTCCAAATCCGTTCCACCGCCGGCTTGAAATAAAGGTAACTTGGCGTGCAATCACCGGCGATGGTTGATGGGGCGACCAGCGGATAATGTTTGTGTAATCGCTCATAATCGACTGTGGCGGCGAAGGTCGCGTCGTCATCGAAGAAATGGATCTCCTGCTGGTCGCCCATCGTGATGTTTGGATGTTTTGCCAGGAAATAGTGCAACGCCGTTGTCCCCGATTTTTGCGCGCCTGCCACAATGAAGTCGAGTCGCTCGATTTTTCGACGTCTGGTCTGAAACATCGCCACATTCTATAACCAAACGCGGAGCAGTTGTCGCGTTCTTGTGGGCGTTCTATGCTGGCCGATGCTTATCCCTTTCTTGAGTCCGCAAAAACTGAGTGCAATCACTATCACCTGCCTGACTGGCTTCGCCACAGTAGCAATCGCTGATGAAGGGATGTGGCTCTTCAATGCGCCGCCGCTCAAACAGCTAAAGGAAAAGTATAATTTCGAGCCGACACAGCAGTGGCTCGACCATCTGCAAAAATCGAGTGTCCGTTTCAATTCCGGTGGCAGCGGCTCATTCATTTCCGCAAACGGACTCGTGATTACGAACCATCACGTCGGCGCGGATGCGCTGCAAAAAGCTTCGAGCGAGCAGCACAACTATCTCAAAGATGGCTTTTACGCGAAAACCAACGGGGAGGAGATCAAGTGTTCCGATCTCGAGCTCAACGTGCTCGTTTCCACCGAAGATGTAACAGCGCGGGTGAATGTGGCAGTGAAGGCCGGCATGTCTTCCGATGAAGCCACGAAAGCGCGCGGCAACGCCATTGCCGAGATCGAAAAGGAAAGCAAAGAGAAGACTGGGCTACGCTCCGATGTGATCACGCTTTATCAAGGCGGCGCATATCATCTCTATCGTTACAAACGCTATGACGATGTCCGAATCGTTTTCGCGCCAGAACAGCAGATGGCCTTCTACGGCGGCGATCCGGACAATTTCGAATACCCGCGCTTCGATCTCGACATCTGCATCTTCCGTGTTTACGAGAACGGGCAGCCGGCCAAGATCGACAATTACTTGAAGTGGAATTCGCGTGGACCAAGCGATGGCGAGCTGACGTTTGTCAGCGGTAGTCCGGGACGAACGGATCGACAGCTTACAGTCGATGAACTCACCGACACGCGGGATCGCGATGTGCCGAACTTGCTCCGCATGTTTAATCGCCGCGAAGTGTTGCTCGCGGCATGGGGCCAGCGCTCATTCGAAAATGCACGCCGTGCGCGTGACGATTTTTTCGGCGATCAAAATAATCGGAAACGTTACGATGGTTATCTCGCCGCCCTGCTCGATCCGGAGATCTGGACCTCGATCGAACAGCGTGAGAAGAAACTCCGCGATGCGATCTCGCGCGATCCGAAGTTCGGATCGGCAATCAGCGCCTACGATCGAATCCAGAAAGCGGAGGCCGAGCTGGTGAAGATCGCGCCACGTTACGATTATCTTGAGCAGGAACGGCGCAGCACCGTCGGTTATCGCGGACCCCGCGCGCTCTATGGAAGCTTGTTTAAATATGCGCGGCTACTGACGCGCGCGATCGACGAACGCGCCAAACAAAACGGCGAACGCATTCCAGCGTTTCGCGACAGTGCAAAGGAATCTCTCGAGCTGGAGCTTTTTTCGACCGAGCCGGTTTACGATGATTACGAGATTTTGCGCTTAACCGACTCTTTGACCGATTTCGCCTCGAAATTCGGCGCGACCGATCCGCTCGTGCAAAAAGTGCTCGCCGGAAAATCAGCGCACGCGCGTGCTGTGGAACTGGTCTCCGGCACGAAATTGAAGGACGTTGCGGTTCGAAAAGATCTTTATGGGAAAGGCGCGGCTGCGCTGCAAGCGGCGCACGATCCGATGCTCGATCTCGCGCGTATGATCGATGATCCTGCGCGTGAAGCGCGCAAAGCGCACGAAGCGCAGGACGAAACAAAGGCGCAGGCGTACTCGGAGATTGCGAATGCGCGTTTCGCCCTTGAAGGCACCAGCAATTATCCCGATGCGACCTTCACTTTGCGTTTATCCTACGGAACCGTCCGCGGCTACGAACAAGACGGAAAACAGATTCCCGCGTTCACCAACTTTGCCGGGTTATATCAGCGTTCCGCCGAACACGATAACAAGGCTCCATTCGATCTCCCGCAACGGTGGATCGATAAGAAATCCAATCTCAATCTTTCGACCCATTTCAATTTCGTTTCCGACGCTGACATTATCGGCGGAAACAGCGGCAGCCCGGTCGTGAACAGAGCCGGCGAATTTGTTGGCATCATTTTCGACGGCAACATTCAATCGCTCGTGCTCGACTGCATTTTCAGCGACAAACAAGCTCGCGCCGTCTCGGTCGATTCTGCGGCGATCACCGAAGCGCTGCGTAAGGTTTATAATGCAAACGCGCTGGTTGATGAACTAACCGCCGCGAAATGAGAACCGGACGCAAGTCATGAGCGTCGCGGCGAATCGCAAGCTGTTGCTCGATGTTTTCCGCGCTATCGAGCAACGTGACGACAGAAGATTCCGCGAACTGTTGCATCCTGATTTTCAGCTTCACTGGCCGCCATCGCTTCCTTACGGCGGAAGCAAGGCACGCACCTGGAGTGAAACATGGGAATCGTTTCAACCCGGAGAGACCGAGCGAAGGATGGATCCCCGCGTCGTGGCTGTAAGCGGGGATGAAGGCGTAGTTCTTTGGCGACAGCACGGAGTAAGCCCGTCGGGGGAACAATTCGAGGGCGAGGTGCTCGGCCTTTATCAAATCCGTGAAGGAAAGCTCGCCCGCGCCCAGATGTTCTACTTCGATACCGCGGCGGTGGCATCCTTCTTGACGAGGGCGAGCAGCCAAGCTAATCGGCGGTCCGCTACATGATCAGCAGGGCGATGCATGAGTTTACGGCGCGCGCGTGCCGACGGATGAATTGATGAGCGCGAAATAATCAGTGATTAGGCAAAAAATGGTCGGCTTTCGAATGCGAACATTTGCATCTCGTTAGTCCGCAAGAGCTGACCTGCATTATCGTTCATAGCGTCCGCGCATTATCCTCTAACGAAAACAGGATTAGCCACCGCTGGCAGCGGCGAGTGTTGCAAACATCGAGAACTGTTTCATAACATCAAATGTGGACTTCACACCGGCCAACGATTGACTCCAGCGATCGGTTAGGTCTCTTTCTTCTCAAGCTTTTTATAGCCAACAACCAGCAGCACGATGAAAGCAGCGAGTAGTGAGAAGAACTTCAGCTGAGCGGAAAGCTCCGACCAGTAATTGAAGTAACCGTCGCACACGCTGAAGATGCCGCCGAACATAAGTCCGGTGCCAATAGCCGGGATCGGCAGAAATGCGCCGACGATCACGATGATGAGGCCTAGCGGCACCGCGACCGCAAAAAGATGTTTCTCGAATGCTTTCTCCGCGGCTCGATACTCCGCATTCTTCTTCTGATACTCCGCGGAATTCGAGTCAATCAGCGGCGTGACGTGGTAGTCCTGCCATCGTGGCTCTGGCGAGAAGGTGGCGACGCCGTAGTGAATCATCGCAGGAAAAACAACAGCGATGCCAAATGCGAGTGCGAATTTTTTTGCGAGCATATGTGGATGGCGGGTTAAGACCTAACGAGATATATACGGAATAAATTCGGTCTAATCCGTTTGGCTTGCCTCGATCTAAAGCTGCTTCAACAGCGTTTTCCAGCGGACCCAGGCGTCGTCGCGTGCTTTTTTGTCGCCTTCGCGAACATTCGGATTGGTCGGCTCTCCCGACCGCATGAAGCCGTGACCGGCGCCTTTGTAAATCATCGGTTCATATTTTTTGCCAGCGGCTTTAATTAACTCTTCCGCTTTGGGAATACCGGCGTTTACTCGCTCGTCATTCTCGCCGTAGAAACCATAGACCGGACACGGAATGTTGGCGACTTGCTCCGGAGCGTCTGGCGGCGCGCCGTAAAACGAATAAGCCGCTTTCAATTTCGAGTTCATGTTTGCGTACATGAACGCCCATCCCCCGCCCCGACAAAACCCACACACAGCAAGCGTGCCATTGCACGCCGGAATTTTCAGGGCGTAATCAGCCGTCGCGTCGAGAATCGTTTTAACCTGATCTTGCGTCACGGCCGAGATCGCTTTGCGCGCGCTATCGGCATCTTCAAACTTTTGGCCGTTGAGAAAATCGGGCGCAATCGCGATCACTCCGTTTTCGGCCAGCTCATCGCACATGCTGCGCAGCCAATCAGTCAGGCCAAAAATTTCCTGAATGACCAGAACGGTTGGTGCTTTGTCTTTACGCTCCGGATAAACGACGAAGGCCTTAATCGTGCGCTCGCCCGATTTGATATCGACCCATTCGCCGTGACGCGGCGAACTGTTCAGGCGGTCCCTCCCAAAATCTTTGAACTCCTCGGCGGAAAGAGATTGTCCCCCGTGACAGGCGAACATGAGTCCTACGATCAATCGCAACAGCGAGTAAGCCGGATCGGGATAACGATTAAACCAATTCATCGCCGGTAAAATGGACGCCGGTGTTCGGATGCGGCTAAGCGGTCGTCGTCGCCGAGGCTTTAGCTTTTCCGATCAGCGCGTCGATGCTCCACCGCCCAGCGCCATAAAACACGACGAACAAGAAAAACCAACAATAGAAGATAGCCAGTTCGCCTTTGTTCGAAACTTGTGGTCCGGCGCTCGAAATCGGAAAAAACTTGGCCATCGGCGTTGGGGCGTTGGCCACGTGGATCATGAAATAGGCCACGGCCATCTCGCCGCTGCAGATGAATGCGGCCAACCGCGTTAGTAATCCAAATGCAATAAGCAACCCGCCGACAAGTTGAATCCAGCCGCCGACCTGCATCATGGGCTGATCTGAACCGGGCATCCCGCCAAACATGCCGAGCACCAATTGCCCGCCGTGAGAGGCGAACATCAAACCGACGATCAGCCGCGTAATGCAGTAAAACGGATCCGCAAATCGATTGAGAGAGTTCATGGTCATTCAGGCTGAACGATATCGATCTTGTGTGTCAAGTCTGCAGCCGCTTCGCTGTTTGAAGCCTCGTGCCGTCGCCCACAGGGCGGCCGCTACGGCTAAGCCGCTTTCTTCGCATGATGCGCATGTTTCGCGCGATGTTTAGTTGTCTTCCCTTTCTTCGCGCTGCCGGTTTTCTCCAAGCTTTGCTGCAAGACGGAAACCAGATCGATTACTTTGGTTGGCTTGGGCGCTTTCTTCGGTTTCTCTTCAATCTCTTTTCCACCAGCTTCCACTTTTTCTTCGATCACTTCCATGAGCGCTTCGCGGTAATCGTCGCGATATTTTTCCGGATTCCATTTCGAGCTCATGCTGTCGATGAGCGCTTTGGCCATGTTTATCTCGCGTTTCCCGGGCTCGATTTTCTTCGGAACGTGAAGCTTGTCACTGTCGGCAAGTTCTTCAGCAAAATGCATCAGCTCGAGAACAAGAACGCCGTCCTCCGCTTTTACGCCGGCGAGGTACTGACGTGTTTTGATTACGACCTTGGCGATTCCCACTTTTTTGCTCTCCTCGAGAGCATCCCGCAAAAGGACGTAGGCTTTGTCGCCTCCTTTTTGGGGCTCCAAGTAGTAAGGCTTGTAGAAAAACATCGGATCGATCTCTTCCTGAGCGACAAAATCCTGGATGTCCACGGTTTGGGTTGCTTCCAGATCGACCCGCTGAAAATCTTCATTTTTCAGCACGACGTATTTTCCTTTCTCGTACTCGTAACCTTTCACAATCTCGTCCCACGGTACTTCTTTGCCGTCCTTTTCAGCGACTCGCTTGTAATTGACCGGGCTAAGATCGCTCCGGCGCAGCAAGCGAAAGCTGAGTTCCTCTTTTCGCGTCGCCGGGTAAAGAGCGATTGGAATGTTAACCAACCCGAAACTGATGCTGCCTTTCCAGATTGCGCGCATAATCAAAGGTATTTCGCGCGGCGTGCGCAAGTTGCGCGGGTGAGATGTCGATTCTTACGCGGCGGCGTCGAGCTCGTAGCGGGAGATCCCGCGCAACTCAAAAAGCCGGATCAGTGTTTCTTCGATCAAGTTGTTCGGACAGGAGGCGCCGGCCGTGATGCCAATGACAGCAGGACCATGCGGCAGCCAGTTTCTCGCAATCACTTCAGACTTCTCATGCAGATCATAGTGTTTGATCTCGTCGCTCGAAAGAAGCCGCGAGGCGTTGAGCACAAAATAGGTCGGCAGTTTTTCTTCGCCCATCTCGGCGAGATGCGATGTGTTCGAGCTGTTGTAGCCGCCGACGACAAGGAGAATATCCATTTTGACGTTGAGCAACTCGCGCAAAGCATCCTGTCGCTCCTGCGTCGCGCCGCAGATCGTATCGAAGAACCGAAAATTCTTCGCCGCAAGCTCGGATCCGTCTCGATCGACGATGGCCTGTCGAACCCTCCGCTGCACCTCTTCGGTTTCACCGCGCAACATTGTCGTTTGGTTTGCAACGCCGACCGTTTGCAGATGCACGTCCGGATCGAATCCGGGTGAATGCGCGCCGTGAAATTTTTCGAGGAAAGCCTGCTTGTCGCCACCATGCCGGATGTATTCGCAAACGTAATCCGTATCCGCAAGCGTCAGGACGACGAGATAATGTCCGTTACCGTCGCCGAGAGCGCGCGAACTGGTTGCTTTGGTCTCTTCGTGTTCGGCCTTGCCGTGAATGATTGAGGTGGCCGATTCGCTGGCGTATTTGCGCACGCGCTTCCAGACGCTCATTACGTCCCCGCAGGTAGTATCGACGATCTGGCAGCCGCGGTCCTTGATCTGTTGTTGGATCGATAATTCCGTTCCGAACGCCGGAACAATGACCACGTCGTCCGGCCCGAGATCGGAGATATCCGCCTGCTTGTTTTTGCCGGTAAGGTTTTTTATGCCTAACGAGGCGATTTGGTGATTCACCTCTGGGTTGTGAATGATCTCGCCCACAATAAAGAGCCGGCGATCCTTAAAAACTTTGCGCGCGGCGTACGCGAGATCGATCGCGCGTTCGACCCCGTAACAGAAGCCAAATTGTTTCGCGAGGCGCACGGTTGTATCGCCCACGGAAATGATTCCACCTGCCCGACGCACCTTATCGACGATGTCGCTCCGGTAATGCGACTCCACCTGTTCCTGCACCGCAGCCATCACGTCAGGGGTGCGCAAATTGACTTTCTCGCGCGCTGTCGTGCCGCTGGAAATAAGATTCGTACTCACAATTAAAAACGGGCGGAATGCCCGCAGAATATACCTACTGGAGGAGCGGCCCGGTCGGCTTCTCGAAAGCTGCCGACGTAATCATTAGGCTCGGACTCGGATCGGGAGTTTTGGAGTCGTCGACACGCTGCACTTTAGGCCCAAGAGTTGCATCTTCCGGCTGTGAACTGGCAATGTTGACCGGAGTGCCAATTTTAACGAGGGCGAAAAATTTCGGCGCGGCTTCACCGTGCAATCGGATACATCCGTGGGTGCGCGGGGACGGATGGACAAATCCCTGATGAAATCCGTATGCCGGTGCGAATTCGCACCAGTATCCCATTGGATAACCGACATAGCGCCCCGGTCCACCCCCGGTGGAGGGGACAACGCGATTGCCCTGCACGCTAAATCCATAGGAGCCGGAACGCTTTTGTTCCTGCTTTGCGTAAATCGTGAAATTTCCCCTCGGCGTTGGCTTGTTTGGAATGCCAACTGAAATGGCGGCGGCCATCAGGCATCGGTCGCCTTCCATCACATAAACATTCTGCTTCGAAAGCGAAACCCTCACACGCACGGCCGACGGATCGTGCGGACGATACGCCGTTACGTGATAAGGACCTCCACCCGCCACGCGCGCCGTCTCGCAACCGGTGAGAAGCAAGAGCGAACCTCCAGCAGCCAGTAAAATGAATCGGGAAACATGTCGCATAAGTTCCATACTGGAAAAGCTTGGCGGCACTTTGTCAACCGTCGGTACTCGCGCGATTATTGGCTTAAGAAGCGCCCTCTCCGTCGCGCCTTGCGAAGGGAGAGCCTAGGACTCATTTGGTTTTCCCGCTTGTTTGTGTGTCTCAATTGTTCAAGGGCATTTCGAGCCGGGCCAAATGCGTGGCGTATGTGGCGACAATCCCGCCCAAAACACTGCCGGCAATCACGTCGCTGACAAAATGATAATTCATCGCCACAAGGCTCACGAGCATCGCAGCACAAAGAACGGTAACTATGACTCGACTGCGGGGCGTCGCAATCAGCCACACCGTGGCGAAGCTCAAGATCCTGGCGGCGTGACCGGATGGAAAGCTGCCGATGTCGTCGTCACCCCGAAAAGGATGGAAACCGTAGGTACCGTTGCCAATGAGCGATGGGTTGTCATTGGACCAAGTCTCCGGCCAATAGCGACCGCAAACATCTCCCAGCGAAGTACGGAATTCATCAGCCACGATCAAGCTGAGGCACGCGACCAGTAGCACTTTTTGCCAGCGCACAAACGGCCCCCATGCCCGTCGAACCATCAGTATCGTCAGCACCAGCGGCGACCAGGTCTGCAATTCTGGCGGCGGATAAGTGAGCCAGCGGAAAACTTGGAATTTGTTGATTTGGTGATGATCGACAAAGAATGCCACGGGTCGATCAATCCAAAAGTAACAGACCAGCACCGCAGCGACGCATAAACCCATTGCGATTGACGTGCGGCGCAGCAATTCGCGATAGTCATGTTCGGGCATCGTGATCAAAGTTCGCGGCAAAGGTCGCAGCATTGGAGTAGATCAGGTATACAGGCAGTGAGTCAAACAGTCGGTCCTTCCTGACGGGCCAAATCCCAGGGAAATTTCAATCGCCAAATCCAAAAAAGATCGCGTGGTTTAGCGGCGTTCTGCATTTTGGAACTTGGGAGTTCACCGGGAAAAGAAGAATACTGCTATGAATAAAAATACATTGAACCTTAAATCGACACGAAGTTCGAATAACCGCTCGCCTTTGCGGTGCGAGTTATTTTCTCATTTCGCTTGTGCTCGGCTCATTTGCGGTTGCACCCAAAGCGCAGACGTCTACATAAAGTGGCGTTTCACAGAAACGCCCTACAATTTAACAATCAGCCCTCACATTTCACCGTGAGACGGCTTTTTGTTTCGCCCCGGTCGCCACTCTTTGTGCTGCCCCGCGTGCTCGGGCGTTTCGATCACATTGCCGGCTTCATCGTAAACCCGAATCATGGCATTGCGTGAACGGCTGCGAAACTTCGCGTACCAATTGCATTGCTGATTACGTTTGGCTCGCCATCAGCTCGGTTCGAGACTGACTCACGGCGCGGCGTCCCCTATTCACTTTTCGCAAGAGTGAACCGGACGGTTTTTCCGCCGGCGGTATAAGTGCCCGCAACAGTGAACTGAGGATTGTACCACCCTTCCATCTCCAACAAAACCTCTTTTGTTCCGTCATAGCCCTTTTCCCGCACAAATCGCATCTTGCCCGTTCCCATTTGGTCATCTCCATCCGGCAATAGAAACTTTATCGTTTTCCCGCTGGCGGGTTCGGTGACCTTGATCTCGCTGTAGTTCGAGTAGCCGTTCGGCAAACTCAAAGGCGACCGTCACGCCAGGTCCTTTTCCCTTGTAGTCCACGATCTCGTAGCCTTTTGGCTCAGCGGAGGCAAATGGGAGGGCGAAGGGAAGAGGGATAAGCGCCACGGCGGTAATCAACGTTTGATAGTTCATGGAGCTAATGGTTTCATACCGCCTAACTATAATTAGACGGCATTTTGCAATCTGTTTCTTGCCGCACAGAGGGGAAAGCAGTAAAAGGGCTGCATGGGCTTAGAACCCCTGCCTCTTGCCTTGGAGCTCGAGACAGCGGAACATCGAGATATGATATGAAAGCACGACTGGTCAAATTTGGCGAGATCGAGGTCGAGGGAAAGCACTACACGCATGATGTGGTGATTGACGCCGGCAAAGTGCGGAAACGGAAGAAAGGACCTTCCAAGCAATTCCGCGAAAAGTTCGGCCACACGCCGCTTTCGGCCGGGGAAGAAATTCCCTGGGGAGGCAAGCGGCTCATTGTCGGGACCGGCGCCCATGGCGCACTTCCGGTAATGGACGAAGTCCTAGCGGAGGCAAAACGACGCGGTATCGAGGTCGTTGCGGCGCCCACGTTGGAAGTCTGTCAGCTGCTGGAGGACGTGAAGAAGGGCCAAGCGTATGCCATCCTGCATTGCACGTGCTGACCGGGGATTGTGTTCAGTTAGGGAAGGCGGCCTAACAGCGTGGCTTCGCACTTTATTCCCGGCTTGAAGTAATCAGAATTCGCGAAACTCGCCAGTTGCTCGTGCGTCTCGGTCACGTTGCCAGCCGCATCGTAAACGCGAATCACAGCATCATGCGTGCGAAAATGCCGTTGACAAATTGGCGAGCATTTTTCAAACTCGGCGTCGCCAAACAGAACTGGATCGGGAAGGATCCTTCTCCCGGCGGCTTCCTCCCTCTTTTTCAGACCTGCAGCTCGCAGGATTAACCGCCGGGGAGAAAGAAGAAAGATCAACATGAATCCATCCATCCCAGTTCAAAATGACAGTTCCAACGATAACAAATTCAATTAGCTGCTCGTCTTTGCGGCTCGGTCTCCTTCTCTCGCTCGTGTTCGTCTGCTTTGGCCTTTCGCCCGCAGTGCGAGCGGTTGTCCCGGCACCCGACGGAGGTTATCCCGATGGCAATACGGTCGAGGGCGACTTCGGGCTTCAGAGCCTGACCATCGGCATCTTCAACACGGCCCTTGGTAATGGTGCATTTTTTAGCAACGGCGACGGTTTCCAGAACACCGCTACTGGTGCTGGCGCGCTCTTGAGCAACACACTCGGCAGCCGCAACACGGCCAACGGCTTTGTGGCACTCTTTAGCAACATACTCGCCAACGACAACACAACCGTCGGTTGGGAAGCGCTCGCTAGCAATACTGGCGCCCAGAACACGGCACTGGTTCTCAAGCACTCTTTAGCAACACAATCGGCACCTTTAATATGACCAGCGATTATCAAGCGCTCTTTCACAACACCAAGGGCGACAGCAATACGGCTAATGGCGATAGAGCCCTCTTTTGCAACACAGAAGGCTTCGACAACACAGCCGTTGGTTTCAGGCGCTCTTGGGTAACTCCACCGGCACTGGCAGCACGGCTTATGGTTTTCGAGCGCTCTTGAGCAGCACTGGCGACTTCAACACTGCCATCGGTCATCGCGCGCTCGCTAACAAAACAACCGGCACTGGCAACATCGCAGTGGGCTGGAACGCCGGCTCCAATCTCCACACTGGCGGTGGCAATATTTATATCGGCAACCCAGGTTTCGCTCCTGCTGAGTCCGACACCATCAACATCGGCAACTCACAGACAAGAACCTTTATCGCTGGCATTTCTAATGTGGACTAGGGCGAGGTTATCAAGGCGTTCTTTATAAACAGTAACTATCAGCTAGGCACGCAACCGCCGGCCTGTTCGCGGCGGTTTAAGAAGGAGATTAAACCAATGAAGCAAACCAGCGAAGCCATTCTGGGGCTAAAGCCGGTAACATTTCACTATAAGAGCGACACGAAAGACGCCGCCGTTTGGTTTGATCGCGGAGGAAGTGGCCGCGGTGAACCCGGACTTGGTGGTGCGCGACGAAAACGGTGAGGTTTACAGCGTGCGCTACGAGGCGGTGAACGCGATGTTGCTCAACGAGTTTCTCAAGGAACACCGCAGGGTGCAGGAACAGGAAGCGACAATCACCCAGTTAAAGTCGACGGTCGCGCAGCAGCAGAAGGGGATGAAGCTTCTCGCTGCAAGCCTGAAAGAGCAGGCATCGCAAATCCAGAAGGTGAGCGCCCAGCTTGAACTAAGGAAAGCGGCACAGCAAATGGCAAACAACGATCCCTAAAGACTTGTATGGTGGCCGTATCGGACGTCTACATAAAGAAACGCCCTACAATTTAACAATCAGCCGTCGCCATCACACACGCGACAGCTTTTTTGTTTTGCTTCAAGTCGCCTCATTTCGCTCGAGGAGTTTTTCGAATGACCCCAGAGGGTTAGCATAAAACGGATAAGGCCGGTCGGCGTTCGCTGGGAGGTAACGCCAATGTTTGTACATCCACAACCAAGGCGCAGGGTTTTTTCGCACATAAGGTTCGAACGAATCCCAGCAAGCCTGGGTAATCTGCTGTAACGTCATCGTCTCCGCGTTCGTGATCTTAGGATGAAAAACCACGCGATAACGCCCTCCCGGCAGGGGCTCGCAGTGCGCTGGGATAATCGGTGCCCCGGTACGCTGATGCAGCCAGGCGTGGGCGGCCGTCACGCTGGTTTTCAGTCCAAAACAATCGATCGCTACCGCGCCCTGCGTTGGGGGGACGTTTAGATCGACTAGCAGCGCCGTCGTTTCCTTTCGGCGGAGCACTTTGTAAAGCCGCACGATGCCTCGTTCGCGCGGAACAAATTCATGCCCGCATCGCTCCCGTATTTTTTTGAAAATGGGGTCAAGGAGCGAGTTCTTGAATTCCTGGGCCACGATCGTGCCCGTTTTTCCCGAGTAGGCGCAGGCCATGCTGAGCCATTCGAAGTTGCTGTAATGATAGGTAGCCATGATGAAACTACGCTCTACTCCAGTGCCATGCGCGGTTTCTTCGAAATTCTGTAGCTCGATATAGCGCGAGAAATTTTCCCGAGTCAGGCGTGGACTCCACAAAAGATCCAGCATTGTCCGGGCAAAATGTTGAAACGATTCGCAAACGATTCTCTCACGCTCGCAGGCCGAGTATTGATCCTCAAATGCAACTTCGAGATTGCTCAGGGCAACCTTTCGACCGTGTCGATCGAAAATCGACATCAGTGAACCGAGGCTGTTGGCCAGATGAAAACAAAGCTTGCGCGAAAGCAACGGAACCAGTTTGGTCGCGACAACAACCCCAATCCACTCAAGCCGGTATCGAAACCATTTCCACTGGGCGCGCATTACCCACTGTAAACATGACTCTGAGCGAAAGGCCAGATTCCGTGACAAGATTCGCCTGGCTATGCGCCGGGTACTACTGACCCTGGCCCGGATTAGCTACCGGAGGAAGACTCTTCCTAAACTCGGCCTGTTGCCGTTCCGCTTCACGTTGTTGGTCCAGTTCCCGTGTCTGCTGCTCGGGACTGGGTCCCGGGGTTCCGCAGGCAGGCAAAAAAAAGACAACGGCCCACGCGAGGAACAGGAACGTGACAATACTTTTCATAACGAATAACGAATCTTATCATAGTCATACTAAACAATCCGGCAATCGTCCCACTATTTTAATCTGTCCAAGATTGTAGGGGCGGGTCAGCTTCTTATTCGCCGTCGCGGTGTTTTTCCGATTTTAGTCGGAGACAATCATTCTCGAGGATTTTTAAGCGCTGAAGGATCTCATTCAGCGCGAGTTCGTTTTTCAAGTTGACTTGATAATCGATCTCGGAGCGAAGCCGATCTTTGTGACTCTGCCGGTTTTGCGACATCAAAATGATGGGGGCTTGCAGTACGGCAAGCATGTTAATCCCTGTACTGAGTAGCAAGTAGGGATAAGGATCGAAGCCGCCCCTCGTAAGCAGCAAGCTGTTTATCAGCACCCACAAGTTAAAAAAGAGCACCGCGGCCAGGATGAATTTCCAGCTCCCGCCAAATTCCGCGATGATGTCGGCGGCGCGGTCTGAAAGGGTGAGACGCGCCGCCTCTTCTACATTGACGTTCCGCGTGACGCTATGACGCAAAAGC
>Ga0209473_1000796_pt1 | contig 18287 bp, 14 predicted proteins | sample GraSoiAngelo_133_FD_185890 | JGI IMG/M metagenome (GOLD analysis project Ga0209473, IMG submission 185890) | Grasslands soil microbial communities from the Angelo Coastal Reserve, California, USA - 14_0929_05_20cm (SPAdes) (version 2) | ecosystem: Environmental > Terrestrial > Soil > Grasslands ...
GATTCCGACAAACTCACTGTTCGGAAGCCCGTAGGCCATGGAGACGAGATTAGTGCCATCGCCACAACCGAGTTCCAGCACACGACACTTCTCCACCGGAGCGGTCTGCAATCCAAACAGCGCAGCAATCGTAGCCAGTCGATCCGGGTGAGTTTGAACATGAGCCAGGCTGGGATAAGGCACCTCGTCGTACGCGGTGAGTGATTGATCGCTCACGAATGCCTGGTTACGAATAACGCTTCAGAAAGTGTGAGCTTGCCAACGCGCAACAGTCTCACTACGATCAGACGTTCAGTCTGGCGGCTTTTATGATCGAGGTCGAACAATTATTGAAACCTATTTCAACGGAGGAACCGTGCGGGAAAGATTTATCTTACGATCCGGGCTTTCTCGCGCTCGACGGACTAATTGCGGGGAAGCCTGAGACACAATTCTCCGCTGCGGAGGAACCGGATTGGAAGACGCTGCGCGACGCCTGTCTGGTATTGTTCAATCAGTCGAAGGATCTGCGGGTGGCGGTTACGCTTTCCCTGGCGTTGGTAAAACTGGACGGTGCGGTCGGTCTCAGGGACGGCCTAGCCTTGCTCAAGGGAATGCTCGAACGTTACTGGCCCGACCTTTATCCCAAGCTGGATCCTGAAGAGAACAACGATCCCACCGAGCGAGTAAACATTGTTGCCTCGCTCTCAACTCCCCTGGGCACGTTTGGTAATCCGTTGCGTTTTCTGGAGCGGCTGCGCCAAATACCTTTGGCAAACTCACGCCAGATGGGGTGGTTCTGCCTCGCAGATATCGCCGGTGACAAAGTCGTTTTGCCCAACGGCGAGGACAAGCCGCGCGCTTCAGCAGGGCAAATCAAAGCGGCTTTTCGTGATACGAAACCCGACGAGCTCGAGGGCTGCGGCCGGGCCATCTCGGATTCCGTTGGGCTGGCAAAGGAGATTGATCGCATTTTGATGGAAACCGTCGGATCAGCCCGGGCCCCGGATATGGGAGCGCTAATGGCTGTCCTAACTGAAATTCAGAAAAACCTCGCGCCTTTTATGTCAAGTGTTCCAGGTCAGCTGCAAGCCGAAGGGCAAAACATTGAGAGCGATTCTATGCCAGGAAGACTTACTGGTGACGGCACTGTCCAGTCGCGACAGGATGTTGTCCGGCTCCTCGAGCGAATTTGCGAATATTATGAGCGGACCGAACCATCGAGTCCCTTGCCGCTTTTATTGCGGCGCGCGCAGCGATTGGCCGAGATGGATTTTCTCCAGATCGTCGACGAATTGACGCCCTCAATGCGCGCGCAGCTTGAACCAATAGTTGGGGTGAAGCCCGCCGGGGAAACAGAGACTCCGCCAAGTTAGACGCGTTTAGTCTGCGTTTAACAGGACCGTGACCGTGCCATGCGCTTGCAAGAGCATCGGAAGATCACGTAATACCCGAACACTCGCGAAAGGTTTGGCGCAGTTACATTTTTGATGGCGCACGTCAGAGTCCCTCCGGCCTGTGCTTTCGAGATTCTTTTCGGCGGGCCTACGGCGTGCCGAAGGCCTCGCAGAACGGAAACTCGAACGCCAGTAATTGGCGTAAAAAAGTGTTTGCCATATGGCGTTAAAAGCCCAACGATGTCCCTTGTGAGAGCCCCCGATGCTTCCGCAACAATTCTGAGCCTGGGGTGCACAATTTCCGGAGGATAACCTATGCCAAAAGCAAGCAGCCAGAAGTTCATTGCCCGAAACCGGGCGCCGCGAGTTCAGATCGAATACGATGTCGAAATTTACGGAGCCGAGAAGAAAGTGGAATTGCCTTTCATCATGGGAGTGATGGCAGATCTCTCGGGCAAACCGGAAGAGTCCCTACCAGCGATTGACCAGCGGAAGTTCCTGGAAATCGATGTCGATAATTTTGATGACCGATTAAAAGGCACGAAGCCGAGAGTTGCATTTCACGTGCCGAACACGCTGACTGGCGAAGGCAATCTAAGTGTGGATCTGTCCTTCCAAAGCATGGATGACTTTTCACCGGGCGCAATTGCGCGGAAAGTAGATGCACTGAATCAGCTTCTTACCGCGCGTAACCAGCTATCCAACCTGGTAACGTACATGGATGGCAAGAGCGGAGCAGAAGAGTTGGTCTCCAAACTTCTCCATGATCCGGCATTATTGAAGACGTTAGCTTCGGCGCCAAAACCGCAAATAGAGGAGAAAGCAAAAAGCGAGGAGTAAAGCATGGCTGCGCGTAATCCACAAACTCAAGTTGCTGCGCCTGCCGCAGCGCCGGCGGAGATCAACGAATTCGAAAATCTTCTCAACAAACAGTTCAAGCCTAAAAGCGATACGGCAAAGGAAGCTGTCCAGGCCGCGGTAAAAACACTGGCCGAGCAGGCGCTCGCCAGTACCAGCCTGATCACCAAGGACGCGGTCAGTTCCATCGAAGCAATCGTGGCAGAGATCGATCGAAAGCTCTCCGAGCAGATCAATCTGATCATGCATCACGAAGACTTCAAAGCCCTCGAAGGAACCTGGCGTGGTCTTCATTATCTCGTCACCAATACCGAGACCGACGAGAAGCTCAAAATTCGGGTGATGAACATCTCGAAGAAGGATACCGCGCGCACTTTGAGAAAATTTAAAGGGACCGCGTGGGACCAGAGCCCGCTCTTCAAAAAGATCTACGAGGAGGAGTATGGCACGCCGGGTGGCGCGCCCTACGGCTGTATCATTGGTGATTATTCGTTCGATCACTCACCTCCGGATGTCGAGATGCTCATGAGCATGGCGCAGATCTCTTCGGCCTCGCACACCCCTTTTATTGCTGCAGCGGCGCCGACCTTGATGAACATGGATACGTGGCAGGAATTGATGGATCCACGTGATATCACCAAGATCTTTCAAACGCCAGAGTACGCCGCATGGCGGTCATTGCGCAATTCTGAGGACTCGCGTTACATCGGCCTGACCATGCCGAAGACGCTGTCTCGTCTACCATATGGCGCCAAGACAAACCCGGTCGAGGATTTTGATTTCGAAGAGGACACGGATGGCGCTGACCACTCCAAATACGTATGGTCCAACGCAGCCTACGCGATGGGCGCAAATATTAACCGTGCTTTCAAACTTCACGGCTGGTGCGCGCGAATTCGCGGGACCGAAAGCGGCGGCATCGTGGAGGAACTGCCGGTGCATACATTCCCGACGGATGATGGTGGAGTGGACATGAAATGTCCCACTGAGATTGCCATTACCGATCGTCGCGAAGCCGAGCTGGCTAAGGCTGGACTAATGCCTCTTTCCCATTGGAAAAATACGGACTATGCGGTGTTTGTCGGCGCACAATCGCTACAGAAGCCGCAGGTGTACGACGATCCCGATGCGACGGCCAATGCCAACCTCGCCTCCCGCCTGCCTTATCTTTTCGCAACCTGCCGATTTGCGCATTATCTCAAATGTATCGTTCGCGATAAGATTGGATCGTTCAAGGAGCGCAGCGACATGGAGCGCTGGCTGAATGACTGGATCATGCATTACGTAACGGCAGATCCGAACGCGTCCGAGGAGGTAAAGTCGGAGTACCCGCTGGCCGATGCCAAAGTCACAGTCGAGGAGGTCGCTGGCAATCCTGGTTATTACACTTCCAAATTTTTCCTTCGTCCACACTTCCAACTTGAAGGCTTGACAGTTTCATTGCGTTTGGTAACAAAACTGCCCTCCGTTAAGGCAGGAAGTTAACGAAAATCTCTCAACCTGAACTCGGTGAACTGTGCCGGCACCGGGGGTAGGTTGACAGTTAATGCACCTAACAAGGCACATGCTTAGAAAGTAAAACACTATGGCAGCAGTAGATTATTTCCTGAAGATCGATGGGGTACAGGGGGAATCGAAGGCCGATAAGCACAAGAACGAAATCGATATCGACTCCTTCTCCTGGGGAGCCACGCAAAGCGGCACCTTTGCCGTTGGCGGCGGCGGCGGAGCCGGCAAAGTCTCAATGCAGGATTTCCATTTCACCATGCCGGTAAACAAACCGAGCCCGGCGCTCTTTCTCTCCTGCGCACAAGGCGACCACATCAAAAATGCGGTCCTAACCTGTCGAAAAGCTGGCAAGGAGCAGCAGGAGTTTATGAAAGTGACGATGAGCGATATATTAGTCTCGTCGTTTCAAACCGGCGGGCACGGATCAGGAGACGTTGTTCCAACCGACCAGATCTCATTAAACTTCGCGAAGATCGAAGTCGAATACAAAGAGCAGGATGCCTCTGGAAAACTGACCGGCGCGGTCAAGAAGTGGTTTGACTTGAAGCAGGTTAAGGGCGGTTAGTGCCCCCCGGTGTCTGCCCACATCAGTACTTTTTCCCCGTGTGATATCGCTCGGTGAACAAAAAAGGCCCATCAAGGTATTTCGCTTGGGTGCATGGCGCGGCCGTAAGGTAGAGCTAATTCAGCGAACGGAGCTATGGCGGGTTAGTAGTCGCATCTCCGCCACCGAAGCCTCGTGCCAGATACGATACACGCAAAACGAACCGATGCGCCCTTGGAATGCTCCCGGGGCTGCAATGAGTATGGCCCGTACCTCTCGGCGTGAGTGACAAGGGATTGCTGTGGGCTCGGAAGCAGATTTAGCAGATTTAATTAACCAAAAGGCGGCGGGGTTCTATGGGTTTAGACGTAAGAGCGATTGGAAATTTGACACCTCTACCAGCAAGGGAGGTACTGTCGGTCCCGTCACCGGGGGCGCAGGCGATCTAATATTTAAGGGGGACCCATATGGCAGATGGTGGTATCACTATGCCTGGGGCGGCGCGGGGTTAGTGTCCAAGGGTGCCCCAATTGCCCTTACGCAATCGACTGAAAAGACATATAGTGGGGGAGATATTTTTCTCAGTGATCGATTTCCTGGCGAGGACTTAACAGTTACCGATTTCGAAGGTTGGTGTATCATAGCCGATGCTTCCGTGGCAGGGGGACTAGGTGCGGCAATGACGGCAATCTTAGTGGGCATTCCCTGGAAAGCACTGTCTACAGAGGGAAGCATTTTGGCTGCCGGCCCTCTTCCAGTGGTGATCGACCAACTGTTTGGAACCCATACCGTGAAGGCGCTCCAAAGCAGGGCAAAGGCTCTTGTATTAGTACGCAGCCTTAACTCTGGGGTTCAGCTGGGCGCCGGTATCTCCGCGTCACTTGGACGGATATGGTTGGGCGATTATGAATGGCAGGAGGCACCAATTCCGAGTGACGCTTTGCTACCCGAATACATTCCAATAGAGCATAGGATTGGACAAAGCGACGACACTCTCACGCTTCCCGGAGATGTGCTGTTTCCTTTCAACCGGCCCTGGCCCACGGAGGAAAGGAGATATGTCTTTGAGCCGAAGGCGACAAACGCACTTAACGAAGTTACCTCACACGTCAAAGCACTTCTGCTGAAAAGAACTATTCGTAGAATACAGATCTACGGTTACACCGATTCAGTCGGGTCGGTTGGCTTTAATCTCGAGCTTTCCCGCCGTCGGGCAAACGCAGTCGCGGAGTGGCTGATCGCGCATAAGGTTGTCGATCCAAAAACAGTCCGCGCGGAAGGTTTGGGCAAGACAAATTTTGTCGCCTCTAATACGCGGCCTGACGGTTCGGACAATCCCGTCGGACGGCAAAAAAATCGCCGTGTCGAGATTAATCTACTTTCATGAAAGACGCCGGCTAAGGCGCGTCCAGACTCTTCCAGTTGTTCGGCGTCCTTGACTAATAGACGCTTGGTCGAGCGGTCCCCTTGTTCCCGGATTTGCGAAACGCGCAGACGAGTCGCTTGAATACTATAGGAACGAAGTATTCTGCGGAATCGTCTTACCCGTTACAGCAGCCATAAGTTCCTTATTCTTTTGCGTAAGCCTTGAGTTGGAAAAAACTGTTTCAGCCGCCAAACCCATACCTCCAGAAGCATGAAGGCTTTGTCCTTTTTTCAAAAGATTGTGCATGGCTTCATGAAAGGCGAGAACTGCCAATGCGCGTGGGGAATTCTCGTCTGACGCCGCCGCGGAAACGTACACCTCAGACAGGTTTCCAGCCGAGCTGATGTGAGTGGTACCGCCGCCGCCTAATGGACTATTCGGTTTAATTTGACGCACAAGACTGCTGCTTTGGTCATCGACGAAGTAGATCAATAACGAGGTGGTACTCACACTCGTAGGATCCCACCAAAAATCAGAGATGTCGAAGGGACAGGAGGATAGTTGACAGACTTCGTCGAACAACAGTTTCAACTCGGTTCCGACGACGTAACGGTCACCTTCTCCCCATGTGCCCGGTCCCGACGTGGCACTGTCCTTCAAATAGAAGTCGTACGTCATTGTCTTGAGATCGCCCGCCAGTCAACCGTCGACATCGGTGATTCGCACAGATGCCGAGCGATTCGCATACTCAATCCGACGTCGCTAATCCCAGTCAAGCCATTTAATGAATTCATGCCGTGTCTGTTAAGATGGTTTCGGGCAGTCCCAAAACTGCGTAATTGGCAGATTAATGCGCTTCGAAACTGCGTTTCCAGATCGTCACGCTGTCAGGCACGTGATTTGCCGCGACTAGCGGTTAGCAGAACTGAGTCCCGTGTTCAAAGACGGAAAATGGGATCCTCGGAGGTCGAACACGAACCTTCCGGTTTGGAACAGCCAATTTTGAGGTTCGGTTTCAATGTTTTAGTTTTCTTGATACGAACTAACATGATACACACTTAAAAATAAAAGACTATGGCAGCGACTGATTATTTCCTGAAGCTCGACGGCATCGAGGGCGAATCGAAAGATGAAAAACACCAGAAGGAGATCGACATCGAGTCGTTTTCCTGGGGGGCTACCCAGCGCGGCGAACTCGGCCAGCGCAAAAGCGGCAAAGTAGCTATGGGAGACTTCCATTTCACGATGGCGGCGAGCAAGGCGAGTCCCCAGCTTATGCAATATTGCGCGTTCGGTAGGCCAATTCCCAAGGCAGTACTGACGATTAGGAAGGCGGGTCAGAAGCAACAGGAGTACATGAAGGTGACGCTAAGCGATGCGATGATCTCGTCTTATCAAACCGACGGACAAGCAGGCGCGAACACTATCCCCAAAGAGCAGATCTCATTGAACTTCGGGAAGATTGAAATTTTGTATCAGGAGCAGACTGAAACCGGGCAGTTGGGAGGCGGGGTCATGAGCACTGTTGATTTGAGAACGGTTAGCGGCGGCTAAGAACCACGACCACCTGCGCGTGTGAACACTCCCGAGTTCGATGTGTTGTCGCACACTTGCCCTGACTATTGGAAATATCCGCGACCTGATGCGGTCAGGAAGATGATCGGCGGGGAGGCGAATGACCCGACATTACTAACACGTGCACCATCCGGTTAAGTCACGCCATGAATGCGGCTGGCGTTTCTATTCCCGCGGTATGACAGAAAATTACCAATCGGAAGGGGAAGAACAAACAGTTCTATATTATTCGGGTGGCAAATTTTCGCGCCCGGATAAGGCAATAGGTGCTTAAACTGGCAGTGCTTAAGTTGACAAATGGCAAGCACGTAGTTTTGGCAACGTCAGTACTGTGATTCAACGGTTCAGCTATCCGATGTGGGTTGAGCAATAAAGGTTGGCAATTTAAAGCCAAAGGTGAAACTCTGAGTTGGAGCCCACCGAATATTCAAATTCCCGATATGAGCGTCGAAGAACAGATCAAAGCCGGCCAATTGGACGAGGCACTTACCCAGGCGCAGGAAGCGGTGCGAAAAACACCGGCAGAGGCGCGCCCACGTATTTTACTGTTTCAGTTATTCAGCGTGCTTGGGCAGTGGGAACGGGCTCTAACCCAACTCAACGTGCTGCGGGATATGGATCCCGAGTGCATGGTCCTGGCAGAAATATTTCGGCCTGTATTGCAGTGCGAAGCTTTGCGCGCAGAAATCTTTGCCGGTAAACGTAGCCCATTAATCTTCGGTGAACCGATGGAATGGATCGGCCTGCTGGTGCAGGCCAATGCGCTCCTGGCACAGGGGCAGACCGCTGCGGCGGTCGAGTTGCGCAACAAAGCTTTCGAAGCAGCCCCGGCAACCGCCGGCAAGCTCAACGATCAATCCTTCGAATGGATCGCGGATGCTGATTCGCGTTTCGGACCAATGGTCGAAGCGATCATCGACGGAAAATATTATTGGGTACCGTTTTTTCGCATCAGCTCGATTCGCACAGGATCGCCGCAGGATCTGCGCGATCTGGTGTGGACAGCGGTGCAGTTTACCTGGGTCAATGCGGGCGAGTCACCAGGGTTTATTCCCACCAGGTATCCGGGAACGGAAAAGGAAATGGACAGTGCCTTCCGACTGGCGCGCAAGACCGAATGGACCGACCATGGGAATGATCTCTATTTTGGGATTGGTCAACGTATGTTCGCGACCGACCAAGGGGAGATAGCTTTGACAGAGGTGCGCAAGATCGAACTAACACAGGCATAATACAGTTCGCTTGTATGGCCGATTCCTTTACGGAAAAAATTCAGCCGTGCCTGCTGGATCGTCTCACCGACGAAAATCCAGAGTCGCAAAAGGAAAGCAGGAATGAGCGGGTCATTTCTGTAAAGCGTTACCGCGAAGGTGTTCTGCGTGATCTGATTTGGTTATTGAACGCGAAGGCGCACTCCGCGGAAGACGGCCTAGAGGACTTTCCCGAGGCAGCGCACTCGGTTTTAAATTTCGGGACACGCGATCTTTGCGGCTTGATTTCTTCGAGCATGGATCTGCGAACATTGGAACAGGACATTGCCGAGGCGCTGCGTCGCCTCGAGCCGAGGATCAATCCTGGTTCGCTCACGGTCACGGCGGTCTCCGGTGCGCAAAAGTTCTCGAATGGAATCGTTATCGAAATCCGTGGTGATCTCTGGGCCTATCCGGTGCCGGAACAACTTCTTATCCGCACCGAAATCGATCTTGATACCGGCGAGTATGCGGTGTGAGATGTAACATAGGACCCATCGGTGAGTGATGGGTAAGCGAAACCACCGCGCCGCAAATGGATCGTCGACTCCTCAACCACTACAACATCGAGTTGGCGCATTTGCGGCAGACGGCGGCGGAGTTCGCACAACAATTTCCAAAAATTGCCGGACGGCTGGCCTTGGATCGCGAGGCGAAAGAGATGTGCCCCGATCCGTTCGTGGAGCGGTTGCTCGAGGGCTTCGCGTTTCTTAGCGCGCGCGTTCAGGTCAAACTCGATGCCGAGTTTCCACGGCTTACTCAATCGCTGCTGGAGACAGTCTATCCGCAATATCTTTGTCCGATGCCTTCAATGGGCATCGTTCGGTTTGAAGCCGATCAGCAAGCTACTCCGCCCGATTCCTATTTGATTCCGCGGGGAACTATTTTGCGAAGCGTTTTGCGGGGGGATGAGAGAACTGCCTGTGAATACCGGACAGCGCACGATGTTCAACTTTGGCCACTGCGGCTCAACGAAGCGCGTTATTACACGCGAGACGTTTCCCAGCTTGAGCTGCCAGATTCACTCCGCGGCCGTGCCGCTCTCCGGTTCCGGTTGCAGACTGCAGCAGACATTCCGCTAAAGACACTGAAGCTGGATCGGCTGCCGTTCTTTCTTCGCGGAGCTGACGAAACACCTGGTGCCATCTATGAGCAGATTTTCTCGCGCGGAACAGCGGTCGTAGTGCAGGCCGTGACTGAGGAACGTAAAAAACCACGCACGATCCTACCGGCAGCTTCCATTCGCCGCGTCGGTTTTCGCGAAGAAGAAGCTCTTCTACCATCCAGCCCGAGGGGCTTCACGGGTTATCGGTTGCTGCGCGAATATTTCGCGTTTCCGCAGCGGTTCCTCTTCATCGAATTGACTGGCCTGGCAGAGGCATTCCAAAATCTCGAAGGGAACCAGGTCGATTTGACTATCGTGCTAAGTGATCAGGAAGTAAGGCTTGAAGAACGCCGGATCGACGCCTCATTCTTCGAACTCTATTGCACCCCAGTCATTAATCTTTTCTCAAAGCGGGCCGACCGCATTTTAATTTCGGATCGTTTCTCGGAATTTCATGTCGTTGCCGATAAAACCCGGCCGCTGGATTTCGAAGTGTTCGACGTGGAATCTGTCTCCGGCTATGGCGTTCGCGCCGACGAGGTGCAGGAATTCCGGCCATTTTATCTTGCGAAAGATACCGATGTGCAGACAGCGGGATTTTTTACCGTGCATCGCGTGCCACGAGTATTGAGTGAGAAAGAGAAAAAGTTCGGCCAAAAAAGTGTTTATGCCGGCTCCGAAGTCTATCTTTCGCTCGTTGACTCCAATGCGGCACCGTACCGGACCGAGCTGCAACAGCTGGGGGTGACTGCCCTCTGCACCAACCGGCATCTGCCGATTCAAATGTTGCACGGACAGGCCGGTGGCGATTTTTCAATGGAGCTGGCCGCACCAGTTACCTCGATTAGTTGCATCACGACGCCGACAGCGCCGCGTCCCGCACATGCCGATGGAGAACTCGGCTGGAGAATCGTCAGTCACCTCTCACTCAATTACCTTTCCCTGCTCGATGATCCAACGAACGAAGGAGCGTCCGCACTTCGACAGTTGCTCAAATTATACGTCGACAATGCAGATGCCATCATGCGCAAACAAATCGACGGCATTCGCTCGCTCAAAAGCCGGCCGGTCGTTCGGCGGGTTGAGGTGCCGGGGCCTATTGCCTTCGCGCGGGGTCTGGAGATTTCTCTTCTTTTTGACGAGACCGCCTTTGAAGGGTTCGGAATTTTCATTCTTGGCACGGTAATCGAACAATTCTTCGCACGTTATGTCTCGCTTAATTCGTTTACCGAGACTGTGATCAAATCTCAGCAACGTGGTGAAGTCATGCGATGGAAACCTCAGATCGGCCGCCGCCAACTGATTTAACTGAGCAGTTCGAGCAAACGCCATTCGCGTTTGATTTCTTTCGCGCGGTTCGATTGCTCGAGGCCCGCCATTCTTCTTCGCCGAGGGTGGGCACGTCGCACGATCCGCGTCAGGACCCGATTCGTTTTGGTCAGACTCCTTCGCTCGCTTTTGCACCCTCTGCGCTGGAAGCGTTTCGCCGAGGCGAAGGTGGCCGGCCAGGCAAGCTGCTGGTCCGTTTCTTCGGTTTATTCGGACCAAATGGTCCGCTTCCAATCCACCTTACCGAATACGCCCACGGGCGACAGCTCCAGGCGAAGGACAACACCTTTGTCGAGTTCTGTAACGTGTTTCATCACAGGTTGCTTTCGCTCTTTTATCGCGCCTGGGCCGTTAACCAGAAATCCGTCGACTTTGATCGCGCCGGCCAGGTCAGGAAGGATTCTTCCCGTGTCGAGAATTGGTCCGGTCCACGGTTTCCCCTCTACATCGGGAGTCTCTTCGGTCTCGGAATGCAATCAGTGCGTCACCGAGATGCAATTTCAGACTGGGCAAAATTGTTCTACTCCGGCAGATTGGTATGCCAGACCCGGAACGCGGAAGGACTCGGCGCGATTGTGCAGGATTACTTCGGAATGCCAACTCAGATTCAAACTTTCGTTGGACAATGGCTTGAACTCCCTCCCACCAGCATTTGCAAGATGGGTGACTCTCCGGCGAGCGGTAGCCTCGGCGTAACGACCATCGTTGGTTCGCGCTTTTGGGATTGTCAGTTGAAATTTAGGATCCGGCTTGGTCCGATGAGCTTTGCCGAATTGCAGCGTATGCTTCCGATCGGGAAATCATTTCGACAACTCAAGTGCTGGGTGATGAACTACGTGGCGGAGGAATTTTTCTGGGACATGCAGCTCGTGCTCAAAGCGGCCGAAGTGCCGCAGATTTCGTTAGGCCAGGCCGGTTTGCTAGGCTGGACCAGCTGGTTGAAGAGCATGCCTTTTACCCGCGACGCGGACGACGTGGTTTTGAATCCAATGGCGGCGTAAGGAATTATTTATGGCAGAGATCAAGCGCACAGCCCTTTTCGGAAAACTCAACAGTCTCGCTTACAAGGCGATCGAAGGCGCAACGGTTTTCTGCAAGATGCGGGGTAACCCGTACGTCGAGCTGGTTCACTGGGTACACCAGATTCTGAACACATCCGACTCCGATCTGCATCGTATCATCACCAAATTTGGGATCGATCAATCGCGGCTTGCCGCAGACCTGATGGCGGCGCTCGACAAGCTTCCGCGAGGTGCGACTTCCATCTCAGATTTCTCACCGCACCTGGAAGAGGCGGTTGAACGCGGATGGGTTTACGCGTCCCTCTTATTCAATGATTCGCAAGTCCGTACCGGATATTTGGTCATCGGAATTCTGAGGACGCCCAGTTTGCGTCATGTCTTCACCGGCATGTCACCGCACTTCGCGAAAATCAACGTCGAGGAACTTTCTGATACTTTCGCGCCGAGTGTCGCCGGATCCCCGGAGGATTCGCTTACATCGCAGACCGGTCAAGTCGGCGGTGGTGTTGCGCCGGGGGAAACCAGTGGCGCGATGGCTCCGGCTTCTATGGGCAAGCAGGAAGCGCTCAACCGATTTTCCACCGATCTCACCGAGAAAGCGCGCAAAGGCGAGATTGATCCAATTGTCGGTCGTGACGAGGAGACCAGACAGATCGTCGACATCCTCATGCGGCGCCGGCAAAATAATCCGATTCTGACGGGCGAGGCAGGCGTCGGAAAAACCGCGGTTGTCGAAGGGTTCGCTTTGCGCATTGCTTCCGGTGATGTGCCACCGGCGCTCAAAGATGTGGTGTTGCGCACGCTTGATCTCGGCCTGCTCCAGGCGGGCGCGAGCATGAAAGGCGAATTCGAAGATCGATTGCGGCAGGTTATTGATGAGGTGGCGACCTCGCCGAAACCGATCATTCTGTTCATCGACGAAGCGCACACCCTCATTGGCGCGGGTGGCAGCGCGGGCCAGGGCGACGCCGCCAATTTGCTCAAACCGGCGCTGGCACGCGGCACCTTGCGGACAATCGCGGCCACCACCTGGGGTGAGTATAAAAAATATTTTGAAAAGGATCCGGCGCTGACTCGGCGTTTTCAGGTGATCAAAGTCGAAGAGCCATCGGAGGAGAGAGCGGTGCTCATGATCCGGGGCTTATCACCCGTCCTCGAAAAGCATCACAAGGTCGACGTTTTGGATGAAGCGCTGGTAGCGGCGGCCCAGCTTTCACACCGTTACATTCCGGCGCGGCAGTTGCCCGATAAGGCAGTGAGTCTTATCGACACCGCCTGCGCCCGTGTGGCGATTAGCCAGCACGCCACTCCGCCCGAGGTCGAGGATTCGAAGCGTCGCTTAAGCGCGCTGCAAACGGAGTTGGAGATTTTGGATCGTGAAAGCGCCGTCGGAATCAATCACGAAGCTCGCCGGGCGGAGATTGCGGGTAAGCTCGAAGAAGAAAATGCAAACTTAAAACGCCTCGATGAACATTGGAAGCAAGAGAAGGAGGCGGTGGATAAAATCCTGAACCTGCGTCAGAAGCTTCGCAGCCCTTCCAGCGGTAATGGTGCCGAGCAAAAGATCGCAACGACCGAGGCGCAAGGCAAGGAAACGAGGGAGTCAGGGGGGAAGCCGCAGCTACTCGCGACCCTCCGAGCTCTCGAGAACGAGCTCGCAACACTCCAGGGGGAGACTCCGCTAGTGTTCCCCAGTGTCGATGAACAAGCCGTCGCATCCGTCGTCGCCGACTGGACCGGAATTCCGGTTGGTCGAATGGTAAAGAACGAAATTCAAGCAGTCCTTAGCCTGGCTGATAATCTCGAAAAGCGCGTTATCGGTCAGCGACACGCGCTCGAAGCCATCTCGCGCCGAATTCAAACATCGCGTGCCCAGCTCGATAATCCCGGCAAACCAATCGGAGTGTTTTTGCTGGCCGGTCCAAGTGGTGTCGGGAAAACGGAAACTGCGCTGGCCTTAGCCGAAACGCTCTACGGCGGTGAGAGCAATCTCATCACCATTAACATGAGCGAATTCCAGGAGGCGCACACGGTATCGACCCTAAAGGGAGCGCCGCCCGGTTATGTTGGTTACGGTGAGGGCGGCGTGTTAACCGAAGCGGTGCGCCGCCGGCCTTACAGCGTCGTCCTTCTCGACGAAGTAGAGAAAGCGCATCCCGATGTGCACGAGATTTTCTTTCAGGTTTTCGACAAAGGCATGATGGAGGACGGGGAAGGACGGCTAATCAATTTCAAGAATACGATCATCCTACTCACGACAAATGTAGGCACCGATCTGATCATGAACTTATGCAAGGACCCGGAATTAAAGCCTGACGTCGAGGGAATGGCGAAGGCGTTGAGACAGCCCATGCTCAAGGCGTTCCCGGCCGCGCTGCTTGGCCGGCTGACCGTGGTCCCTTATTACCCGTTGGGCAACGCGATGCTCAAATCGATCATTCGTCTCCAACTCGAGCGCATTAAGCAACGCATCGCCACGAATCACGAGGCCGCGCTTACCTACGACGACGCGGTTGTGGATCTGATCGCCACACGCTGCACGGAGCTTGAAAGCGGCGGGCGCATGATCGATGCGATTCTCACCCAAACGCTTCTGCCGGAGATCAGCCGCGAAATTCTGAGCCGCATGATGGAAGGCCAGCGAGTGAGCGCCGTGCGGATCGAAGCAAAAGAAAATGATTTCGTCTTCAAGTATGAAACCACGAATGATGCACTAGCAGCATCAAAAAATCCCTGACCTTGGCCGTGTCCCGGGCGCGGCTTTAACCCTATGCCTCTCGATCAATCAAAACGTCAGATCGGTATCGATACGCCACTGGGCGCCAATGTCCTCGTGCTGCGCAACTTCACTGCCACGGAAGAACTTGGCCGGCTTTTCCAAATTGACGCCGAATTGCTGAGCGAGAATTTCCAAATCTCGTTTCCGCAGATTGTCGGCCAGAACGTCACTATCCGGCTGGAAACCATTCAGGCGGCGCCGCGTTTCTTTAACGGTCACGTCCGTTCCTTTCGCCAAACAGGTGCCGTCGGACGCCTGGCACGCTACCACGCTGAGATCGTCCCGAAGCTTTGGTTTCTTACGCGCAGCGCTGATTGCCGGATTTTTCAGAACAAGAAAGTTCCCGATATCGTTAAGGAGGTTTTGCAGGAGCGTGGAATCACCGATATCGAAGACACCCTGACGGCGAGTTATCCACAGTGGGAATACTGCGTTCAGTATCGCGAGACCGATTTCAACTTCATCAGCCGGCTGATGGAACAGGAAGGGATTCATTATTATTTCAAGCATGCCCAGGGCACTCACACGCTCGTCCTGGCTGATGGCGATAGCAGCCACCCCACCTTCCCTGGCTACGCCGACATGTCGTTTCACCAGGAAGGTGTGGGAGTGGTAAACCTCCAGGGTGTCAAAGAATGGGCGATGACGCAGGAAGTGCAGGCCGGCAGCTACGTCTTGAACGATTACGATTTCGAAAAGCCAAAGACCTCGCTTAAGGCTCCAGCCAACATCGACCGGCAAAACGTCGAGGCCAATCATGAACTTTACGATTATCCGGGCGAGTACGACAAATTTGATGACGGCAAGCGTTACGCCCGTATGCGCATCGAAGAGGTTCAATCGGATTTCGAGATCGCTGAAGGAAGCGGAGATGTGCGGGGAGTTGCGGCCGGCTTCAAATTCAAAATGAACAGTCTCACTCGCTCCGATCAGATTGATGATTATCTCGTCGTCTCCTCTGTTACACGGGCGGAGTCGGAAGGGTTTCTTTCAGGCGGCGGTGCCAGTGATAGTGGCGCGTTCTCGTGCAGCTTCACCGCCGTGCGCGCTAAGACTCCTTTTCATCCGGCGCGGCTGACGCCAAAGCCGATCATTCAAGGCGCGCAGACCGCAGTGGTGACGGGGCCGAAGGGTGAAGAAATTTATACGGACAAGTATGGCCGGGTGAAGGTGCAGTTCCATTGGGACCGGAAAGGAAAGAAGGACGAGAACACGACGTGCTTCATTCGTGTGGCGGAACCGTGGGCCGGAAAAAACTGGGCCATCATCTTCACGCCGCGCATCGGGCAGGAAGTTGTGGTGAATTTTCTCGAAGGCGATCCGGACCAGCCCTTAATCATCGGTAGCGTTTACAACGGCGATCAGATGCCGCCGTACACTTTACCAGCAAACAAGACTCAAAGTGGTGTTAAGACCCGAAGCAGCCTCAACGGGACACCTGCAAACTTCAACGAGATTCGTTTCGAAGACAAGAAAGGTCAGGAGCAACTCTACATTCACGCCGAGAAGAACGAGGACATTGTTGTCGAGAACAATAAGACAGAGAACGTCGGCAACAATGAAGACATCAAAATCGGCAATGACCGAACAGAGACGGTCGGCCACGACCAGTCCATTACCGTTCAAAATAATGACAAGCTGATGGTGGCGATGAACCAGGACATCACAATCGGCGTCAAGCAGAGCGAGACCATCGGCACGGAGCGGACAACCACCATCGGCACTACTGACACTCTAAATGTTGGGGTAGGACGCACGACGACCATTGGCGCAACCGATTCCCTAAGCGTTGGCGGCGCGATTAATACTACTTCGGGTGGCGTGATTACTATTACAGCGGGAGCCGCAATAACCATTACTTCAAGCGCTGCCATCGCTATTACAGCGCCGGTGATTACGCTAAATGGCAGACCCGTCGCGCCCGTGCCTTCGCCGATTTGATTTGAGGATTATGAGAAGAGCGTGTCCGTGACCAAAGTCTGTCGCGTTTCAAGCTTTCGAAATCAGTTCTACTCTTGCGCCATGAACTTTAACCATGCCACCTGGGACTACTCACTGCTATTTTGTTCCGTGGACCGGCGGTAATTTTCACAATGGCCCCGCTTAAACACCCTGGTCCCACCTGCCAGACCAAGCACTGTTACGATAATATCGAGGATGGGACCCTGGCTCGAACACCCTCGCCGCTTCCTGCGCACGTCGGTTCCGCAGCTCCGCAAGGCAGTACTCCTAAGGCGGCTCGCAGGGTGGTCGCGAAAGGTGCCTGCTCGTTCATTAACCCTCAAGCGAAGGGCACTGTTATCGCCTCGCCAGAAGCATTTGGACGACTGCGTAAAAACAGTGGGGCGGCTAAAATTTCCTCGGAAAAACCAAAGGCTTCGCAGAGCTGGCCAGATGGATCATCCTCGCCTGCCATCGAACAGGAGATTCAGATCGACAACCAGAAAATCTCAGTCATTCGACCGCCGGAGGACAAAGCCAAGGGGAAGAATCTTCCCACGACAAACGAATTGGCGGAGGCACTCCGCGCCGTTCCGGCGGCGCAGCGCGCTCACACGAACGAAGTTGTTCTTAGTCCAACGGCCGCACCGGGCTCAACTGAGTCGCAGACCATACAGGGCCAGGGTGGATCGGGAAAAATTGAACTCTTTCCTGTGAGCGACCCCCAGTCGCAAAATGATTTCGACAACCGGCTCATGCACGAGTCGGGCCACAATTACCAGGAGAAACTCTGGAGCGGTGCAGGGGACGTCAGCCAGTGGCAGGTGGCCGCCGACGCCGATGATCGTCGCCCTTCGCCTTACGCAGCGCACAACACGGGCGACGACTTCTGCGAGTTCAACGTTCTCTATAATACTGCAAAAGGCTCAGGCTGTGAGGAGACGGCAAAACAGATCTATCCACATCGCTGGGCAAAGAGGGCAAACTATCAGTCGCCATAGCCTTCTCTTCCTAATAGACGACGGTGGTAGGGTTCCAGCGCGTGCTCCGTTTGGCGGTGATCTCGGCAAGGATGACCGAAGGTAGCAAATTCGGCCCGAACGAGGCTCTTACAAAAAGCAGGAGCAAGATAAGGATTGGTGACGCTTGGGGAAAGAAGAGCTCGAGAGTAACGACGCCAACCGCTCAAATCACCCGATGCTCATCTAAGTTGCCGGAACGCGCTAGTCGGGTGCAACCTACGGAAAGATATAAACCTCGACCAGCCCCACTCCGGTGGCGCTGTTGAAGCCTTGCAACTGCGCGGTATAGTTGCCGGGCGGCAGCGTGGCGATGAGGACCGATTCGAGGGGAAAGGCGGGCGCAAAACCACTGCTCTGTATCTCGGCCACCTGGTTGCCGGTTTGCCAGTCATCGTTGCTGGCAATCACCTGATGCGCCCCATTGAGGAGCAAAAGCGTCGGATCGGCGAGAATCCCTTGCACACCGAATTGCGATAATGTTGGCCCCAGCCCGCGGATCACGACCTTTTGGGATTGCCCCGTAATGATGAACCCACCAATCATGATGTTGCCGCTGGTCTGGACCAGACCGCGCGTGGACATGTTGCTTAGGTTAGTTGGGAAAGTTTGCG
>Ga0209473_1000797_pt1 | contig 18284 bp, 17 predicted proteins | sample GraSoiAngelo_133_FD_185890 | JGI IMG/M metagenome (GOLD analysis project Ga0209473, IMG submission 185890) | Grasslands soil microbial communities from the Angelo Coastal Reserve, California, USA - 14_0929_05_20cm (SPAdes) (version 2) | ecosystem: Environmental > Terrestrial > Soil > Grasslands ...
AGTCACGTGGATAGCAAAAAATGGCCGTGAATCTGAAGTCGCGGCCCTATTTGCAAGACTCACCGAGGAGTCGCGCAAAGAACCGGGCTGCGCGATGTACCAGGTTCACCGCCACAAGACCGAGCCACGCCGTTTCTTCATCTACGAGCAATACAGAGATGATGCCGCACTGGAGGCGCACCGCGCTGCGCCGCACTTTCTGCAATACGCGAGGAAGGAATTGCCCAAACTGGCCGAGCGCGTGGAAGGCCAGCTTTACGAGCCGCTAGGCTAGCGGCCCGCGAACTCATTTGCCCTTGTCAGCCATCAGCACGCCGCCGGAAGCATAACTTTCTTTCGATACTTCGTTGAAAGTAACTACGATTGCCTCGCGGCGAGCCCCGGCCTCTTCCACCATCGCGTCAGTGATGCGCTGCGCCAGCTTGCGTTTTTGCTCGGCAGTGCGCCCGGTCAGCATGGTTACTTGGACGATTGGCATGGATTTCGGTTCTCAGGCGGCTAATTCGTATCCCGCGAAGAAAAAGCTCAACTCGAAGCGGGCGGTGTCCTCCGCATCGGAGCCGTGAATTGCGTTGTGCTCGATGCTGCTGGCCCACTTCTTGCGAATCGTGCCTTCCTCGGCGTTCGCCGGATTGGTCGCGCCCATCAGCTTGCGTAAATCAGCAATCGCATTCTCTTTCTCCAGGGCCAGCACCACAATAGGCCCGCTCGACATGAAGTCCGTAAGCGAATGAAAGAAAGATCTGCTGGCGTGGACAGCATAGAACTGCTCCGCTTGATGCTTGGAAATTTCCAGCATCTTCATCGAGAGAATACGAAATCCATTCTTCTCGAATTGCTCAATGATGTCGCCGATTGCGTTCTTGCGGACGGCATCGGGCTTAACGATGGTCAGAGTGCGTTGCAGGGTCTTCATGTGCAATTAGTCCTGGGGCTCGAAACCCGGTGAGAAGCAGATTCCTCGCGGCAATAGCGGCCGCTCGGGATAGCAAACGGGGAAAACTTATCGGCACGACAGTCGTGCCCTTTCACAACCGCTCTGAAGAGGCTATTACGAAACCTGTGTCGTCGGCTAACAGCCGACTCTGATTTCCCCGTTTCGCTTTCCCGGCACTCACGAGTGAGTGAGAACTATTCTTTCGCCCCTACAGGGCTTGCTCATTTTCCACTTCACCCAGGGCTTGCGCCCTGGGCTGCATTCTGTCGCCGCTTCGCGGCTGGAGAGCTGGTGATCGAACCGGTTCTCACACCTTAACACCCAAAGCTGCATTCACTGTTTCGCCAATGACCGCGGGAGACTTTGCCACACGAATGCCAGCGTCTTCCATTGCCTTGATTTTTTCTGCTGCCGTGCCTTTGCCGCCGGAGATAATTGCCCCCGCGTGCCCCATACGCCGCCCCGGAGGCGCAGTCTGTCCCGCAATGAAACCGATCACAGGCTTTTTCATGTGTATTTTTACGTACTCCGACGCAGTTTCTTCTGCGTTCCCGCCGATCTCGCCGATCATCACCACGGCTTCTGTCCTCGGATCGCGATTGAACAACTCCAATGCGTCCACGAAATGCGTGCCGATAATCGGATCGCCGCCGATGCCTATTGCGGTCGACTGACCAATATTCCGCTGCGTAAGCTGATACACCGCTTCGTAAGTAAGCGTGCCAGAGCGAGAAACAATCCCAACCGGCCCTTGCTTGTGAATGCGCGCGGGCATGATTCCAATCTTGCAATGGCCCGGCGAAATAATCCCTGGACAATTTGGTCCAATCAACCTGGCGCGGCGATTCTGCAAGAACTCCCATGCCCGAACCATGTCAAGCGTCGGAATCCCTTCTGTGATGCAGACAATCAGTTCAACCTCTGCATCGGCGGCTTCCATGATGGCGTCCGCTGCATAAGGTGGAGGTACGAAGATCAGCGAGCAATCGGCGCCAGTTCTATCCACCGTTTCCTGGACGCTGTTGAAGACCGGCCAGCCTTCATGTGTGGTTCCTCCCTTGCCCGGGGTCACGCCGCCGACGATTTGTGTTCCGTACTCCGCGCAGGCTTTGGCGTGGAATGTGCCCTCGCGCCCAGTGAGGCCTTGTACAATCACTCGCGTTGACTTGTCTACAAGAATGCTCATTTCTTCTTTCGTAGCGCCGGCATCTTGCCGGCGGTTCTGAGGGCGTCCTCGCCCTCAGCGGCGCTATGATTTCGCCGCTGCCACCACCTTCTCCGCCGCATCTTTCATCGTTTCTGCCACAATGAAGTTCAATCCCGACTGCTGCAGAATCTCCCGTCCTTGCTCAACGTTCGTTCCCTCGAGCCGCAGCACGATCGGTAACTGAATATGTGTTTTCTGCGCTGCCTCGACCACGCCCGTCGCTAATGTGTCCACACGCAAAATTCCACCGAAGATATTAATCAGCACTGCCTTCACGCTCTTATCGCTGAGCAAAATCTCAAAGGCGTGCGTCACTTGCTCTGCATTCGCGCCGCCGCCAACATCCAGAAAATTCGCCGGCATGCCGCCTGCGTATTTGATGATGTCCATCGTCGCCATCGCCAGCCCAGCGCCGTTTACCATGCAACCGACGTTTCCATCCAGCTTGATGTAGTTCAGGCTGTGCTTCGACGCCTCCACCTCCAGTGGATCCTCTTCTGTGAAATCACGTAACTCGCGCAGATCGGGATGGCGGAACATGGCATTGTCATCAAAGTTGATTTTGGCGTCGAGCGCGAACAGCCGGCCGTCGGTGCAAGAGATGAATGGATTGATTTCCATCAGCGAGGAATCCGTCTCCTGAAATGCGCGATACAGTCCGGTCATAAAGCGTACGGCTTCATTGATTTGCTGCGGTTTCAACCCAAGCGCGAATGCCAGCTTGCGCGCCTGGAAAGCTTCGAGGCCCATGCCCGGATCGATGTACTCTTTCAAAATCGCAGCCGGATTCTCGGCTGCAACCTGCTCGATCTCGACTCCGCCGGAAGCCGACGCCATAAACACCGGCCGCGCTTCGGCGCGATCAATCACGATTCCAAGATAAAGTTCCTTCTCAATCGGCAAAGTTTCTTCAATCAAGAGCCGCTGAACGATGCGCCCTTCAGGCCCGGTTTGGTGCGTAACCAGCTTCATGCCCAACATTCGTGCCGCAATCTCACCTACTTCATCCACCGACTTTGCGATCTTTACCCCGCCGCCTTTGCCGCGTCCGCCGGCGTGAATCTGAGCCTTGACGACGGCTCCGGTAGCTCCAGTTCCAAACAGGTTCTTGGCAGCGGCTTCGGCTTCTTCCCGCGATTCCGCCATTTCCCCACGCGGCACTGTCACCCCATACTTCTTCAGGATGCCCTTGGCCTGGTATTCATGGATTTTCATAGTGATTCCTGATTATGTTTTATCGGCAGGAAATTGCTTGCGGCTTAGCGCTGCGAGCAGCAAAGTCTAGATTTTATAGAAGGCTAGCGTGATTCGGCAAACACGGAATGCGCCTCAAATTGCGGCAAGCTCCTCTAATATGCAAAGAGTTGCGTAATTGCATTGACTCGCCTCTCGTAAACCCAAATCAGCCATGCAACTTTTGGCAGCGTGCGTGCTTATTGTGAACGTGGAATATGCATGGGAGGAACAATCCCTCGGTCCTCCGGATACGGAGATCAGCGCGATGAAGACCACATTGTTTGTCCTGTGTTTGCTATGCGCCACCGGCGCGTTTGCCCAAGGTGGGCTGCAGGGATCAGTCCTGAGCAGTGAACCGTCCGTATTCCGGACGCCGTCGCATGTCGAGCATGCATCTCAGCAGACTATGACGCAAGGTCAGAGCCTGCTCGAAGCTTCTGGCTCCTCGTATGCCCACGGGGAAAGGCCGCTGTGGGAGTTTGCGCCGCAAACCACGCCCGCTCCTCTTGGCGATTCAGCACGCGCGCTGCGCAGACAGCACGCTGAGGCGAAGAAAGCCGCGATCGTTTGGAACAATTAGTCCGGACGGCGACGCCGCTTCGACGGCTTGATGTACTTTACCTGAATCAGCCTTTTTCAGCCGACGTGCACAAGCTCACCGCGCTGGATAGAACCAATCACTTTAAGAATTTCTCGAGCGTGAGGCTGCAAATCAGCTAGTCGGCTTGATCTCGCGCGAATCACTACCACCGCGACTCCAAGCTGCGTAAGATTTTGTTCGTACTCAATTCCGCGATCGAGAGTCAGGAACGCATCAAAACCGGTTTTCTGGGCGAAAAGCAAGAGTTCTCCATTCTTTTTGCCCGCTAAACCCGCCTCAGGCACTGTGACACAATCGTGCCCCTGTAGATGATCCTTGAATTTTCGGGGAATACACTCGTCCAACAGCAGTTTCATCACAACTGGTTGACGACAAGCGATTTCGCGTGTTCAAGTGCATGGACCGCGGCCTCGCGGGTTACGGTGGGAAAATCGTCCAGAAACTCGTCCAGAGTTTGTCCACCTTCAAGGTAATCCAAAAGGGCCTGGAACGGAACACGGGTCCCGCGGAAAACAGGCGTGCCCCCGAGCACCTCGGGGTTTCTCGTGATCACACTTTCAGGCGAACCCATGAAAACTGGCTCCTTCAACACTTGCAAGTTTACTCCGTGGGTCAGATGAAAACCAAACCTAAGGCGCTAAACTGAAGTCTCGATATGACGGTGGTCATCTCCATGCTCCGTGGCATCAATGTTGGGAGCCACAACCGGATTACGATGGATGCGCTCAGTGCATTGTATAGGTCGCTGGAATTGCGAGAACCAGAAACCTATGTGCAGAGTGGCAATGTCGTTTTTACGACTGGAGAGCGGAACCTCGTCAAGCTCGGAAAAGTCATCGAGACCGGGATTGAGCGCAGGTTCGGTTTTCGCCCCCAAGTCATTCTTCGCACCACTTCTGATCTGAGAGACGTAGTTGCCAGAAATCCATTTGCGAAACGGCGTGACATTGAGTCTGGCAAACTGCTCGTCACCTTTCTGGCTACCGATCCCGGCCCCGAAACTTGTGACCAGATTCTTAGGATCAAGCCCGATCCCGAGGAAGTGCGGCTCCATGGCCGCGAACTCTACATCTATTTTCCCAATGGCATGGGGCGCTCGAAATTGCCAGCATTGCTGGAGAAAATACTGAAAAAATCCGGCACGGCCAGAAATTGGAACACAGTCAGCAAGCTGCTCGAGATTGCGGAAAGGCTGGAAAGCTCCGACTGATAGCAAGGTACAACAGCGCACGCGATGGTGAGAGCGTTCGTAACAACGGCTGAATATCGTGAACTACAACTATTCCGCCGAATCTGCTCGTGAATGCTAACCTTATAGACTGCGGAAAAACTCGGGAAAGCAGATTCCTCGGCGGCTGAAGCCGCGTCGGAATGACAAGATTAGAGGATTTATTGGCACGAAGAGGTTGCGGAAAAACTCAGGAAAGCAGATCCCCTCGCCGGCTGAAGGCCGCTCGGGATGACAAAAGGAAAGACTTATCGGCACGACTAAAGTCGTGCCCTTCCCAAACCGTCCTGAATTTGAGTTTTTCCGCAGCCCCTTGAACTCGTGCCCTTCCCAAAACACGCTCGCAATCGAGTTTTTTCCGCAGCCCGTATAGTCGTGTCATGATCGTTGAAGCTCTCCATCGCGTTGCCGACTGTCGTGAATCGCTTTCGCGCGAAGAAGCGCGTGCGGTCACGAGCGAGATTCTCTCCGGCAAATGCACGGATGCGCAGATCGCGGCCCTGCTGGTCGCGCTGCACATGAAAGGCGAAACGGTGGAGGAGATCGTCGGCTTTGCAGAAGCTATCCGCGCCGTGGCGACCCCTCTAAATCTGCATCGCAATTCGACTGTCGACGTCAGCGGCACCGGCCGCGAGGCGCTGGTCGATACCTGCGGCACCGGCGGCTCAGCCAGCGCGACTTTCAACATTTCTACTGCAACGGCGTTCGTGGTCGCGGGAGCGGGTGTACGCGTGGCTAAGCACGGCAATCGCAGCATCAGCTCTAAAAAAGGCTCGGCGGATGTGATGGAAGCCCTCGGCGTGAACATTCAGCTTTCACCCGACCGCATCGCGGCGTGTCTGGAAGAAGTTGGGATCGCGTTTCTCTTTGCTCCGGCTATGCACTCGGCCATGAAATACGTGCAGCCGGCGCGCCGCGAGCTGAAAATCCGAACCATATTCAATCTTCTCGGCCCGCTCACCAATCCGGCAAATGCATCCGGACAAGTGGTCGGCGTTTATGCTCTTGATCTGGTCGAGAAGCTCGCCGAAGCGCTGAGCATGTTGGGATTGCACCGTGGGCTTGTGGTGCACGGTCTCGATGGGCTTGACGAAATCACTCTGACCGATGCCACACGCATTGCCGAGATTCGCGACGGAACGGTGCGTACTTACGAGGTCACTCCAGAAGAATTCGGCATGCCTCGGGCCACGCTCGACGAAATTTCCGGCGGCGATTCCGCCGCGAACGCGGCGTTGATTCGAAAAGTGCTCGATGGTTACAAATCACCTCGCCGTGACGTCGTCTTGCTCAACGCAGCCGCTGCGCTGGTCGCGGCTGGAGAAGCCGATCACATTGGGGACGCTATCCCTTCAGCTACGCAGTCTCTCGATTCCGGCGCCGCCGCGCGCAAGCTCGAAGCTCTCGTCCAGTTCACGGCTGGAGGCTAGGAGCCGGCGAGAAGCCCGGATGCTAGAATCCCCGCAATGTCCAAACTCCGCGCCAAAAAAATAAAACTCCTCCTGTTCGACGTTGACGGCGTTCTGACCGATGGCAAGCTGTTTATCTTTCCCGCCCCGCCCCAGGCGCAACAGAGCATTCAGCAAGACGCCGCCAAGCATGGCGGCGAAGGCGGATTCGGCCTCCACAGCCAAACTTACATCGAGGCCAAGGGATTCCACGCCCACGACGGCATCGGGATCTCCTTGGCTCGTCTCGGAGGAATCAAGACCGGGCTGATCACCAAGCGAATCTCAGAAACCGTGGCTCTCCGTGCCCGCGATCTGAAACTCGAACACGTTCACCAGGGCATTCAGGACAAGCTCACCGTCTTTCGCGAAATCATCGCTCAGGAAGGAATCAAGCCTGCGGAAGCCGCATTCGTGGGTGATGATGTGATTGATCTACCGGTGATGTGGAATTGTGGCCTCGCAATCGCGGTAGCCAACGCGCGCGCGGAGGTCAAACGCGATGCTCACTATGTAACGCCCCATGCTGGTGGCGACGGCGCCCTACGCGATGCCATTGAGTACATCCTGAAAGCCCAAGGAAAATGGAAGCGGGTGGTTAAGAGCTACGTTGTGGAGAGGGGTGGCCACTAGCTGTCAGCCATCAACTTTTTGGCTTTCAGCTCTCAACTCCCCTTAGATTCTTTGGGCTTGGAAGATTCGCGGCTTCAGTAGAGTGGATCCCTAGGAAAATAGCAAGCTGCGGAAAAGTCGGGAAAGCAGATTCCTCGCGGGCTGAAGCCCGCTCGGAATGAGAAAAGGAAAGGACTCATCGGCACGACTGAAGTCGTGCCCTTCCCAAAACACGTTCGCAATCGAGTTTTTCCGCAGCCTATGAACTCGTGCCCGTGCCAAAACGTCCAGAATTGGAGTCTTTCCGGGGCCTGTTAGGAGCCGATAGCTGAGAGCTAAAACAAAAACCCACCGGCCGTCTGCTTGGGGCGTGCTCGGGTCGACGACCGATGGGCTACCGTTTCTCCTTACTCACCCTGTTGTTTTCAGGAGTATTTACACAGTCTAAACCCAATTCCGGAGAAAAGTTCCGTTCCAGCGGTAAAGTTTTGTAATTGCACTGGCCCGGCCGCGGAGCGATTGCCCTACTCGGAAACGTCTCCACAGGCCTATTCAGGAATGGCTTGCGGCCGAGCTGCCATCAATTCAGTGAACCGCGGGTCTTTGCGTAATCCCGCAAACTCCGCATCTTTGTAGACTTCGTTGATTCCCTTGTACCCCTCTTCCAGCGCTTTGCGGAGATACTGCAGCGACCGGTCGCTATTTCCCTCCTTGGCGAACAGCTTTGCCATGACGTAGTTGAAGTGCGCCCGGTTTTCCGGAGACGACATCTGCGCCTGCACGCCAGTATGGGATGTTCGCTCAAAAATATCGGGATCCAACCGCATGGCTTCGGTATATGCGGCTATTGCCTTTTCCAGTTCTTTTTTCGAAAAATACGCCGCTCCCAGGTTGCTGAAATACGAGGCCGCATCCTGCCGCAGCTTGATCGCTTTTTCGTACTGCTTGATGGCTTTTCCATACTTCTTCTCAAGGTAATAAATCACACCGAGGTTGTTATACGCGTCGGCGTAGTCGCGGTCATTTTTGATCGCTCGCTCGAAGCTCTTGCTGGCTTCGTGAAAGCGCTGCAACTCCAGTTGCGTGATGCCGATCTTGTTCAGAAGCGGAGGACTAGGTTGTTTCTTGAGGGCAGTTCCGTAGTAGTCGAGCGCGTACAAGTATGACTTTTCCGCGCGCAGTTCATCGCCACGCTGCTCCAATTCTTGTGGAGTAGCGCTCGCCAGGGGCGTTTGCGTGTGGCGGAGCGGAGGACCTACTTGAACTTGTTCGGAAGGGGAAGCTTGAGCTGCAGCCGAAACACTAGCAGCCACAAACACTGCGAGCACGTAAAGCAAAACTTGCCGACGCATAAGCCTACCTCCTGCCTGGCGTCTGGCTCCGCTGTCCGCTCCCAACCGGGGCTACTGAGGCTTGCTGCCGTTGTCGGCTGGTTTGGGCGGCGGGTTGTTAGACGATTTGTCCTCTTTAAAGATACCCGCAATTTTGCCAAAAAATCCTTTTTTCTTTTTGGGGTCGTCGGTTGAGGTATTTACAACTCCCGCCTGGGCGCCTGCAGGCGGCGGTGGAAGCGCCTTTTCGCCTCCCAAGCCGAATATCCGGGAGAAGAACCCACGCACCCCAGTTCCCTGATCGCAGGTCTGGCTGGGCTCCGTTCCGGCGATGAATGCTGAACTGTAAGTCTCTGGGCAGGCGGGGGTTGCCAGCAGATTGGTTTGTTTATCCAGTTGCACGTCGACGACGCCGGCGGGCTGTGTAAACGGCTTCACGTCTGAGTATTGGGGCAGCGCCACCGCCTTCTTCATGAACTCTGTCCAGATGGGGGCCGCTGTCTGCGCTCCGCTCAGGCGCAGATCGCTGTAGTCGTCGTATCCCACCCAGACGATACACAGCAGATTGCTGGTATACCCCGCGAACCAACCGTCATGTGAGCTTCCTGTCTTACCGGCGGCCGGAGCCGAGAAGCCGCGCCCGCGCACAGCGCTCACAGCCAGGCCATTGTTAATGACGCTCTCCATCATGTTCGTGGTCACGAATGCAACCCGGGGATCGAGCACCTGCCGCTTCTCAGAGTTGAAGTCGATGACCACATCGCCCTTGGTGTTGCGCACCGAGTTGACCAGAACTGGTGAAAGATGAATGCCGCCATTGGCAAAAACTGTGTACGCCGATGTCATATCCAATGGTGTTGCTTCGTACGCACCAAGAGCCATCGCGGGAGTCGCCTTCACTGAAGTGATTCCCGCCGCTTTGGCCAGATCGGCCACTTTGTCGTAACCCACTTGTTCGGCGAGTTTCACCGTGGCGTTATTCAGCGACATCGCCAGCGCATATCGCATGGTCACTTCGCCGTGGTATTCCTCTTTGTAATTTCGCGGTTCGTAAATTTGATCGCCGTAGGCGAACGTGCTCGGCTGATCCTCCACCATAGAAGCCGGAGTCAAAACCGGATTGCCCCCATCCAGTCCGGTGTTGACCGCCGCCGCATACACAAATGGCTTGAAGATGGAGCCCGTAGGCCGCTTGGCCGAGGAGGCATGATTCAATTGGCTGAATCCATAGTTTCTTCCGCCGACCAGCGCCAGAACTTCGCCGGTGTGCGGATCCATGGCGATGAGCGCAACCTGAGCCTGAGGTCCTTCTTGAACCTTGGTTTCGTATTTATTTTTTCCAACCTTGATGCGTTTCGTTCGCTGCTTCTTTACTTGCTCATCAACCAGCTTCATTCCGGCTTCTACCGCCTGCGCTGCCGCCTTCTGAAGCTCCGGATCAAGCGTGGTATAGATCCGATAGGACTGATCGTTCATCTGCCGCTCGTCAAGCTTGCTGATCAGGGTCTCGCGTACCAGATCGATGAAGTACGGCGCATCACTGGCCTCAACGTTTGGTGGCGCCAGCTTCAAAGGCGCGGCTTTGGCCTTCTCTGCATCAGCCTTGCTGATAGCGTGGGTCTCGACCATGCTGTCGAGCACCAGATTTCTGCGCTCGAGCGCCCGCTCCGGGTGCCGGTACGGTGACAAAAAGCTCGGCGCTTGAATCAGCCCAGCTATCAAGGCTGCTTCAGGAAGAGATATATCCTTCAAGTCTTTGTTGAAGTATGCCCGCGACGCCTCAGCGAAGCCGCTGATGGTGAAGGAGCCGCGCTGTCCAAGATCCACACGGTTGGCATAAAACTCGAAGATCTGCTGCTTGGAGAATTTCTGTTCCATCTCCATCGCGATCAGCATTTCCGATAATTTCCGCTTCACCGTCTTCTGCGGCGTCAGGAAAAATGCGCGTGAAAGCTGCATGGTGATAGTCGAACCACCCTGCTCGTGGCGCTGATGGGTCAGATCAATCCACGTCGCCTCAGCGAGACGAATAAAGTTCACGCCGCCGTGCTGGAAGAAGCGCCGGTCCTCGATGGCTAATACAGCATCGACCAGTATTTTCGGAATTTCCTCGTACTTAACAAGCTGCCGTTTCGATCGCTGCTCCGCGTCAAGCTCGTAGGCTTCCAGATCGCCGGTCTTGCTGCTAATGGCCTCCACCTTCCCTGCGCGAACGCGGATGGTGGCCGGCTCCGGGCTGTGGTATGAATCCGGGCCCGGATCAATCTCGATGCCACCGGAGAGCAGCCGGTAGCTGCCCATCAGTGACTGTCCGTCTTTATCGGTATATCCGGCGTGGCGCAGTTCAGATGCGATTTGCTTCGGCTCAATCTTCTCGCCCACACGTACCGCGCGCGGGATGGCATAAATTTTTGCTGAGTTGCTGAATACCGCCCCTTTGAACCGCTGCTCGATAACGCGATCAAACTTAATGTAGTAATAAGTAAAGGCAGTCCCGGATACGGTCACCAGCAGCACGAAGATCAGCAGCGCCAGTCGCAGCACGGGATCGCGGCCGAGAAATTTGCCGGCTCTCGTACTCTTCGGAATTTTGAGCTTGATTGCCACGTTAGGAAGCAAACCTATATCGATTTAGATGCTGGCGTTCCAGACGATGGGGCGCATTTTTCAGAAGGTTCAAGCTCGCCGACGCAATGCCCAAATCTACTTTCGCGGCGTGGACATCGCGATAATCTGCTGCATGTATTCTAAACCACAGACAGACGAACGCAGGGACAGGCAGTCCACATCTGGGTTCCTCTGCTCAGCTGCGAAATTTGGACTGCCGCCCATCTACTGCACGTTTGCGATTACCAAATTGCTGGCCGTAAAGAACTGCGCCTGGCCCGTGGGCGGCGTTAAGACGCCCGTTGTCGGGTCGATTGCATAAACGTTGATCGAATTGCCGATGTGAACGTAAAGCTGCGGTCCCGCTGGGTTGGGCACCAGGTCGGAAACCGAAGCGCCGGGGAATGGCGAGCCATTTATCAGCGCCAGCGCCCCAGTTGTACCGTTAACCGTGAATCCCGCAATGCCGTTGTTCCCCGTGTCGGCAACGTACAAGAATGTTCCGGAGGCATCCAGCGTCAGCAGGAGGGGCGCAATTTGCAAGGAGGAAGTGTTAAACGGCGAGTTGGGAGCATAGCTCAAAGCTCCAGTGGTTGAATCGATGACGTAAGCAGCCACGCTGCCCCGGTTGGCAGTAAACAGGAATTTTCCATTCGGATGAGCTTCGATAAATAGGGGGGCGTCAGTCCCCGGGACTGCTCCAGTTGGGACGGTGAACGGGACTTTCAGCGTCATGTTCCCAGTGCTGTCGATGCTGAAGATATTAATAAGCGCGTTTTGAGAGTCTGGTACGTATACGAAGTTCCCCGACGGTTCTACGACAAGATGGATGGGCGAGCTCGCGTGCACCGGCGAATTTGGAGCTATTGTCAGTGCGCCAGTGGTCGGGTCAACCTGGAACACGTCGATCTGGCTCGCATTGAAGTTAGTGATGAACAGAAAGCGGCCCAAAGGATCGGCTTCGATTCGGGGAAAATTCCCGCTACTGGTGAATGTGTCAGGGATAGGGAACGCTGATCCCGCAACCGCAGTCAGTGCTCCGCTGTTGCCATGAGCGATGGTGAAGGCCGCAATCTTCGCGGTGTTCGAGTCAAAGGCGTATAAGAATTTGTTCCCGATGAGTGCCAGTTGTCCGATATTCGCTGAAGCATTGCCGCACATGAGAGCCAGGGCGCCATTGCCATCGACCGCGAAGGGCAGAATGTTAGCGACATTGCTCGTGTCGGTTGGAATATCGAATGAGTAAAGCACTTCATTTGGGCTCAAATGCCCACTGCATTGCCCGTTGATTCCGCTACCGCTTCCGTTTCCGTTTGATGTCCCGCAGACATTGCTGGTGCCCTTCGTGCCGCCCGAACCTCCGGATGAACTGCTCCCAGTTCGGTTTACGGTGGGGCAGCCTCCACCACCGCATCCCATCAGAACCAGCAAGAGCTCGAAGACCAGCACCATTGAACAGAAGACACTGCGCTGCACTCTCACTACATCCTCCATCGGTCGCACCGGTTGTGGTCTTCCTCATTCGACCTCTGTCACTCTTTGCTGAAGCGACAGAAATTGTATACAAAGCAGGCCACAGGCACTGCCAAGCGGCGGGCCTGATTGAGTTTTTCCCGATGTTAGGCGGTTACCGGAATGGGAACAAGGTTACTTATGTAAGCTGGATTTACTTGATAGGTTCACTTTTCAGCCAGCCCTCCGGTCACTTGCCAGAGCCTCAGGAGGCTGGGGAAAAACTCGGGAAAGCAGATTCCTCGCGGGCTGAAGCCCGCTCGGAATGACAAAAGGAAAAGGACTTATCGGTACCCTTCGGCCTCCCCTTCGCTTTGCTTAGGGCTTCGGCAAGAGAGGGCAGGCTGAAGTCATGCCCTTCCCAAAACCGTGGAGTTGTTCCGCCGCCTGTTAGAAAACACCTTTGTTGCGGCTGGATGGAGTGAAGTGCAAGTCGACCGGATATCCCGGCAAGTCGACGTGCACGCTGTAGTCAGCTTCGATACTGAGTGTGCCATTGCCCTGTCCGCTGCCCGAGCGTTGCACCTTGATCTGGTCCCGACTGAGGGGAATCTCCAGGTCTCTTGCCTTTTTGAAAACCGTCTCGCGGATGTCTTCCTCGTTCCTGTTGCTGTACGTGCTGTGGAGGGCTTCTTCTTTGATGGCGTCTTCGAACTCGTAATTGGAAAAGTATGGGGGAATCAGCTCCGCACCACCATATATGACGGCAACGATGGCACCCAACCCGAACAGGAGTTTGATCTTGCCCATAATGCAGCTCCGATTCGCCGGCTCCGGATATCTCCGCCGAGCGCAGGCATGTACGATTCTCGAGATTGTGTCGATGCTAGCATCGGAAGATTGGAGAGTCGATATGAGAACTGCGCTTGCTAGTGTCTTCGGTAACTGCTTACGTTAGTGGGGTAAAGGAGACTGTCCCAATGCCACGAAGACGGTGTTTAATTCACGGCCCTTTGAACATGGTTCGCGATCAGACTAAAACGAGCGAATGGCTACATCATCTCGGTTCCCCACAGATCATGCAGGTGAACGATCCCTTCTAATTTGCCATCATGGTTCACGACCACTAACGAAGTAATTTTCTTCTCTTCCATCATGGCCAGCGCCGTTGCCGCAAACTCGTAGCTGGAAATGGTTCGCGGACTTCCCGTCATGCACTGGCCCGCCGTCAAATCAAGCGCATCTTTGCCGCGCTTTTCCAGGAGTCGCCGCAGGTCACCATCGCTGATCACGCCCACCAGCTTCTCCCCGTCAACTACCGTGGTCACACCCAATTTCTTGCGCGACATTTCGTAGATAACATCGGGCATCCTGGTTTGCGGCGTGACACGCGGCACGGTATCGCCAGTGTGCATCAGCGCCTCCACCCGCGCCAGCCGTTTCCCCAGCTTGCCTCCAGGATGCAGATTGGCGAAGTCCTCTTCCTTGAATCCGCGCTTTTCCGCTAAAGTCATCGCCAGCGCATCTCCCAGCGCGAGCATAGTTGTTGTGGAGGCGGTCGGCGCCAAGCCAAGACCGCACGCCTCGCGCGCCACCGAACAGTCGAGCGCAACATCAGCAGCACCAGCGAGCGTGGAAATGTCTCGCGCCGCGGAAAGTGACTCGCGGGCTCGTTTCGCGGGCAGGAGTGCCCGCGCCACAATTTCATCACACGTCATCGCGATCAGCGGAACCTGCAGGCGTTTTATCGTCGCAAGCAGCTGTAGGATCTCCTCGGTCTCGCCGCTTGCCGAGAGCGCCAGCACAACATCACCACGCACGACCATCCCGAGATCGCCGTGCACTGCTTCCACAGGATGCATAAAAAGCGCCGGCGTTCCGGTAGAGCTCAAGGTCGCCGCGATTTTCCGCGCAATAATTCCGCTCTTACCCATTCCGGTGACGACCACGCGACCCGCGCAGTCATACATCAACTCGACGGCGCGCTTGAACGCCTCGGCCATTGGCCCGCCAATGCGATCCGCCAGCGCGCGTAAGGCATCCGCCTCAATGCGCACAACGTTTTCACCAATGTGATTCATGCGTGCAGCGATGTTAGCAGAAAGCATTTGGCATTCACTCAGCGCTGAAGTCAGTGTCATGGCGACGCTCTCTGGTTGAATGCGGAGATCTAAGTGTCCCACTAAAAATGCTCGTCCATCCGCTGTATCCGCTCCAAACCTCTTGCTTGTATCAGCCGGTCCCATGGCCCACCTTGCCAATTATCTTTCTTTTTTTCGGTGTGAATCCACGGTGGCAAGTTGATGAACAGACGACGCGCCAGCGCGATCGCGTAAGGCTCGTACAACGAGCGCAGATTGGTCAGTTTCTCTTCAGCTTCCACGCCGTCCTTCAGGCGCAGGTCTTCTTCCCCCAAGGCTGTCCGCAGCCGATTCAACTCTGCTGGCGGTAAGCGATCCTCGGCATGCGAATCGTATCGGGCGCGCATGACCTGGGCCAGGTCCACCACGGCATGCCGGGCCATGGCAAACGTCAAGCGCGCCTGCTCATCTCGAATTCCATCTACGCCGGCCATCAGCAGTGCGCTGGCATCCAGAATCGTCGTCAGCGCTCCCAACCATGATTGGTTGTTGTGCTGCGAACGGAAATAGCTAAGCACTGGATACGAAAGATGACTCTCCAGAACCTGCGCCGCCCAGTGCTCCCAGTCGCGCAGAATTTCGTCGAGCACGGTCTGCTGCGGGCAGTTACCGAATCGAGTAAGCAGCTCAGCTGCGGTCGGGGGAGATCCGGCGCGCGCATCGAGCAAGGAGATCTCGATCTCCCGCCGCGAGAATGCGGAATAAATCGTTGGCAAGTACCCGATCACTACCCCCAAAAAACCGAATCCCATTCCCGCTTCGAAAACCGCGAGCGCGCGGGCTACACCTGAAACGGGAGTGATATCGCCGTATCCTAAGGTGAAGAACGTTTCGCCGCTGTGGTAGAGCAAGACACCAAAGTTGACCGGTTCATTGCTCAACTGCAGGTGCTCGCCGGCTCCGTATTGCAGCAAGGCGAACCCGAAGATTAGGCCGAAAGCCCAGAGCATTAACAGCAAAATCAGCGACGACGGACCAAAATATCCGAGAACCGCTTCACGCCGCGCCGGCGATTGGATGCGCCGCGCTGCCCGCGCCCATGGAAGCCACGTATAGCGGTAAAACCAGGCAGTTAGGCGATGAGTCCGCGTCACTCGGCGCGGCAGAACCACGGTTTCAAACGCATCCAGCAGAATTCCCGCAATGATGGCGATGCCGGCTATGAGGCCGATAATATGCATGTTCTGAACGCCGAGCGAGAAGATTGCGGCCTAGCGTCGGAACTAGGCGCGTGAAGTCCGAAGCCGGAGGCCGACATTCCGAGGCCCTACTTTACTTCTACCTTTTGCATCCATTGCGCGACCTGTACATTCCAACCCAGCTCTTTGCTCATGATATCCCTCAGTTGCGACGAAGCTGCTGGTTCGCCATGAACCAGATAGGTTGCACCGGGCTTTTGCGGGAATGTGCGCAGCCATTGCAGCAGCTCCGGAGGATCGGCATGATCGCTGAACTGCTCGAACGCGGCGACTTGCGCGCGGATGGGCACTATCTCGCCATAAATTTTTACTTCGGGAGCGCCACTTTTGATGGTGAAGCCTCGCGTGCCCGGCGCCTGGAATCCGATGAAGATAACTGTATTCTTGGGATCCGGCAAGCGTTGCACCAGATGATGCTGAATGCGGCCCCCAGTCACCATGCCGCTCGAAGAAATAATGATGCAAGGAAAATGGCTGTCGTTGATCTTCTTTGATTCTTCCGGCGTCGAGGCAAAAGTAAATCCCGGCCACGCCAGCGGAGATCCATATTGACTCACCAGCCTGCGAGTTTCCTCGCTGTATTCTTCCGTGTGTTTCAGAAAAATTTCCACGGCCTTGATGGCCATCGGGCTGTCGCAAAAGACAGGAATTCTTGGAATCTTGTCCGACTCCATCAGCTCTTTGAGTATGAAGACGAATTTCTGCGTGCGTTCGACTGCAAATGCAGGAATCACGATGCTGCCGCCGCGCTCGACCGTTTTGTGAATCAAAGCTGCCAATGCCGGGCGCGGATCATCGCTCGGGTGCTGGCGATTCCCATAGGTAGATTCCATGACGAGCAAGTCTGCGGTCTCGCCCTCAGCGGGTCCGGAATGGACGACCTTGCCAGGCGCAATCTCGCGGTCACGCATGCGGCCGATGTCGCCGGTAAAGAGCAAATGGCGCGCCTGGCCATTTATCTTTAAGGAGATCTCGGCCATAGATGAGCCAAGGATGTGCGCCGCGCGAACAAAGCGGAATGAAATCTCGTCCGATAACTGTTTGATAGTTTCGACTTGCAGTGGGCGGAAGTACTGCAAGCACGCCTGCGCTTCTTCCTCTGTGTAGAGCGGCAGCGCGGGGTCGTGCTTCGACTTTTTATATTTGTTGTAGAACTCTGCGTCTTCTTCCTGCAGATGCCCGGAGTCGGGCAGGATGATTCCGCATAAATCGATGGTCGCCGGCGTCGCGTAGATCTGGCCACGGAATCCTTCTTTCACCAGGCGAGGAATCCATCCGCAGTGATCGAGGTGAGCGTGAGTGAGAATGACCGCGTCGATCTCACGCGCAGGAACCGGCATATCCTGCCAATTGCGTTCACGCCATTCTTTCTGGCCTTGAAAGAGTCCGCAATCAACCAGGACTTGAAAGCCATCTTTGCCGCCAGGATCTGCGCTGGTGTTAATCAGGTGCTTGGAGCCGGTCACGGTCCCCGCCGCGCCAAGAAATTGGATGTAGGGCAAGCGAGTCTCCTATGATTTATTCAAGATTTCTGTGCTGATTTGGTGAATTGTCAATTAAAAACCGGAAATCTGAAAGCTTAAATAAATTTACTTCTTAATTGTGAATCTGTTGTTGCTCATATTACTTTCCGGCACGCTGCCATCGTTGACGATGACCTCTTGGGGCGCCGAAGCGGCTTCGATGCGAACCGTGCCAGTGGAGTTCGCGGGAACCTGAACACGTTTTGTGGCCTCTCCGCCTTCCATTCGCAGAGTAACCGGCACTTCAGCGGCGGCATTTCCAAGATTCTCAATGGTGACGGTGACAACGAAACCGCCCCCGACAATAGGGCGAGGGTACACCGATTGCACATGGAAATCGGGGAGCCCGCGATCGCGGTACACCCAATCGTCGAAGAACCACTCCAGATCGCGCTTGGCTTGGGTTTCCATGACGTGCTGCATGTAGGAAGGCTCTTTGTCCTGCTCGGGATGATACGCCGCGAGCGCTTTCTTCAGCGCCGTTTCGCCAATCATGTCGCGCAGCATCCACCAGACGTACGCCGCCTTGCTGCGATAGAACTCTTCCCTGCTGGTGTTGATGAGCGATTCGCCCCCTGCAGTATTCTGACTATGTTCGGACACCAGCGCCCTTTCCGCATCTGCTACGGCTGTGCGATGCAGTCCCATGAAGTCTAGCGCAGCCTGGCGGCCGTTCTCCTGCTCCTTGTAAGCCGCTTGCATGAAGTGCGCGATACCTTCGTAAATCCAAGGCCGAGGCGAGTAGAACGCCGCATGGGTGAG
>Ga0209473_1000798_pt1 | contig 18281 bp, 16 predicted proteins | sample GraSoiAngelo_133_FD_185890 | JGI IMG/M metagenome (GOLD analysis project Ga0209473, IMG submission 185890) | Grasslands soil microbial communities from the Angelo Coastal Reserve, California, USA - 14_0929_05_20cm (SPAdes) (version 2) | ecosystem: Environmental > Terrestrial > Soil > Grasslands ...
GAAGCGCCGGAAGAAGCAGAGCGGTTGTTGCAAGAGTATGCGAGGAGAGCGCCGAAGAGGAACGGTTACCCTTCGCCAGCCTGGGTGCACGTATGGCTGGGGCAGCTGTACGAAAATAGGAATGACCTGGCGGAAGCGAAAAAGGAATTTGAGAATGCCCTCCGGCTGGATCCGAAAAACAAAATGGCGCAGGAAGGGTTGAAGAAACTTAAAAAAGGCTAAACGTTCTTACCGAACCGCGTCAGTTGGCTCGTGGGAATTGTTCTTGAAGCGATAAGCGACGATGGTCATTCGAGAGACCATATCGGTAGCAATCGATGCGTTGCGCGCGAACAAGCTGCGCGCGATGCTGACGTCGCTCGGGGTCATCATCGGAAGCGCTTCGATCGTTCTGGTGGTTACGGTGGCGCTGAGCAGCCGGAAATTCGTTCTCTCGCAGATCGAAGCCGTGGGCGCCAACCTGGTCTGGGTGGAACTGGTGCAGAGGCCGGACAAAGCGCCGCCCCTCAGTTATGAAATGACGCTGGAAGACATGGAGGCCGCAAAGTCCATTCCGCATGTCGCGGCCATAGCGGGTACGCGCGAGCACCCCATGACCATGACGGTGGATGGCGTGGATCGGGCCGTCAACCTCGTGGGCGTGACCGAGGGTTACCAAAACATTCGGCGGCTGCTCATCATTCGCGGACGGTATTTTGACACCGCCGATATGGAAATGCGCAGTAAGGTGTGCTTAATCACCACGCAGCTTGCGGAAAGAATTTTCGGGCAAGAAAACCCTATTCGAAGACCGATTCGCATGGGCGAACTGACCTTCACGGTGATCGGGGTTTTTCGTGAGCGCGTGGAAACCTTCGGCCTTTCCGAAATTCAGGAAAATTCCGTGCTCATCCCGTTCACGCTGATGAAGTATTACACCGGCACGGAATATTTGGGCTTGCTGGACGTGCAAGCCGACAAGTCGGAAGATGTGCCCTCGGTCCAACGTCAGGTGGCACTCCTGCTGCGAAGCCGGCATCCTGCGGAAGCGGATTATAAGGTGCAAACGCTGACGGCGATTCTGGGGGCGGCCAGGAATATTTCGCTAGCACTGACGGTGGTGCTGATCATCATTGCAGCCATCGCCCTGTTGATCAGCGGAATCGGCATCATGAACATCATGCTGGTGACGGTGACGGAACGGACGCGGGAAATTGGAATTCGCAAGGCAATCGGGGCTGCGCGGCGGGAGATCCTGTACCAGTTCCTGGTAGAGTCATTTTTTATCAGTGGAGGAGGAGCCGTGGTTGGGATTTTGCTCGGGATCGCCCTGCCGGTGATAGCACAGTACTTTTTGCCGGGGAATTTGCGGGTGCCGGTGTCGGGGTCCAGCGTAGTGATTGCGTTCGTGGTGTCCTGCTCGACAGGGCTGTTCTTCGGATATTTGCCGGCAAACCAAGCGGCGAGCCTGCAGCCCGTGGAATCGCTGCGCTACGAGTAACTCACGGTTGTTTCAGAACCACAACGAAGCATGAAAATGGGCCCATCGACCGATGCTTTGTCTTCAATGAGATAGGCGGCTGTTTTCCTAGGAGTAAAGCAGAGAGGGATTGCAAGCGAGGGAGTTAGGTACAAACTCAAGGCGCGTGAACCGCAAAGAAGGAGCTGGAAGATGCGACTGCTTCGAACCGCTGTGGGCGTTGCTACATTGACCACTTTGTGTGCTGGTGTCAAGGCGCAAGAGAGCTCCGCGCCAAAACCTGCAGAGCCGTACCCGCAAACCGCGAGCGGGGCGCCGGTAGCGCTGACTTTGAAGCGCGCCATTGAGCTGGCGCTGCAGAACAGCCAAGAGATTCAAGTAGCAAAGATCCAAGCGAGCGTCGCGGATCATGCGGCGCAAATCACCAAGGCGCAATTTATGCCAAATCTGTATGCAGGCTCCGGCGCTGGCTATACGTACGGTATACCGGAGACACCGGGCGGGCGCGCGCCTTCCGTGTTCAACGTGACTTATACCGAGCAGGTCCTCAACGAGCCGCTGCGTGGCCAAGCAAAAGAGATGCAAGAGCAGGCCAAGGCGCAGAAGGTCACGCTGGAGGAAACGAGGAACAGCGTCATTAGCCGGACAGCGATGGCTTACCTGGAACTCGGGAAGGTGCGGCATTCGCTGGAGCTGTTGCGCGCGGAACAGGAAAGCGCGGAGAAGATTCTTCAAGTCACCCAGGAACGGGAGGGCCAGGGATTCGAATTGCCTATGCAAGTCACGCAGGCACAATTGACTAAGGCAAAAATCGTCCAGCGCATCCTGCAACTGGAAGAGCGACAAGACGAGCTGGAAGTTTTTCTGAGATACCAGCTGGGACTGCCGGAAACGCGGGCTATCGAAGTCACGCCGGAAGATTTGCCGGGAGAAGCGGAGCAAGCGGGCGACAACCTGGTGGCGGCGGCGCTGACGAACAACGCGGGCTTGCGGTTGGCGGAATCCGACGTGCGCGCGAAAGAGTTCCGGTTGAAAGGGGAAAAGCGCGGATACTTTCCCACATTAGAATTGGTGAGCATCTACAGTGTGCTGGCGAAATACAACAATTACAGCCTCTACTTCAATCGCTTCCAGCGGAACAACTACAATGCCGGGATCGACATGCGTGTGCCGATCTTCAGCGCGCAAATAAGAGCGAACATCGGGCTGGCGCAGGTGAACCTGAACGCGGCCAAGGCAACCTTGGCCAGCAAACGCACCGAGTTGACTGCGGATGTCAGACAGCAGACGCGGCGCGTGCGGGAGATGAATGCGGCCAAAGAAGTGGCGCGGCTGGAATTGCAACTCGCACAGCAAAAGGTGGCGGTCTTGCAAGCGCAATTCGGTGAAGGAAAGCTGAACCTGCGGGACATGGAAAAGGCGAGACTCGAAGAGAATGACAAGTGGATGGCGTACCTGGACGCCAATTTCCAGAAGCAGCAGGCGCAGTTGGACTTGCTCAAAGCAGCAGGGCAGCTGGATAAAGTTTGGCAGTAAACAAACCAGATCGGAAATAGGGGATAGTGGACAGGCCTACCACAAATACTGAGAACAGAGGATGCTCGATCAAGAGAGCTTGAACGCGCTGCGAGAGGCTTTGCGCATCCTGGATGCCGGATTCGCCAAGCTACCCACCTACACGCCGAATGCACCACGAGTGGAACAGATTGCCGAAGCATTGAGTGCAACGGCAGAACGGCTGAAAGACAACTACCCTTATTTTCACCCGCTGTATGCGGGCCAAATGCTCAAGCCGCCACACCCTGTGGCGCGCATGGCCTACGCCTTAGCCATGTGGATCAATCCCAACAATCACGCGCTGGATGGCGGACGGGCTACGTCGGCGATGGAAAAAGAAGCCGTCGCAGAAATTGCCGCCGCGTTTGGTTGGAAGAATTTTCTGGGGCACCTCTGCGGCGGCGGCACCATGGCCAGCCTCGAGGCATTGTGGGTGGCGGGGCAGCTTCAACCGGGAAAGAAAATTCTTGCGAGCAAACAGGCACACTACACGCACCAGAGAATCAGCGGGGTGCTGCAACTGGCATTCGAATCGGTGCCAACGGATGCCCTGGGGCGCATGGACATGGAAGCGCTGGCGAAACGAGTGGAGCGGGGAAATGTGGGAACCGTCGTTGCGACCGTGGGCACGACAGCAACCGGATCCATGGATCCGCTTCCCGAGATTCTGGAATTGCGTGCAAAGCATGGATTTCGAGTTCACGCTGACGCCGCGTATGGCGGATATTTTATTTTGGCGGAAAATCTGGGGAAAGACACAAGGTCGACTTTCGAACAGATCGGAATTGTCGATTCCATCGTCATCGATCCGCACAAACACGGATTGCAGCCGTACGGATGCGGATGCGTGTTGTTTCGCGATCCCGGCGTGGGGCGACTTTACAAACACAACTCGCCGTACACCTATTTCAGCTCGGCGGAGCTGCATTTGGGCGAGATCAGCCTGGAGTGCTCCAGGCCGGGAGCTGCTGCCGCAGCGTTGTGGGCAACGCAGAGGCTGCTGCCACTCAAGAAAGGCGGTGAATTTGCGCGCGGTTTGGAGCAGGGGAGGAAATCCGCCCTCGCGCTCTTTGAAAAGGTCAAAGCGGACTCGCAATTTCTAACCGCGTTCGCACCGGAGCTCGACATTCTGGTGTTTGCGCCGCGCGGCAATAGCGTGAGTGAGACTTCTACTCTGAGCCGGAAAGTTTTTGAAGCCGCGGCCAAACGCGGACTGCATCTGGCGGTGGCTGAATTGCCTATCCATTTCTGGGAGAACAACCTCGGCGGCATGAAGCGCGACCGCGAAAGACTCACGTGTTTACGTTCCGTACTGATGAAACCAGAACACCTCGAGTGGGTGGAGCGCATCTGGGAATTGCTATCGGCGGCCACCGCAGAAGTTCTCGCGCTGCGAACTTGAAACCGAAAAGGGAAAGCGGAAAATGGCACGGTCCGGAGTGACCCTCATGAGCTGCCATGGCCGCCTGTGGAACGGTGTACCGCAAGCTCCGCTTAATGCCGGATTGGCTGGTTCACACCCCGATAACACCCATTCGGAGAAAGATTTGAGGGGATGCAGCAAAGTCGGGTACACTGTAACCTAAGCATCGGGCACTGGGTTGTGTGTCATCGGAGCCCGCGTGGGCTACGCCCCGATGCTCAGCCCAGCAGAACTCGCACAGACAAAACCGTTTCTAAAAAACACTGAGGGTGCTGAATGCCGGAAGTGATGAAAACTCTGTTGCTAAACCCGCCCAGTTTCGAGAACTTTGACGGCGGAGCCAGTTCCCGGTGGCCCGCAACGCGCGAGATTGAATCCTACTGGTATCCGGTTTGGCTGACCTACCCCGCCGGGATGATTCCCGGGAGCCGGCTGCTGGATGCTTCCCCACACAAGATCAACTGGAAGCAAACGGTAGAAATCTGCAAGAACTACGAGTTTCTGATTCTGTTCACTTCGACGGTGGGACTGCAAAGCGACATCAAGCTCATCCGCAAGATCAAAGAAGCCAATCCGGGCATGAAGATTGCTTTTGTCGGGCCGCATGGACATATCAAGCCGGATGAGACGCTGATGACCAGCGAAGACATCGACTTCGTCACGCGCGGGGAGTTCGACTATTCCGTGACGGAGTATGCTCACGGGAAACCTCTCAACGAGATTCTCGGCGTGAGCTACCGCAAAGACGGCAAGATTGTGCACAATCCGGAGCGGCCGCAACTCCACACGGAAGAGCTGGACGCGCTGCCTTTCGCGTCCGACATCTACAAGCGCGACCTGGAAATCGAGCGCTACAACGTGCCCTTTCTGCTGCATCCCTTCATTTCGTTCTATACCACGCGCGGCTGTCCGGCGCTTTGCACGTTCTGCATGTGGCCGCAGACCATTTCCGGCCACGCCTGGCGGACGCGCTCGACCGAGAACGTGGCGCGGGAAGTGAAGCAGGCCCTCGGATACTTCCCGCAAATGAAAGAGATTTTCTTTGACGATGACACCTTTAATATCCGCAAGGATCGCGTGTTGGAGCTTTGTGCCAAATTCAACCCCTTGAAGTTTCAGTGGTCGTCAACGGCGCGCGTGCACAGCGACGAAGAAACGGTTAGAGCCATGGCCGAGTCGGGCGCGCGGCTGTTCATCGTGGGATTCGAATCGGGCGACGCGCAAATCCTGAAGAACATCAAGAAAGGCGCGACGCTGGAGATGGCGCGGAATTTCCGCAAGCATTGCCGAAAATACGGCATCAGGGTTCACGGCGACTTTATCATCGGCTTGCCGGGCGAAACGAAAGAAACCATTCAGAAGACGATTGACTTTGCCAAAGAACTGGATTGCGAAACAATTCAGGTTTCGCTGGCGCATGCCATGCCGGGAACGGAACTTCACGACTCTATGGCCGCGCAAGGATTCCTCAAAGTTGAAGCTCTGGCGGATTCCGGCGGCCACCAGCTTCCGCATATCGAGTACCCGCACCTCTCCAAAGCCGAAATGATGGATGGTGTGAACCGTTTCTATGACGAGTATTACTTCCGGCCCCGCGTTGTGTGGCGCATCGTGAAAGAGGCTTTGTGGGATAGTCAAGAGCGCAAGCGGTTGTACGCAGAAGCAACCGAGTTTTTGAAGCTGCGCGCCGAACGCTTGAAGTGGGCGCGCAAGGGCGGGGAAGAATACAGCAAGCCCATGGTTTCCGTCCCCGGAGCAAGTTCGGCCTCCGGAAACGATTAGCTTCCCTAAAATGGCAAGCGAAAAACGGCTGCGAATCAAGACGCTGGTCATGGTCTTGCTTATGGTTGTGTGCGCGAACGCAGGAGACCTGCTGCTGAAGCGCGGCATGGCGCAAATTGGCGCAGTCGAGTTGACGGCTCACGGCATCGCGCAGGCTTTTGTGCAGACCGTGGCAAGTCCGACCATTTGGGTGGCCATCTCTTTTCTCATCGGATTCATGGTCAGCTACATGACGGTGCTGAGCTGGGCAGATTACAGCTACGTCATGCCGGCTGGGGCCTTTGGATACGCGGTGCTCACGTTCCTGGCAGTCATTTTCCTTCACGAAGCCGTTTCGCCGCGGCGCTGGGTTGGAGTCGTGCTAATTTGCGTTGGCGTACTCCTGGTGGGGCAGACGAAGCCGCGAACCACCGAAGTGCCCAGTGAGGCGGTGGCCTGATGCGCGTGTTCCTGGGACTTGCGGCTCTCATCCTGGGCAGCACCTGCGGCGAAATCGCCATTACCCACGGGATGAAGTCGGTCGGAGAGCCGGCGCGACTGCGGCCAAAAGCAGTGTTGCGGTTTCTGGCACGCACCGTGCGCAACGGCTGGTTTTGGACCGGCATTCCGCTGATGGCACTGTCCTTCTATGCGCTGCTGCTTTTGCTTTCCTGGGAGCCCATCAGCCTGGTGATTCCCGCGTCAGCACTCAGCTACGTTGTGGGGACGCTTGGCGCAAAGTTTATTCTGGGCGAAGACGTGAGCACCGCGCGTTGGGCGGGAGTTATCCTCGTTTGCCTGGGCGTCGCGCTGGTGGCAGCGGGCTGAACAACAATCCTGAGAAGCTCTCCATGATGGCAGGCTGGCTTTCCATGATCCGGGACTACTCGCTGTGGCGCGATGTCTTGCTGCTTGTGTCAGCGGTTCCCCTTGTTTACTACCTTATAGCGATTGTGACGGCTTTGCGGTTTTTCGGAGGGGAACAAGGACAATCCCGCGCAGAAGACACCCCTCCTGCGAGCCTGCTAAAACCCGTGCGCGGTGTGGACTTTGGTTCCTACGAGAACTTCGCGAGCTTCTGCCAGCAGGACTATCCAGAATACGAAATTTTGTTTGCCGTGAATGACGAGAACGACTCGGCCGTGCCGCTCATCCGGCAAATCATGGCGGAATTTCCGCAGCGGCGTATTCGCTTGTTCACCAGGGCAGAAGAGCTGGGCGCAAACCGTAAAGTCAACAAGCTGGCGATGCTAGTTCGCGAGGCACAATACGACGTGCTGGTACTGACCGATGGGGATGTGCGTGTGGGGCCCAATTATCTTCGTGAAGTGGTCGCGCCATTGCGCACTAAGAAGGTTGGTGCGGTGACCTCCTTCTACCGGGCGATTGCTCAAGAAAATCTAGGCGCAAAACTGGAGGCCATTGGTGTTTCGAGCGATTTCTTCGCGGGGGTGCTGATGGCGCGATGGAAGGAAGGGATTCGCTTCGCTCTCGGTGCGTCCATTGCCACGACGAAAGAATGGGTCCGGAAGGTGGGAGGCTTCGAAGTCCTTGTCGACACGCTGGCGGACGACTACGAACTCGGCTTGGGGATCGCCAAAGCGGGCGGCCAAATCGTCCTTTCGCGAGAACCGGTTTGGACCCTGTATCCCGCTCAAACTCTTCGTGGATTCTGGGAACATCAATTGCGCTGGGCGCGCACAGTGCGCTTTTGCCGGCCGCTTTCCTACCTGGGACTGCTCTTCACACAAGGACTGCCTTGGACCGTGCTCGCGGTCCTGGCTGCCCCGGCGGCGTGGATCGCTGGTGCATGTATCGCTGCCTATGTGATTCTGCGATTTGCCATGGCCTGGACGGTCGGCGTTTGGGGAGTGGGAGACAATATTTTGCGGCGAAACCTCTGGCTAGTGCCGGTGCGCGATGCCGTCTACTTTGTGGTTTGGCTGGGCAGTTTTGCTTCAAGCCGCATCCGCTGGGGCCCCGTAGAATACAAAATCAAAATGGGGCGCATGGTTGCGGTCGCCGGGAACGGGAAGAGAGCAGCCTAATTGGGACGTTTAAGCTTAAGGAGCTCGATGCCGGCTCGTAGGGTTCCGGGGCTGTTCCGGCTGTTCCGGGGGCGGTTGACGGTTTGCGGAATCCCGATTAAATTGGATAAGCAGAATTGCCGCTGTCCCGATCCTCGGGAACTCTGCTGCGATTTCTTTTTATTCCTTCCCGGTGATGCCCCGCCGAGCCGGGGAGAACCCCACGGATGGGAGGTCGTCCAATTGGTAGGACTCCAGACTCTGGATCTGGCTATCCTGGTTCGAGTCCAGGCCTCCCAGCCAAACTTTTCAATGAGCGTAGGCCCTTCCTCCAACTTAACTTAGGAAAAGCCAGTGTCGCTTGTGGCGACGAGTATCCGAGAACCTGCTGTGTGCTTCTCACCGCTTTCCCGCATTTCACTGAGCGCCCTTGCAACCGGCGACGAAATGCCCTCCAGCCTGTCTTCGGGAGCCCGGACTGCCAATGTAGGGCGAAGAAGTCGCCGCAGAAGGTTGCCCTCTTCGTAAGGCTTGCCGTCAGCCTTAGGGAATACCAACGCCAAGCCACTCTTTCTGACATTGCGCTTGTGCTGTTGAAGGGCAAAGTAGAGGCCGGTGCTCTTAGGCAAACGACGCCACCTAGCTCCAGCTAGAACGGATTGCATAATATGAGACATGGAACAGGCAAAACGATGATGGCGCGCGTTGGCGGCGTCGGATCAGTTATACCGGCGTCATCGCTGACCGTGAAAGTCGCAACGAATGTTCCGGGCGTCGAGTAGGTCACCTCGCCGGGCATGGCCACATTGCTTGACTCCGGCTCGCCACCGGGGAATGACCAAGAATATGCTGTGATTGCTCCATCGGGGTCCGTGCCCGATCCGGAGAAAGACACGGACTGTCCGGCCAGGATCATCACATTGCCCGACGGACTGTCAATCGATCCCGTGGGTGGCGGATCTGAAGAGGGAACTGACCCAAGTGCCTGGACCAAATCCAATCTGCCATGGCCCATTTGCGGCCCTACGCGCACGGCATGAGCCACCGCGCGGGCGGCTTGATACTCATTGATATTCCCTTCCCTGTTGCGCAGGAGCGAAGATCCGCCGGAAACAAACGGCGCGCTGAACGAAGTTCCCCATCCCGCAGCGTATGTGGCGAAGGGATAGGTCGTGACGATGGCTTCTCCGGGAGCGGCGACCCACACGATGGCGTTGCCATAGTTGGAAAAGGAAGACCGTGTATCTTGGTCGCTCGTGGACGCGACTCCCATCACATACTTTTGCCACTCGGCAGGGTAAACCGTAAGTGGCGGAGCGGATTGGCCCTCGTTCCCGGCCGACGCCACGCAAATGACGCTGTTGTGGTTGGCGTAGTTCAGCGCCTTCTTTAGTTCCGGTGAGTTCGTCTGGGTGTCAAAGCTCATGTTGATTACATTGGCGTTGTTCTGGACGGCATAATAAACAGCCCGCAAAATGTCAGAGAGAAAGCCTGTGCCGTCCGATTTGAAAGTTTTCAAGGGCATCAGTTGCGCCGTTGGAGCAACCAGGTGGATCACCCCCATGACCATTGTGCCGTGGCCGAACGCGGCATACTGGTCGTTGCCATCTAGCACCGCAGCCGTGGATTGATCCAGTACCGCAGCTGTAGATTGATTGACTTGCGCAGAGGAGCAATCCGGGCAGGGTGGAGGCGGACAGGAACTGAAGGGGCACGAAGAAAAAGAAATGTCTGTTAATTCCGAACCACCGGGTTGATTGCGCGTAAAATCGTAACCCGGTAACAGCACACTTTGTAGCGCGGGGTGAGTGGGATCTACTCCCGTGTCTAGGTCCGCGACAATTCCGCTGCCGGTGACTCCAAACTGGCTTTGCGTACTTGAGACGCGGACTATTTGTGCGGCGGGCTGGTTGGCATAGCTATTCCATACGGTTCCGCCGAAATTGGGATAAGGCACCGGATTTCTGTCCGCCATCAGATCTGCAGACAATGGTGTGGGGAGACATTCAGCGACGCAAGCGGAAATAGATTGAGCAACTCGTCGACTTCAGCATCCACAATGCCCAGCGCATTGCCCGGGAGATTCAGCAAATCGTCTAAGCCAAGCGGACTGGTGATCAGGAAAAGCTGGCCCAGGGGATCTCCCAACCCCGTCACCGCGGTGCAGATGGGAGGTAATAGGGGAGGGTTGCAAACTACTTGAAGCACCTGGAGATTAATTAAGCGTCGTGCGGACGATGAAGCGGTTGTCCGCTGAGGCTTTGGCGGGCCAGAGCACCGAGAGAAGCACGAGCATACCGGCCGATTTAAACCTCATGGCTTACCCTCTCCCCTGGGGATGAAAGTACTTGTTTATGCGCAGTGCACAACGCTGTTCAAATCTGGCAAGCCGGCCGATACCCAGAAGTTCTCCCTGGCCTTTATTTCCAACGTGATGCCTGGCTCAGGCGCGAATTCAAAGTGAAACTCGCCCCACTGGTTCGTCTTAATGATGCCCATCAATCCTCTTTCGCCCTGGATAACGATTGGTACGCCGCCCAACTGTGGTTTCCTCTTGACCGTATCCAACACCTGACCGGTCAGAGTAATGCGTTGCGAATCTTCCTGCCCTTCGAGTAAGAGGTCCGCTACGAGGATGTCGGATTCATAAAGGAGTTGGCGAGGCGTGGGATGTAACGACCTGACACCGGCCAACGACGGTTCGAGAAAACTATCAAAGACCAGCCGCGCTCCGCGCGTGACTTGCCGCAGACTCGCAACCCGGCGGAGCAGGGAATCCAAGCTTGGCCATAGCTCTTGAAAAAGGGAATCCCTCCGAACCCGCCGAACCGAATAAGCATCCAGGATTTGAAGCAGTTCCGAGTCGCTTTCTTCCCCTATGAGAACAATGGAGCGGCCTAGTAGGTCGGGGACTCGGTTGTGGAGCATGGCCATCAAGCGGGCAGGTGCAAAATCCGCTAGCCGCGGGTCAAGGATGACGGCATCAGGTTTTTCTTGCTCAAACACCTCAAGGGCCTCTTTCAGGGCGGAGGCAACCAGACACTGGTACCCCATGCTCCTAAGCAACACGCGAACGTTGACGCACACCAGTGGGTTGCCACCGAGGATTAGGACTTTGGGCTGGATTTGCGCAGTTTCCACTGCTACCTACTTGCAATGAATCTTTCGCGCTTACTAGCAGTAGCACATAAGATAGGCCAGGCGGGTAGTCAATCTAGGAAATCCCTCAATTCTCTGTAGGGTAACAACGTATTTCAGAGTTGGGAGGAGGTTTGGCATCAGGAAATGACCCTATTTGATTTCGTAAGACCGCCGCGGAAGTCCCACCTATTGCTGTCTTGGGCGCGGAGTTCATATCCGTTCACAAAAGTCGCCCGTCAGTTGGCCGCGGCAGGAAGGCCATCCCATGCGGCGGAGGTCAGCAAAGGGTTTATTGCGGCTCACCAGATCACGGGTTTTTTCTCTACAGAGTCATCAGGTCTTTACGTATCCAAAATAGAAACTTGACAGGGTTGTTTTCTGCCGCCGCGAGACTAGCATGTGATGAGAGGAAGTGTGTCGTGTTTATGCCTTCGCAGGAAGGACGCGCTCAGAGACGAATCCGACGGGATGCCCAAGGGTTTACTAAATGGCAAACCCCAGCCGCTGCCAGAGGGTGCAATCAGAGACTATGTCCGCTCCCGACGCCGGGATTTTGATGCGAGAGGCGATGAAGACCAATCATTCCTTTTCCCACATCGAACGGCCAAAGGAAAGTTCACAGCCATTTAAAACTACAATGCGCCGCCAGGGTCCGTTAGGAAGCGGCTCCCGAGATTGTGCTCACTGGTTTCTCGCGAGGAAAAAAACAATGAAGAAATTGCGTCGAAGGAGAGAACTGCATCTGGATCGCTCCTTAGCTTCTTTTGCGCAACTCCAAAACTACGGACCATACGTGACTCAGAATAGCGCCCAGGATTGACAATGAGTAATACTAGCTCTCCAGTGAAAGCCAAGAATTTTTCAGCCCCCCGAGCGGACGAGCCGCTGCCGAAGAAGGCGGTGTCTCCGCCCAGGACAGCGGCAGGATTGCTTCTGACGGACTCCTCCCTGTGCCCCGTCTCGTTTAATGCGGAGGCCATCGAGATTCTTAGTTACCCGGCCAAACTCGCAAGCCCAACTAATGCTCAGGTGCTCCTTGCCGCTGAGATTCGGTCGAAGTTAGTGAGCCAGCAGGTCCCCAGTGAATCGCACTTTGTGAACGAGTTCCGGTCAGGCAGGAGACGTTATTTTTGCCGAGCATTCTTTGTGGATTCCGGCGCCGAAGATCCTTCGCATCCGAGCATAGCCATCCTGCTAGAACGAGGGCCCTCCGGATTGGTCGCCATGTCGCAAGTCTCCCGGCAGTTCAATCTCACGCAACGCGAGCGCGAAGTGCTGGAGTACACGCTCCAGGGTCTAAACAGCAAGGCAATTGCAAATCGCATGAACATTAGTAGAAACACCGTGAGGGCCTTTCTGCGCATGATTATGGTCAAGACGGGCGTTTCTTCCCGTTCGGCAATGGTTGGCAAAATTATGATGACCCAGCCGCAGTAATCGGGTCCGTCTCTTCTTGTTCCTCTTCTCCTCGACGCGTTCGCCGAAGGTTGACATGCTTTTTGGTCGTGCGCCAACGCGCATAAAGACGGCATGGAAGTAGAAGCGAGGGTAGAAGCGGAACAGACAATTGCGCCTAGTCCAATCGATTAATTTGATCTGCTAAACCCTTTGTAGGCATAACTTTCGTCAAGCCAATTTGGAACAATCACCGGATTGCCGGCTAATTTACCGTTCAGTAGCCTGAAACCGACTTCCTGGCTAAGGTTGCGTACGCGACGCTAGACGGCCGTAGACAGCGTGCTTCGCTGAACTGGCTTCCTCGGACCTAGCCGCACAACGTGCCGCACTCTTGATTTGGAGTCTGGGCCCGATTCTGGACTTAACGGAGGTATGGTTATGAAGCAGCTGTTCCGCCTTTGCGCTGTTTCCACTGTCCTCGCCTTCATGTTCTTCTCGGCAACGATACAAACTGCGCGAGCTCAGGCCTGCGCGACGCCGACGATCGACATGAAGCTGCTCGTGGTCAGTAATGGAAAAACGGAGTCAGCTTTCCCCGCCATCAAGCAGATCCTCGACTACTTGGGCACTCCTTACGATGTGCTGGACATGACCGTCTACACAGGCGGAATCACTGCTCCAATGTTGTCCGATGGCGTTTGCCACGGTTACTACCAGGGGGTGATCTTCGCGTATGGGGGGTACATCTACACGCTCCCTGGGATGGCGACCCTGACTTCCTATGAGCAAAAGTTCGCGATTCGCCAGCTGAACTGGTACATGTATCCCAACAACGACTTTGGGTTTAACTACCCTTATAACGGGATAATTACCTCTTCGGGTACAGATAGCGCCAGCTTTACCTCTGCGGGGGCGTCTGTTTTCTGGTATACAAACACCGCTAACCCCATTGTCATCTCAAACGCCTTCATCTATCAGGGCACACCCCTCAGTACCTTGCCGACTGGCGCTTCCGTAACGCCCTTGCTTACGGATGCCTCCGGCTATGCCCTCTCGCTGATCTACACGCAAGGCGATGGGCGTCAATATCTCACCCAGACCTTCGACAGCAGTCCTTATTTGATGCACGATTTGGCCTTGGCATACGGTCTGATTAATTGGGTCACGAAGGGCATCTTGCTTGGCGAATACCATATATACGCCGCTGCGCAGGTAGACGACTTTTTCATTAACGACTCGGAGTGGATACCGGGAACACCCTGCACCAATCCCATCACGCACGATCGCACGCCGCCGGATTCCACCACGCTGCCGTTTTTCAGGATCAATTCGGCGGACATGACTTCTTTGGTGGCTTGGCAGAACAAGATACAAAGCGACCCCTTGCTCGCAAATTTCAAACTGACCTTAGCCTTTAACGGCGTGGGCACGACAGGCAACACCGAGTGGACCGGCCTCCCCTCGCCTGGCGTTGCGAATGACGACTTGACCATGAACGTTCAGAACTATCAGCCGTACTTCCACTGGATAAGTCACACCTACGATCACCCGAATAGCCTTAACGGTTTGCACAAATCCGATCCTTATGGTGATCCCAGCACTCCACAGATGGATTCGATCGACCTGGAGATCCTTACAAACCAGTATGTCGCCAACGGGACGGGGCAGAACCTAGACCCAGACACCAGTGATACTGTCCGCACCATCCATTTGACCGACTTCAACCCGGTAAATCTTGTAACTCCGGGGGTCACCGGTCTGAACGATACTTCGGTCCCATCGTATTTGGTTCAAGATGGCGTCGGCTACGTTGTAACCGACACGTCGGTCCTTGGACAGCCGAATAACGGCCCCAATCCATCGCCGAACGTAGGCATCGTGAACAGCTATGCCCCGAGCCTTTACGAAGTTCCCCGACGTCCCAACGATGTCTTCTTCAACGCCGCGAACTGGTCGGACGATCAAGCGGAGTTTTACTGCATCTATAACAATCCCGTGCAACCTCCCTACAACACCTTCAGCGCGCCCCAGATTCTCGATTTCGTAAGTTCCGACTTCGTCGCGCACATGTTGATGGGAGACATGGATCCGGAGATGTTCCATCAGCCCAACCTGCACAACTATGACGGGCAAGGTCACTCGCTGCTGAGTGATACCTATGATCAGACTTTCAGCAAGTATGAACGGTTCTACAAGCGGGGGGTCGTCAGCCTAACGCTCGATCAGTTGGGGCAGGGCATGCAAAATCGAAACGCCTACAACTTGTCGACCGCCACGGCAAGTGTCACAGGCGCTTCTGGGTCGAACCAGACGATCAGCATTTCTGTGCCCGCGACCGCTGCGGTTGCAACCGCGATCATCCCGGTCACTGGCTTGTACAGCGCGGGAGCGGAAGCCTATGGAGGACAATACATCTCGCACATACAGATGAACAGGGGGCAAACGATTACCCTGCCCGTGTCTTCCGTACCTCTTCTCCCATCCGCCTCTTCGCTGGCGTTGAACCCAACCAGTGTTACCGGTGGCTCGCAAACTTCCACAGCTACAGTGACACTGAGCGGGCCAGCCCCCACAGCGGGCGCCGAGGTTACGCTTTCCAGCAACAACGCGGCTGCCGGCGTGCCTGCCAGCGTGACCGTTCCGGCCGGAAGAACCAGCACAACTTTCACGGTCAACACCAACCCCGTGGCCGCGTCGACGGTGGCCACCATCTTCGCATCCTACGATGGCGTGAGCCCGTCGGCCTCGCTCACCGTCACGCCCCCAATCGTCTCTTCGCTAACGCTGAACCCAAGTAGTGTCGTCGGCGGAGTGCAGACTTCCACAGGTACAGTGACACTGACCGGGCCGGCTCCCGCAGGAGGTGCGCAAGTTGTGCTTTCCAGCAGCAGCGCGGCAGCCAGCGTGCCTGCCAGCGTGACCATTCCGGCTGGAAGCACCAGCGCAACTTTTACGGTGAGCACGTCTGTAGTTCTCGTGTCAACTTCCGCCACGATCTCAGCTTCGTACAACAACACGAGTCAATCAGCGAGTCTCTCCGTATTGTTGTAGCGATGTGCGGACGTCAACAATCCGTATCGCGCCTTCTCGAGTGAAAGGATTACCATGAGCCGGATATTCGATGCCTTGACTGTTGCGCACGACCCGGGAGTGGACAAGACAAAGAATTTGTCGCCTGGGCCCGCGGAGCGCACAGATAGCGCCGAAGTCGTGCCCAAGGTCGTCGTTCCCGCAGACCCTGATGTCCTCGGGAGATGGGAAGGCCATACCGCCCAGCTTCCCGATACATTCAAGTGGTCCCACAAGAAAATCAGAAATTATTTGATCCTTGCTTTCTTTGCGACCGGGTTGGTGCTGTTGGGAACGAATTATGCATTCCACACACACGGAAGCGCATTTGCCAACAGCCAGTCGGTCTACGGCGTGGCATTTGAGGGCGCCGTTCACCCGGCCAGTGAAGTCCGAATCACGGCGGAGTCCACCGGCATGGTGTCCGACATTTCGGTCCAGGTGGGCGATACCGTTCAAAAGGGCCAGCAGCTCCTGCGCATGGACGATCGCGAAGCGCAGTTGGCCGTCAAACAGGCGCGTGTCGAGCTGGACACGGCCAAGACCAAGCTCGACAAATTTCGCGGACAGCTGGCGGAGGCAGACGCCCGTGTGGCCATTGCCCAACGACAAGAGCAATTAGTTCCCACCCGGCAGTGGCGAGATTCTCCGGAACGGGCGGCCGCCGCTTACGACCAAGCATTGCTCAATTACAACCGCACCAAGCAAATGTTCGAAGCAGGTCTCATAGCGCAACAAGAGCTGGACGCTCGAAATACGGAACTGCGTATGGCCCAGGATGACCTGGAAAACGCCAAGAAACTGGCGGCAGTCTCAGCGAAGCTGGCGCACGATCAGGCCGAGCAGGCCAGCCTGCAAGAGAAGGTCACCCGTGAGGAATTACAAGAGCAATTGCGCCAAGCGGAGGTGAACTACGAGCGTGCCAAGCAGCAGGCTGATGCAACAATCGTGCGCGCCACAACGGCCGGTGTGGTCTCCGAAATCCCCGTCCACCTGGGAGATCGTATTGCTGGCGGTGCGATCCTCGCACGGCTGGCGAAACTGGATCGGATGATTGCGGAAGTCCCCGTGGGAGCGCAGATGATTGGGGAGCTGAGAGTCGGCCAATTGGCCAAAGTTGGACTTTCTTCCCTGCCTCCTCGCGAGGTGCAGGGCCGAATCCGGGCTATCAATCCCCTCCCTTCTAAAAACATGACCCACATCGTCGAAGTCGAATTCGATAATCCAACCCTCTTGCTGGTGGCGGGACAGCCGGCGGAGGTTCGGTTTATGAGGCCATGAACTGCCAAGAACGGATTTCCGTCCTGCTGACAACGGAAGGAACCTATCCCTTTTACACCGGAGGTGTGAGCACGTGGTGCCATCGGCTCACGCACGACTTGCCACACATTGACTTCACCGTGCTCGCGGTAGTCACCAACCCGTCTCCGCAATCGAAATACGACCTCGCGCCCAATGTGCGCGAACTGATTAAGGTGCCGCAGTGGGGCCTTCTGCAGCCCGCAGAATATTCATGTCACCAACCACCTTCCGTGGTACTGCGCAATCTATGGAACACTGCGCCCCAAGTCATTGCTGCGCGCTTCAAACCCATCTTCGAGCGATTCCTTGCTCTTTTGTTCTCTTCGAGTTGCGACAAAGAAGAACTTGGCCGCGTGTTGCTCGCATTGCATAGCTACTTTCAATGGTACGACTATCAGAAGACCATGAACTCCGCGGTAACCTGGAACGTGCTTCGGCACGCGGTGCGCGCTGCGTGGGAGTGCCGCCCGCGGGCCACGGAACACCCAACTCTTGCAGAACTGAAGCAAGCCTATCGCCTGCTGTATCACCTGCTTATGGTGCTTCACTTCCCTATTCCCCGCGCAGACATCGCGCATTCCTCAGCTGCGTCGTTTTGTGGTTTGCCGTGCGTGCTGGCAAAACTTGCGAATGGCACGCCTTATCTGCTGACGGAGCATGGGGTCTATCTACGGGAGCAATATCTGAATCTGCGTCGTCAAGTAAAGTCCTTCTTCGCTCGCTGGTTTCTTTACCGAGTGGTTGAAAACGTGGTCGAATTGAATTATCACTGTGCCGACGTGGTCGCTCCGGTTTGCGCCTACAATTCGCGCTGGGAAGAGCATCTAGGCGTGCCCCGGGACCGCATCAAAGTGATCTTCAACGGAGTTGATCCCGAGAAGTTCTACGCCAGGAAGCAGAACACGAGTAGCCGAGCACGGCTTTCGAGTGTCGGCCATATTTATCCCCTCAAAGGGCAGCTCGATCTGATTGAGGCAGCTGCCGAGCTAAGGTCCAAGTTCAACAACCTGGAAGCATGTTTCTATGGGGCGCCTGCCGATCCCGAATATTTCGAAGACTGCGTAAGCAAGGTCGCCGCGCTCAAACTGGAAGACTGCGTCAAATTTGCAGGGTCCACAACGGAACCGTGGAAGGTGTACAACGA
>Ga0209473_1000799_pt1 | contig 18271 bp, 19 predicted proteins | sample GraSoiAngelo_133_FD_185890 | JGI IMG/M metagenome (GOLD analysis project Ga0209473, IMG submission 185890) | Grasslands soil microbial communities from the Angelo Coastal Reserve, California, USA - 14_0929_05_20cm (SPAdes) (version 2) | ecosystem: Environmental > Terrestrial > Soil > Grasslands ...
GCTGCTGCACCAGCTTCACCACCTCGGTGCCGTCGGTGGTCCAACCGGCGACGGTGATGTCCGGCTCGCCGTCGAGCAACGCGCGCAGGCCCTCGAGCACGATGGCGTGGTCGTCCGCGAGCAGCACGCGGATCATCGAGGCACGCTCACTCCGCCGGCAGCGTGACGGTGAGCGAGGTGCCCCGGCCCGGCGTACTCTCGAGCGCGAACGTGCCCCCCAGCATCTCCACGCGGTCCTGGATGCCACGCAGCCCGAAGTGCCCCCCCTCCACGCCCACGTCTTCCTCGCTCGCGAGCACGCGCTGGGGGTTGAAGCCGCGGCCCCGGTCCGACACGGTGAGGGCGAGGGAGCCGCCCTGCCGCGCGACGACCACCCGCTGCTCGGATGCGCCCGAGTGGCGGTGTCCGTTGGCGAGCGCCTCCTGCAGGATGCGGTAGATCGCGATCTTCGTCGGCAGCGCGCAGTCACCCAGGTCGTCGGGGAGGTCGAGCTCCACGCCCTGCTCGGTCAGCGTCTCGTGCTGGACGGCGAGGCCCTCGATGATCTCGCCCAGCGCGCGGCGCTCGAACCCCGGCGGCCGGAATGCTCCGATGAAGTTGCGGATCTCACCCAGCGCGCGCTCGAGCAGGCGCACGGCCTGGCGCGACCGCTGCTGCGTGGCGGGGTCCGCGGCGAGCGCGCGCTCCAGCACCTGCAGCTGGGACAAGGCGGCGAAGATGTCCTGCACCGGACCGTCGTGCATGTCGAGCACGATGCGCTGCAGCTCCCGCTCGCTGGTCGCGAGCAGGCGCCGTGAGGCGGCGCGGGCCTCGGCGTCGCGAAACTCGGTCACATGCGGCGGGACGCCACGAGCTGCGGCAGCCGCTCCGCCGCCAGTCCCAGCACGGCCCCGATCGCGAGCGCGATCGCCACGCGAACGCCCCCCTGCATCGTGACGGCCCGGAGCCCCATCGCGACGCCGGCGCCGGCGAAGGCGCCGGCCGTGAAGGATAAGACGGGAACGCGCGCCTGCAGCACCATCCCGAAGGCCGCTCCGCCCAGCACCAGTGCCAGGACGAGGTCCTGACCACCCAGCGCCCGGGAGACCGCATGGGCGACGATCGCCCACACGACGCCGGAGATCGTGCCGGCGAGCGTGCGCTGTAGGCCGGGAATCCCGCCGCCCGCGGCCAGCGAGCATCCCAGCGCCACGATCACGGGCCACAACGACAGGGGTACCCTCGCCATCTCGGAAATCGCGGTCCACACCGCCACCACCGCCGCCAGACTCAACCCTCGCATGGTCATCGGGTTCATGGCCCGGTCTCCTCTCGTGTGACAATGCGGTAGGCCTCCATCGCGAAGTACTCCGGCAGGCCCAGCCGGTCGGCGCGCGCCGCGGTTTCCACGTTGCGCGTTTCGACCCGCTGCCAGAACTCGCGGTCGTCGTGCCCGCCCGGGAAGGGCGCGGTATCCTTCTGCGACTGATGCTTGAAGATCGCGAACACCTTCGCCCGCAGCTCGTCCTGGGACAGCGGCACCAGGACGTTCGCCTCCGTGAGGGGCCACTCCTGCCACGCGCCGCGGTACAGCCACACCTCCGGGCGGGTCCCGTCGTAGCCCGCGAGCGCCTGCGTGACCGCCGCCTTGCACATCCGGTGGGTCCCGTGCGGATCGGACAGGTCGCCCGCGACGAACACGAGGTCCGGGTGGACTTCCTCGAGCAGCGCGCGCACGATCGCGACATCTTCAGGGCCGATCGGGCGCTTCCGTACCTCGCCTGTCCGATAGAAGGGCAGGTTGAGGAAACGGGCCGCCGTGGCCGGCAGCCCGACCGACTCGAGCGCCGCGATCGCCTCGGACTCGCGGATCATGCGCTTCAGGTCCTGTACCACCGGCAGGTCCACGTCGCCCGGTGCCTTGCGCTCGAAGCTCGCTTCCACACCGTCGCGCACCCGCTGCACCGCCGCCCGGTCGAGGCCCAGGGTCTCCGCGGCGCGACTCACGAAGTCGAGGTGGCGCCGCACGTCGTGATCGAACACCGCGATGTTCCCGCTGGTCATGTAGGCGACCACGGTCGCGTTCTCGTTCTCCCACAGCTTGCGCAGCACCCCGCCCATCGAGATCACGTCGTCGTCGGGGTGCGGTGAGAAGACCAACACCGACTGCCGCGACGGCAGCCGGCGGCGGCCGCGGATCTTGTCCCGCAGGCGGTTGAACACCAGCCCGTTGATCGGACCCGGAGCCCCGTGCTTCGCAAGCAGCGGGCTCAGGTGGTGCTCGGCGTAATCGCGAGCCGTGAGCTTGAGCAGGGCCTTGCCCGTCTGCTCCGCCAGCCAGACCGTCGCCCGCTCCGTCAGCGCCGGCGTCCAGTCGACGCTCGCGAGCACCCACGGCGTCTTGATCCGGGTCAGCCCGGCTGCGGCGGCCAGGTCCAGGTAGCCCGTCGTGTTGCCGTGCCGCTGCAGGAACGTGGCCGCTACATCCGGCGACACCTCGCCCTCGACCGCACGCGCCACGATTTCGGCCTTGTGCTCCCCCGTGGCGATCAGCGCGATCTCGCGCGCCCCCAGGATGGTAGCGACGCCCATGGTGATGGCCTCGCGCGGCACGTTGTCTTCGCCGAAGAAGTCGGCGGCGGCATCCTTGCGGGTCACCGTGTCGAGCGTCGCAAGCCCGGTGCGCGAGTCCTGAGACGAGCCGGGCTCGTTGAAGCCGATATGGCCGCTCTTGCCGATGCCCAACAGCTGCAGGTCGATCCCACCCGCCTCGGCGATGGCCCGCTCGAAAGCGGAGCAGTACTCGGCGAGGCGCTCGCGCGGGACGCTGCCGTCGGGGATGTGCACCTGCTCCGGCCGGATATTCACGTGGGCGAACAGGTTCTCCCACATATAGCGCCGGTAGCTGTGCGGGCTGTCCGGCGGCATCGGGTAGTATTCGTCGAGGTTGAAGGTGATCACGCGCGCGAAGTCCACCTCTCCCGCCTGGTGGCGGCGGATCAGCTCGCGATAGATGCCCAGTGGGGTGCTCCCCGTGGCGAGGCCGAGCACGCAGCGGCCGCTCGCCGCCGTGGTGCGCCCGATCACGTCCACCACGCGGTCGGCGAGCAGCGCGGCGAGATCGTCGTGGTCGGGAACCACGACCGTGGGAATGCGTTCGCGGTCGCGCGGACCCTCGATCAGGCGTGGCGGGGCGCGCCGCGCGCGGCTGGGCGAACTCGGGGCCTGCGCGATCCGGGCGTCGTCTGGCGTCATCTGGCGTCATCGCTCCTTGCGGGACCACCTAGCATAAGAGGAAAACAATACGTCCGGTCGGGACCGCGGGCAAAGTCAGGCGGCGCGGTTACTTGACGGCCAGTGCAGTTTGTCGCATATGTAAGGTGCGCCCCCACGATTCACCGATTGTTCTTGTGATCGGCGGCCCCGAGTGCGCGGGCCGCCAGGGGACCGGGTGTGCGGGTGGGAGCCTCGGTGACGCAACGGGAGCCGTTCGTCGAAGGCAGACGCGAGATCCTGCGCCAGGCGAGCGTCGCGCTCGGGGGCCGCCCCGTCACCGTATGGGAAGTCTCGGCCCGCGCCGAGCTCGAGCCACAGGCGTCGAGCGACGCCACCCCCACGCACCACACCACCAAGCTGGACGTCGACGCCACCTTGCGGCGCTGGAACATCGCCATCGTGCAAGGCAGCCGCTGGGTGGGATGTCAGAGCAGCACAGACGGGTTCTGGGTGGTCGCTCCAGTCCGGACCAGACCCCCGGCGCCACCCCCGGAGGGGCGGGAGCGGCGCAGCCGCGAGCGCCTCACGCTCGAACTCGCCGGCCTCTGCCTCGGCCTGCTCGACCGGCGCGAGCCCGCGCCCGGCCACGCGCCGGCCCGACCCGACCCGCTCCAAGACATCACCACGCTCCCGGGCATCATCGCCCACGAGCTGTCCAACCCGCTCACCGCGGCCCGCGCCGGGCTGCAGCTCGCGATGGAATCGCTGGGTCGCTGGACGGAGGTCCCGGCCGGCCGCCGCCTCGAGCTGCTGGACGAGCTGGGTCAGGTGATCGAGGACATCGACCGGTCCGTGAGCTTCCTGCGCGCCGTGAAGGACCGGGCGCGGGGCGCTTTGGCGCGCTCCGAGCGATTCGACGCGGTGCGCGTGGTCCGCTCCTGTTGTACGCTCGAGAGCCGCGTCCTGAAGGAGAAGAAGATCCCGCTCGAATTCGACTCCACGCTCGAGACCGTGTATCTCAAGGGTGACCCCAACGCCCTGTACGACCTGCTCGTGAACCTGATCCGCAACGCCGCCGACGCGAGCGCGGCGCGCCCCGCGCCCATCCGCGTGGGTCTGGTCCAGGAGGCCGGCTCGGTGCGACTCACCGTGGAGGACCGTGGCGCCGGCATCGGGTCCCAGGATCTGGAGCGCATCTTCGAACCGGGCTACACCACCAAGGAATTCGGCGACGGCAGCGGCATGGGGTTGGTGGTGGTCCAGAGCGTCGTCCGCAACATGTTCGGCGGGAGCATCGCGGTCAATTCGAAGGTGGGGGTCGGGACCACGGTCACCGTGACGCTGCCGATCCCCCCGCAGCGATCGATGGATCCCCTGCGGTGAGCCGCGGCTCCGTCGTCGCCGCGGCCGCCGCGGTCGTCGCCCTGTCCGCCGCTCCCGCTCCCGCGCGGGCGCAAGACCTCGCGGTAGATACCACGGGGGCAGCGGCGCTGATCGATCAGGCCCTGAACCGTTCCGAGGTGATGCGCAACCTCGAGTACCTCACGGACGTCATCGGCCCGCGACTGACCGGTTCGCCCGCCGCCCGCCGCGCCAACGAGTGGACCCTGGAGCGCTTCACAGCGTACGGACTGAACGGACACCTCGAGCCGTGGACGTTCGGGGGCACATGGACCCGCGGGTCGATCCGCGCGCGCCTGACCGCGCCCCGGTCTCACGACATCACGGCCGCGAGCTGGGCGTGGGCGCCGGGCACGGGCGGCGCCACGGTGACGGGACCGGTGGTGCGCATCGACGCGAGCACGCCGGACAGCTTCGCGCTGTATCGCGGCCGCGTGCGGCGTGCGTGGGTCATGACCCGCGCGCCGTCGCTCGTGTGGAACAACGACGGCCCGCCCATGACCGCCGCCGACTCGGCGCGACAGCGCGACTTCGTCCGCAACGTGTTCACGCCGTTCCGCGACGCGGACTCCACCACCCGTGCCCGCATGCAGCAGTTCGCGAACGACCTCCCGTACCTGCTGCGTCGCGCCGGTGCCCTCGGTATCCTGGTGGACGCCGCGAAGGAGCACGCGCTCCTCAACATGAGCGGCTCCCCCAACCGTCCCCTGCCGCTGCCGCAGGTCGTCGTGGCGCACCAAGACTTCGCGCTGTTCGACCGGCTGCTGGGAGCGGGCACGACGCCCCGCCTCGCCGTCGCCATCGCGAACACCCTGACCCGTGATTCGGTCACCCAGTGGAACACGGTCGCCGAGATTCGCGGCAGCGAGCACCCGGGCCAAGTCGTGATCGTGGGCGCGCACCTCGACTCGTGGGATCTCGCCACGGGCGCGACCGACAACGGCACCGGCGCCATCTGCACGCTCGAGACGGCCCGCGTGATCGCGCAGTCGGGCCTGAGGCCGAAGCGCACGATCCGGTTCGTGCTGTTTACCGGTGAGGAGCAGGGGCTCATCGGGTCCCGCAAGTACGCCGAAGCGCACGCCGGCGACGCGGACTCGATCCAGGCGGTCATCGTGCTCGACAACGGCACCGGCGCGATTACCGGCCAGGCGCTCCAGGGTCGTACCGACCTCGAGGCCCTGTGGCGTGCCATCCTCGCCCCCGTCGCCACGCTCGGTGCCGACTCCGTGGTGAATCGCAACAAAGGGGGGACCGACCACCTCTCGTTTCTGCCCTATGGCGTCCCTGGCTTCAACTTCAATCAGCTGGAGCGCGGCTACAACCACACGCACCACTCCCAGTCCGACAGCTACGACATGGCGATCGCCGCGGACCTGATGCAGGCGTCGGCGGTCATGGCGGTGTCGGCGTACGAGCTCGCGAATCTCCCGGGCATGATCCCGCGGGGCGAGCGCACCACGCCGGCGCCGGTGCAGGCGGTGAAGGTCAGCGACAGCCTGATCGTCAAAGGGAGGGGATCGAACTAGCCTTCGGCCAGCAGTTTCTCGAGATCCAGCGGTTTCGTCCCCATCACCACCGTCCCGTCGGGAGCTCGAGGCCACTCCGGCTCCGGCCGGTCCCGGTACAGCTCGACGCCGTTCCCGTCCGGGTCGCGCAGGTAGATCGCCTCGCTCACCCCGTGGTCGGCCGCCCCCTCGAGTAGGATATTCGCCTGAAGCACGCGGCGCACGGCCGCCGCCAACGTGTTGCGGTCGGGGTACAGGATCGCGAAGTGGTACAGCCCGGTCGTGCCCGGCGGCGGCGCCGGCGCGCCGCGCCCCGCCCAGGTGTTGAGCCCGATGTGGTGGTGGTAGCCGCCGGCCGAGAGGAAGACGGCGTTCGAGCCGTAGCGCGTGGTGACTTCGAAGTCGAGCACGTCGCGATAGAATCGCAGCGAGCGGTCCAGGTCGGCCACCGTCAGATGGACGTGCCCGATGCGGGTGTCCGGGTGAATCGTCATGTTGCCCTCTGAACGTCCGGCGGTTCCCGCTGTATTTTTCGGGTATGAACGCCATCCCGAAAATCCCGCCCGTTGTCAACGAGCCCGTCTTGAGTTACGCGCCCTCCACGCCGGAGCGGGTCGAGCTCAAGAAAGCCCTCAAGGACCTGTCGACGCGGCAGGCCGACATTCCCCTCGTCATCGGGGGCAAGGACGTGCGCACCGGCAAGACGGTCGACGTCGTGATGCCCCACTGCCATCGTCACGTGCTCGCGAAGGTGCAGCAGGCCGGACCCGGTGAAGTGGAGGCGGCGATCGCGGCGGCGCGCGATGCCTGGCGCGACTGGTCGGCGTGGGGATTCGAGCGGCGGGCTGCGGTGCTCCTCAAGGCCGCGGACCTGCTCGCGACGCGCTACCGTCCCATCGTCAACGCCGCCAGCATGCTGGGCCAGTCGAAGACGGCCCACCAGGCGGAGATCGACGCGGCGTGCGAGCTGATCGACTTCTTCCGCTTCAACGTGCACTTCGCCGAGCGCATCTATGCGGAGCAGCCCCTCTCCGCCCCGGGCACCTGGAACTACCTCGATCACCGTCCGCTCGAGGGGTTCGTCTATGCCATCACCCCGTTCAATTTCACCTCGATCGGCGGCAACCTGCCGACCGCCCCCGCGATCATGGGAAACACCGTCGTGTGGAAGCCCGCGGCCACGGCGGTGCTCTCGAACTACTTCATCCTCAGGCTGCTCGAGGAGGCGGGGCTCCCCCCCGGCGTGATCAACTTCATTCCCGGGCCGTCGGCGCAAGTGTCGGAGCGGGTTCTCGCCGATCGCGCGTTCGCCGGGATCCATTTCACCGGATCGACCGAAGTGTTCCAGGCGCTGTGGAAGCAGGCCGCGGCGAACCTGACGACGTACGCGGCCTATCCGCGGCTGGTCGGCGAGACCGGCGGCAAGGACTTCATCCTGGCGCACGCGAGCGCGGATGTGGATGCGGTGGCGACCGGCATGGTCCGCGGCGCGTTCGAATACCAGGGGCAAAAGTGCAGCGCCGCGTCGCGCGCGTACGTGCCCGCCTCCCTCTGGCCCCAGGTGCGGGATCGCATGCGCGAAATGCTCGCCGACGTGAAAGTGGGCGACCCGGCCGATTTCCGGAACTTCATGGGTGCGGTGATCGACCGGAAAGCGTTCGACAAGATCAAGGCCTACATCGACGCGGCCAAGCAGGCCACCGGCGTCAAGCTGCTGTTCGGCGGCGGCGCCCGCGACGCCGACGGCTACTTCATCGACCCCACGCTGCTGCAGGTGGACGATCCGCGCTACCGTACGATGTGCGAAGAGATCTTCGGGCCGGTGCTGTCGGTCCACGTGTATCCCGAGGCGCGCTGGACCGAGACGCTGCGCATCGTGGACGAGACCTCGCCGTACGCGCTCACGGGCGGCGTGTTCGCCCAGGATCGACGGGCGGTGGAGCAGGCCCAACAGGCGCTTCGCTACGCGGCCGGGAACTTCTACGTGAACGACAAGCCCACCGGCGCCGTGGTCGGCCAGCAGCCGTTCGGCGGAGCGCGTGCCAGCGGCACCAACGACAAAGCCGGGAGTCTGCTCAACCTCGTCCGCTGGGTGAGCCCCCGGGCCGTGAAGGAAAACTTCCTGCCGCCCCGGAGCTTCACCTACCCCTTCATGGCCGAGTCGTGATCGTCGAGGGGGGGGGCGCCCGCCCCCCCATCCTCGTGCTCGCGATGGGGGGCGCCTTCGGGCTGCTCGTGATCGCCCTCCTGATCGGCTCTCTCACCCGGCCCGAGTTCCCGCCCTACGCCCTCACAGCGCCGCATCCGGCACGCACCGGTGATTCGCTGGTCGGGCCGGCGACCTACACCGTGGATGCCGCCGCCACGGATCACTGGCGCCGTTTCGACTTCGGGCGCAACGCGGCCGTCGACTCGGGCCCCTGGGACCTTGCCTTCCGCCGCTTCCATGTGATCGCCGCGCCAGGGGGGGGCATCGTCGACCTCGGTGCGGTGCCGTTCGACTCGGTGCGTGAGCTACCCGCCGCCGGCTACGTCGAGAACGCCACGGCGCCCGACACCACGAATCCCGGGGTAGGGAAGTGGTACGCCTACAGCATGCTCAGTCACCTGCTCATGTCGAGGCATCACGTGTACGGCGTACGCACGGCGGGCGGGAGATACGCCAAGCTCGAGCTGCTCGCCTACTACTGCCGGGAGGTGGGCACGGCGTGCGTCACCTTCCGATACGCCTACCAGGGGGATGGGACCCGGCGCGTCGCCCCCCGCTCCTAGCGAAGAGCCCCCGGCCGTGCTCGGCCGGGGGCTCGCGTCGTCGATTGCTGCAGCACGATCACTTGGGCGGCAGGATCTTGAACATCCCCGTACCGCACACCGGGCACACGCCCTTCAAGGCCGGCCTGCCGTTGGCCATCTTCACCTGCTGGGCGTTGGAGATCTTCCGCTTGGCCTTGCACTTCACACAGTACCCCTCATCCGCAGCCATCGGGGCCTTTCCGGCCTTCGCCATTGCGTTCCTCCGTTCGGGGGCAGGGTCAGGGGGGCGGCATGCATGGGCTGGGGGTCAGGGGCGGCTCCCCCGGGTCACCCCCCCGGGACGGTGACAACATAATACGCTGTGCTCAAATCGTGGGAGCGGAAGCCTGCGGGGGGGCGTCGGAGAAGCCGTTTCGCTTGTGAGTTCCGTCACAAAACGGCTTTGTGGCTGAGCCGCCACAGCGGCACAGGACAACGACTTCCGCCGGTTTGCCGTCTTTACGTGGGGGCACGGGCAGCTCCCGGCCGTCCGGCGTAACAATGCGCACCGGACCTTGCACGATCAGGGGTCCATTGGGCTTGGGGGTGATGGTGGGAATCTCGGCCACGCTCAAGTATACCCCCCCCGGGCGTGAACGAAACGCCACCTTGCGGCGTATCAGACGAGGCGTTTAAAGTAACTGATCAAACTGCACGATTCGCGGCCTGGTAAGGACCGTCGCGTCAGAGGGAGGGACCGCACGCCCGAACTCGGCCGGCGGCGCCCCCAGGCCGTTTTTCTTGTGTCGGAACGGTGCCACACGCCGCAGGGTATCTCAAGCCGCCCTAGCATGGAAACCTCGAAGACCTTCCTCGTGGCGCTGCTCGCGGCTGGCTGCGTGTCGGAGCACGGACCGCTCACGAACCGCATGGCCCAGTCGGCCACGCCGTACCTCGCCCGGGCGGCGCACCAGCCGGTGAGCTGGCAGCAGTGGGGGCGAGATGCGTTCGCGCTCGCGGCGCGGCTCAACCGCCCGATCCTCCTGTACGTTGGCGCCGACGATTGCCGCTGGTGCGGCGTAATGGACCTCGAGGTGTATGGCGACGCCGTCCTGGGCGCGATGATCGATTCCCTGGTCGTCCCGGTGCGGGTCGATCGTGACGAGCGGCCGGACGTGGCCCAGCGTTATGGCAAGGCCGTGCAGCTGCTCGCCGGCCTGCGCGGCTACCCCCTCACGGTCTTCCTGACGCCCGACGGATCGGCGTTTTTCGGCGGGACGTACTTCCCGCTCGACGATCCCGTGACCGGCCGTGGTCTGAAGCAGCTGCTCCCGGAGGTCGCGCGGAGCTATCGCGAGCAGCGCGCGTCCATCCTCCGCCGCGCGGCCCTGGTGCAGCGTCTCGCCCTGGGTCGGTCGGCACCGGGTCGCGGAGTGCTCAAGGCCGCCGCGCTCGAGCGCGAGGTCGAAGCCGTGCGCGGTGCCGTCGCGACAGCGGTCCGGGCGCACGCGAGCGTCGCCAGCTTCCGTTACGCCCAGGCGGCTGATCTGCTGCTCGCCGTCTTCGCCCGCACGCGCGACTCTTCGTACTGGCGGCCGGCGCTCGCGGTGCTCGACTACATGATCGATTCCGGTGACGCCGCCGCGGCGGTGGGTGCCCGGGACGATCCGCCCGAGCTCGTACGGGCAGGATTGCTGCGTGACCTGGGCGCGGCGTGGTCGATAGGGAGGGACCCGCGCTACCGCGACGCCGCGCAGGCGCTCGCCCAGCGGCTCGTGAACGACGTGACCCGGGCGAGCGACCGCACGGTCTTCGCCGATCGCGATGCCTACGTGATCGGCTCCATCCTCGAGCTGGGCGCGACGCTGGAAGATGAGGGCGTGATCGGGCGCGGGGAGGCGGCGCTCGACAGCCTGCTGCGGCGCGTCTATGCGCCGCGCCGCCCGGTGCGTCACGTCGCGGGACCGGGCTCGCTCCCGCGGGCTCTGCTCCAGGATCAGGTTCAGGTGGTGTCGGCGTGCCTCGCGGCCCACCGCGCCACCGGCGAGCCGCGCTACCGCGCCGTGGCCCAAGACCTGGCCGCGGTGCTGCAGCGCGACTTCGCGGACTCGGCGGCGGCGGGCTACTTCGACGCCGCGGCCACGGATGCGGCCGCGCCCGCTCTCGCGGAACGGTCGAAGCCCGTGCTCGACGATCTCATGCCGGGAGCGAACGCTGCCGCCGCGCGCGTGCTGCTGCAGCTGGCTCGCGTCACTGGCGACTCGCAGTACCGTCGGCGCGCGGAGGCGACTCTCGCGGCGTTCACCGGTGCGGTGGCGGGGGAAGGGCTGCAGGCGTCCACCTATCTCGCGGCGGTGCAGGACTACTTGCGGGACCGCTGATCCGGTTCCCTTCCGCAACACTCCAGGGCTGTTACCGTCGCTGGCGCTCCGCCCGGTGCGGGTGCTAGCGTGACGCCCTGATCTCCATGCAGGTCATATGGATGTAACGGCGGCCTCCTCCGATGCGGAGGTGGTGGCTCGAGTGCTCGGCGGCGACGGCGAGGCGTTCGGGCTGGTCGTGCGTCGCTACGAGGCCGGGTTGCTGCGGTTCGCCGCCCGCATGCTCGGCAGCCGGGACGCGGCGGCGGATGCAGTGGCAGAGAGCTTCGTGCGGGCGTATCGCCACCTCGCGAGTTGCCGGGAGCCGGCGCGGCTGCGCACCTGGTTGTATCGCATCGTGGCGAACCGCTGCAAAAGCCAGCTGGCGCGGCGCCAGATCGCCGATGTCTCGCTGGACGAGGCGCCGCCCGTGGCCGATCCCGCGGACACCGAGCGCGACCTCGAGCGGGCCGAGCAGCTCGCCCTGGTGCAACGCGCCCTGGTGCGGCTGTCGCCCGAGAAGCGCGAGGCGTTCTTGTTGAAGCACGTCGAAGGGTTGAGCTACGAGGAGATGGCGGCGGTGACGGGGGAGCGGATTCCGACGCTCAAGATGCGCGTGCACCGCGCTCGGGAAGCGCTGTTGCAGGTGCTGGAGGACCACGAATGAACGCGATCGATCTGAGGATACATCAAGCGCTCGACGGGGAGCTGGCGCCGGCAGCGCTGTCGGCCGAGCTGCGTCGCGCGGTGGAGCGGCTCGCGACGGCCGCGGACCTGCTCGCCGCGCCGCTGCCGTTCCCGAGTCTCGAGGCGCGGGTGATGACGCTGATCCGTCGTCCCGTTCCGTCGCGGGTGCGACGCCTGGTGCGCTGGTTGGCGACGCCGCGCGCGGTCACGTTCCGTGTCCGGCCGGTGTGGAGTCTGGCGTTCGCGGCCGTGGTGGCGCTGCTGACCCTGTTCCCCATCGGGCATGCAGGTCCCGATATCGGCGAGCACGAGGGCATCGCGCAGTTCGTGGGCCGCTTCCCCGGAGCGCAGTCCGTGCATGTGGTCGGCTCGTTCAACGACTGGCGCCCCGGCTCGATCGCGCTGGAAGACGTGGACCAGGACGGGGTATGGCGCGCCACGGTCGTGCTCCCCGCCGGCGCCTACGAGTACATGTTCGTCGTGGACGGCGAGCGGTGGGTCCCGGATCACCTCGCGGAGCGCCTGGTCGCGGACGAATTCGGACGCGAGAACTCCATCGTGATCGTGCGGCCGGCGCGGCGATGAGGGTGTGGCTCGGCTTGGCCCTCGTGGCGGCGCCGCTCGCCGCCCAGTCGGCCCGGGGGCGGCTGGAAGGGCGCGTGCCGGGCGCGGCGATTCCCGTCGTCGACTCCCTGGTGCAGCGCGCGCTGGCGGAAGGGCTGCCCGCCGAGCCGCTCATACAGAAGGCCCTCGAGGGAGGCGCGAAGCAGGTCACGGCTCCTCGTATCGTCGCGGCCGTGCAGGTGAGTCTGGGGCAACTGCGCGACGCCCGCGACCTCCTGATCCGCGCGGGCGACGAGCCGCCGGCGACGCCAAGCGAGGTGACGACCGTGGCGTGGGCGGTGCGACGCGGTCTGCCCGGCCCGGTGGTGGAGCGCGTGGTCGCCGCCCTGCCGCGCCCGCCGCGGGCCTCGGCGATGCACGCCGTCGCCGATCTCGCGGCGCATCATTTCGACCCCGACTCGGCCGCCGACCTGATCATCGCGGCCATCGGACAGGGGCTCGTGCGCGAGCGGCTGCTCGACGTGTCCGCGGCGGCGGCGCATGAGCTGCAGCGCGGACACACACACGCCGAAGCGCTCGCGCTGGTGCGCCGGGAGCTTCCCAACGTGCCCGCGTCCCCCAAGCCCACGCGCAGCGCCGTGGCCCGGGCCCGCCGGCCGGGGGACGCGACGCCTCCCTAGGCCATCCGGATCGTTCCACACTGGAACGCATCGACTGGTCCCGCGGCCACGCGTCACGGCGCGTGACGCACCGCAGCACTCGCGGGTCTCACCCGTGAAGCGAGCCAGGGTGGCTCGCCCCATACCTCCGGAGGTATCGAAACATGATTCGTCGCACGCTCCTCGCGCTGGCGCTCCTCGCCGCTCCCGCGATCGTGGTGGCGCAGCAGCCGTCCCCGATGCAGGGGCAGGCGCCAGCGGCCGACACGTCCAAGGCCAAGCCGGCCAAGAAGTCCGTCAAGAAGGGCGCCAAGAAGCACGCCGCGAAGCCGGCAGCCAAGCCTGCTGCCGCCAAGGACACCACCAAGACCAAGATGTAAGCAGTCGGCGCTACGAGGTGTAATCGGCGTTGATCCGGACGTATTCCGGCGTCAAGTCGCAGGTCCACACCACCGCCTCCGCCCGACCGAGTCCGAGGTCGACGCGGAGGCGGATCGTTTTCTGCTGGAAGATGGCGCGGGCGGCGGCGGTTTCGGCGTGCGCCACGGCCCCGCCGCTGGCGAGCGTGAGCCATTCACCATCGGCGGCGGCCTGGAGCGTGATGCGCTCGGCCGCGAGCGTGACGCCGGCGGCTCCGGCGGCCGCGAGGATCCGGCCCCAGTTCGGGTCGGCCCCGTAAATCGCGGTCTTCACCAGCAGGGAGCGCGCAATGGCGCGTCCGACTTCCCGGGCCGCGGTCTCGCTCACCCCGCCCACCACCTGGATCTCGACGAGCTTCGAGGCCCCTTCGCCGTCGGCCACGATGGCGAGCGCCAGCGTGCGCGCCACGTGCAGCACCGCGTCCTCGAACACCTTCCACACCGCGCCGTCACGCGCCGGGTCGACCCCGGACGCGCCTCCGGCGAGCAGCAGCACCGTGTCGTTGGTGCTGGTGTCGCCGTCCACCGAGATGGCATTGAAGCTGCGATCGGCGACGCGACGCAGCAGCGGCTGCAGCGCCGCCGGCTCACCCACCGCGTCCGTCGTCAGCACGGCGAGCAGGGTGGCCATGTCGGGATGGATCATCCCGGCTCCCTTGGCGATTCCTCCGACCGTGATCATGCCCGCGGGCGACTCGAAGCGCACGGCACAGTGCTTGGGCCGGGTGTCGGTGGTCATGATGGCGCGCGCGGCCTCGGCGCCGCCGTCGGCGCTGAGATGCGCGGCCGCCGCCTGCAGGCCGCTGCTGATCTGCTCGACCGGCAGGGGCACGCCGATCACGCCGGTCGAGAGCACGAGCGCGGTGCCGGCGGGCAGGCCCGCCGCCTGTTCCGCCGCCTGGGCCATGGCGCGCGCGGCGGCGAGCCCCGGGGCCCCGGTGCACGCGTTCGCGATCCGGGCGTTCATGGCGACGGCCCGGATTCGGCCCGGGCGCTCCGCCAGCAGATCGGCGTCGTATGTCACCGGCGCGGCGCGCAGCGCGTTCTTGGTGAACACGCCGGCCGTGGCGCAGCTCGTGGCGCTCACCAGCAGCGCGACGTCCGGTGCCCCGTCGGCTTTCAATCCCACGTGCGCCGCCGCGGCGCTGAAGCCGCGCGGCGACGTGACGGAGCCGTTCGGGATCTCGGTGAGACCGGCGGACATCGCCGGAAAATAGCCGGGACCCATCGCTTGTGTAACCGCCCGGGCCGTCGTATCATAGCACAACCTTCCCGGGAGGCCCGTTCGATGTCGGAACCGTTCTTGAGCTCCGACGACTACGACGAACGCGCGCATCAGCTGTACAACGACGGACAATACGACCACGCCCTCGAGACCCTGCGAGAAGGGCTGGGGCTGTACCCCCATGCCGTCGAGCTGCACGTCGGCATGGGCTACGCCCGGCTCGCCCGGGAGGAGTATCTCTGGGCACGCCGCGCCTTCGAAGAAGCCGTGGACCTCGACCCCGAGCACGAAGACGCGTTGGCGGGGCTCGGCGAGGTGCTTCTCAAGTTCGGCGAGCGGGCCGGCGCGGTCGCCTGTTTCGAGCGCATTCTCGCGCTCGGCTTCCGCGACGACCACGACCTCATGCTGCAGGTCGGGCGGGCGTTGTTTCGTGAAGCCGCCCTGGACCAGGCGCGGCGCTTTTTCGAGGTCGCCATCACGGGCCATCCCGATTCGGCGGAGGCGGCGGCGTGCGTGGGCTACGCGGCGCACCGGCTCACCGACGAGGGGGGCGCCCTGTACTGGCTGCGCCGGGCCCTGGAACTGGATGCGGGCCACGCCGAAGCGCGCGTCTATCTCGCCAACCTGCTGTACGACCGGGCGGAGTACGAGGCGGCGCTGTTTCACCTCGAGCGCACCCAGCCGGCGGACCACTTCGACGGCCTCGGCATCTGGCGCCTCATCGAGCTGAAGAAGAGCGTGTATCGTCTGCCCGACGACGACCCGGAGCTCGTCCCCTGGCACCATCGCCTCGACGAGCTCGCAGGAGACGCCGCGCCGGAAGATCTGCTGCTCGCGGAGATCGAGGCGATGGGGCCCGATGGCCAGCTGCGCGACCCGCGCCAGCTGGAACTGTTCGGGACCCTACTCACGCAGCTGCAGGGGATGAAGGCCCGCTCGGGGCCGGGCGACGTGCACCGTGTCAGCACGCCCGGCGGCGCGACCTACGTCGGCACGTGGGAGGAGATCGTGCGCCAGATGAAGGACGACGCCGCAGAGTGGGCGCGCGGCTCGCTCGAGCAGTACATGGCGGCGGCCGCGCACCGCGGGCGCAAGGAGACCGGCGTCGCGATTCCCGCGACGGACCCGGAGAGCTTCATCCGGGGGAGCGCGGACGCGGGGCTGCTCCGGATACTACACTAGCGGAAGGTTGGTGGAGGTGACCTCGACAACCTCCACCAACCTCCGGCGTCAGCCGCTGTGCTTCAGTTTCACGGCGATCGACAGCGGCCCATCCCCGAGCGCGATCAGCGTCACGGCACCTGCGAACAGCAGGCCCTCCACTTCGAACCCGGACCCCTTTGGAAGCTGCACCGCGAGAATCGCGACCAGCATCTCGATCGCCATGCACGCGGCCCAGAAGCGTGTGTAGAACCCGATCACCACGCAGACCGCTCCGATCGTCTCCACCACGATGACGATCACGGCAAAGATGGTGACGAAGGGGAAGCCGATCCCGTGCAACATCCCCGCGACCCCTCCGACGCCCATGTGGTGAAACTTGTGCCAGCCGTGCTGGAGAAACACGAGACCCACTGCGAGGCGCATGAAGAATGCCGCGTAGGGGGTGAGTGCGTTCATGAGCCCTCCGGAAGGATGGCGTTGGTCACCGGTCCGCGTCGCCGCGTGTCGACCCGCACTTCGCGGGCGCCGAACCGCTTGATGATCACGTCGAGCCCGCGTTGCGGCAGCGCGCCCCCCAGGCCCGCCACGTCGGCGAAGCAGAGCCCGGCATCCGGTACGCCGTGCAGCGCGACGTGCCCGCCGTTGCACACCAGGGCCGCCGACAGGCCGCGCGGCCCGAGTGTCACGACGGGCGGGCTGGCGGGGTTCAGACCCGCCGCGTTGGCGGCGGCGAGCAGCAGCCCGGCAATGCCTTGCGGGTCGGTGAGGCGGTTCGCCGGAACGCCTCCCAGGTCCGCGAAGACATGATCAAACGTCACTGCGGACAGACATCCTGGCGCGTGCGCAGCGGCGCGACGAACGTCCCACGGATCACTTCCGCCCCGAGCGAGTCGGTGTACAGGTCGGTGCGCTGCGCGACGAACAGGTAGCGGCCGCTGATGATGGTTTGGCCAACGGCCGGCGTCGCGAACTGGGTGATCGTGATGCTGCCCGCCACCGAGTCGTTGGTGCCTGACAGGGCGAGGATCGTGAACAGCGGCGCGACGTTGTGCTGGCTGCGCCAGAAGGCCCAGGGCCGACGCGGGTTGCAGAAGGGGTCGAGCGCCCCCACCTGGGAGACTGTGGCCTCTTGCGGACTGATCGAATCGATGTCGAACGTCGTATCCCCTCGGAGCAGCGAATCCGGTAACGTCACCACCATCCGATCGAGCAGGGTGCTGTCGCGGGTGAGCGCCGTGTCGACCAGCTGGAATGCCAGCTTCCCGTTGAGCCTGGGGTAATTGAGCGCGACGGCCTTCCCTCCCTGGTGACGGATCGCGGTTCCGAACACCGTCTGGAAGAAGTATCCCGGCGCGTTCGTGTCGCCCAGGGCCAGGACGACGACGGCGCCGGTGTCCGACACCGTGTCCGCGGCGCCGGTGGTCAGATGCACCACGTAGGGCACCGGCAGGCCCGAGGTCACCGCGGTCACGAGCCCCCCCGTGTTGATCGTCACCCGCGGGCTCGTGGAGGCGTCGAACCACACCGTGTCCCTGGCGAGCGTGTCCTTCTTCTGGACGGCGTAGGGGATGGTGAACGTGTCCTGCTGCATCAGCACGACCGTGTCCATGAGGAGGGTCAGGTCGAGCGGCCGCGACACGGCCACGAGGGCCACCCCGGTGGCCTGTCCGCCGGAGGCCGTGACCGTCGCGACGCCTTTGCCGACGCCGTGGACGACGCCCGTCGTGGCGTTGATCGTGGCGACCGAGCTCGGACCAACGGCCCAGGTGAGTGGACCGGGGTTCGCGCGTTGGCCGTCGCTGTTGTAGTAGACCATGTCGCGCGGCACGAGCGAGTCCCCGACGAACATCGAGTCGAGGATCGGACTCAGGATGAGGATCGGCCGCAACGACGGTGAGGGCCAACAGGTATCGTTTCATGGTGCCTGCTGAGGGTAAGAGGGCTCGGCCGGGAGTGGCCGGAGGTTGCCGGTCGCCGTTATGGAACCCCGCTCTCGGGGGATTGCTCCCCCCCGGAGCGCTAGAACATCGACATCGCGAGAAACGAGCGCAGATTATCGTTCGTCACCCGCAGCCGGGCGCACAGCAGCCGGACCACCGACCAGAGCACCTTGTACGCGACGTCGCGGTTGAAATCGAGCAGCAGCTCGAAGTCGGAGCGCGCGATGGTGATGAGCGTGCAGGTGGTGTTGGCGATCGCGTCGGTGGAGCGCTCCGAGCGGTCGAAGATGGCCATCTCGCCGAAGCAGGCGCCGGCCTTGAGGACGGCGAGGGCTTCTTCGCCCGAGCCGGGGATGGTCCGGGAGATGCGCACCTCCCCCTCGGAGATGATGAACAAGCGGTTGCCGGGCTCGCCT
>Ga0209473_1000808_pt1 | contig 18228 bp, 16 predicted proteins | sample GraSoiAngelo_133_FD_185890 | JGI IMG/M metagenome (GOLD analysis project Ga0209473, IMG submission 185890) | Grasslands soil microbial communities from the Angelo Coastal Reserve, California, USA - 14_0929_05_20cm (SPAdes) (version 2) | ecosystem: Environmental > Terrestrial > Soil > Grasslands ...
GAGGCACGGAATGATCGCCGAAACGACGGGCGGGCGGCGCGAGGCAGGCCGCTTGCCGCCGATCTCATCAGCCACCATCTTGGTCACAGGCTCCAGCGCAGGCCGCAATTGGCGCAGCTCTTCGGCGGCGTGTCTGAAAGGAGCGCCGCACGAAAGTCCTGATACGCAGGTCCGTTCCAGATGTCGCGCAACGACTGCGCTCCCGCATGACCAAGGGTATAGTTGTCGTAGCCGTGCTCTGAAAACGGCGCGATACAGCACGGCAAGGCGCGGCCATTAGCCGTGAAATACATCAACGACCACGGCCGCCGGCAGAGCGCCCATGGCGAGCCGTCACCACTACCCTTCAGACTTAACCCGGGCTCGGTGGCTGCGCCCGACGCGCTGAAGGTCACGCCAAGAGACCGCGCCAGATCCTCGGCCTCTTTCAGATAGGCCGCTTCCCCCTCGCTCAGGCGCTCGAACAGCGCCTGATCGGGCCGCGCGTTGCCAATGGCTGATTCCGCAAAAAACACGAGCCGTTGCAGATAGACCTCCCTGACACCGATCTCGGCGGCAACTTGCACAAATGCCGGGAGCTGCTCGACAGTCTCCCGGAGGCCAGTGAGCCAAACGGAAACCTGCGGGCGGTCGTGCCCTTCCCGCTCCTGCAGCTCGCGAAACGCGCGGACGTTGCGGATGATGCGGCCGAAATAGTCCCTGCCGCGGATCGCCTTGAAGCTCTCGCGGTTTGACGCGTCGAGCGATACACGCAGCTCATCCAGCCCGGCGTCGATCAGTGCTCGACCGTTGCGCTCGCTAAGCACCGTACCATTGGTGTTGAACAGGACATAGACGCCACGTTCCTTCAGGTAACGGACCATCCGGGGCAAGTTCGCGACCAGCATCGGCTCGCCGACGCCGTGCAGAACCGCGCGCACGAGATCGGGAACCTGGTCGACAATCGACGTGAACAGGTCCCAGCTCAAGTCGGCCGGCGGCTCGAGCTCCTCATAGGTGCGAGGACAGGTCGTGCACAAGAGATTGCAGCGGTTGGTCACTTCCAGATAAAGGCAGACCGGCGGACGCCGGGCGACCTCGGAGCGCTCGTCCGCGACCGACTCATGGTAGCGGCGCGGATCGATGGGCGCGGGAGTGCCTGGCACTTCACCGGAACGACTCATTGCGATGCCTTTGTCGCTGCGGTGTGGGTCCTCCAGGCCGTAAAGGCCCAAGCCAGCAAGAGACCTCCGAACAGAATCGATTTGGTCACCATTCTTGGAATGTAGAAATCCCAGTCGAGTTGCTCAGACAGCAAGAGAGCTCCGATCGAAGCGACCCACGTCGGCACGGAGCCGCACAGAGCGGCAAACGGCGTGATGACTAGAAAATACCAGGGATAATTAGGCGAGAACATCAGGAGGGCGATGAGTAACAGCATGTTGATATCGGCAAGCCTGGACGCGATGGTGTGATGCGAGCAGCGGGCCACGGAGAGCCCCTTGAAGACGAGGACCAGCGCGGCGAGCACGACGTAGGCGATAACGTCACCTCGATGCTCGCCGAACGCAAGCCGCCAGAGCCACAACAGCCAGAGATCGTTGCCCCCGCTGATCCCCTCTTCCGTCAGATAGCCTTTGGTCAGGAATCCAAGAACTCCCCAACCGACCGATAAATAGGGAAGATAACAAAGCGCCGCGGCGGCAATCACGACGAGCGGCATTTTAAGGTCCCATGGGCGCCAGATCCCAGCCAGCACAGGCGCGGCAATCGGCTTGACCAGCGCCGACAACGCGATCACGACCGCTCCGCGGAGAGCATGGCCGGTCAGGGCAATCCACAGGCCCAACAGCATCAGCGCAACCATCAGCGCGTCGACATGGCCGCTGTTGGCAACCTCCCACAACGGAAGCGGATGCCAGAAATAGGCGATCACGCGCGTCACCGGGCGGTTCATCCGCCGCAGCAGGAGTATGGTCAGCGTGACGGTGACGGCCTCGCATCCCAGTAGTGCAATACGCATGATGGCCACGCTTTCACCCATCCGCGTGACCATGAGGAAGAAAAACTGCGCCACCGGCGGATAGATCGTGACGGCAAAATCGGCGCGATTGATATGGGGAAAGATCGTCCCATCGCGGAGAAACGCCAGCGCCTCATGGGCGGGGAAATAGCGGTAGGGGTTGATGCCGGCGGCTTGAACCCCGCCGTCCCAGACATAGCGATAGATGTCACTGGACAGAAGCGGATCGAACAGCAGCACATAGAGCCTCAGTGCGATCCCAAGTCCAAAGATGAGCCATAGCGCGCGGCGGGGCGGTGCGCGCTCGGCCAGGCGTGTCGCTGCGACCGTCGGCAGACCTGCGGCGATAGCGAGAGCGATGAAGGCGTTGTCACCGAAAGCCTCGAAGGCAAAGGGCGTCACAAGGGTCAGACTGACCAGGACGGCACCGATGCCGGCCAACGGAAGAAGCGGCGGCACATTGTTGGCGGAGCGCGTCAGCCGACAGAATTGACTGGCAATCGCGCCTGGCATCGGCTTCACGGGCCTATCTGCGGCGCGGCCTTGAGAAAGGCCCGGCTCGCTAAAGCCAATCCGCCGGCGCGAAAGCGGGTCGAATGGCCGGCCAGTTCGTCCTGCAGCCAACGCAAGGTTTCAATGTCGTCGACATCGTACCATTCCGGAAGCAGCGTCGTCGCAAGTCCGATGTCTGCAGCGCGCTCGCATGTACTGCGGGCCACGGTTTGCGTCCCCCACGCGATCTGCGTGAACAAGTGCTGGTGCGGGCGTTTCAGGCCGATGAGATAATAACCGCCGTCGCTCGCCGGCCCAAGCACCATCCTGTCTCCCGGCTCACGCAGGGCATCGAGAGCCTGTACCAGCAAACGGGTCGGCAAGGTCGGGCTGTCGCCATTGACGAGCAGGACACAATCATGTCCGGCATCAAGGAGCGCGCGCATCGCGCCGAGCAGCACATATCCGAGATCATCGCCAGCCTGTAGTAACAATCCGAACCCTGCCGGAAGTAGCTGCCGCATGATGCGTTCTGCTCCGGCCGGAGCATAGACGCCGTAGCCGCGCCTGCCGAGCGCCTCCGGTACTGCCTCGATTGCCGCGGCGACGTCGCGCAGAAAGCAGGCAGAAAGCTCGCAGGCGGCGACCTCGCCAACGGCCGTGGCAAGCCGCGTCTTCGAGCGGCCGGGCTCCGGCGCCTTGCATATGATTCCGATCGCTGCGACGCTCACGGCAGCGGCCGGGACCGCAGGCGACCTGCGGCGGCTGCGGATGCGGACGGCTCCGTGTCATGTTTTCGCGCGAGGATGCACGGGACTCCGCCGTCATTGACCGCCATACCAGACGAACCTCGTTACGCAGTGTCCGTCATTGGTAGCGTTCTCATCGACACCGGGCAAGCGCCGCCCATTGGCTGCGAGCTACAGCTCGCAGCCGGGAGAGACAAGCGGTGTCACGACATCATGAGAAATTAGACGCGCGTGATGTAACAAGGTGGCCTTCAATGGCGTACTGATGTCGGATATCTACGACAAGTTCAGTGCCCGCACCCGCTGCTGGTACGGAGCTTGCTATGCCTCAAGCTGGTCGTGTTGATCCGGTGCAGCGGATCGCATAGCATCAGTCGTGAACAAAAGCGGGTTCGATTTTTTCAACGTGGTTATCGAGGGCCGTCATGAATCACGAGATCGCTGTGTCAAAGGCCAAGGAGATCGCCGATCGCATTCTCGCGCCCGCAGCCAGGCTAAACGACAAAGATGCCCGATTTTCGTCCGACGCAGTCGCGGCGCTCGGCTCAGCCGGATTGCTGGGGATGCTGCTGCCCACCGAGGTGGGCGGCTCGGCCCTGGGACCGCGGACCTTCGCTGCCGTGGTCGCGACGCTTGCGGAAGCGGACGCGTCCGCCGCGATGGTTTATTTGATGCACACGTGCGCCACCGCGACGATCGCGGCGGCCCGTCCGGATGCTATCGTCGCGCAGACGCTAAAGGACATTTCGGCCGGCCGACACCTGACCACCCTGGCATTTAGCGAAGCCGGATCGCGCAGCCACTTCTGGGCGCCTGTCTCGCGAGCAAATCGCAACGGCGCCAAGGTGCGCATCACGGCGAAGAAATCGTGGGTGACGAGCGCCGGTCACGCGCAAAGCTATGTTGTCTCGGCCCTTGCTCCTGAAGGGCAGAGCCCAACCGATTCGACGCTCTACCTCTTCGCCAGTGGTGCGAGCGGAATGTCGATCGCCGGCCCATGGGACGGTCTTGGCATGCGCGCCAACGCTTCCGCGCCGATGATCCTCGAGGATTGCGAGGTCGAGCCGGGTCTGCAGCTGACCGATGACGGCGCCGGCTTCAAGGCGATGCTGGAGATCGTGCTTCCACTGTTCAACCTCGGAACGTCGGCGGTGGCGCTGGGCCTTTGCCGGGCCGCGGTGGCGGAGACCGCGGCTCATCTCAAGAGCGCTCGCTTCGAGCATTTGGGCCAAAGCCTCGGAGAGAGCCTGCCGACGCTTCGCGCACAGCTTGCGACAATGCAGATCGACACAGATGGACTTGCGGCGCGCATCGACGATCTGGTCGATCACCTTGAGCGGCCCCGAGATACCACCATGCTGCGCGTGCTCGAGAGCAAGGCGTCGGCGGGTGATGTTGCTATCGCTGTCACCTCGGCGGCGATGCGGGCGTGCGGAGGCGCCGCGTTTTCAAAGCATCTGTCGATCGAGCGATTGTTCCGCGATGCCCATGCGGGCGCCGTTATGGCGCCGACGGGCGACGTTCTGCGCGAATTCATCGGCAAAGCCGTTTTGGGAATACCGCTGTTCTGAGCGCGAGAGCGCTCCGCCGCGCAGCGCTCGGATCGGATTGATCGTAGTTGAACGTCGAGGGTGACAGCGAGAAGCAATCATGAGCCGGACAATCTGGATAGGTGCCGTCGCATATGATCCGAAGGTGGTCAGTATCTGGGAGGGCATGCGACGGTACTTTCACGAGGAGGCGCGCCTGCCCGTCGAGGTGGTGCTGTTTCAGAGCTACGAGGCGCAGGTCGCCGCCCTCCTGGCCCTGCCCGGCGAGCCGCTGCCGCGGATCGACATCGGATGGAATACCAACCTCGCCTTTATCCAGGCCGATGCTTGGAGCGACCGCCGTTGCCGGCCTATCGCGATGCGCGATACGGATGTCGGCTGGACGACCAAGATCGTCGCCGTCACCGGTGGGCCGGTCGCTACGCTTGCCGATCTCAAAAACCGCACCCTGGCCCTCGGCAGCCGCGACAGCGGTCATGCGGCAATCCTCCCGGTTTACTTTCTGCAGCGCGAGGGACTGATTGAGGGGAAAGACTACCAAACGCTGCGCTTCAACAGCGACGTCGGCAAGCACGGCGACACGGGCGTTAGCGAGTCCGACGTCGTTCGCGCGGTCCTTGACGGCCGCGTCGATGCCGGAGCAATCGGCAGCCCCTTCTGGCACGCCGTGCGTACCGGGCGTCTGGTGCCGGAAGGTGCGCTGACCGAGATCTGGACCTCACGGCCCTATAATCACTGCATGTTCACGGCGCGGTCCGATCTGGACCCTGCGCTGGAGCAGCAGTTTGCCAAAGCGCTGTTCGCGATGAGCTACGACAACCCCGCGCATCGCACGGTGCTCGAGGCGGAAGGGCTGCGCCAATGGATAGCACCACAGCTTGAAGCGTATGCCGAGTTGAGGGAAGCATCGGCGCAACAGGGCTTTTTGACGCGGCCTTCGGCTTAGCTGCCAGCGGCGAAAATCTGCTTCGGTCCGACGCGCACTCTCAAGCCATCGTCAAGCGCAATTAAAGATTCTAGCCAACTGGCGCTGATGCTCATGTTCGCGATCGAAGGCGCGGCGCACGGCTGCGAACGACTCGGCGAGTGGAAAGATTTCGCGGCTGACCAGCAGGTCGGTATCCTCGGCTCCGACCGGATGCCAAAACACGCCTTCCGCCGTAATCGTCACCTCGGGAACCAGGTCTGCCCTTGCCAGGGCGATGCCCTGTGCGGCGGAGCCTCGCAGGGCAATTCGCCTGATCACCCGGTTCTCCTCGCCAACGCGATGGGCGTCAAGGAAGCTGCGGAATTCCTCGGCCTCCGCGTCGGTTGACACCGTCGCCGCCAATCGCACCCGGAATCCATCGGCGCGCGCCAGCTCGATTCCTTTCCAGGCGCGTGCCCATGTCCCCTTTCCACGATGGCTGTCGTGGCGCTCCGGCGTCGGACTGTCGAGACTAATTTGCAAGGTGACGCGCTCGCGCCGCAATGAGCGCAGCGCTTCGAGCCGGCGCCCGGCAAACAGCATGCCGTTGGTGAGGACCGTGACCGGCGCCGCCGCAGCGCATGCGGCGAGGATCTCGCCAATATCGGGGAGCATAAATGGCTCACCGCCGGTGACAAAAATCTCACTCAAGCCGAGCTCCGCAGCCTCGACAGCGATCCGTCGGACCCGCTCGATACCAAGAGCGCGCCGCGGAGCTTTGGGTGACGAGCGCACACAGCAATAATCGCAGCTCAGGTTGCAGTCGAAGTTGGTGTAAAGCCATAGGCGCGAGCCGACAGGCCGCTCTTCTCCGACATTCGCAGGAGCCTCTCCGTACCGGAGCACCCAACGGGTGCGACCTTGTTCGATTGCGATGTCGACCAAACTATTGCGGGTGAAGCGACACCATGCCTCGAGCTCGGGGCCGATGCTTGGATCGCCGCTGATCACGGCCAAGAGGTCGCCCTTACGGCTGCGGCGCAGCGCGGCTATCAAATCCGGCAGGAGGCCCGACGCAAATGTCTTGATGCCGGCGTCGAGTTCAAGGTTCGCGTTCGTCCTCATGCCCCCGAGTATAGTTTTTGCGTCAAGGAATCCAAGATGCGCCGGAACCATTGAAATACATTAGCTCTTGAAGTTGTGGCGGATTGAATCACGCCCTGGTGCCCCGGATCAGGCACGACCAAAGATCGGGGGGAACATCGACGACCTCTGCTGGTTGATCGTGATTGCACAAAAGCGGAGTTCCGCCGGCGCTGCCCATGGATCGGACGACGGATGGGACGACGGTTTCCTGAATTCGAATTGATCGCGACGAAACAATGACCCGAGCCATCATACGAGTTGTTGATCTCTGCGCGCGCCACCGGTGGATCACCATCATCGCCGGCGTATTGTTGATGCTGGGGACGGCAGCGTTCGACGTTGCGCGTTTTTCCATCAACACCGACGTCGAAAGCTTGATCTCGCAAAATGTGCCTTGGCACGAGCGCCAGGTGGAGCTCAACCAGTCATTTCCGCAGCAAGGAATCTCGGCGGTCGTTGAGGCGCCGACAACGGAAAATGCCGAGATGGCGACCAACCAACTTGCCGAGGCCCTTTCGAAGAACCCGAACCTGTTTCGCAGCGTGGGACAGCCGGATAGCGGGGCTTTCTTCGAACGCAATGGACTACTGTTCGGCTCCACTTCGGACGTCAAAAAAAGCGCCGACGGGCTGACCCATGCGCGCCCTATCCTCTCCACCTTGGCCGGCGATCCGAGTCTTCGTGGTATTATGAAGGCGCTCGCTGTCGCGGCCCAAACGGTTCAGGCCGGCCAGATCAAGCTTGAGCAACTGGCGTGGCCGCTCTCGTTGGCGGGTCGAACCCTGGATGACGTCCTCTCGAGCAAACCGGCGTCGTTCTCCTGGCAGGAGTTGTTGGAAGGTCACGCCCTGCAGGCTCACCAATTGAGACATTTCGTCGAGGTCGCGCCCAAGCTCGACTTCACGGCACTGCAGCCTGGACACGCCGCCGGCCAAGCTATTCACAATGCCTCGGCGGATTTGCAGCTCAAAGAGAAACTCGGGGCCACGGTCAGTCTCACCGGCCAGGTGCCGATGAACGATGACCAGTTTTCGGTGATCCGCAACAGCGCGTTGCGCGACACGCTGACGGCGCTGCTGGGGGTCCTGATCGTTCTGTGGCTGGCGCTCCGCTCGATGAGGATCATCGTTGCGGTGTTCTTTAGCCTGATGGTCGGGCTGGCCGCGACCGCCGCGCTTGGCCTTGCCATGGTCGGCTCCTTCAATCTGATTTCGATCGCGTTCTTCGTGCTGTTCGTGGGCCTCGGCGTCGACTTCGGCATTCAATTCAGTGTGCGTTATCGCAGCGAACGGCACGAGCTCGGCGAGTTGCCGATCGCATTGCGATGCGCGGCACAAAAAGCCGGCAAACCTCTGGCGCTGGCTGCGGCTGCTACCGCGGTCGGATTTTTCGCGTTTCTGCCGACCAGTTATCGCGGCCTTTCCGAGCTCGGCTTGATTGCGGGTTGCGGGATGCTGATTGCTTTCATCTGCAGCATCACGCTGGTGCCGGCGATGCTGATGGTGCTCAATCCGCCGGGCGAAGCGGCCGCGGTCGGATTCAAGCGGCTGGCTCCGCTGGATGACTTCCTGCAGCGGCATCGCATCGCGGTTATCGCCGGCACGGTCCTCGTGGTGTTGGCAGGCGCCCCGCTGCTGTGGCATCTGTCGTTCGACTTCAATCCCGTCGATCTGCAAAACCCGGATTCGCCGTCGGTCGTGACCTATCGTCGGTTACAGGCTGACCCGCAAACCATCGGCAATGATGCAGAAGTCCTGGCACCGTCACTCGAGCAGGCCGACGCCATAGCAAAGCGCCTCTCGGCCGTTCCCGAAGTCTCGCGCGTCCTGACGCTGAGCAGCTTCGTGCCGGACGACCAGGAGCAGAAAACCGCAGCCTTGCGCGCCGCATCGCAAAATCTCGACGCCGCGCTCAATCCACCACGGCAGCAGCCTGCCCCGAGCGATCAGGAGAATGTCGCAGCGATCCGGAACGCCGCCGACGTCCTCTCCAAGGCTGCGGGCGATGCCAAGGGCACCGCTGGCGAGGAGGCGCGCCACGTCGCGGACCAGCTCAAGCGCCTCGCAGACGCCGACCCCGCTATCAGAAACAAAGCTGAGGCCGCGCTCGTGCCGCCCCTGACCCACGACCTCGAGCGGCTGCGCAAGAGTCTCGCACCGGAAGCCGTCACGATCAAAACACTGCCGCCCAATCTGGTTCGCGATTGGATGTTGCCCGACGGCCGGGCTCGCATTCAGGCGATTCCGAAGGGCGATCCCAAGGACGTCGGTGTGCTGCGCAAGTTCGCCCGCGCGGTTCTTCGGGCCGAGCCGTCGGCCGCAGGAGCCGCGGTCAGCTATTACGAGTCCGGACAAACGGTCACGACGGCCTTTATCGAGGCAGGCGTCCTTGCGCTGATTGCCATCGCGATCCTGCTCATTATCGCGCTGCGGCGTGTCACCGACGTCCTCTTGACGCTGTTCCCGCTGCTTCTCGCCGGCGCCGTCACGCTCGAGATTTCCGTGATCTGGGGGCTTCCGCTCAATTTCGCGAACATCGTCGCGTTGCCGCTATTGCTCGGTGTCGGCGTGGCCTTCAAGATCTACTACATCATGGCGTGGCGGGCCGGAAAGACCAACCTGCTGCAATCGACGCTGACGCGAGCTGTCGTGTTCAGCGCGATGACAAATGCTATCGCGTTCGGCAGCATGTGGGCCTCGAATTATCCGGGCATGTCGAGCATGGGCAAAATGATGGCCCTGGCGCTGATATGCACCATGGCGGCGGCCGTGTTGTTCCAGCCGGTGCTGATGGGCCGCCCGCGACAGATCAAGCCCTTCCCCGAGACGCAGAGCGCGGACCTGCGGCAAGCCGCCGAGTAGCTGCTCTTCAATCCGGCGCAGCGGCCGAGGACCCAATCCCTTCCCAACACGTTAATCCCGATGCGGGGGTCGATCGAGGCCGCCATGGAAACGCTGGAGGCATATCTCGACAGGAAGCACGAGGAGCTGGCGTTGCTGAACAGTTTCCTCTGTACTCCTTTGGAGCTGCGGCGCCCGGTCTCGGTCGTTGAGGTGATTGAGCAGAAATTCCGCGTTGCGGCAGCTCTGAAGGCCGAGCATGCGCTGCACGATTGGGCGCTCACGGAGACTGCCTGGGCACATCAGGATCGGCTGCGCGTTGGGCCGTTCGAGTTCAACTATGATTATCAGCGCGCAGACCTCGAAGTGCGCGGCCCGTCTTTTTACCAGTTCGACCGTTCGGCGGCGAACGAGACCATCTATACGTCGTCCGGCATGGCGGCGATATCGGCGCTGCTGCTGTCGTCCGTGCGCTTGATGCGTGATGCGGACATCCTGGTATTGCCTGGCTCCTACGGCGAAACGTTAGAGCTGATCGAAAGCCATGCCCGGCAGTTGCGCCTGGTCCGGCTAAAAAGCTCACCCGGCGAGGTCGAGTCTCGCGCGGGCCGACTGCGAATTCTTTTGTTCGATTCGTGCGCGCCGATGGCCGCATTCGAGGCGACGCTGCATTGCGCAAGACCGCAGCTCGATCTCGTCATCTTCGATACGACCTGCTTCTCGAGCGGCTCGGGGCGAATCCGCCGGGTTCTGCGCTGGGCACGCCGTTGGGAGCTTCCCATCGTGCTCGTGCGCAGCCATACCAAGCTCGATTCTCTCGGGTTGGAGTACGGCCGGCTCGGCTCCGCGGTTTTCGTCACCTGCGAAGAGCACGTCGCCACGGCGAAGCAGGAACGGCTGGAGAACCTCGCCAGCGAAATGCGCAATGCGGTCCGACTGTTCGGCGGCGCGGCGCTGCCGGCGCATTTCCCGCCCTATGTTGGAACGAAACTCTACCGGGCACTGACCGATCGGCGCGTTGCGGCCATTTTGCGTAACAGCAGACGTACGGCGCACCATTTTGCATCCGCCCTCCCCGGCTCAACGGCGGAGTTGCACTTCGCCCACGGACTCTATGTCACGCTGGCGCCTGCGCGAATGCTAGAAGAGAAGCAGACGAAGCAGATGGCGGCTGACTTGTGCGGCGACCTGAAAAAGGCCGGACTGCCGTTGCGCCATGCGGGAAGCTTCGGTTTCGATTTTGGCGCGGCGGAGTGGTTTCACGACACCACCCGCAATCGCTGCGTGGTCAGGATCGCGGTCCCCGACCTTCCGACGCCGCTGTGGGACCAAGTCGTTCAAGCCGTGGTCGGATGGTGGTCAATGCATGAGGATCGCGGCAAAACGCCATCGTCTGTTTCGCGCCCACAAGCGGTCATTCCATAACCCCTCGATGCGCGAATGCCGCGCTCCTGTCCTTGCGTATCAGCGCCACATCCCGCGCATCCGAGCTCTAACGTCGATGCGTGGCTTCTGGCTGGCGGGGGGTCGCGCCGCTGCGTCGGCTGCCGCGAGCGGCCAAGCTGTCTTCTCGAAAAGTCCGAGCAGACGATCGGGAATAAAACGGGTTCTCGACGCATAAACGTGGCGGTCACCTTGTGCATGCTGACCGTGCGTAAAAAAGCGCTGTGGCACGAGCAGATGCAGATCATCCTTGGCGCGCGTCATCGCGACATAAAGTAGCCGGCGCTCCTCCTCGATCTCCGCTGTCGTCCCAGTGCCGAGGTCCGAGGGCATGCAGCCGTCGACCACGTTGAGCACGAATACCGACTTCCACTCCTGCCCCTTGGCGGAGTGGATCGTCGACAAGATCAGATAGTCCTCATCAAGCAGAGGGATGCCTGCCTGGTCGCTGGTGGCATCGGGAGGATCGAGCGTCAACTCGGTGAGAAAGCGTTCGCGAGAAGGATATCCACTCGCAATTTGTTCAAGCTGCATCAGGTCGGCGCGGCGGGTATCGGCATCTTCGTGGGTTCGGTCCAAGTGCGGCTCGTACCATAGGCGGGCGCGTTCGAGGTCGGCCGGCCAGTTTGATTGATGAAGGTCCGCAGTGACGGCAATGAATGCTTTCCAGGCCTCGCCGGCGCGCGGCGGTATCGGAGCATCCGCAAGTGCTGCAATGGGGCTGGTCGCGTTAGCCATGTAATCGAGCGCCCGTTGAGCCGAGATGGGACCAACTCCGGGGATCAGGTGCATCAGGCGGAAGCCGGCAACGCGGTCTCGAGGGTTCTCGACGAAGCGCAGCAATGCCAGCATGTCCTTGATGTGCGCGGCATCGAGGAACTTGAGACCGCCGAACTTGACGAAGGGGATGTTGCGCCGGACCAACTCGATTTCCAACGGACCGCTGTGGCTGGACGTCCGGAACAGTACAGCCTGCTGCTTCAGGAGCGAGCCGGACTCACGGCTTTCCAGAACCCGTTCGACAATGCAGCGGGCCTGGTCGGCTTCGTCGCGCACGGCAACAAGCCGAGGCTTCATGCCCAACATTCGATCGGTCCATAGATTTTTGGTGAAACGCTCCCGGGCAAGATCAATCACGCCATTGGCGGCAGCCAAAATCGCCTGGGTCGACCGATAGTTCCGGTCAAGCGTAATGATGCTGGCGCGCGGGGCGAACTGATCTGGGAAATCCAGGATGTTGCGCACGGTCGCGGCGCGGAATGAATAGATCGACTGCGCGTCATCGCCGACCACGGTGAGGCCATGGCCGCTGGACTTGAGCGAACACAGGATGGACGATTGGAGACGGTTGGTGTCCTGGTATTCGTCGACCAGGACGTGGTCAAAGCGACCGCCAATCTCATCGGCCAGCTCCGGATCGTTCATTGTCTGCGCCCAGGAGAGCAGAAGGTCGTCATAATCGAGCACGTTCTGGCTCTGCTTGGCCTCGACATAAGCAGCGAACAGTTCTTTCAGCTCGGCCGTCCATCCGGAGCACCAAGGGAACGATGCTCCCACGGTCTGCTCGATCGGCATCTCGGCATTGACGCACCGTGAGTAGATCGCAAGGCACGTTCCTTTGGTCGGAAAGCGGCTTTCCGTCTTGGAGAAGCCGAGATCATGCCGGATCAAATTCATTAGGTCGGCAGAGTCTTCACGGTCATGGATCGTGAAGCTGGGGTCGAGGCCAATCTGGTCGGAGTATTCGCGAAGCAGACGCGCGCCGATGCCGTGGAACGTGCCGGTCCAAGCCAAGCCATCCGTCATCACGCCGGCGTTATCTCCCATGACCTTTCGCGCGATCCGCTCGACGCGCTTTGTCATCTCGGAAGCAGCACGGCGTGAGAAGGTCATCAGAAGAATTCTTCTGGGGTCAACGCCGTTGACGATCAGATGCGCGACGCGATGCGCAAGCGTGTTGGTCTTGCCGGATCCAGCTCCGGCAATGACCAGCAACGGCGCAGATGGACCCGGTCCGATTGCACCATGTTCGACGGCGCGTCGCTGCTCCGGATTGAGGCTTTCGAGATAGCCAGTAGTGCCTGACACGTCCGTACCGTCTCCCCTGCGCGATTGACGGTCACTGATTCTCGCTTTGTTCGCAACGGACAAAAGCAGCCGCGCAGCTTAGGATTGGAACTCTGCGGGGGCACAAGCATTGCTTACTTTCAGATTCATGTTCAGGCCCAACGCCAGGAGAGCAGCATGGCGACACAGATCGTGATGGACCACACCGGAGATACCAGGCACTACTTCGATGCCAAGGATGCGCAAACACTTGCGAAGGCGGAGGAGCGGTTCAAGGAATTGACACGCGACGGCTTCACTGCGGCGGTCCGCACCGCTGCCGGTGAAGTCTCGCGAGTTCGATCATTCGATCCGACCGCGGAGGAAACCTTGTTCTTCCCACGGCTTGTCGGCGGCTGATCGGCCTTACCGTGGTGTTCTTGTTTGGCCGGTACCCGGTAGAGGCGCGCTCGCTCATTCGCGTGTTGCGTCGGCTATCCCGGATATTTTCGAGTAGAGATAATAGCGAGGCTCGTAGCCAGCGCCTTCTGAGAACCTGGCTGACGCCCGAGCAGCGCGCCCAATTCGATGCCAAACGATATTTTGACGTCATCGGCTGCGATAGCAGAAAGCGTTACCGTATCTACTATGGCACCGCGACGAACGTGCATGAGATCGACGTTGCGGGCCGGCCCAGAGTTGGTTGGTGCTTCGTGCCCGACGGTTATCTCGCCGCTGGCGACATTATGCTCGCTCAAAAGATCTCCTTGGAGACGAACGAGGTCGGCGCGTTGTTGATAGCCAACAGATTTCCAATTGAGCTATCCCGCCGATACTGACGAGTGGTGCTGGTGCGATCAGGAAATGCTCGTCGTCACCACACTAATGGCCGGCTGGCTGCACTATCGTCGGCATATCGCGGCACAGTTCGAAGTCCATCACCGACGCAGCCATTCAAGGCTGCCATATTTAGTGCCTCGGAGCAAGGCGATACGCAAGATATAGATTCCCCACTCGAAACAAAAATTGATGGGAAAACCTCAAAGCTGACTTGATTTCCCTATCCGCTTCACCTGCCGGCGTTTTTAACGGGTGTGAAGCAATGACTGATCAGCAATTGGCTATTCGGGCAGTCGGCGAAGCCCAACGCATATTGGAAGAATACCTTCAGCCCTGCCCTCACACCAACGAGCGGCGTATTCTCGACCAGTTGGTGGAGGTTCTCGAACGGCCTGATGTGATAGTCGCTGTCGGCCGATTGCAGCAACGAAGCAGTCTCTGAGTTGCGCAAGACGATGAGACAGTTTCACCCCATCACTCTCGCCGCTTTCATTGCTGCACTATCTTCAATTGAGATTCCAATCGCGCAGGCGAAACAACAATGCAGCGCCGAGATGCCATCAAATCCACATGGTCATTGGTGGTCCTACCGTCTGATCGACGGACAAAAATGCTGGTACGAGGGCAAGCCCGGACTTTCCAAATCATTATTGGAATGGCGTAGAGAGCCATTGGCGCAACCGGCTTCGCGTGAAGAGGTTGCAAGCACCGTTCCAGAGAAACCTCGCAATCCGCTCGACTCGCAAGCGTGGGCACCAAGCTCACAGGCGTGGGCGCCGGCGCCGACAAACCCTGACACTTTCGAAGCTCGATGGGGAGATATTGGAGTGCGCGCCCTACCCGAAGAAGCGGCGTCGGGAACGGACACGGGGCCGGCCACCCCTGAGGCCGATGATAGGCCGCCACTGACCAAGGCAGACAGATTGCCGTTACCCCATTTTGAGGGCAGACAGGCAAAAGCGACCCGTACAATTGTGATTATTCCCGATGAGCCGCAACCAAGCGTTGGACTCAAATAAGAGCGAATTGGCCGATCTGCTGAACAAACAATTGGCCGATCTGCTGAACAAACAAATGAGATGACCACGGATGGATGGGTTTTTCCCGCCGCTGATTGGGGGCGATGCTGGCCTGCCGGCAACGCCGCAGGGACGCAGGTGGTTACGAAGCGATCAGTTCCGGCAAGGGCGCACAAGCCGCATCGATAGCCCCGCCGAAGCGGGGCTATCGGAAGTCGTGGTCTGCTTATCTGCCAGCCGCCGGATTCTGACCGGAGTTTTGGGCCGGCGGTTGGGTGTTGCCCTGGCCCGAAGTTGAAGGCGCGGGGCCGCTGCCCTGAGCGCCCTGTCCAGACTGCATGTTCTGGTTGGCGGCGGGCTGATTGCCGGCTTGGCCGACCGTCGACTGATTTTGGGACTGATTTTGCGGAGCGGCCTGTCCGGTCGTGTTCTGCTGCGCAGGTGGCTGCTGCTGAGCAGAAGGCTGCTGTGCCTGGCCTTGCTCCTGGCCTTGCCCCTGGCCTTGGGCTTGCCCGCTACCTTGGCCTGTCGTCTGGTTCTGCGGCATTGGCGCGTTCGTCTGACCATTCGCTTGTCCGGTCGTGTTCTGCGGTGTGTCGGTTTGGCTTTGGCCGACCGTGGACGACTGGCTTCCGGTTGTGGTCTGGCCGCTCTGCTGGCCAATTCTGTTCGACAGCCCCAGTGCGGCAACCGTGCGGGTATCAATGCTGCCGGTCGTCTGGATGCCCCGCTGTCGCTGGAAGCTGATCAACGCCTCCTGAGTGCGGGATCCCAGCACTCCGTCCGCTTCACCGGTGAGCAGGCCCCTCTCGATGAGCACCTGCTGCACTTCCCGGATCTCCGTCGGGCTGAGATTGAGCGTCGCGACCGCACCGCTTCCAACGCTGCCTCTGCTGAAGCGGTTGCTGAAGCGCGTTCGCGGTCCGGCCGGGACAACGTCAACCACTCTGCGGTCGCGGTCCAGAAACACGATTTCGTCCTCCACGACGAAGAAGCTATCATCGCGGAACCTCGGGAACACGTCGATCAGCGTCGGGAAGGCCGAGACCGACACGATGTTGACGTGCGACGGCACGACCGCGCCCGGGTTGACCGCAAAGTTAACGCGATTGACGTTAACGCGCGGCGCGTTTCTGGCTGACAGCACCGACTGCTGAATCGTTGTCTGCTGTTGTACGTTCAGGGTCGTGTGGGTGGCCTGGGTCTGAGCGGTCGCACCGGTCTGGCTCTGGGTTGTCGCGCCAGTCTGATTCTGGTTCTGCGCGGCAGCACCAGTCGTGGTCTGGCTCTGCGAAGTAGCACCGGTACGGTTCTGCGGGGCAGCGCCCGTCGTGGTCTGGCTCTGCGGGTTAACGCCAGTGCGGTTCTGCGGGGCAGCGCCGGTCGTCGTCTGGCTTTGCGTGGAGGCACCGGCCCGATTTTGCTGCTGGGGTGCCTGCCTGCCCGTCTGCCGCTGGGTCTCAGCACTGGCCTTGCTCTGGCCCTGCGTAGCGGCACCGGTCCGCTCCTGCCCTTGCGGCTGCCGAGACTGGCGCGTCTGGGCGCCGGCAGGTGTTTCTTGCCGCCCACCCTCAGACCGGCGAAGCTGATCGCTGGATTTGACCGCGCTGGGCCTGACTGCGATCAATCGTTCGTTCGCTTTGGCCTTCAGCCCGACCGCGTTCGCTCAGGCCCTGTCCTCTGGTCTGGCTCTGCATTCCTTCGCCATGTTGAGCACGCGGCGAGCCCCTTGATGTTTCGGCTCCCAAGGAATGGCCACCGGACCCGCCCGAAGACGTGCCATGTGACGACATACCATGTTCGGCACCTCCGCCGCCCATGCCACCACCCATGCCACCGCCGGGTCCTCCGCCCTCTCGCATGCCTTGTGCTGACGCCAGACTGACACTTGCCAATAGCGCAGCGGTACTCAGCAGAAATCTGCTCTTTATAATTCTACTTTCCATCGCAACCTCCTCCGATTGTTCAGGGGCACAATCCGGCGGCTCGTTTCGGTTGGACCGATCATCCAACCTCACGCTTTTTTCACGACGTCACGTCGTGCGCTTGAGCCGCAGGCCTCGATCCCACCAAACGGTGTGGACGAGGACCGAACAACTGCCACGCAGCACCACCACAGCGCCGCTGGTTCAGTTGAACGGAACGAGCAAGACGGGCATGCCTAGCCGTTCACCTGCTCGAACACAAACAACGATGGCGTTGCTCGGCCGTTCCCGTCGCACGAATCGATGCAGCATTTGGCACCGGGAACATGGCCAGCCGAGCTCAGGAAGTTCCGCCAAGCGTGCTGGAACCGTGGCGGCCTGCCTCGCCCAACGCAACTTTTCCAGCGATAAAGTTGCGCTTAGATGGAGCGCAGGCTTTTCGCTCACGCATCACGAGTTGAATCTCAGCGATGCCATCGGCGTTAGCCGCAAACCCAAACCCGATGCACCCTCCAGCCAGAGGACGTCCAGACGCGCCGGACGCGGAAGCATCCGTCGTCTCCGATTGCGCCGAACGCGAAGCGGTGACGGAATGCAAAGCGGTGCCGGAACGCAAAGCGGTCGTCCCGATCGCGGAACGCGAATCGATTACGATCCCGATCGCGGAACGCAAAGCGATCGCCTCGATCACGGAACGCGAAGCGATCATCGCGGTCGCGGAACGAGCCGTTGAATTAAGAGTGGGACGCGCCGGCACCCGTTGGCCCGCTCGTGCCGCCGCCGATCTGAGCTGAGCCGCCGGCCGGGGCGCCCGCGGCATGTCCGCCGCCTCCGGCGCCCATCGCTCCGCCGCCCATACCGCCCCGCATCTGAGCTGATGCGCCGTCGGGAACGAAGACCGCTGCACCCAGCAGCGCTGCCAGAGCAAGAGTAATCGTAGTCCTGCGTTGCATAGCGTTTCTCCTCCTTCGTGTACCCTCGCGAGCCTCCCACATCGCGTTCGAGGGAGCGCACGGTGAACGCAGGCCTCCGACCACGCGTTCCGGAAACGATTGCCATCGCGAATTACAAATGAGTCATATCTAACAAGCAACTTATTTTCTGACGCGGAAGTTAGTTTCCGATTTCAAGTTCATGCTTCTGCACCGTCGATGACCACTTGCGCTGCGCGCCTCCACTGCCCGCGCTGGGGTCGTTTCCGGGCGATGCGCTGAGATCAAGCGATGCGCCGAGCGAGATACGTTCCGATCACCATAAAGACGATGCCGA
>Ga0209473_1000809_pt1 | contig 18220 bp, 15 predicted proteins | sample GraSoiAngelo_133_FD_185890 | JGI IMG/M metagenome (GOLD analysis project Ga0209473, IMG submission 185890) | Grasslands soil microbial communities from the Angelo Coastal Reserve, California, USA - 14_0929_05_20cm (SPAdes) (version 2) | ecosystem: Environmental > Terrestrial > Soil > Grasslands ...
TGCAAGCAGACCGAGGCGGTGCGCGGTGGCAAGATCCTCGCACCGGGTCGAGTACATGAAGAATTGCCGCCTGCGATGGTGCGCATGCGCGGCGAGCGCGCGGATCGCCGCCGCGCGCTCGCGTGGATCGCCGTCGAGCCACTGCAGCCGATCGGTCTCTTCGACACTCTCGACGAGCGCCCGGCAGGTGGTACCGACGCGGAGTGGCTGCACGTGATGCGGCCGATCCAGCATCTGCGACGCCCAAGCGCTGAAGTCAGGATAGTGAAAGCCCGCCTGCAGCGGCGGGCTGGCGAGGCGCGCGCTGGCGCGCGCCGGCCATCGGTCCGTCGTCATCGCACCCCACAGCCGCAAGGTGGCGCCGGCGTGCGTGCGCGCGACGCCGGGCGAAGCGATGTACGCGCTCGCGACGCCCACGGCGCCCAGCCGCAGCAGGCCGCGGCCCGTCGCGTTGTCGGCCGTCACGAATCCGAGGGCCGCTGTACAACCACGCAGCGCACTCCGGGCGAGCGCGGCCTGAAGTATGCGGGCATAACACCCGCGCCCGCGCTCGCCGGGCAAGGTGGCGCCTGCGACCAGCACGCTGACCCGGTGCACGGTATCGTCGGGGGTACGGAGCAGCCTGAAGACGAGAGCAATGACTGCCACGACCCGCCCGCCGTCGACCATGATGAGGCGCTCGGGAGCCTCGCCGCCGAAAGAGCGCTGCAGATACCAGCGGTACATGGCCGCGGTCCAGCGGGTGCCGAAACACCGCGTCAGAAAGCGCGCCCCGATGTCGGCGTCCATGCCCGGAGGGTCGAGCAGGATCCTCAGCTCCGTGTCGCCCGACATCGGTCGGCCACCTCGGCGAGTGTCGTCCACCACAGGGCATCGCCGTACCGGGTCTCGAGCTCCCGCCAGAGCCGCTCGAGGTAGTCACAATACGCGTTGTCGAGTCCGTCGAGCATCGTGATGCCGCCGCCCGTCTTGAAGATGTGAGCCCTGATCAAGAGTAGCCCCCCGCACTCAATGGTGGCGAGCGCCCGATCGATCGTCGATGTGGCCTGGAAGTTCGTCGTGAAATGCACCAGACCGGCCGAAGAAGCCGTCGCGCCCGTCGGGTTCTCCTCGGGCGTACACCGGACGAACGTAGGCTGGATGAGAGAGGCCCCACGCAACCCGCTTCCTGCGGTCCGGGCCCCACCGGTCACGGCTGTCCCAAGGTCGCGCGCCGACGTGATGAAGCGGAAGTCCGCGTCACTCAGGGCCTGACAGAGCGCCGGCGGAGCATTCCACGCAGGTGGCGCGAAGCCCTGAACGTGCCTCAAGCCCGCGGCCGCGAAGATCCGCCGTCCCTCCTCGAGCATCGCGCGGCACCGGCTCCGCGACTGCTCCTGAAACTCGACCGCCATGCGTGGCCCCACATGGGCGTGATTCAGGCCGTGCACGGCGCACTCGGCGCGCGGCAGCGCGTTCAGGTAGGAAACGAACGCCGGGTGGCGATCGACGCGGAAACGGCCCTTGGGAGTGAGCGGTGCCCAGTGGATGCGCTCGCGCAGGAACCGGATGCGGGTGAGCCACTTGCGGGTCGGCACCAGGCGCCGCAAGCGCCAATCGGGTGTGACGAAAAGCGTGACCCGAAGGCGGGGATTGCGCTGGATGAGCCGCTCGAGTCGCCCGAGCGCTCCGCGGCCGAGGTCGCCGCCGGCGTCGAACTCGTCCCGCGAGGTTGCCGGATGGACGTCGTCGACATTGAAGCACACCGCCGCCCGCTTGCCGGCGGGCAGCCATGAGTGATGTTCGACAAGCGTCATCGCGGTCGCGGTCATGGAGGCCTTTCAATAGCCGGTGACTCGGGCGGCGGCAATCGGGAGTTCCCCGATCGCTCCTTTACGTAGTGCACCTGCGGCGCGCAGGGACCAGTCACGACACGACTTAGCGTCTGGGTAGGCTTGCAGCCCGTCAGCGGGGGCGTATTCTGTGGGTCCGCGAGAAGGGCACCAAATGGGGGAACCTGTTGGGCTCCGAGGGGACACCATGAACAAGAAATTCTTGATCGCCTGGATCGTGCTGTTCGTCGCGTGGTTCATCGGTAGCTTCATCGTGCACGGCGTGCTGCTCGGCCCGGACTACATGCGTCTCAACAACCTCTTCCGCGCGGACGCCGATCAGCAGAAATACTTCCCGTTGATGATCGTGGCTCACGCGATGCTCTCCGGCGCGTTCGTGTGGATCTACGCGCGCGGCGTCGAGTCAAAGCCGTGGCTCGCCCAGGGCGTGCGCTTCGGGGTTGCGGTTGCATTGCTGACGACCGTGCCGACCTACATCATCTATTTCGCCGTGCAGCCGATGCCGGGGGGAGTGGTCATCAAGCAGATCGTCTTCGACGGGATACTCACCATCGTGCTGGGAGTGATTGTGGCCTGGCTGTATCGAGGCGCACCGGCACGCGTCTGAGCGTGCCGGTGCACCTCAACTAAATCTCAAACTAAATCAAAAGTGAGGGTCAAGCCTATGCGTCAGTCATTGCAGCGAGCGGCAGTGTTGGTGAGCGTGTGCATGGGTTTCGTCGCTGCAACGCCGCCTGCGGCTGCGGACGAGACCTGCAATTCGCCCTACATCAGCAACCTCATCAAGGGGCAGGAGGACTTCGTTCACGTCTGGACCCTCGGGGTCGAGGGCCTCGGTGACGGGTCCGACAAGCTGGTCACGATCGATGCGAATCCCGGGTCGAAGAGCTACGGCAAGGTCATCCATAGCCTGTCGGTCGGCGGGCGTGGCGAAGCTCACCACATGGGCTTCACCGACGATCGCCGATTTCTCTGGGCGGGGGGACTCGACGACAGCCGGATCTACGTCTTCGACGTCGGTGCGAATCCCTCCAGCCCGAAGCTCATTCGTACGATTACCGACCTGCCGGCAAAGACCAAATTCATCGGCCCGCACACCTTCTACGCGCTGCCGGGCCGGATGCTGATCGGCAACCTGTCCAACACCGCCGACAAGGGCGGGGTCACGGGAATGGCCCTGTACAACAACAAGGGGGCCCTGATCACGCATTACGAGCTGCCGACCACGACGATCGGCGGCGTGAAAGGCGACGGCTACGGCTACGACATCGCGATCAATCCGGCGAAGAACGTGCTGCTGACGTCGAGCTTCGCCGGCTGGCAGAACTACATGCGCGAGCTCGGCGACCTGATGAAGGACGCCGAAGCGATGAAGCACTTCGGCAATACGATGGTCGTGTGGAATCTGAAGTCCATGCAGCCGACCCAGGTGCTGAGCGTGCCGGGGGCGCCGCTCGAGATCCGCTGGGCGCTCGCGCCGGGACAGAACTGGGCCGTCACGGCGGCCGCCCTGACCTCGAAGCTCTGGCTCATCAAGCCGGCCGAGGGCGGCAGATGGGCTGCCCGGGAGGTCGCGACGATCGGAAATCCGGCGCAGGTTCCGCTGCCCGTGGACATCTCCATCACGGCCGACGGCAAGGGTCTGTGGGTCAACACCTTCATGGACGGCGTGACGCACTACTTCGATCTCACCGATCCCGAGCACCCCAAGGAGACCTATCAGAAGCACACCGGCAGCCAGATCAACATGATTTCCCAGAGCTGGGACGGCAAGAGGCTCTACATCACCTCGAGCCTGTTGACGCACTGGGACAAGAAGGGCGCGGACAACGAGCAGTTCCTGCGCGCTTTCCACTGGGACGGTCATGGGCTGACCCCGGCCTTCGAAGTGGACTTCGCGAAGGAGAAGCTCGGAAGGCCGCACCACATGAAATTCTCCGCAAAGGGCGGCCGGTCGCGAGCCCTCGCCGCGCTCGCTCCGCACTAGAGTCATGACGTGCGGCCTGCGAACGCTCGCGGCGTGCCTGTCGCTCTCCGCAGGCGCAGGCACGCAGGCGGCCGTCGATGCAGGCCCGGCGACGGCGCCACGGATGGAGTTCACGCCGCTGCCGGCGGGCAGCTATCGGCTCCCGGAAATCCAATCCGTGGCGGACGCGACGCTGCTCGACGAGCGCGGGCAGTCCGTGCGGCTCCGCTCGGTGACGAACGGCAAGATCACGCTGCTCACGTTCTTCTACAGCTATTGCGCGGATCCGCTGGGATGCCCGTTCGTGCATGAGACCATGACCTGGCTTCGCAGTCGCATTGCCCGCGACCACGAGCTGGCGCATCGGGTACGGTTCGTGGCGATCAGTTGCGATCCCACCACCGATACGCCCGAGGTCCTGGCTCGATACGCCGGGGAGCTCGCCGATGACTCGCGATTCGAGTGGCGCTTTCTCACGGCGCGGTCGGTGCGCGAGCTGCTGCCGGTGATCGATGACTTCGGGCAGGACGTGAGCGTGGAGCTCGACCGGAGCGGGCGGCCGACCCGGGCCCTTCACCACATGCTCAAGGTCTTTCTGATCGATGGTCGCGGCAAGGTGCGGGAAATCTATTCACTCGCCTACCTGCAGCCGCAGGTGATGCTGAACGACATCCGGACTCTTTATCTGGAGCGGTAAGCCTCCGTGCATCGGGTCGCGAACGCGACCGTCTGATCGCAGACGCTGCCGTGACTCGTTGCGCTCATGTAACACCGGAACTGCCTGAGTCCCCGCGCGCGGCGTGGCTCCGCCGCCGCGCACTGCGTCACAGTCCCGCGGGCGCTCCCTCACGCGGCCGCCAGGTGGTGGGGTAGTGTGACCACTATGAAGCGTTTGAGGTGGCTCCTGCTCGTCGCCATCGTGGCCGTCGCATTCGTGCACTACAGGAGTCACGCCGCGCCGTCCACCCGCGAGGTCGAGTCGGCGCTACGCGTCTACCTGTCATCGCCCGAGTCTCAGAACTGCTCCGGGTCGATGACGCTCGAGCAACTCGACGAGGTCCGCGTCGGAGAGTATGCGGAGCAACTCGGCGGTTGGCCGGTGTATGCGGCCCACCGTGAGACCTGCCACGAAGAGAATCGTTCTTCCGGATATTCCTCGAGGTACTCGCAGACCTTTGACGGCCGCCGGGACGGCGAGCGCAACGTCGCCGTGGCCTTCGTGCGCCGCTCCGTCACCGGTCAGGTCGAAGTGTTCGTGCCGGGGCTGTTCGGCGAGGGCGAGCGCCGGATGCGGGAGACGATCCACAAGTGCCTGGAGAGCATCCAGCTCAAAGTACAATCGGGGCCCAGGCCTACGACGTAGGATTGCGCTCGCTAGCGACTCAGCGCCGAGGCGCGGTAGGCCGCGTCAACCGGATCAAGAACTCTGATCAACCGGATCGACGAGCTCCTCCTATGGAAGGTCGCCGAGGTGCTTGCGCCGAAAACGCCGCTCGCGGCGTGAGCCGGTATCCCTTTACGGTTCAGCGCCTGGGCGCGCCGCGGTCGCCTTCTCGATCAGCGGCCTGACTAGCTTCTCCCAGGAACCCGTGGTGTGAAACCAGTTCCCCTCCACACCGTGCGAGATCGCAGCAGTGTTCGACTTGAATGCTTGGTCAGCTGGTCCGGGCAGGTACATGTAGCCATGATCGCTCGAAGCATCGTACGCGTACGTCACCCCGTAGCAGAACTTCACTTCCTCCGTGGGGTGCTCGAACGCGCAATAGAACGACACCTCGTAGCGCCGAAGTCCGGTCGGTGCTTGCGCGAGTTGCCCCTTGGGCCAGTCGATGAACGTGCCGTCCTGATAGCGCGGGTCGAGGTGAACCTGCTGTCCATTGACGGTGACGCCTGGCCCGTTCCAGATGCTGAAACGTCCGACGATGTCCGGATCGGTGATCTTCAGCGGCGTCGCAAGGCTCGCGCCTGTGATCTCGATTCTGACCGTCTCCCCCTTGGCCGATGCAGTCTCTGCTGTGGACATCATCACGAGAAGCGCGAGCGCAAGGATGCGATTCATGACTTGTGTCTTTGTCTGATCAGCTCCGCACCCTGTCGAGGATAGCTCAGTCGTTCAAGCCCAGCACTTCCACCCCAAAAGGGAATATCGCTTAAGCATTCCTAGGGGGCCAACCCGGACGATTACTCAAGAACAGAACCCACCGCATGCTTCTCCTGCAGCCCGTCGCAGGGATACCGGTGTTCCAGAACAGTACCCCGTGCCGACCCATCGATTTCGCCTGCTCGGCTTGAGCCGCCACGACCGCTACCGGGTCAGGTTCCAGGATGGTGATGCCGCGGCTACCGGCGTTGCGGGTCCGGGCGAAAGTGAGTCTGCGCTCGGCAGCTCGACACCGGCGAAGGGCTCAACCAAGCACGCCGCGGGCAGGTCACGTCATGTTGTAGATTTGCAACAAGGCTTGTTATCGCGAATCGTTCGAATTAGAGTTCCCAGAGGGGATAGGTCCGCGACGGGCGTCGGTCCAGGGTTCCGAACGACGTAAGCGCCCGAACGGCCAGCAGCTTCTTACGGCGACTCGCGGTCCTATCAGCTTCAGCACCCGCCTTCACTAACGGCATCCGAGAGGGGACGGTTCATGAGAGTGAAAAGCAACAAAGCACTCCGCAGAAGTGCCCGGTTGGCTCGACCAGCGTCCACGTCAGCAGTGACTGCGCAGCCTGCGCATGCATCGATCCTGGGGCGGCCGGGGCCGCGAATCGGCGCAGGCAGCATCGCCGCCGCAGTGGCCGGGATTCTCTGGGGCACCGGCGGGGCGGCCTACGCGCAGGAACCGGCTTCCGCGGGCGGTGAGCCGGCCGAGGCGCTGCAGGAGGTCGTAGTCACTGCGAGTGCGACCGGCGTGAAGAAACTCGATGCGAGCTACAACGTCGTCGCGGTGGACGCCGAGCAGATCCGGCAGGCGAACCCCAAGAGCACGGCTGACATCCTCAAGGTGTCGCCGGGAATCTGGCCGGAATCGTCCGGTGGCCAGACCGGCGCCAACATCGAGATCGCCGGCATTCCGGGCGGCGGCGATGCGCCGTACTTCACCAACATGATCGAAGGGATGCCGCTCTATGGCATGCCGTCGCTTTCGTTCATGGACTCGAGCTCGTTGTTCCGTCTCGATAACACGATCCAGCGCGTCGAAGTCGTGCAAGGCGGGCCGGGCGCTGTGTTCGGTCCGGGACAGATGGGCGCCACGGCCAACTTCATCCTGAGGCGCGGCACGGCCGAGCCGAGCGGCGAGGCAGGGGTCACGTACGGCAACGAGCACTTGATCCGGGTCGACGGCTTCTATGGCTTCCCGGTCACACCCGGGTGGCTCGCGAGTGTCGGCGGCTTCTACCGCTCATCCGATGGGGTCCGCTCACCGCAATTCAAGGCGGACGAGGGCGGTCAGATCACCGCGACCCTGACCCACGATCTCGATGGGGGGTCGCTCATGTTCTGGGCCCGGGGACTGGACGACAAGAATCAGTTCATCGTGCCGGTCCCAGTGCTTCAGAATGGCAGTGACTTCTCCGCCTATCCGGGCTTCGACCCGCTCACTGGCTCCTATGGAAGCCACGCCATCCAGCATGTGACGATCCCGAATCCGGGGGGCGGTTTCGAGGATGCCGATCTCGCCAACGGGCGCGGCGGAGAGCTGTACTACTTCGGCATCAAGTGGGACCAGAAATTCGGCGATTGGTCGGTGCTCAACAACTTCCTGTTCGACGGCGGGCACCTCAACACCAACGCGCTGTTCTCGGGCCCCAATCCGCGGCCCTTGAGCTACTACCTCTACGGTTGTCAGGTGCCGCAGCCGGCGGGCTATTGCGGACCGGTCACCGTCAACGGGCACTTCTACCCGAACGGGGCGATAGATCAGAACAACCTCGGGGTCGATGGACAGGGTCTGCCGCTCGCGACCAACGTCCAGTCAGCCTATGCCGGCGGTGGTGCCGGGGTAGCGGGGGGCCAGAGCGTGATCCGGCAGGGCTGGTGGTACATCCAGAAGCAGCTCCAAAGCTTCGTCGACGAATTTCGCGTGAGTAAGACGATCTTCGAGGGCAACACCGCCACCGGTGGCGTCTATCTCGCCCGGTACAGCATGGACGACAATTGGTCTCTCGGTAACGGGATGCTGATGACCAACACGCCCAATGCCACGGGGATTACTCTGAATTACGTACAGGGCGGAAACACCTTCAACCTGACCAGTCCGCAGGGCATCGTCGACTCGAACGGCAACTACAATATTCTCCAGCACGGCAACGCCACGAACATTGCCGGCTTCCTCTCGGATTCGTGGAAGGTCAACCAGTGGATCTTCGATGCGTCCGCGCGAGTCGAGAACATCGATGTGCATCAGCGCACCTGCAACCGGACCGCTACGCAAATGGGAACCGCCTTCGACCTCTGGGACAATGCGGTGCCGCTCTGCAACGGCACCTGGGACTTCGAGCACTACAAGACGACCAAGCCGTCATTCACCGGTGGCGCGAATTACGAGTTTGCCAGCAATATGAGCGCGTATGTCCGGGCTAATACCGGCGTGCATTTCAATGATTTCGACAACAACGTCCGTGGCGCCAACGGCAACTTTGCGCCGACTCAGACGATCACCAATTACGAAGTCGGATTCAAGTTCCAGAACGCGATGGCGTACGTCGACGTCAGCGCCTACAAAAAGCAATTCACGGGTCTGCAATACACGCCAAGCGACCAGAATGGGAACCCGCTGACCGGCCAAACAGCCATCTATGGCGCGGACTCCAAGGGCATCAATCTCATCGGCACCCTGACGCCGATCGAGCATCTGAAGCTGACGGTCGTCGGCGACTACATGGACGGCACGTACTCGGATTACCATGGTTGCCTACAGTACAGGGACATCTTGGGCAACCTGATCGCTTGCGCCACGCCCAATGGTGCTCCGCTGCAGCGCCAGCCCAAGTTCCAGGTCCGGATCACGCCGAGCTACATCCAACCGTTCCCCTGGGGAGACGTGACCGGATGGCTCACGTACGAGCACGTCGGCCAGCGCTACGAGGACATTGTGGGCGGGCAACCCCTCGGCACCTACTACATGCTCGGGGCCGGTCTCATCGCCACCTTCCAGAAGAACTGGGAGCTGCGCGTCCAGGGCACGAACCTGACCAACCAGATCGGCCTCACGGAAGGCAATGCCCGCAAGCTCGGTGCGGCGACTGGCCTCGGCAATGTGCTCCTTGCTCGGCCGATTGAGGGTCGCGAGCTCAACTTCACAGCCCAGTACAAGTTCTGATCGCCAAGAAGAACGCCCCCTCGCGCCCTTGTGGCGCGAAGGGGGGCGCGCGGGCGCGCGGGCGGCGGCTACTGCATTCCGGACGATTGAGGGAGAATCCGGCGAGCTAAGGTCGGCATGCCGGACGCGATAGACCATGCCCGTGACGACCCCTGCGCTCATCGAGGCCATGCGGCGCATCAGCGAGCTGCTGCAGACTGGCGCTTACCGTGCCGCACACGACGAGCTCGAACCGATCGTCGCGGCCAACCCCGGGTTCGTGGAGGCGTTGCGGCTGCTCGCCGGGGCGAAGCAGGCGCTGGGGGATGGCGCAGCGGCGGAGGCGCTGCTGCGCCGGGCGCTCGCGCGGGATCCGAACTGGATGCCAACGCTCACCACGCTCGGCGAGCTGTTGCTCAGCAACGGTCGGGGGAGCGAGGCCGAGCCGCTGCTGCAGCGTGCGGCGGCGGGCCTGTCCCCCTATCCCCGTGCGGCCCTGCTGCTCGCCCGCTATTACAACGACACGGGCCGACCCGGGGAGGCGCTCGCCGCGGCCGCACCCGTCTGCCTGAGTGGCAAGGCCGACGCGGAGCTCGCGGCGCAGCACATCGCCGCACTCGCCTCGCTCGGTCGCCAGGAGGAAGCGGTCGCTGTCTACCGGAGGATCATGTCCGCGGCGCCGGACAACCTCGCCGCGGCCCACGCGCTGGCCATTGCCCTGAATACGGCCGGGCAGCCGGCCGAAGCCGCGCAGATCGCACAGCGGACGCTCGCGCGCGAGCCCCAGAGCGCGGCGCTTCATAACACCTACGCCCGAAGCCTCATCGCTCAAGGCGCCCTCGATCGTGCCGAGGAGGCGCTCCGCGAGTGCCTCGAGCTCGAGCCGCGGCTCATCGAGGCGCAAACGAGCCTCGCGCAACTGGTTTGGATGCGTGCCGGCGACCTCGGGCAGGCGACCGCGGCGCTCGATCAGGCCCTACAGCGCTTCCCCGGCGACGACACGCTCCGGGCAGCCAAGGCGGCCATCCTGCAGGGCGCCGGGGATCCACGCGGGGCCTACGCGTGTCTGGCTCCCGCGGCTGGGCGCGCGCAGGCTCCGCCGATGCTGCTCATCCGCGCAGGCCTCGCGGCGCTCGAGTTCGATCCGGCGACCGCGGTCGGTCTCGCCGAGCGGGCGTTGCGGCTCCTGCCGGATAATGCGCCGGCCCGAAACCTGCTGGCGGCGGCCCAGCTCGGCGTCGGCGACGCCCGCACCGCTCTGACCCACTGCGAGAGGCTGCTGGCGGACGCCCCCGATGACCAATATCTTATCGCACTGCAGACCACCGCCTGGCGGCTGCTCGGCGACGAGCGCTACGCACAGCTCTGCGACTATCGGAATCTGGTTGTGCCGTTCGAGCTCGAGACGCCGCCGCCGTGGCAGGATTTGGCCAGTTTCCTCGCCGACGTCAGGGTGAGCCTCAACCGCCTGCACGACCCCAAGGGTCATGCGCTGCTCTTTCAATCGCTGCGCCATGGCACCGAGACCACCGCCGATTTGACGCGCAGTGCCGACCCGGCGATCCGCGCGCTGTTCGGCACCTTTGCCGCGCCCATCCGCCGCTACCTCGAGCACATCGGCCACGGCTCCGATCCATTGCGCCGCCGCAACACCGGCTGCTGGCGCTTCAACGGCAGTTGGTCGGTGCGGCTGCACACCTTGGGGTTTCACACCAACCACGTCCATCCGCGCGGCTGGATCTCCTCGGCCTGCTATATCGAGTTACCCGACAGCATGAGCGACGCCGGGAGCGACGAGGGCGTGCTCACCTTCGGTGAGCCGAGCCTCGTGACCACGCCCGCGCTCAGCCCCGAGTACTCGGTGCGTCCCGCGGTCGGCATGCTGGTGCTGTTCCCGTCGTATTTCTGGCACGGGACCGTGCCTTTTCACAGCAACCAGGTCCGCCTCACGGTTGCGTTCGATGCGGTACCCGACCGCAAGCCAATGCCTGCTATGCGCGGCTGAGCTCAACACCCGACGTGTGCCACGAAAAAATAGGCAATCCCCAGCAGCACCGCCATCTGCCCGAGGAGCGCCCCGTACATCTGGCGCGAGATGCTGCTGGCACTCGCATGGACCTCGCTGCGCATACCCTCGATTTTGAGCTCCAGTCCATGGCGCATGTCCAACATCTCCTGCCGCACGTCATGTCCCAGTTTGGACGTCTCTTGCCGCAGGTCATGCCCCAGTTCCGTCATGTCCTGACGCAGCAATAGTCAGGGAAACACCCAATTTTTCCAGCGCGCTTCCGGGCCCCGATAGCCTCAGCGAGCCGACGCGCGCCGATTGAAGACGCTCAGCGCTTCGCGCCGGGATCGCTGTCGAGGGCGTTCGCGTTGAAGGCGATCGTGATGCGGGGCTCGTCGTTGTCGTGGGGCTCGACGTAGTGCTCCATCCAGCAGGGGAAGAGCACAAGGAGCCCGGCGCTCGGAGTGAGCTGGATGTCGGCGTGGCCGTTGGGCACGCCTCCCTTGACGAAGCCGTGCAGCACTCCCGGGCGCGGGTCGCGGAATACGAACTGGCCGGAGCCGGGTGGCACCTGGAGATAGAAGCTGCCCGAGAGGAGTGACCCCTCGTGCATGTGCAGGAAGTTGAATCCACCCCGGTCGTGCAGATTGATCCAGGATTGCAGGTAGAACTCGCGCTCGCCTTGACCCATTTCGCCGAGCGCGCTCGCGCAGGCCGCCCGAATCGCGTGTCGGAGGCCTGCGAAGCCCGGCTGCTCCAGTACGGCCATGTCCTCGCTGTTCCAACCCTGACGAACCGTTCGGCCTGCCGGCTCAGGTGAGGCCGCCCGCATCGCGAGCACGTCCTTCACCCATCGATCGAGATGCGGCGCGAGCGGGTCGAGCTGTGCCTGCCAGATCCGTGTCGGGAAGAGATCGTGCGAGCGGAGCTCGGGCGTGACCGTTGGGATGGGCGCCGCCGCGGAAGGCTGTGCCCCCTTCCCGAGCGTGAACGTGAGGTTGAATTTCCCCGCCATCAGTCGCCTTCCTGTCCGCCTGCAGATCAATGTGCGGGCTGCGGATCATTTGGTGCGCGCCGCGGATCAATGGTGCGCGCGATCCCCCGGAACCTTCAAGGCAGATCGCGGATTGCGGGATATGCCCTATCATGCCGTGCGGGGCCGCGGTGACCGATAATCCGATGCGGGTCATTTGAAGCGGGAGGGATCTCATGCAGCGGCGCGAGTTCCTCGAAGCGATCGCGGGCACTTCCGGTTGGGTGGCAGCGCTCTCCTTACTCCCGTTGCCGGACCGGGCGGCGTTTGCTCAAGGCGTCCACGCAAGGGCTAAAGCGTCTCCAGGCCTAAGAACGCTGAATCGAGAACAGGGCGCGCTGGTCACGAGCATCGCTGAGGCGTTACTGCCGAGGACGGAGACGGTCGGAGCGACCGACGTGGGGGTGACCCGCTTCATCGATCTGCTGCTCACCGAGTCGATGCTCGAGCGCGACCGGGATCGGTTCATTGCGGGGCTCGCGGCGATCGACGTCAAGAGTCAGTCGCTCCACGGCGCCGCGTTCCTCTCGATCCACCCGCAAGAGCAGCAGTCGTTGCTCGCGGAGCTGGATAGTCACTCGCCACCACCGAACCCGACGCCGGCCGAGGCCGCAGCCCTCGCCAGGCAGCCCATGAGCGCCGAGCGCGCCTTCTGGATGCTGAAGCACCTCGCGGTATTCGCCTACTTCACCTCCGAAACCGTGGCCAAGGACCTGATCAAGGCTCCCTTCATTCCTGGAAGATACGATGGCTGTGTCCCGGTCTGAGCTTGCGTCGCGCGCGTACGACGCGATCGTCGTCGGGTCAGGCATCTCCGGTGGGTGGGCGGCGAAGGAGCTGACGGAAAAGGGCCTGAAGACCCTCGTGCTGGAAGCCGGACCTCCCATCGTCCCGGCCCGGGACTACGCCGAGCACGTGCCGGCGTATGCCCTCACCTATCGCGGGTTCGCGAATCGGCGTGCCTTGAACCGCGAGCAGCCCGTTCAGTCGCAGACCGGAGCGTGCGACGAGTGGGCGTCCAAGTTCTTCGTGAACGATCGGGAGAACCCCTACAGCTACGATCCGAAGGCGCCGTTTGCCTGGATCCGGGGCCGTCACGTCGGCGGCCGCTCGATCATGTGGGGGCGGCAGGTGTACCGCTGGAGCGATCTCGACTTCGAGGCGAACGCCAAGGAAAACATTGCGGTCGACTGGCCGATTCGGTACGCGGATATCGCGCCCTGGTATACGTACGTCGAGAAATTCATCGGAGTGAGCGGACAGGCGGAGGGCCTCGCGCACCTGCCGGACGGTGAGTTCCTGCCACCGATGCAGCTCAACTGCGCCGAGATGCATGTCCGGGACGCGATGACCAAACGCTGGCGAGGCGAGCGCGTTTTGACCGTCGGCAGATGTGCGGTCCTGACTCGGCCTCATCAGGGCCGCGCGCCGTGCCACTACTGCGGTCCGTGCCACCGGGGCTGTATCACCCATTCGTACTTCAGCAGTGTAGGTTCGACCTTACCGGCCGCGAGCGCGACGGGGCGCCTGACGTTGCGGCCCAACAGCGTCGTTGCGGAGGTGATGTACGACGAGCGCACCGATCGTGCCACGGGTGTGCGGGCGGTTGATGCCGAGACGCTCGCACCGCTCGAGTTTCGGGCGCGGGTGATATTCCTGTGTGCCTCGGCGCTCGAGAGCGCACGCATACTCCTCAACTCGAAGACGTCGCGCTTTCCGACGGGACTCGCGAACTCGAGCGGTGAGCTGGGCCGCAACGTCATGGATCACGTGTTTGGCGCGGGCGCGAGCGGGACCTTGCCGGGAATGGAGAATAGAAAAACCTTTGGCAATCGTCCGAATGGCGTCTATGTTCCGCGGTTTCGGAATGCGACAGAGAATCACCCGGATTTTCTGCGCGGCTATGGCTTTCAGGGCGGTGGCGGGCGCAGCTCCTGGCTGCGGGGGATGCGCACCCCCGGCTTCGGCGCCGCCTTCAAGGACTCGCTACTCAGCGAGCTCGGGCCATGGGAGATGGACTTCGGAGGGTTTGGGGAGTGTCTGCCGCGCCCGGACAACTTTGTGGCGCTCCATCCGACACTCAAGGATAAGTGGGGCATTCCGGCGCTGCATGTGCAGTGCACGTTCGGGCCGAACGAGCGCGCGATTCTGAAAGACATGCGGGTGACGGCCGCGGAAATCCTCGAGGCGGCGGGCGCGAAGGACATCAAGACGAGCGACGACGAGCTGCCGCCGGGCCTGTGCATCCACGAGATGGGCACGGCGCGGATGGGGCGGGACCCCAGGACTTCCGTTTTGAATGGCTGGAATCAGTCCCACGATGTGCCCAACCTCTTCGTGACGGATGGGGCGTGCATGACGTCATCCGGGAATCAGAATCCCTCGATCACGTACATGGCGCTCACCGCGCGGGCGTGCGACTACGTGGTGGGGCGGCTGAAGCGGGGAGAGATTTAGGGCGGGGCCTCCGGTGCCAGCGCCGCGGTCGGCGGATGCTTGAGGCCGGCGCTGGGGGTTGCGTCCGCGCGCAAGTCACCGAGTGCAAATTGAATGCCGTCCAGGTAATGCTGCAGGAGCTCCGGGTTTCGGTAGATCTCTGCGTTGTGCCCGAGGGATGAGTAGAACACGCGTCCCTTGCCTTCCTCTTTGACCCAGGCGATCGGGAAGTCCTGGTCGTCCCGCACGAGCTGCTCGGGCTTGCGGGCGTTCTCGGGCCGGGACATGTCGAGACTCAGAAGTACATGCACGTGCTCCCGGCTGTACGGACCTGCGATCTGATAGATCTCGTCCTTCACCCAGAATCCGCGACGCCCGAATGCCGCCGTCAGCGGTGACTCTGGGTCGTCGAGCTTGACAGCGACGGTGTCCTCCGCAGTCCAGGGGTGGCTGTTGAATGTGCCCCCGAGCAGCGCCTGGCCTTCGGGCCAGGTGTAGAAGCTGTCACTGGCGGAGTGGATGCCGATGAGCCCCTTGCCGCCGCGGACGAATGCGACCAGTGCGCCACGCTGCGGGGGAGGTAGGGAGAGGTGCGTCGTGTTGTTGAAAATGACGGCGTCATAGGCGGCAAGATATCCCGGAGAGAGCGCATCCAGATCCTCACTTGTGTCCGCACTGTATGCGCCGGTGACTTCGCCGAGGCGCCGGAGAGCTTCGTTGCCGAATGGGATGGAGGCGTGCACGTAGCCCTCGGTGCGGTAGAAAACCAGCACGCGGCGGGCCCTGGCGGGCTTCGCGCGCGCATGCAGCGGGACCGCGGCTCGTATGGCCTGCTGTTCGGCGGCGCTCAGTTGCTTGAAGCTATGCCCGGGCTCGGCGCCTGCCGTGCCGGCCAGCAAGCCCGCGACCAGAAGCGTGAGCAGTGCGACCCGGGTCTTCACGGCTCGAGCTGTCTCTAGGGTAGCGCGCGGACGCGAATACCTCGCACCGAGAGCGTGCCGGGGTGATCGCCCTGCAGCCCGATCAGTCCGGTCTTCGCTAGCCCGTAATCGGGATAAGCCGCAAACTTGCTCGCGGCAACCCGGCTCTTCCAGTCGGGGCTCTGAAGCTCGTATTCGACGACCTTGCGGCCGTTGAGCCAATGCTCGACGTGCGTGTCTTTGACCAGGATCCGCGTTTTGTTCCAGTGATCGAAAGACCGCACCACGCCCTCAGGCGCAGCGTAGAGCGCGTAGGCGGAGGCTGCGGCCGTGAGGCGGCTGCGGCCGTCCGGTGCGTTCGCGTCATCGAGAAGCTGGTATTCGGGTGCGCTCCAGTAGATGTGATCGTACTCGCGCGTGCCGCGATAGAAGATGCCGCTGTTGCCGCCCTTGCCGATCTTCCACTCGAGCTCGAGCTCGAAATCCCCGAAGCTCTCTTTCGTGACCAGGTCATCGACCTCACCGTCCTTCGAGAGCACACCGCCGGCGACGTGCCAGCCCGCGGGAAATCCTGGTTCCTTCCAGCCGCGCCAGTCGGGGGCGCTGTCGTCGTTCAGGAGCGACCGCCAGGGTCGGGGGCCGGCCGCATCTGCGCCAGCGAGCGGCACGGCCGCGCAGCAGACCCAGAGCAGCGTGGTGTAGAGAGGCGTCTTGTCCATGGCTCCCACCTGTTGCGGATTGCCTTTCACGGGAGGTTGAGCTTCTTCAGGAGCTCGGGCGGCGGCCCGTCGAAATGCGCCTGCGGCACGTTGCCGATATAGCCCAGGTCCTTTCGTCCCACCGGCGTCGAGTAGAACCCGCCGGCAGTGAGGTCGCGATAGAGCGCGAAGAAGCGGGCGGCATCGCGCTTGGCATCCGCCGCCCGCGAAACGTCACAGATCTCATCGCAGATCGCGTGCTGGTCGGTCGCACCGAGCTCCGCGAACGCCATCCCATAACGCCGTACCGCTTCCGTCTCGAGCCACGCGAACCCGTCGAGCACGATCCCCCGGTCCCACTGGTGGCGGGGATAGGGCGCGCTCACCCACTCATCGATGAACTCGACCACTCCCGCTGCCGAGGCGCTCGGCGAGCTCTCATCGGCCGGGATGATGAGGTCCGCGAGGATCGCCGCGAGGCGCCGCTGATCCGGCGTGAGAGTGAGCGGCCAGAGGTCCCCGGGGTGGTAGACCGTGAGGAGGTTCGGATCCGTCCCGTAGCCCTGCGCGCTCGTGGCCGGCGCTTCGGCCCGGGCCGCGCGCCTTCCGAGGAGCGGCCACGCCGCGCCAGCGGCCAGCATCCATTTCACCGTGGTGCGCCGATCCATCACAGCTCGCTCCGCCGCATGCGCTCGAGGATATGATCCGCCGCCCGCCACGCGAGAGCCATGATGGTGAGCGTCGGATTCTTGTCCGCATTGGATACGAACACGGCGCCGTCGGTGACGAAAAGGTTCGGCACGTCCCAGGTCTGACACCATTGATTCGTGACCGAAGTCTTGGGGTCAGATCCCATCATGGCGCCGCCGACCTCGTGGATGATCGAGCCGCCGGGCGCGATAGCCTTGGCACCGTCGCTCTGCACCGGGCCGCGAATGTGTCCGCCCATGGCGTCGACGATCTCGGCGAAGGTCCTTTGCATGTGTGCCGCCTGCTTGAGCTCATGCTCCGACCATCCCCAATGGAAGCGCAGCACGGGGATGCCCCACTTGTCCTTGACGGTCGGATCGATCTCGCAATAGGAGCGCTCGTTGGGGATCATCTCGCCGCGCCCGTCGAAGCCGACGAAAGACCCGTAATAGCGGCGCACGTCCTGCTTGAACTTCACCCCGTAGCTGCCGCCCGTGAGCCATTCCATTCCCGCCCCGGTTCCATACCCCGGCATCCGCCTGCCGCCGCCGAACTCGATGTGATAGCCGCGGGCAAAGGCGAGCTTGCCGGCGCGCTGCTCGCGGTAGAGCCACCAGGGAACATACATCTGATCCCCGTCAGCGGCGTCCTCGTTGAGGGGCGGCAGGCTCTCGAGGAGCGGAATCTGTCCGCTCGCGCTGCTGCCGACCGTATCCATGAGGTAACGTCCCACTCTCCCGGTCGAGTTCGCGAGTCCATCCGGAAATTGCGCGCCCTTGGAATTCAGCAGAATGCGGACCGATTCGCAGGCGCTCGCCGCCAGCACCACCGCCCGCGCGCTCGCGTGGTGGTGCCTCCCGGTGGTGCGGTCGATGAAGCTCACGCCGCTCGCGCGCCCGCGCGGTCCGAGTGTCACCTCGTAGACCATCGCGTCGGTCGTGATGTCGAGGTTTCCGCTCGCGAGCGCCGGCGGCAGATGCACGGTGGTCGACTGATAGTTCGCGCGGATCGAGCAGCCCCGCCCGCACGGCGTCGCCCATAGGCACGGCGCACGGGCGCGCATGTCCTCGGCGAGGATCCTCTGCGCGGTGACATTGTGCGGATGCAGGCGAGCCGGGGTGCGCTCGTAATCGAGCGGCCGGGTGAGAACGGCCTTATGGCCCGGTATCGCGGTGATCCCGAGGCGCTTCGCCCGCTGCGCCACAAGCAAGTCACTGACGAGCGGCGCGGGCGGCGGCAGCAGACACTCGGGCGGCGAATCCGGAGTGTTCTCCCGCCCCTCGTTGGTGCCGTAGACGCCGATCAGCAACTCAACCTTGTCGTAGTAGGGCGCGACATCCTCGTAA
>Ga0209473_1000811_pt1 | contig 18209 bp, 9 predicted proteins | sample GraSoiAngelo_133_FD_185890 | JGI IMG/M metagenome (GOLD analysis project Ga0209473, IMG submission 185890) | Grasslands soil microbial communities from the Angelo Coastal Reserve, California, USA - 14_0929_05_20cm (SPAdes) (version 2) | ecosystem: Environmental > Terrestrial > Soil > Grasslands ...
CGGAGTGGCAGTACTACACCGGCACGGTCTCTGCGAGTCTTGCGGCGCAGAAGGCCTTCGATGTCTACCGTGGCGAGAAGATGAGCCACACCCCGGTAACCTTGATGCGCGCTGTCCCGGGGAGACCGTGGCTACGGATCGAAGGATTCGTCACACCGGATGAGCTGGTGGACGACTACCAGAAGATGCTTGCTTCCCCATTGGATTAGCCGGCCTCGCCGCCGCCCGTGCGCTTAGACCCGCGCCCCTCGCCTTGTGTGGGCAGAAAGTAAGCGCGTACCCTTATAGAATAGGGACGCAGTACGCGGGCCAACCCCTAGCGTTAATAAATACAGGCAGTTGCAGATGCACGCGGTCCCCTGGCGCAAAGCGCACCGACGACACAATGAGAGTGCAGGAAGCGGCGGGGCGCGGGCAGGGTGGGGCGCGTCGGGGCGGCTGCGTGTCGCTGCACGGTGAATGACTCTTCGACAACCGAGACTTGGCGTCGGGGACTGACGCTCCCGCTGCGGTCCTGGCTCCTGGGCGCGGGCTACCTCACGCTCTATCTGCTGCTCGATTGGGCGAGCTACGTCCAGCCGCTGCGCCACACCGGTATCACTCCCTGGCATCCGAGTACCGGGGTGGTCATGGCGCTGCTGCTGGCACGCGGCAGGCGCTGGGCGCCCTTGGTCGCGCTCGGGATCTTTGTCGGCGAGCGGCTCACCGACGACGCTCCGGCTCCGTGGCAGGTGCTGGCATCCGGGTATCTCGCCCTCATATACACCCTGGCGGCCTGGGGCTTGCGCCAGCGCGGCCTTGATCGACCCAGCGGCACGCCGAAGGGTGCCGCGTGGTTCGCCGCCGTCACGGCCGTGGCAAGCGGCCTTGCTGCCGCGGGCTATGTCGCCATCCTGGTGAGCGGCGGGCTGCTGAACGGCAGCGATGCCTGGACCAGCGTCGGGCGTTACTGGATCGGCGACTTCAACGGCATCATCGGGCTGACTCCGGTGCTGCTGCTGCTGAGAGTCGACCGTGCCCCGCTGTGGGAGGAAATTCGCCGACACAAGCGCGAGCTCATGCTGCAGGCTCTGGGAGCTGTGCTCGGCGTCGCGCTCGCCTTCGCGCTCGCGGCCGCCCGCGACGTGCGGCTGCTCTATCCGCTGTTCGTTCCGGTGACCTGGGTCGCGCTGCGTCACGGCGTGCCGGGCGCCATGATCAGCGTCTCCCTCGTGCAGGCCGCGCTAGTGGCGGCGCTGGCGCTCACTCCCGGGTCGATTACGCTGTTCGACGTGCAATTCCCGCTGCTGTCGCTCGGGATCACGGCGCTGTTCCTCGGTGCGCTGGCGACCGAGCGGGATACTACCCTGCGGCAGCTCCGCCAGCAGGACGCCGCGCTGCAGCGATCCATGCGCTTCGCCGTGGCCGGGGAGCTCGCGTCCGTGCTGACGCACGAGCTCAATCAGCCGATGACGGCGCTGGTCTCGTACGTGCGGGCCGCAGAACTCATGAGCAAGTCGGCGGCGCACGTGGACAGCCGCCTCGCCGGCACCCTGCGCAAGGCGGGCGAGGAGGCCGGGCGCGCAGCGCGGGTGCTGCAACGGCTGCGCGAGTTCTACCAGGGCGAGGGCGCGCGGCTCGAGCTGACCGACCCGTTGATGGTGTGCGCACGCGTAGCGAATGTGCTGCAGGATCGCATGCGCCGCAGTGCCGTGGAGTTCCAGATGCGCGGCGTGGCCCTGCCGAGGGTCATGGTCGATCGCACTCAGCTGGAGATCGTCATCCACAACCTGCTCAGCAATTCGCTCGACGCGTTCGATGCGCTGCCCGCCAGGGGACCGCGGCCACGGTGTATCGAGGTTGCGGGGGAGGTGCGCGGCGCGGACGTGTTGATTCGCGTGGATGATTCGGGGCCCGGGATCGTGGCCGGTCTCAGTGAGCGGTTATTCGAGCCGTTCGTCACCAGCAAGGTCAGCGGCATGGGGCTCGGGCTTCCCCTGAGCCGCACCCTGCTGCGCCACCTGGGGGGCGATTTGTGGAGCGAACCCGGGCGCCTCGGCGGCGCGAGTTTCGTCATCCGCCTGGCGACACGGGCGAACGCGCAGGCGAGCGTGTGATGGATGACCCGGGCACCGGCACCGTCTTCCTGATCGACGATGATCCGGGTGTGCGCGACTCGCTCGCCCTGCTGCTGTCGCTCAAGGGCTTGAGCACGCAGCTGTTCGCGAGCGCCGAATCCTTCCTCGAGACTTATCAGCCCGACCAGGCGGGCTGCGTGTTGACGGATCTGCGCATGCCGGGCATGACCGGGCTCGAGCTGCAGGCCGCGCTGCGCGCGCGCCGGCTCGACCTGCCGGTAGTGGTACTCACCGCTCACGGCGATGTCGCGACCGCGCGCGCCGCGCTGAAGAACGGCGCCTTCGACTTCCTCGAGAAGCCGATCGATGACGCGATGTTGCTCGACGTGCTGCATAACGCGCTGCGGGTCGATCGCGAACGGCGTGCGGCGGCCACGGCACGCTCCTCTTCCGATCGGCGCATGGAGCGACTGACCGAGCGCGAGCGCGAGATCCTGTCTCTGCTCGCGGCGGGGCACCAGAACCGTGATATCGCCACGCAGCTCGGCATCAGTCCGCGGACCGTGGAAGTCCACAAGGCACGCATTATGGAAAAACTCGCGTGTCGTTCGCTCGCAGATCTGATTCGCATGAACCTCGCGGCTGACTGAGCCGGTCGCGCTGCGAACCACGTCACACTTCCGTCTCGTCGAGACGCTGTAGGAGCGTAATGTGACTTGTGCACTCCGGGGCGCCGCGTACGGGCGCTACCTGATTTTCCCCGAGCGTCGCGGACCTAAGCTGTGCCGCCAACAACAGCGCTCAGCGCGATGGCTGCGACATGACCCTAGTCGACTCTCCCGAAACTGCGGCACCGGCTGTGCAAGCCCGCCGCGCATATCGCATCGTGCTGATCGACAGCCACCGGATTTTCCGCCAGGCAGTGCGAATGCTCTTTGCCACCGAGGGGGAGTTCACCGTGGTGGGGGAGGCCGGAGACGCGCCTGAAGCCGTGGAGCTCATCGCCAGCCTGCAGCCGGACGTAGCAGTGACCGACTTGCACCTGGCTGGCGGCTCCGCGGTGCCACTCATCGAGCAGATCCATGCGCGTTTCCCAAAGGTTGCGATTCTCGTGCTCACGAGCGCGCGCGCGCACGACGTCGCGGCCGCGGTGAGGAAGGCGGGGGCGCTCGGCTACCTGTTGAAGGAGCACGGCCGCGAGGAGCTGCTGCGTGCGTTACGCGAGGTCACCGCGGGCCGCTGGTATCGCTCGCTCGCCCCCGAGACGTGCGCACGGACCGCGGCGCGCGAGGACCGGTATCTCAACAACCGCGCGGCGTACCTCACCGAGCGCCAGCGGCAGATCCTGCGCTCGGTGGCGCTCGGCCATCGCACGCGCGAGATCGCGCAGATGCTGGGCGTGAGTGTCAGGGCTGTGCACCGGCAGCGCGAGCGGCTGCGGCTCGCGCTGCGTCTCAACAGCACCGCTGAGCTGACGCGCTTCGCGGTGCGCGAGGGCTTTACCGAGGGAGCCGCCGAGCCCGCGCGTTAGGCGGGCAATCGCAGGCGCCGCACCCGCGGCCCCGCTCAACCTTTCTCCGAGCGTTCCACCGCTGGTCTGAAACGGCGTTCCTGGTGCGCCGGCTAGCCATCCCGTTTCGCTCTTAAGTCAAGTGCAGAGAGCCGCCCGCGCGCTCCTACCCACTAACCCCACTCGGGCTAGGGAATTGACGGGGTCTCAGCCTTCGGCGTCGTGACATCGTCGCCGACGCCCGCTCAGGGCATTTTAAGCCCCGTAAATAACAACCACGCGCTACAGGTCTAGCGCAGCGGCACCGACGGGTGCCGCATCGGGAGCCGAGCGAAGCGCAGCGCTGAAAAACAGCGCTGGTAAGAGTCGAACTTTGTACCTGCATACAGAACGAACAGCGGGCGATACACGCCCTTCACAGTCACTCACGGGTGTTCACCGCGCTCCGCCTGCCGGCGGATCTGGTTGGAGGCGTTATGTTTAATACACGCGGTTGGATTGCATTGGGCTTACTGAGCGCTTTCGCGGTACCCGCGATGGCTCAGCAGTTTCGGGTTCAATGTCCGACCAGCACGATCACACACCCGGCCACCCTGCACGACAACAATTCGGAGCCGGCGTATGCCGGGCCGACCACGCTCAGCGCGGCCAGCGCGACGAGCTACCAGGCGCCGACGGGGAACGTGAACGGCGCCATCAAGTGCCAGCAGATCGGCGGCGGCGACGGCTATGCCACCATGGCCGACGGCACGCAGACGTACCTGTTCTCGTTCGGACCACTGTCGGGCCTCGCGGATATCGCGACGGGCAAGGCCGGCACTCAGTTCCCGAACATATTCAACAGCGCTTTCCCGGTCTCCACGAGCAACTACCTGGCGCCCGGTGATCCTGCCACGACGATCGCTGTGGCCCCCGTTGGGGCTGCGCCGGGGCTCATCCCGGCGCTGACGACCGCTCAGATGACCCAACTCGCCGGCTTCTACAACGGCGCGATCGGCCTGGATTACAACGTCGCCAACACGTTCAGCATTTACGACATCAGCGAAAGCGGAAACACGGTGACGGTCGTTCTGAACGCGCCATCGCCGTTCGTGGTTGGAGACCAGATCGTCATCGGGCAAGGGGCGGGGGGAGCGACCGACTTGACGGGCTACACGGGAACCTTCACGGTGACCGCCGTCAACATCACCAACGCGTTTTTCCCGAACAGCTACGCCTTCCAATACACCAACCCGAACATCGGCCTGGCCGAGGTGACCGAGTCGCCCGACGGCACCGCATCGTCCGCCCCGGCCCTCGACGGCCACGTCGACGCGCGCCAGATCATGGATGTGGGCGTGATGAACGGCAACATCCCGGCGCCGCTGATGGCGATCGACGAGGATGACGAGTTCTTCCTGACCTTGACCAACGTCGGCATGATCATGCGGCCCGACCTGTTCGAGCAGCACACGGTCCACTTCCACGGCTACCCGAACGCGTCCGCGTTCTACGACGGCGTGCCGGACGCGTCGGTCGCGATCAACATCGCCGCCAGCTTCACCTACTACTACCTGGCGCCGGACGCGGGCACCTACTTCTGGCACTGTCACATCACGCCGCCCGAGCACCTGCAGATGGGCATGGTGGGGCAGCTGTACGTGCGGCCGCGGCAGAACCGCGTGCCGGTCGGTACCAGCCTGTACAGCGCACGCGGCTTGCAGGACGCGGACCTGCGCACGGCCTGCGTCTCCGGCACCGACATCCTGTGCAGCAACCCGCTGCCGGCGGCGAACACGGTTAATCGGGCGGCGACCGGCAACTACGCCTACAACGACGGCGACGGCTCGACCTACTACGACGTCGACTACCCGATCCAGATGCACGGCTTCGACCCGAGCTTCCACTTCGTCGGCATGACCTTCAATCCGGAAGGCTTTGCCGACATGAAGGACAAGTACTTTCTGCTGAACGGGCGCAGCTACCCCGACACCGTGACGCCCGGACCGCTGGAGACGCAGTCGTCCGATGGTGTCAATCACTTCTCGCAGCCGCTGGCGACGATCGTGACCATCACGGCCGGGCAACGGGCATTGCTCAGGATCTCGGATCTGAATGTCTCCGAGTACCACACGCTGGCCTCGCTCGGGATCCCGATGCAAGTGATCGGCTATAACGCGAAACTGCTGCGCGACCAGGCCGGTAACAACATGTACTACACGACGAACTCGATCACCCTCGGCGGGGGCGAGTCGCTGGACGTGATCCTGGACACGTGTGCCGTTCGGTCGACGCCGACGGACCCGTCGTCCTCGTGCACGACGACCTTGGCGCCGGGTACGTACTACCTGTACACGCCCAATCTCGACCATCTATCGAACGACGCGGAAAACTTCGGCGGCCAGATGACCGAAGTCCGAGTCTTGTAGGGGAGCAGCCATGTTCGCAACGACCATCAAAAAGGCGATTTCCATGAAGCGACTGCTTCCTCTTGCCGGCGCTGCGCTGGGAGCCCTGCTGGCGGCCGCCGCGCAGGCCGCGGCTCCCGGCATCACCGGCCCTACGTTCAACCTCACCGCGCAGACGGCGTACCTGAGCCAGCCCGACGGGCTGTCGGTTTATTCCTGGGGTTACGGGTGCACGACGGTCCCCGCCGCAGGGAGCTTTGTGCCGGCAATGCCCAGCGTCACCCCGTTTTGCAACACGATGCAGGTTCCCGGCCCCACGCTGGTCGTGACGGAAGGGCAGGCGGTCAGCGTGACGCTGACCAACAACCTGCCCACCTCGGCCGGCAACACCTCGATCCTGTTTCCGGGCTTTAACGTGTCGGCCTCGGGAGGGGTCCAGGGCCTCCTCACAACGGAGGCTGCTCCGGGCGGCACGGTGACTTACACGTTCACCGCTTCCTCGCCCGGCACGCGCGCCTACTACAGCGGCACGCAAGGCGATCTGCAGGTCGAGATGGGACTGTACGGCGCGATCATCGTGCTGCCGGCAACCCCTCCCGCCGTATGCACGGCCGGGCTGCCCGCCACGAACCCGGGCGGGAACGCAGCGGCCAGAACCCAGTGGGGCGAGTCCGATTTCCGTCTCGCCCGCGCAGCGTACGACCACCCGGGTTCCTGCTACGACCGCGAGTACCTGTTCCAGTTCTCCGAGATGGACCCGAACATCCACATCCAGGCGCTGGCGCAGGTCACGGCCGCGGGTAGCTGCACAGCAGGAGCGGCCGGATGCAGCCTGAACGTCCCGACCGAGCCCTACCACCCGGTCTATTTCATGATCAACGGCCGCTCGATGCCGGACGACATGGACACCAACTATGCGGCCCAGTATCCGCACCAGCCCTACAACGGCAACCCGCACATGCACCCCGGCGAATTGACGCTGTTGCGGATCATCGGCCAGGGGCGCTGGCAGCACCCGTTCCACGAGCACGGCAACCACGTGCGCATCCTGGGGCGCGACGGCAACCTGATTCTGAGCGCGACCGACCCGAACAGCCTCGCCGGCCCGCTGCTGTTCACCACCACGACGACGCCCGGCCTGGCGATGGACGGGATCTTCTACTGGAGCGGCAAGGGCCTGAACTGGGATGCGTACGGCCACAATCCTGCGTCCGGCGATCCTGCGGCCACGCTGCCGTGCACTCCGGACGCCAACGGTTACAACACGAGCGCGACCACCGCGATCAACTACTTCGAGTGGTGCCAGGACCACAACAAGCCGCTGCAGGCCAAGCCGTTCGGCGATGTTGCGGCCGGCGGTCCGGTGACCCTCCCCGATCCGAACCTGTTCACGAACGGCGCGTGGTACGGCGGCAGCCCCTACCTGGGGCCGAATGCGACGGTGCGCGCCGCCGGCCCGACCGGGTCGACGCCACCCTCGGGCACGATCGCCAACTCCCCAACGGGCGAGGCCGGGTTCGCCTTCATGTGGCACTCCCATAACGAACGGGAGATCACCACTAACAATATCTTTCCGGGCGGCATGTTGATGATGATGCTGGTCGATTCGCGTGAATTCGTGATCGACGAATCGAACTAAGCGAGGACACTCCCAATGCGCTCCAACAACTACAAGTCGGTCCTGAAGCACGCGGGACTCGCAGCCTCGGTTCTGCTGCTGGCCAGCGGCGCGGCCTTCGGTCAGGTCAGCCTGACGGCGGGGCCGGCTAACGCGTTACTGCCTGATGGCACGTCCGTGCCGATGTGGGGTTACACCTGCACAGCGGCCACCGCGCCCACGACCTGCGCTGCGTTGAATACCACGGCGGCAACGGCTGGCCAGTGGTCGCCTGTCGTGATCACGGTCCCCACGGGGCAGGATCTGACGATCACCCTGACGAACAGCCTTACGTTCGCCGGGGGCAACATCCCCACGTCGCTGGTGATCGTGGGCCAGCTGGGCGGCGGACTCGGGACGACGGCGACTTCGACCGCGAGCCCGGATCACAGCAACGCGCAGCCATTGACCTGGCCGATCGCGGGGGATCCGGCGGGCGCACCGTTGACTGGCGTCGGGACGCCGCCGGTTCAAGGCACTCGCGTGCAGTCGTTCTCCACCGAAGTGGCGGTGGGCACGCCGGCCCCCTTGTGCTGGGGAGTTTGCGGCACTGGCGGGCCAGCGCTGAAACCCGGCACCTACCTGATCGAGTCCGGCACACACCCGTCGATCCAGGGCCCGATGGGCCTGTATGGGATCCTGGTGGTGACCGATACGACCACCACACCGGCGGCGACGGCGTATCCGGCCGTCGGGACCACCGCGGCGGTGACCTACAACGCCGACATTCCGCTGCTGCTGAGCGAAATCGATCCGGTCCAGAACGCGGCGGTCCAGGCCGCGGTCGGGACGACGGGATTCAGCGAGACCAAGGTGTGGTCGGGTCTGTACGGCGGCTGCGGCAATCCGGTTCTTGCCAACGGCAACACGAATCCGACTTTCCAGACCTGCTATCCACCGGCCGTCAACTACACGCCGCTGTATTATCTGATCAACGGCCGCGGATTCGACAAGACCGCGCCGGCCGCTTCGGTGTACGCGCCGACGCCGGCCACGGTGGCCGCCGGCGGCACGGTTCTGGTGCGCCTGGTGAACGCCGGCCTGCGGATGCACGTGCCTTCGATCGTCGGCGCGCAAACCAGCGGCACCGCTGCGGTTTCCGGCTTCTCGCTGATCGCCGAGGACGGCAACGTTCTGCCGGGCTTGCCGCGCGTGCAGAGCGAAGTGTTCATGCCCGCGGGCAAGACCCAAGACGTGATGATTAACGTTCCGGCCGCAGGCGCGACGGCGCTTCCGATCTTCGACCGGGAGCTGAGCCTGTCTGGTAATGCGGTGGCACGCGACGCCGGAATGCTCGCTTACATCGGCGCCAATGGCGCCGTGGCCCCGGTCGCTGCAGCAACCGCGACCGCCAATGCGGATACCTACAACTCCGTGCTCACCGGCCAGACGCTCACCGTGTTGGATCCCGGCAAGGGCCTGCTCGCCAACGACATCAATGTCTTCGGAGCCCACGTTGTAGGCACCGCCCCGGCAGGACTGACCCTGAATTCGGACGGTACGTTTACCTATACCGCAGGCACGCCGACCAGCTTCACGTATTGCGGAAATGGAGCAACCTCGGGCGCGGCCTGCGCTCTGGTGAACCTCGGTGCGGCGCCGCTCGAGGCGGGCAGCGGCATCACCATGAACGGCACCTCGTACACCGCGCACGGGACGTTCCTCAAGATCCAGCCGCCCGGCGTCCTGGCCTTTGACAAGGACGGGGCGGGCTATCCGCTGACCGTGAACGCCGCGAGCGTGGCGGGAGCGGGTTTCACGACCCTGGCGGTGGACCCCAATGGGGGATTCAGTGCGTCGGCGGCGTGCACGGTCGCCACCGGTTGCCCGGTCAACTTCACCTACAACGCGCAGAACTCGCAAGGCACGGTCAGCAGCGCCAGCGCGACCGTAACCGTGACCTTCTTCCCAGCCACGGGTCTCAGCGTGACGGTTCTGGACGGCAAAGACGTTCTGGCTGCGAAAACCAACTCGTCGATCACGCCGACCCACATCACCGACTATCGCTGGGTCATCGAGGAAGATCGCACGTTCTATGTGGACCCGAACTGCACGACGAACCCGCCGGCCGCGGGCTGTCCGGGCGCGACCACGCCCGGTGTCGGAACCACGGGCATCGTGCCGACCTTCGGCGCCAACTTCCATACCAGCTACATGCCGCTGATCGCCGCGGGTTGCACGGGAACCCTCTCCTGTGAGGGGGGCCAGTCGATCTTCAATCCCGCCACCGGAACGCACGACCTCGCCGTGTGCGACCTCGGCAACGGCGTGTGCCGGCCCGACACCGGCGGAAACGGCTTCGCACAGCATTTGCCCGGCGAGGTGAATCTGGATCCGACCAAGCGCTACTACCTGACGGTCTTCCCCGGCGACGCCGGCAATCCGTTCGCAAATGCGAATGGGTCGGCCGATTGCACGAACGGCGTCGCGAGCGCGACGGCTCCCGGCTCCTGCGGGCACGGCATGGGCGGCGCTCCGGTCCGGTGCACCATCACCCCGCCCGCGACCACCTGCTCGTTTCCGACCACTGCCAGCCCGCTTACGGTGCTGACGCAGCCCGATCCATTCCCACCCTCGAAACTCTCCGTGTTCATATTCGAGGATGACTTCCCGCTGAACGGCGAGCAGGACGGCGGCGGCGGCCTCAACGTGCTGTCGCAGAACGAGCCGGGCCTCGGAGGCTTCAACATCGTGCTGTTCGACGACGCCGGCGGCACGGGCGATGCGACCGGGCAGATGACCTACGACATGTTCAACCAGCCGCTGTCGAACAGCCTGGCGGGAACGATCGATCCGGCCACCGGGCTGGACGCCTGCCCGGTTACGAAGATCTCGCGGATCGGGCCGCAGTTCGATGCCAACGGCAACCCGATAGCCGGCACCCTGGACCCGACGCAATTGGGGATCACCGGCACGATCGTCACCTGTCCGAAGTACGAATCGGACCAACAGACGCTTTCCCCGCTGGCAGGCCAGGCAGTCATAGCCAACCTGATGCCGGGTCGGTACGGCGTGGTGGCTACGCCGGCCGCCGACCGGATCGCCCGGGGCGAGGAGTGGCTGCAGACCAATACGCCTGCGGGTCGGCGAGCCGAGCTTCTTCCAGGAGTTCGGGCCGGCCGGCTACCACGTATCGATCGGCTTTGCCAATCCGGCAATCATCAACGCCCGCCTGGCGGGCGTGTGCGGCACGGCCGGTACCGATCCGAACATCACGGGCAACTGCTCGCCCGGCAACACCTTGACCGGTCAGGTCACGACCGAGCGGATGAGCCGCACGCCGGATCAGCGGCTGTACAGCAGCGGAACGATCGACAGCTTCGCCTTCACCCAGTGCTATGTGAGCCTCGGGGATCCGGACGGCGAGGACTTCGCGTTCACCAAGTGCAACGCCGATGGGACTTTCACGCTGTCCGGACTCCCGGACGGCGACTGGCGAATCACGGTCTTCGACCAGTGGAACGACATGCTGGTGGACGGGCTGTCGACGCCCGTCAGGCTGGGGGTCGCAGGCGCGGCCAACCTCTGCCCCGGCGCGGGATCCACGCAGCGCTCCTGCAATCTGGGCGACATCGCGATGAGCCAGTGGCAGGCGAATATCTACACCTCGACCTTCTTCGACGCCGACGGCAACGGGGTGCGGGGCCCCACCGAAACGGGGCTGACGCTGGTGCCGACCAACATCCGGTTCCGCGACGGCAGCTTCTCGAATTTCAACAATACGGACCTCTCCGGCGCCGCCGGCTTCAACGAGATATTCCCGCTCTTCAGCTGGTACGTGATCGAGACCGATTCGACCCGCTACAAGAACACCGGAACGCATGTGGTGTACGACGCGGGCGGGCCGGCCGACGGCACCTGCACCGCGGCGACGGCGCCCTGCAAGAGCTCGGCGATCGCCGCCAACATGGCTAACACCTTCGAGACGGTGTCGGTGCCCGCGGCACTGCGGGTTCCGGGCGCGGTCTATTGCAACAACGCCGATTGCACCGGCCATTCGATTGCCGCCGGTCCGGGCAGCAGCGATGCGGCCAGCGCGTGCACGATCAGTCCGACCACCGGTGCGACGAGCTGCACGGGCACTGCACTATCGACCGGACGTATCGATCCGCCCTGGGTCCTGAGCGAAGGCTGGCAGGGCTTTTCCGGGCAGAACTCGTTCATCGAGTTCGGCAAGAGGCCCTTCGCGGCCGGCGAGAACGGCGGCATCCGCGGTGAGGTGATCTACGCCTCGACCCGTCCGTTCGACGATCCGCAGCTGCTCCTTCATACGAGCTGGACGCCGGACGTACCGGGTGTGACCATCAATCTGTATCAGGTGGGCACGGCCCCCGACGGCAGCCAGTCGCTGACCCTGGTCGACACGACCAAGACCAGCAGCTTCGACGATTGGGCCCAGGGGTTCTACCCCGGCACCGACAAGCCGTACATGAGCTGCCCGGGCCAGCTGCCCGCGCCGACCACGTCGGCTTCCGGCGACCTGTTCTTCTTCACCCTGTACAACCAGCCGATGTACCTGGACGTCTACAACAACGGCGGGACTCCGGCCCACCCCGCGACTGCCTGGAACAACGCCCAGTCCAAGTGCTACGACGGCATGCACAACTGGAACCAGGTGCAGCCCGCGCCGTATGACGGGGCGTACACGTTCCCGAGCATCGCCGGCAGAGACCCGACGACGGGTGCAGCCATCGGTGGGACCGGATCCGTCACCGGCACGAACTGCACGGTCTGCGTCGCCAGTCCGGGTGACGGCACGCCGATGCTGCCCAATGGCCAGTACGTGGTCGAAATGCTCGTGCCCCCGGGCTACGAGCTGGTGAAGGAAGAGGACAAGAACATCCTGATCGGCGACAACTACATCGCGCCGGTGACGGTGCAATTCCCTGGCCTGGCAGGAGCCGTCTACATTCTGCCCGACCAGGCGACCGTGGCCGCGGTCTACAACGCCAACCAGGGTGCGGCGTCGGGCTTCAATCCCACCAACGCGCAGAATCCGACGCAGTCTTTCGGAAGACAATCGTCCCTGCCCAGCGGCGAGGGTGACACCGGAAGCGTGGAAATATTCTGGCCGTGCGTGGGCACCACGCGCATCGTCCCCGACTTCATCAGCCTGTTCCCGCAGTCGGCTGAAGTGGCGCCGTTCGCCGGCGCCAAGCGCAACCTGTGCGACCGCAAGCTGGTGACCCTCGGTGACCAGACCTCCGCGTTGGCGAAGTTCTGGGTCTTCACCTCGGCCCACGTCGCCGCGCACTTCACGGGCGTGATCACCGACGACTTCACTTCCGAGTTCGATCCCTTCTCGCCGCAGTTCGGCGAGAAGTTCTCCCCGGCCAACCTTCCGGTCGCGCTCAAGGACTGGACCGGCCAGGAGATCTCGCGCGTGTATGCCGACCAGTGGGGAACCTACGACGGCCTGACCTACTCGAGCTGGGAGGTCAACCCGCCGAATCCCACCGGCTATGCGCCGACGATGATGGTCACGTGCATGAATGACCCGGGCACCGGTGCGACCCCGGATCCGCTCTTTAACCCGCAATACAGCCAGTTCTGCTACGAGATCCCGTTCATGCCGGGGCAGACGCAGTACATGGACACGCCGGTGACGCCGACCTCGGCCTTCGCCAGCGCGGGCTACAACAATCCGGACTGCTCCTATCCGGATGCTACGCCGGCCGTCAGCGAGGTGGATGGCGCGGGGATCGGCCCATGGGTGAGTGCAGCGGGTAACACGCTCACGATCCACGCATTGGGCGACCAGATGGTGCCGAACAACGCCTACGTCGGTCCCTCCGGCACGACGGCTCCATACAATCAGAAGACGGTCCGGCGCCACTACGGCTTTGGCGCTACGACCGGATCCGTCTCCATCGGCGGGGTCACGGCAAGCGTTAGCAGCTGGAACGACTCGCAGATCGTAGCCACCGTACCTTCAGGGGTACCGTCCTGTGACGTTCAACAGCAAGCGATATACGGCGGCTCTGCCGCACAGTGCGGCGAGCTGGTCATCACGACTGCCGCCACCACTTCGGGCACAGGGACCGTCTCAGGCGTGACCGTCACCAACGCCGGCAATGGCTATACCGGCCGGGCTACGGTGGCTTTCGCTGGCGGCGGTGGAACCGGCGCGGCGGCAGCCAACTCTGCCACGACGGGTGTCTTCATGGGCGTCGCCCGGGTAACCATACCCGCTGCCGGCACTGGCCGCGGTTACACCAGCCCGCCAGCCGTGACGTTCACTGCGTCCCCGGCAGGTGCAGCCGCGACGGCGACTGGAACAGCCGTCCTTGGGTCAGGCACCACGGCAGGGAGAGTCGTCGGCGTCACCGTAACCAGCTCAGGCTCGGGGTATACCGCCCGGCCGACGGTGACTTTCGCGCTGCCCCCTTGCACGATTAACGGAACGACGTGCGTCCGGGCAACCCAAGCCAACTCTGGCACGGCGGGCGTCTTCACGGACGTCGTCTCGGTGGTCATGAGCTCCGGCGGAGCCAATTATACCGCTACGCCTACGGCGACTTTCAGCCTGCCGCCATGCACGATCAATACAACGACGTGCGTCAGGGCGACCGGAACTGCCATCGCCTCGCCCCGCCAGACCTTCGCCGCGAGGCGTTCGATTGACACCGTGACCGTCACGATCGGCGGCAAGGCGCCCACTCACGTGGCGCCCACCCACAGCATCCAGGCGGCGATCGACGCGGCCCGTCCGGGCGACATGCTGATGATCGACCCGACCACCCAGGCGACCGCCACCACGGCGGCCGTGCCGGCGATCCACGAGGAGCTGTTGCTCATGTGGAAGCCGGTCCGGCTGCAGGGCGTCGGTGCGGTGAGCAGCGTGATCAACGCCAATACCCATCCGGCAGGCAAGCTGGATGCGTGGCGCCGGCAAGTGAACTGCCTGTTCGGGCTGGCGATCAACGGTCAGCCGATGACGAGCGGCAATCCCTACGACGCGAGTGGTGCCTACAGCTGCGCGAACGGTAGCGGCAATTTCTCGGGAGCCAGCACGACGCTGCGGGACTTCGTCGCATACAATGGAACCACCCAGATCAATCCGCAGATCGATCGTCTTCCGCTCGAGGCCATGGTGGGCTGGGACGCCACTCAGAACGGCAACCTGGCGGAGCTCCTGCAGGAGCCGTCCCTGATGGGCGCCCTGGAAGGGGCCGGCATCACCGTGCTGGGCAAGGGCATGCTGTTCCCGGCCGGATCGGATCCGTTTGGAACGACTCCGTCCGCCGTGGAAACCGGGGCCTTGCCGGCCGGCACGGTGCTGATGGACGGCAGCACCGACCCGAACCACGGGTGCGGGACTGCAGCGAATCCGTACCCGAGCAACTTCTATTGCAACCCCTCGAGCATCGACGGACTGACCATCGAGAACAGCTCGCAGGGTGGCGGCGGCGTCTTCGTGCACGGCTGGGGGCATGAGCTGCAGATCGCGAACAACCGGATCACCAACAACTCCGGCACGCTCACCGGCGGTATCAGCGTGGGTCAGGGCGAATTTGGTCCCTCCTACCTCCAGGGGGACGCCACCAACTCGGCCCCCGGCTCGTGCGAGGAAAGCCCGGTAGCGGGTATCCAGCTGCCGTACTGCTTTAACGTGAACGTGACCATCCAGAACAACTATGTCGCGTTGAACTCTTCCACCGGCGACGAGCTGTTCTCGGCCACGCCGGCAGGAGCGGGCGGCGTCAGCATCTGCACCGGCTCGGACTACTACGAGTTCAACTACAACTGGCTGTGCGGCAATCTGAGCACCGGGGATGGCGGCGGGTTCGGCCACCTCGGGTTCAGCTACAACGGCGACGTCGAGCACAACTCGATCCTGTTCAATCAGGCCACCAACCCGACGATCCCGACCAACGGCGGCGGCATGATCGTCATGGGCACGCCCGATGCGGATATCGTTTGCGGCAATGGCGCCACCGACAACGATTGCGCGCCGCCTGCGGGGACGCCGGCTATCGTGGCGGCCGCGATTGGGCCGAGCGACGGCGTCGGTCCGGGGCTCGTGATCAACGCTAATCTGATCATGGGGAACGGCGCCGAGAGTGGCACCGGTGGCGGCATTGGCTTCCAGGCCGTCAACGGATCGGACATGGTCGCTTTCCCCGACGATCCGGGGCAGTGGAACTCGGTGGCCGTCACGAACAACATCATCGTCGACAACGTCGCCGGGTGGGATGGGGCGGGGATCTCGCTGTTCGATTCGCCCAATGTGAACATCATCAACAACACGATCTCGTTCAACGCCAGCACGGCCTCGTCAGGGGTGCTTTTCAACACCCTGGGTGCTCCCGTTGCCAGCCAGCCAGGGCCCACTTGCACGGCAAACTGCGGCACGTCGTCGCACGCACAAGTCGCCGGAGTGGTGGCGCTGCAGAACAGCGCGGTCTTGACGGCGAATCTTGCTGCGACGCCCGTCGTCTGCCCGCCGGGTCATTTCCAGGGTACCGGCACAAACGCCGCCACCAATGGGGCCTGCAGGCGGTACTCGTATCCGAAGCTGGAAAACAACATCATCTATCACAACAGCTCGTACCAGATCGGCGTGGGTGCTCTTGGTATCGGCGCGCTGAATCAGCAGAACGTGGTCGCACTGTATAACGCCGTGTTCACCGGCACTGGCCACGGCACGGCGGCGGCGAACCAGACGACGACCGGTGCATGCGTTGGTCCGGCCACCAGTTACTGGGACATCGGTGTACGCGGCGACACGGGACCGGCCAACCATGGTTCCGGGGTCACGCTCACGGCGTCGGATACAGTGTTCTCGCCTGGCGGCGCGAGTGTTCTCGGCGGGGGTAATTCCACAGCCAACCCGAACTTCGTCAGCTTCTACTGCGACGGTTCGCGCACACCGCCGGAAGCTAAAGCGTCGGGCTGGCAAGTGCCTCCTGGGATTTCGGACGCGACCGTGCCCAACCCGCTCTTCAGCCTGACGCCGGCCGCCACGGTGGACGAGGGCAACAACTGGGTCAACATCTCCTGGGGCCCGTTGTCGATGTCGAATCCCACGGCCGTGGGCGGACCGAACGCGAATTACGGCGGCGGCCTGCCGATCGGCAACTACAGCATCACGACGGGATCCGCGGCCGCAGGTCGGGTGACTGGAGCAAACTTCACGGACGCTCCGGAATACGACTTCTTCGACAATCCGAGGAAACCCGGTGGCTCGACTGACGCAGGCGCGGTCAGGTTGGCTGGCACTCCCGGCCATAGCCAGTTCACTCTTTCACCGGCGGTGGTCGACTTCGGTTTCGTGCCGGTTCACAGTGGCACGACCGTGGATCAGGACGTCGTGGTCACCAACTCGGACGTCCTACCGCTGAGCGGCATCAGCGTCGGCTTCAACTGCGCGGGTGTGACGCCGGGGACTTGCAGTCTGGCAAGCTTCGGCATCCAGACCCAATCCGACAGCTGCACCAGTGCGACACTTGGGGCGGGACAGAGCTGCATGATCATCGTGGTCTTCATCCCCAACAGCACGAACCAGGCCGCGAGGAACGCCAATCTGGTCGTGACCGCGGGCGGGCTCAGTCAGACGGTGTCGCTCACCGGCCACGACTCGATTGCAGTCGTCAATGTCTCGCCGGCAACGCAGACCACTCCGTTGTTGACGGCGAATCCGGCCAACACCGTCGCGGTGACCGGCACTATCACGGTCACCAACAGGTCCACCCGCTGCGCCGCGGCGGGAGCCTGCCTGACGACGGGTATCCCAGCGGGCTACCCAGCCCCGAGTATCGATGCCGGGCCGTATATCCCGACAGCGATCACGTTGACGCCGCTCACCGGCACGGGGACCTGGGCGCTCGGTGGCACGTGCGCGGTAGGCACGGCGATCAACCCGGGACAGGCCGCGATCCCGGCGAATCCGGTCGACGGTACGCCGGCGTCTCCGTACGTGCCGAGCGGGTCTTGCACGGTCACGGCCACGTATACGCCACCCGTGGGAGCGACCGGGGGCGCACTGAACGGGACGGCAAGGGTCACGGTATCGGGGTATGGCACGGCCTCAACGGCACCGATCATCAACAGGGTGATCAACGCGAACTGACCTGGCGCCGTTCTAAGTCAGAAGCTGAAACCGATGCTGCTCGCGATTACTCGCGAGCAGCATCGGCGTTTCAGGAATCCAAGACCGCGGTATGAGCTTTCCGTTCTTGAGCCGGGGCGGTACCATTGCCCGGCGCGCGATCAGGCGAAGCGAACGTTGCCGCAGGGGCAACGCGGTGCGGACCGCACCTGAAGTTGCCAGGCAATCATCCGGGATCGAACGTGGAAAGACGGTGCAGCAAGCGGGCAGCTCTCATCGCCCTACTGGCGCTCGGGTGGTCGGGTGTTGCGCTGGTCGCGCAGTCCAAGGCGCAAGCTCCGGATCCGCGTGCGTTAGGGATGACTGAGGCAGTGTTCGACTATTGCGCCAAGGCCGACCCGAAGGGTGCGGCCAAGGTTGGCGCGCGATTGAAGCGGCTCGTACAGGGAGCGAGCAGGGAAACGCTCGCCAAAGTACGCAAGAGCGACGAGTATCGGAAGGCCCGCAGCTCGGTGGAGGATTTTGTCGCCAAGGTCGACGAGCGCAA
>Ga0209473_1000813_pt1 | contig 18153 bp, 21 predicted proteins | sample GraSoiAngelo_133_FD_185890 | JGI IMG/M metagenome (GOLD analysis project Ga0209473, IMG submission 185890) | Grasslands soil microbial communities from the Angelo Coastal Reserve, California, USA - 14_0929_05_20cm (SPAdes) (version 2) | ecosystem: Environmental > Terrestrial > Soil > Grasslands ...
TGGAAGCACAGGATAGCCAGCAGGTGAAAAACATTGGCTCGGATGTGATCAAGTTGGCCAGGGCGCTCGGCGTCAGCCAGAACATTCTCGGTCGCAGCAACAGCATCAACGACTTCGCGGAAACGAACCAGTGGGATTCGCTCCAGGAAGAACTGGAGGCGACGCAGAACGAAGTAAAAAACTCGATGCAATCCCACAGTGACCAGGACCTGGTCATTCTGGTCAGCATTGGTGGATGGATTCGCGGAACCCAGGTGGTGAGCGGGTCAGTCGCGGCTAACTACGATGAGCGGAGCGCGAAACTTCTGCGGCAACCAGCCCTGGTCGGTTTTATTCACGCCAAACTCAATGATGTTTCACCGGATTTACGAAACGATCCGTTGGTTAAAAACGTGAACGATCAGCTAACGAATCTGGAAAAGTTAGTGACCTTCCCGACCGGCAAATCGCCCAGCCCGGATGATGTGCGCAAGGTGAACAGCGTAGTCAGCGATTTGATTCAACAAATTCAACACAAGCCTGACGCGAAATGAGACACCGCCTCTTCCTGGCCATGATGTTTGTTTTGGCGGGCGTAGCGACTTCCCTCGCCGACACGGACGCGGAAGTGAATGCACGCAAGAACGCGCTGGATGTGGCCGGCGCATTTACCAACGATGGCTTTAAACTGCGGGATGGACATTGGTGCGGCAGTTTAAAGGCGCAAGACCATGCCTTGATCGCGGTGAATCTATATGCCGGCAATCAGTATTGGTTTGCGGTTGGCGCGACTGATCCCGCCAAGAAGATCGCGGTCAACCTTTATGATGAGACGGGCAAGCTGCTGAAGACGGAGCATTATCAAGGGGGCGACCGAGCCGCGGCCGGATTTTCGCCGACCGATAGTGGTCAATACTTTGTTTCCGTTGATCTGGTGGAGGGTGGATCGAGCAGCTTTTGCCTCATCTATTCTTACAAGTAGGCTAGGGAGGAATAGGATAAGCTTTGGAGACCTCGCCATGAAGGTATCGAGTTGTGTCCTCGGGGGAATACTTACGTTGCTGGCGGTGTGCGCCACGAGCTGTTCTACCTCCGATTTGGGGGCACCGACCGCGTCCAATAGCGGGAAATATTATGCCGTTAGTGTGAAGCAAGCGGCATTTTATTTTTACGGCCCTCAACAAGCCAACGGTCCCGACCAGAAACTTCCGCAGGATACGTTGATGATGCTTATTCGCCCGTCATTTGGTTATAGCAAGGTTAAGCTCATGAATGGTCAGCAAGGTTATGTCGCCACCCAGGACATTCGTGCCGCGCCACCAGAGCTGGTTTCGGCCGAGACCACTCCGCCTGTCAGCAATGAAACCAGCCGGACCCGGAAATTTCACTTCGATCCGCGATTGCTCCCGCCGGAACCATTGCCTAACGATGCTCCCGAGCCGACGCCAATTCCCGGAGCGGAACCTTCGCCTTAGCCATAGCTAGACAAGCGCGCCCTGCTGCGGATTAAGTAGGCGGCATATTGTTATGAAAGCCGTACAGGTATTTTACGAAGGCCGGGTACAGGGGGTTGGTTTTCGCTATTCCGTCAGGCAAATCGCGAAAGGATTTAACGTCACTGGATGGGTGCGCAATCTCGCCGATGGCCGCGTCGAGTTACAGGTAAGCGGTGAGGCCGAAGAAGTGAGCGCATTTTTAGAGGGCATTCGTCAAAGTGACTTGGGCTCTCTCATTAAAAAAGAATCGGAGAACGCTCTGGCCACGCCGCCGGATTCGCGCGGATTCGAAATTCGAATATGACAGAGCCGGCCATTCGCGTCAGCGACGTCAGCAAAGTATTCACCACGCCATTTCGACGGCGGCGGATTGTTGCCTTGCAACATTTGAATCTCGAGATCGCCCCGGGTGAAATCTACGGACTGCTCGGGCCGAACGGTTCGGGTAAAAGCACGACCTTAAAAATTATTCTTGGTTTGATTGAGCCGACAAGGGGAAGCGTGCGCATTTTTGGTCGCGATCATTCCGCAGTCGGGGTTCGTCGCGATATCGGATTTCTGCCGGAAAACGCCTACTTTCATAAATTTCTTACCGGCGCCGAAACTCTGCGGTTTCATGCCAAGCTTAGTGGATTGTCCGGGCGCGAAACGAAATCGCGCATCGCCGAATTACTAGCGACCGTCGGGCTGGCGCGGGCGGGCGATGCGCGCCTCAGCACTTATTCAAAGGGAATGCTCCAGAGAATCGGGTTAGCGCAGGCGCTGATTCATCATCCGAAAATTCTCGTGCTGGATGAGCCAACCGCTGCAATCGACCCAGCGGGCTCGCGCGATATTCAAAATCTCATCGTCTCTTTGAAAGAGCGCGGCACCACCATTTTGCTTTCATCGCATTTGCTCACTCAGGTGCAGGAAGTTTGCGATCGCGTTGGCATTTTGCATCGCGGCAAATTGCTGCGCGAGGGCCATCTCGAAGATTTGCTCGCGATTGAAAATCAAACCGAATTCATTGTGGAAAATGCGACGCCTGATTTTCTTGATGGACTCGAGCAGCAGATTGCGTCGACCAACGCCCGGGTTGTGCGTCGCAAACCGCAAACTTCCCTCGAGCAATTTTTCCTGAAGGTGACTGAAACGAGCGACGAATGAGCTCTTCCTTAGGCCGCATTGCCGCAATCGGGCGCACCACTTTCACCGAGTTGGCGCGGCTGCGCGTTTTCTACGTCCTCGTCCTTTTTGCTCTCGTTCTCATCATCAGTTCTTCTTTTCTGGCACGAATTTCCTTTCAACAGGAGTTGCAAGTGACAAAGGACATTGCGCTCGGCGCCATCAATTTCTTTCTCAGCATGCTCGCCATCGTCGCCACCGCGCAATTATTGCCGCGGGATCTCGAAGATCGCGTCATTTACAGCGTGCTGGCGAAGCCGGTTCGGCGTTTCGAATACATGCTCGGCAAATTTTTTGGCGTGCTCGGACTATTGGTAATCTCCCTCGTCGCCATGAGTATTCTCTGCCTCGCCGTTATTCATCTGCGGGAAGGAGCCGCCGTTCGCGAGACAATGCAGCAACTCTCTCAGTCGCCTTCCGATGAACTCGACCACGCCCTGGTTGCGGTACATCAAGCTGGCGCCAATCGCGATCTTATCCTGGCGTTGCTCCTTACCTTGACCAAGGCCGCAGTTCTGGTCTCGCTCACGCTCTGCATTTCGAGTTTCGCCACCTCAAACATCTTCACCATCAGTGCCATGGCGATGGTGTATCTGGTCGGGCATTTGGAATCGATCGCGCGCGATTATTGGCTGCATCAACGCGCGGCCGGCTGGTTGGCCCGCACTTTTCTCGCAGTCGTCGCTTTCTTTTTTCCTGACCTGCAAGCATTCAACCTCAGCGACCAGATCATTGCTGCAAGTTCACTCTCCAATTTGATGTTACTGAAACTTCTTGGACTCGGCGCCATTTACATTGTCGGATACATCGTGATTGCAATTGCGATTTTTTCGCAGCGCGAATTATGAAACCGGTGCTCGCCCTGATTTTCATTTTGCTCGCGCTTGTCCCCTTAAAACTAAAAATGGAGGCGGCTTGCGATCGGATCGCGCCGGGCTCGCTCTCCATTGGTTTACGCGAACAAATTGGCCAGTCCGCATTCATCGCTGTGCTTGGTGGATTTCGTTCCGTCATTGCCGATCTCCTTTTCATCGATGCCTACTCCGCTTGGGAACGAACCGATTGGACGTATCTTCTGTTGCGTTTGCGGCAAGCCACCGAACTGCAACCGCGCGCCATTCTTTTCTGGGAGATGGCGGGATGGCACATGGCATGGAACGCGGGCACAGCGGCGCTGGAAGACGATTCCAAATCACCGGCCGCGCGTCGCCGGTTGCAGCACGATTATCTCGAGCTGGGCAAGGATTTTCTTGTTCGCGGGATTGCCCACAATCCGGAGAAGCCGCAACTTTACGAAGCGCTGGCACGATTGTATCGCGACAAATTTCACGATCACGCCCGGGCAGCGGAGAATTTTGAAAAAGCGTCGCGTCTTCCCGGCCACGCCTCCTACGACGAACGTTTTTCTGCCTACGAACTCTCTTACTGCGAAGGCCGCGAACGCGAGGCATACGATCGATTGCGCACTCTCTACCAACGCGGCGAAAAAGAACGCCTCCCGCGTCTGCTTAACCAACTGCGGGCCATGGAAGAGCGCCTGAAAATTCCGGCAAACGAAAGAATTCCATGATGCGGTTTGCCATCTTCAGCGATATTCACGCAAATTTGGAGGCGCTCGAAGCGGTGCTATCAGACGCGCGCGAACGGCACTGCACTCATTTCATTTGCCTGGGCGACATCGTCGGTTACAACGCCAACCCGCGCGAGTGCGTCAAGATTGTGCGCGATTTGGATTGTCCGACGGTGAAAGGAAATCACGACGAGCAGGCGTCACAACCGGAAGCAACCGGCGATTTCAATGAAATGGCAGAGCGAGCGATGACCTGGACGCGAGCGCAACTGAGCGACGAAGACCGCCAGTGGTTGCGCGACTTGCGCCTCCAGCGGCAGGTGCGCGACTTCACCATCGTTCACGCCACCCTCGATACTCCAGGGCAATGGGGCTACGTCTTTCGTGATCTCGATGCCGCCGCCAGTTTCACTTATCAACACACCGCCGTTTGTTTTTTTGGTCACACCCATATTCAATGCGCTTTTATTCGGGACGAACGCGCCCGCCGCACCCAGCAGGAACAGATTCACGTTGAATTTGGCAAAAAATATTTCGTTAACGCCGGCAGTGTCGGACAACCGCGCGATGGTGATTGGCGCGCCGCCTATTGCATTTACCACGCCGACGAAAATTTGATCGAGCAGCGCCGTGTTCGCTACGCCATCGAAAAGGCCCGCAAAAAAATTATCGCCGCCGGGCTGCCGCGTTTGCTCGCCGACCGTCTGCCGCTCGGTCGCTAACTCGTGCCGTCGAAAATCCTGATCATCAAACCGAGTTCGCTCGGGGATGTCGTTCACACTCTTCCAGCGGTCGCGGCGATTCGTGATGCTAATTCCGAGGCCGAAATTACCTGGGTCATCAATCCGGAATGGGCGCCGTTGTTGCGCGGAAATCGCGACATCGATCACGTCCACATCTTCCCACGCGGCGAATTTCGCGGCTTCGGCATGCCTGGCCGTTTGTGGCCATGGATTCGGGAAACGCGCCGGTTGCAACCGGATGTTGCGCTGGATTTTCAGGGGCTGTTCCGCAGCGCGCTCATCGCCAGGATTAGCGGCGCAAAAAAGATTTTGGGAATGAGCGACGCACGAGAAGGTTCGCGTTTTTTTTATACGCAGGTAGCGCGAGTGGACCGCCAGGAGCACGCCGTCGATCGCAATTTCAAGTTGGCTGAGGCATTCGGTGCGTCCCTGCACCAGGATTTGCGTTTTCCGATTCCCACTGGGGACCAACCACCGCGGTTCGATGCTTTTCCCGGATTCGTCGTCCTCCATCCCTACGCCCGCGGTCGTAACAAATCGATCGGAGCCAGTGTGATTCTGGAATTTTGCCGTGCGCTTGCGCCAGCCCGCGTCGTCGTCGTGGGCAAATCCGGCCGACGATTTTCGGCCCCGGAGAATTGCGTGGATTTGACGAACAAAACTACGCTTCTGCAGTTGGTCTGGCTCTTACGTGCGGCTGCATTCGTCATCAGCGTCGATAGCGGCCCGATGCATGTGGCCGCCGCGGTGACCACGAACTTGGTTTCGATTCATACCTGGACCGATCCACGCCGGGTCGGGCCTTATAATGGCGCCGCCACGATTTGGAAAAACGGAAAGCTATTTCGCGTCGCTGACCTCGAGTCTGCGACCGATCTACGCAAAAGACGAAAGTTCCTGCGCGAAGACGTAGGGCCGATCGCGGAGCTCGCCCTGCGCGCAGTGGCGAAACAACCACTGGTGTGATGTCCGCCGGTCGTCGTCGTCATCCCGAGCGAAAGTCGCCTGCCGCGCGGTAGCTTTATGCGAAGGCTGGGAGGGATCCCGTTGAAGTTACCTTCAAGATGCCGCGGCGGGATTCCTCGAGTCCGCTCGGGATGACGAGCTACGTTGTTTCAGAATAAATTCCGCTAGTGGCAAGTCGCTGGCATAGGTGATCTTCAAATTGTGATCCTGCGCCGGCACGATCACTATGCTTCCGCCCGCATGTTCAATCGCGGAAACTTCATCGGTGACGGTCAGCGAATTCCTACTGACACGCTCATACGCGTCAAGCAACGACTCTCGTCGGAAAATCTGCGGCGTCTGCATCGCGAAAACGTTTTGTCGATCGATCGAGCCGCTGACGACCTGATTTGCGTCAGCAAATTTAATCGTGTCCGTAATCGGCGCGGCCAAAACGGCCGCGGCATGTTTCCGCGCCACTGAGAGCACGCGCTCGATTTCGTGGGGCGTAATCAACGGTCGGGCGGCATCGTGCACCGCCACGAATTCCGACGCTTGGTCTACCGCGTTTAGGCCAGATTGGACCGAATCCTGTCTTCGCTCACCCCCGCGAACAACCGCGCGAACTTTTCTAAAGTCAGCCCGGTTGATCACGTTTTGGACGAGCTTGAGGTCCCGACAGACGACGATAATTTCGCTTACTGATTCCGCCGCTTCGAATGCCGCCAGCGTATGTTCAAGAACGGACCGGTCGCCGATCTTTGAAAATAACTTATCGAAACCGACGCGTTTGCTGCTGCCGGCTGCGACGATGATGGCGGTTAGCATGGAAAAGAGCAGAAACGTCTAACACTCAACGTCCAACGCCGAATCTTCAATTCAGAGGCTTGCATTGGACGTTTGGCGTTGGGCGTTTTCTTATTGCAATTGCTTTTGCACCTCCGCGCTCAGCGTTTTCCCATCGGCTCGCCCTGCGATTTTCGGCTGTAACGCTTTCATCACTGCGCCCATTTGCGCGCGCGAGGTCGCGCCAACTTCACGAATGGTGTCGGCCACGATCTTTTGCAATTCCGCCGCGCTCATCGCCTGCGGGAGGTACTGATTCAACACCACGATCTCCGCTTTCTCTTTCTCCGCCAGCTCGGCGCGTCCCCCCTTCTCAAAACTTTCGATCGAATCGTGTCGCTGTTTTACCTGTTTGCGAATTACCGCGATCGCATCGGCATCGTTGAGTTCGCCATCGGCGCCGACTTTTTCGATGGTCGCGTTTTTGAGCGCGGCTTTGAGCAACCGAAGCACACTCAGGCGCGCGGCATCCTTTGCCCGCATCGCATCCTTCAAATCTTCGTCGATTCGTTTCTGCAACGACATGGCCGGAACTAAATTTTCGTCGGCAAGCTGCCGACGAATGCAGGCTAGCAGCCTGCGCTCCCCCAATCAAGATTGAAGACTCCGGAGTTGTTCTGCGCAACTCCGAGCCGACCCCACATCACTAACCGAAATCGCCTCTACATCCTTGTTTGTGCGCTTCAATAATCCCGCGAGCACACCACCCGGTCCGAGTTCAATAAAAAAATCGCAACCGCATCCGAGCATACCTTCCATGCAATCGAGCCAGCGCACTGTGCCGGTGACTTGATCTTGCAGAGTTCGGCGAATTTCCGGCAATGTGCTCACTGCTTCGCCGGTAACATTGCTAAAGACCGCGAACGACGGCAGCCGCATTTCAACTTCGAGTAGAGCCTCGCTCAACTGTTCATAAGCGCTTTCCATCAAACGCGAATGGTATGCGCCTGCCACGTTCAACATCGTCGCCCGGCGGATGCGGTGTTCTTTGGCCAGTGCTACGGCCACCTCGATCTTTGCTCGTTCGCCCGAGAGCACAATTTGCCCCGGTGAATTAATGTTCGCGACATCGACATCCGCGTCTGCGGCCAACGCGCGCGCCGAATTTTCATCTGCGCCGATCATGGCCGCCATCGCGCCGTTGGTCGCTGCGCAAGCTTCATCCATCAATTCGCCGCGTCGTTGCACCAGTTTCAATCCATTCTCGAAATCAAACGTTCCAGCCGCGGCGTGCGCCGTCATTTCGCCAAGGGACAGACCGGCTGCCGCTTCAATCGGAAAATTTCCTGCCAGTTCGCGCAGCACTGCAAGACAGGCTAGTCCGTGAACAAAAAGCGCCGGCTGACAATTCGACGTCTTGGTCAGTTCCTCGATCGGCCCGTTCCAGGTAACGTCGGTTAATTTGCGGGCAAGAATCGCGTCGGTCGAGGCAAACATTTCCGCCGCGACAGGAAATTCGTCCGCCAGGTCTTTTCCCATCCCGACCGTCTGTGCGCCTTGTCCTGCAAAAAGCAGTCCGATTTTTTTTGCCATTGGCGTTTAGTTAACGCGCCGCGCCACCTGTTGCGAGCGGATTTCCTCTGCTGGGGAGCACAGGCTGCCAGCCTGTGGCAGTCGGCCGCTGTGCCGACTGGACTTAGAAAGGCAAGGCGCAGGAAGTGGCGGTGCCCTGACAGGTGGTTCGGATCGAACTCAACATCAGAATTCGGCACTGCCCGGCGTCCGCGCAAAGGGAATGACGTCGCGAATATTGGAGACGCCGGTCACGAACATAAGCATCCGTTCGAAGCCAAGGCCGAAGCCGGAATGGGGCACGGTGCCGTAACGGCGGAGATCAAGGTACCATTTGTAGTCGGCCGGATCCATTTTGTGACGGCGCATGTTTGCTTCCAAGAACTCGAGGCGTTCTTCACGCTGACTCCCGCCGACAATTTCGCCGATTCCAGGAACAAGCAGGTCCATCGCGGTCACAGTTCGATCGTCATCGTTTAAACGCATATAGAATGGCTTAATCTCCTTCGGATAGTTAAAGACCGTGACCGGACATTTGAAATGCTTCTCGGTCAGCCAGCGCTCGTGCTCCGACTGCAGATTTAGTCCGTACTCGACCGGAAATTCAAACTTCTCTCCGCTCTTCTTTAATAGCTCGATTGCCTCAGTGTAGGTAGTTCGCTGGAAAGGTCGTTCTACCACGAATTCGAGTCGGTCGAGCAGTTCTTTGTCGACAAATTTGGTGAAGAGTCCCAGCTCTTCCGGGCATTGCTCGCGAACATCCCGGCTCAGGTATTTCACAATTTCTTCCGCCAGATCCATGTTGCCGTTCAAGTCGGTAAATGCCATTTCCGGTTCGATCATCCAAAACTCGTTAGCATGGCGTGAGGTATTCGAGTTTTCGGCACGGAAGGTCGGACCAAAGGTATAAACTTTCGATAAAGCGGAAGCGAATGCTTCAGCCTCGAGTTGGCCGCTAACTGTCAGATAAGTCGAACGACCGAAGAAATCCCTGGCGTAGTCAATCCCCCCGTCTGGTTTTCGTCGCGGGTTATCGGCGTTGATGGCAGTGACGCGAAACAATTCGCCCGCTCCTTCGCAGTCGCTGGCGGTGATGATCGGCGTATGAATGTAGTAAAACCCACGTTCCTGGAAGAATTGGTGAATGGCGAAGGCCATCCGGCTGCGAACACGAAAGACACAACCAAAAAGATTTGAGCGCGGACGCAGATGCGCGATTTCGCGCAAGAACTCCGGAGTATGTCCCTTCTTCTGCAAGGGATAGCTGTCATCCGACGCCCCAACAATGGTCACTTCATCCGCGACTACCTCCCAGTTCTGTCCCTTGCCTTGTGACGCGACCAACCCCCCGCGCACGATAATGGAAGCGCCAGTGATCAACCGCTGCACTGCCGCATAATTCGGCAGACTGTTGCGGGCGATGATCTGGAGGTTCCGCAAGCTGGAGCCATCGTTGAGTTCGATAAAAGAAAAATCCTTGGAATCACGACGCGTTCGTACCCAGCCTTGCACCAATATGGGCGCGATGGGCGCAGTCCGATTCAATGCATCTTTGACCGAAGTCGGCGACAACATGGCGGAAGGTGGACGAAGCAACGGACACACTCAAGCGCCGGCGATGCACACGACAGCGCGTGTCCTTCCAAAAAAACGAGGTGGTCTGGTGTTTTCGAAGATGGAATGACCTTCCGCTATCAACCTTCTTGCAGATCACAAGCACGCCATCCACAATCGGCGTTGTGAGGTCGTTATCGAGTCACCGGTTTATCGCAGCTTGCTTGCTCGTTTCTTTCTGCCTTATCACCGGTTGTAGAGGCAATGCCCGTCATATTGTTGGCACCTGGCGGGTCGGCGGCGATCCAAACGCGATAGTTTGGGAATTCTCCAGTGATGGATCGGTCCTGATTGGCACGACTCGCGGCCGCTACAGCTTCGGAGACAACAACCGGATTAAGATTGAGACGTCAATCGCTACTTCTGTTTATCAGATGGAACTTGTCGGCGACAAGATCACTTTAAAGGAACCTAACGGTTCAAAGCTCGTGTTGACGAGAGTTAAGTAGATCACGGCTGCTGCGCTGGCTTCGATTCGTGCGTTGTAAATAACCAGACCGACCGGAATCCACAAATATGGAAAACCCCGAACCTGGCGAAGTTCCGCTAGCCCGCCGGCTTGGCCTGTTCGACGCCACCATGATCGTAATGGGCGGAATTATTGGCGCGGGAATTTTTGTGAACCCAGCGGTCGTGGCCCGCAATGTTCATACACCCCTTCTCGTACTCGGCGCCTGGTTGATCGGCGGAATGATCGCGTTGATTGGGGCATTTGTTTACGCCGAGCTCGCCGCGCTGCGGCCTCGCGTTGGTGGCCAATACGCTTACTTGCGCGATGCCTACCACCCCATCGTCGCTTTCTTGTACGGTTGGACTCTCCTCCTCGTCGTCCAGACGGGCGGAATGGCGGGGGCGGCCATCATTTTCGGCCGTTACTTCTGCGAACTATTCGGTCTTTCCATTTCCGAGCAAGTTATCGCTACCCTGGCGCTCGCGATTCTGACGGCGATTAATTGTCTCGGAGTCCGTGCTGGAAGCAATGTGCAAAGCGCGTTGATGTTAATTAAACTGGTGGCGATCGTGCTCCTGATTGGCGTCGGATGTTTCGGACCGGTCAAAACCAATCCCGCGGGAGTGGAGTTGCCAACCGATTCGGGCGGTTTTGCGGGACTGGCGCGAGCAATGGCACCCGTGCTTTTCGCCTATGGCGGCTGGCAGACGGCAAGTTTTGTCAGTGGCGAAATGCGTGATCCGCGACGTGACCTGCCACGCGGATTACTTATCGGGGTGATCGGTGTAATTCTTTGCTATGTTCTCGTTAGCTATTCGTGCCTGCGCGCATTAGGGGTGGCGAACCTCGCGCGCACAAATGTCCCCGCTTCTGAAGTAATGCGATATGCTTTCGGCGAACGCGGCGCTCAGGTGATAGCGGCCGGGATCGCGATTTCAACTCTTGGGTTCCTTAGCCAGAGCATTCTGACTGCCCCGCGGGTCTACTACGCGATGGCGCGCGATGGCGTCTTCTTTAAAGCCGTCGGCCACCTTGATCCGAGGACACGTGTGCCAACAGTAGCAATTGTTCTTCAAGGCCTTTGCGCGGCGATCATCGCGCTTACTGGTAAGTATGATCAGATTCTCAATTACGTCGTTGCGATCGACGTCCTCTTTTTTGGACTGACGGGTGCTTCCTTGCTAATCTTTCGAGCGCGACTTGAGGGGAAAGGTCTGGACGAGGAGCATCTTCGGGTTCCCTGGCATCCGATTACGACCAGCGTGTTTGTGCTGGCCTGCTGGGCCATTTCAATTAGCACCGTGATGCAATTCCCGCGCAACGCGGGCATCGGTGTTGGTATTCTCGCCGCCGGGGCGCTGATCTATCCGCTTTGGCGACAATCGCCATCACCACGCGAGGATTGACTCCTCGCCGTATGTTATCCAAGTATTCCCTCATGTTATGCCTGCGCTTGGTGGAAGACTCTACCTGGCTACTTCAAATTCTGCTCTCGGCCTTTCTCGCGATTCTCTTTTTGCAATCGGGAATTGATAAAGTCGCGGATCGCCGCGGGAATCTTGAGTTTCTGCAAGGTCATTTCGCCAAGAGCCCATTAGCCGGAATGGTTCCGTTGCTCGTAACGGTTGTCACTGTGCTGGAAATCGTCTCGGGCGCCCTGAGCGCGATTGGCTGCGTGATAATAATTCTTACTCGTGATCCCACGGCGGCCTTCTACGGCGCAGTTATCTCGGCAATCTCGATCGTCGCACTGTTCTTCGGTCAGCGAATGGCGAAGGATTATGCCGGGGCCGCTGTTCTGGTTCCATATTTCCTGCTTACGCTCATCGCCATCTATTTACTCGCCCACTGAGAGCAGCGACTTTCATTTATTGGGGATGGGCGCGGATAGACGCGGATTGTTGTAGGGCGACCGCGCGGGTTGCCGCTCCAAAATACATAGCAGGCGACGCGCCTGCCCTACAATTGAAATCTATTTTGGAATCAATCTCTGTTATCCGTGTGATCCGCGGTTAAATTAGAAAATGGCAAGAACAAGCGCTGGTTTGTTAATGTTCCGAAGATCGGGCGACACACTGGAGGTTCTCTTAGCTCATCCAGGCGGACCGTTTTTTCGGAACAAGGACGATGGTGTTTGGACGATACCCAAAGGCGAAGCTGAACCGGGCGAAGATTTGCTAAGCCGAGCGCGAACGGAGTTCGAAGAAGAGGTAGGAATTCCTGCGAACGGCAATTGGATCGATCTCGGATGGGTAAAGCAGAAAGGCGGCAAAATAGTTTACGCCTGGGCCTTCGAGGGAAATTTGCCAGACAATTTCCAGGTTTGCTCGAACAATTTCGAAATGGAGTGGCCGCCGCGCTCGAGAACGATGCAAAGTTTTCCAGAAGTCGATCAAGTCTGCTTTTTTTCACTGGAAGAGGCGAGGCGCAAATTGAAAGCAGCCCAAACACCCTTTCTTGATCGCCTGGTACAGTCGTTGAAGCAGAGGGAGCAGGGAGCTAGACGTACATTCAGGCAAAATGCCTGACTTGCATCGATGAAATCCTTCTTTCTTTTCGCGCCCGGAGCGGGCGCGCCATCGACGCATCCCTGGATGCAGAAGTGGAAACATTATTTGGAATCCATCGGTGAGGTGGCGCTGTTTGATTACGATTATATGCGGGAAGGGCGAAGGCGGCCCGACCCGCCGCCACAACTCATCGCCGCGCATCGATCCGCGTTAGCCGAGGCGCGCGAGAAATCCTCCGGGCCAATATTTCTGATCGGCAAAAGCATGGGCGGACGAATCGGCTGCCATGTTGCGCTCGAAGAAAAAGTCGCGGGCCTCGTTTGTCTCGGTTATCCGCTCTGCGGCGGGGGCGATCGGACAAAATTGCGTGACAAGGTTCTACACGAGTTACAAACGCCAATTCTCTTTGTCCAGGGAACGCGTGACCCGCTTTGCCCGCTCGACCTTCTCGACGAAGTCCGGTCGCAAATGAAGGCACCTAATTTCCTTCATCTGGTGGAGGATGGAGACCATTCTCTGCGCCTAACGAGACGTGGGCTTCAAGCCGCAGGCGAAACGCAGGAAGGGGTGGATCAAAGAATCGTGGCCGCGATCAGCACGTTCGTGAAGGAGAACGATGCCGATCGCTCGACGACTTGAACGTTGGTTGAAAACCCAGCTCTCTCAACTTCCGTACTTAAAGGAGACCAGCACTCGCGCGCGGTAGGCTCCGACCTTGCCGTTCTCAACTGTCATGTCGAGTTTCACAATTTCGGCAACGCGCAAGTCACGCAGCGACCCAGCAGCGGTCTCCACCGCATTTTTGGCTGCATCCTCCCATGATTTCGAGCTCGTGCCGACCAACTCCACCACTTTATAAACTGAATCCGCAGATCCGCCTTTTCGAGCCATAATGTTTCCTTTCTGTTAGTTTGTCCCAATGAACTGTTCTGCAACAGTTTTTGTCAACAATTACAATCTGGCTTTTCAAACGCGACCTGGCTTTCGGCGGCGAGATAATGAAGCGCGCGAGCGTGGATCGCTCCCGTGCACGATGTGCAAACCAACCAGACGGCCAATCAGGGCCACCAAATAGAACTGTCCCATTACTGCTTCCAGAATCGTCATGGTTCGTGCTGCCGGTGAGCGCGGAACGATATCGCCATAGCCAACGGCAGTTAACGTGACGAAGCTGAAAAATCGCAGTTGCAGAATCCGGCCGACATAATCATTTCGGGCGACTTCGCTCGTAGCGGCAAACGATTGCGGCTGCAGCTCCAGAAGAAGCGAATAAACAAAGGTCCAGCCGTATCCGATCAACATATAGACACAAATCGCCGCAAAGATTTTGTCTGCGGTAACCCGGCCGCTCTCCAGAACGTAGGAAAGGATAGTTACACAGAAGAAAGCGATGAGAACGACAATGGATGAATGGGAAATGAGCAGGGCCCAGGGTTGCCGGAAAACGAGAAGCAATCCAGTGCCAACGATCGTGATGGCCGATAACACGACCGCAATGGCGAACAAGTGCTTTCGTTCGCTGAGCGCATAGGAGCCGGCCACCATCACCGCGGCCGAGATCACGTTCATGACCAGGATACCATGACGCAGGGGGACGACAAAGGGGGCGACGACAAAGAGCAGGAGAATCGAAATCAGCAATGCCAAATGCCGCCAGCGGTATTCGCGCACGGGCATTAGCGGCTAAGAACAACTCTCATTCACGAACTCAGTGGCAAAAAGCTGCCCGGTTGTGGCACGGGTTTGTTGCCATTGAGACTGAGGTAAGTGTATTCCTGCAGAAGCCGCTCGTAATCGGAAAGTAGCTTCATCGCGTCGTTCGGTTTCAGTCGATCAGTTTTAATCGCGGTATCGACTTGTGTTTTGAGAAGACGCATTAGTTCAACCTTGTCCCACTGGGTCATGGCGAGAACTTCACCGATGGTGCTGCCTTCGATTACTTCTTCGATGTACCAGCCGGATTCTTCGTCCGGGTCGAGAAAGATATGCACTTCGGTCACCCGTCCAAACAAGTTGTGCAGATCGCCCATGATGTCCTGATAAGCGCCGACCATGAAGACGCCGAGATAATAAATTTCTCCGGGATTAATTCGATGAAGCGGTAGGGTATCTCGAACATCCAGTAGGTCGATGAACTTGGAAACCTTGCCATCAGAGTCGCAGGTAATGTCCACGATGGTGCCGTTGCGCTCGGGCGCCTCGGTCAGGCGATGAATGGGCATGATGGGAAAGAGCTGGCCCAGTGCCCAATGATCGAGCAGCGATTGAAAGACGGAGAAATTGCAGATGTATTGATCGCCCAGCGAAGTTTCGAGCTCCTTTACCTCATCGGGGATAAATCGCAGACCGCGATGCATGCCGACGATCTGGATGGCCAGTTGCCAGTAAACAGCGTCGATTTTTGCTTTTGATTCCAGATCGAGCAGGCCGAGGTCGAACGTTTGTTGGGCTTCTTCTTTGATTTGCTGGATGTCGTGCAAACTTTCCAAGCGGTTGCCGCGCTTAAGCCGTTGCTTCACTTCCAGAATATCGCCCACCAGTTTATGGTCGTTCTCGCTCTCGCCGATCTTTGTTTTCCCGGCTGTCTTCTCGATCGAGCTGAATGCTTCCACTACCAAAACCGAATGGTGGGCGACAATGGCACGCCCACCTTCGCTAACGATTGCTGGATGCGCGACGCCTTCGGAATCGCACACATCCATGATGTTCCAGACAACGTCGTTGGTGTATTCCTGAAGCGAATAGTTCGTTGAGCTATCGAAAGTAGAACGCGATCCATCGTAATCTACTCCGAGACCACCTCCGACATCGAGGTATTCCAACTCGTGGCCGAGTTTCGCAATCTTGGAGTAATAGCGTGCCGCTTCGCGCACGGCGCGTTTGATCGTCGAGATGTCGGGAACCTGTGAGCCGACGTGGAAGTGAACCAGCTTCAGGCAATGCGCCAGCCCCTCGCTCTTCAACATCTCGCTGGCGGTAAGGAGATTGACGGTATCGAGTCCGAACTTCGCGTTCTCGCCTCCGCTGGTGGTCCATTTGCCGGCACCTTTGCTGGTCAAACGAACACGAATCCCAATGAGCGGCTCGACCCCAACTTCCTTGGAAGTCCGAATGGTCTGTTCCAGCTCTTCCAGCTTTTCGACTACGATGATGACCTGCTTGTCTAGTTTGCGACCCAGCAGCGCGATCCGAATAAAAGCCGGATCCTTATAGCCATTGCAAATGACCAAGCTCTCCGCGTCCTTGTGCATGGCCAGGGCCGCGACCAACTCGGGTTTGCTGCCAGCCTCCAAGCCAAAGTGAAACGCCTGGCCGGCATCGACGATCTCCTCGATCACTTCACGCAGTTGATTGACTTTGATCGGGAAAACGCCGCGGTATTTTCCGCGGTAGTTGAATTCGGTGATCGCGTTTTCGAAAGCGCGGTTAACGGATTCGACGCGGTGGCGGAGCAAATCCTGAAAGCGGATGACAAGCGGAAAGGGCAGCCCGCGCGAGCGAGCTTCATTGACGACTTCAAGAATGGGGATGGCACCGCCATTTTCCTGGAGCGGCTTGGCCACGACGTTGCCATCAGCGTTGATGGAAAAGTAACCGGTTCCCCAACCCTCGATGTTGTAGGTGGCGTTTGCCGCCTCCAGGTCCCAATCGTTTTTCGTCATTTCGTCAGCGGCTGCAAAGCGGACAATTGTTGATCCGGCGGAACATGCAAGGTCGATTCAAAAAAAACCAGCAGCAGATCTCTGGCCGTTTCGGCGTAGCGAGAGAATCCGGGGAGCGCAGGCAAGTTGCCTGCGCTCCCCGGAAACAATCATTCCCCTCGCGATGCTAAAGAAATACGTGCGAAACCTTCGTCAGGCGCAGCAGCACGGCTGGAGCAGCTTGTTTTTCGTCCTTCTATCAGTACCGTCAACACGGTGAACAAAACGGTCATTGAAGTACATGTTCGCGCTGTGCTCCCAACCAGTGGCGGTTGCGCGGTTTTCATCGGGAATAGCGACAAAGTTTTCATCGTTTACGTCGATCAAACGGTTGGCAGCGCGATCACGATGTTTATGCGCGAGATGTCGAAAGAGCGACCGTTGACGCATGATTTGATGGCGCATTTGATGACGGCGGTGGGCGCGCATGTCGAGCGAGTGATCATCAACGATCTAAAAAACGCGACTTATTATGCGCGCATGATCATTGCCGCGGAGAATGAGCTGCAGCAGAAAAAAATCATCGAGCTCGATGCCCGACCGAGCGATTGCATCGCGATGGCGACGCAACAAAAGGCGCCCATTTATGTGAGCCAGGAAGTCTGGGACGAGGTCGAGGACATGAGCGATGTCCTGCGCAAAATGGAAGAGGAAGGGCTGAAGCCGGAAATTGACCCGGAATCGGAAGCGACGGAAGAGGAATAGGTCGTCAGCCCAGCAATTCTCCGTAGCCTTCGCGTGCCATTTGCAGGGAGCGCTCCAGAATTGCCGCGGGAGTATCGAGCGAAATTACTTCGTCGAGTAGTTTCTCACATTCCTCGCGCGAAAGATTGCGAATAGCGGATTTCACTCGCGGCACCAACGCCGGGCTGACGCTCAATTCGTCCACTCCGAGTCCGAGCAGAAGAGGGGTCAGCTCGATCTCGCCCGCCATTTCGCCACAAACTCCAAACCAGATCTGATGTTTGCGAGCCGCATCGGCAACCATCTTGATCAAACGCAGAACAGCCGGGTGTGACGGTTCGTAAAGATGCGCGATGCGCTCGTTTACACGATCGACGGCAATGGCGTATTGAATGAGATCATTAGTGCCGATGCTGAAGAAATCCACTTCGGGGGCGAGTGATTCCGAGCAAATCGCAGCGCTCGGAATCTCGATCATGGCGCCGATCTGCATTTCAGCATTGAACGGGATCTTGGCCGATGCCAGTTCGCTTTTGCATTCGTCCAGCACCTCGAGGGCCCGAATTAATTCCGCTTTTCCGGAAATCATCGGAAACATCAGTTTGACATTGCCGAGCTCGCTCGCGCGCAGGATGGCGCGCAGTTGCGGCTTGAAGACTTCAGGATGCTCGAGGCAAAAGCGAATGGCGCGCCAACCCAGAAAAGGATTAAGTTCGTCGCTGACATCGATTCCGCCGGCGATCTTGTCGCCGCCAAGATCGAATGTTCGAATGATGAGCGGATGGGGCCGGACCGATTCGGCGACGCGCCGATACGTCTGATATTGCTCCTCCTCGCCCGGCAAGGAATCGCGATCGAGATAAAGAAATTCGGTGCGTTACAGCCCGATTCCCTCCGCACCATGAGCCGATACGCTGGTGACGTCATCCGGCAAC
>Ga0209473_1000817_pt1 | contig 18110 bp, 18 predicted proteins | sample GraSoiAngelo_133_FD_185890 | JGI IMG/M metagenome (GOLD analysis project Ga0209473, IMG submission 185890) | Grasslands soil microbial communities from the Angelo Coastal Reserve, California, USA - 14_0929_05_20cm (SPAdes) (version 2) | ecosystem: Environmental > Terrestrial > Soil > Grasslands ...
CAGAACCAAGGAGGCTTGGTCGCGTTTTAGGGAACATGGCACGCCTTAATTGGAAGTCAGACGCTCTCGCGACGGTCGTCCGCCCGTTACCGAAAGGGACGGGAGATCCGCCTAAACGGCATCTGCGGGGTAATTTTTTAAAAACCCGAGTCGAATGTTTCGATTCGGGTTTTTTCATGCTCGTGGCTCGTAATCGTCCTTGCACCCTCAATCTTCCGATTACGATTACGAGCATGAGCACGAGTTCGACCGGATCACACAACCGTGCTAACCATTGCGACCAATGCGCGCACTGCTCGCCCTCGAAGATGGCCGAATTTTCGAAGGCGAATCATTCGGCGCGACCGGAACGCGGGTCGGCGAAGTATGTTTCAACACTTCCATGACCGGTTATCAGGAAGTGCTGACGGACCCATCCTATCGTGGGCAAATCGTGGCCATGACTTATCCACTCATTGGAAATTACGGCACGAACGCGACCGACCAGGAAAGTACCCAACCGCATGTGCGCGGGTTCATTATCGAAGAGCTGAGCAAAATCCCAAGTAATTGGCGAGCCGAAGAATCGTTAGATGATTATCTGCGGCGATGGGAAATTCCGGGCGCGCAAGGCATCGACACACGCGCGCTCACCAGGCATCTGCGGACGCGCGGCGCGATGAAAGCCTGCCTCACCACGGAGATCACTTCGCCTGACGAAGCCGTGCAGCGCGCCAGCGCTGGCGAAGGCGTCATCGGAATGGATTACGTGCGCGAAGTAACCACGCCGAATATTTTTCAATGGGATCCGGATGATCAACTGAGCCGGAAATGGTCGTTGCAAAGCGGTGATCAAGTGCTTCCGCCAATCCGGCATCGCATTGTCGCGTTCGATTATGGAATGAAACGCAACATTTTGCGATCGCTCCGGCAGCGCGGATTCGGCGTCACCGTAGTTCCCGCCACGACCACAGCCGCAGAAGTGCTCGCGCTCAACCCGGATGGCGTTTTTCTATCTAACGGCCCCGGAGATCCGAAGGCGCTGCCTTATGCTCACGAGACGGTCCGCGGTTTGATGGGGCGCAAACCCATTTTCGGAATTTGTCTCGGTCATCAAGTGCTCGGTTTTGCCTTCGGCGGGAGAACCTTCAAACTGAAATTTGGGCATCGCGGCGGCAATCAACCCGTGAAAGATCTGCGGTCGGGAAAGGTGGCGATCACAGCGCAAAATCATGGGTTCGCTGTCGATCCAGATTCGTTGCCGAAAGAGGTCGAAGTGACCCACGTCAACCTGAACGATGGGACGGTCGAAGGAATGCGGCACAAAGAGCTGCCAATCTTTAGTGTGCAATATCATCCGGAGGCAGCGCCAGGACCGCACGATGCGAGTTATTTTTTTGAGCAATTCGCGGAATTGATCGCGAATAGCAGCTAATCATTCGGTGTTGTAGCAATACAACCGCCACAATTGACCATCGCGAATTTCGGGCGGACGTTTCGCGTATGTTCAATTCCACAATTCCTAAAAGTTTGAAGGTGGCGGTCGCGGCCGGATTTATTTCTGCGCTGGCGTTTTCGCCGCTCGCCCTCGCTGCCGAGCAGGGCAAGGAGAATCTCGACGCCTCGGCGTCCAAAGAAGTTACGGGCGAAGTTGTCGATATGATGTGCTACGTCGATCACAACGCGATGGGTGATAAACATGCCGGTTGCGCGGCCAAGTGCATCAAGGGCGGGGGGCCAGTCGGCATTGTATCCGATGGCAAAGCCTATCTGCTCGTCGGCGATCACAAACCGATGAACGATCAACTCGCGGAATACGCGGGCAAAACGATTACGGTCAAAGGCAAAATGGCTGAGCGCGGTGGCGTCGCCATGCTGGAGAACGCGGAGATCGTCAAGAAATAGGCGGCGTTTCGCAATTCAAACGGCGCGCATTTGATTAAGTGCGCGCCGTTTTGTTCTTGTGTCATTGCGGCCACGCAAAATTCTGTCATCCCGAGCCCTTTCGAGGCGAGGGACCTCACAGTTGCTCGCAACGTCACGCAAATCTTGTGTGATCACTTAACCATCGAGAGGCCCCTCACGTTCGTTCGGGATGCCAGAGTCGTTTGCGCGCAGTGACAGCACTTCTCGCAGCATGCGCACGCTGTCCTGAACAAATCGCACCTTGCTCCCTTCATGATGATTCCAGCGCACTGGAATTTCCCTGAGCCGCAATCCCGCTCGCTGTGCAAGCAAGAGCAGCTCTACATCAAAGCCAAAGCCGATGATTTTCGCGGCTTCGATAATTTGCCGACACGCTTCCATGCGAAACGCCTTGAAACCGCATTGAGTGTCCCAAAAAGGCAGACCAGTGGCGAGGCGCACCAGCAAATTAAAAACGCGCCCACCTTGTTCGCGCCGCCATGGCTGGCGATTTCCGATTAGTTTGCGATTGAGCGCGCGTGAACCAAAGGCAATATCTACTTCGTCACGCGCGATCGGTTCAACAATTTTTGGAAGCTCATCAATCGGCGTCGAAAGATCAGCATCAAAAAAAACCGCGATCGGTTTCGTTGCGTTCAACAATCCGCTTCGGACCGCCGCACCTTTGCCGCGATTCGGAAAATTTTCGAGCAATCGAATCGTCACCGCCGACGGCACGTTGGCAACTTTGCAAATCACTTCGCCAGTGGAATCGGTCGAGCCGTCATTGATGACGATCAATTCGCTACCTCGGCTTTCCTTCTCCAGATAAGCAATCGTCGCGGCCAGCGTATCGCCAATGCGCACCGCCTCATTGAAGGCAGGGATGACAACCGAGATTGCAGGAAGCATGAATGGAAGCAGCGTCTCGCTTGTGACTACCAATTCGCAAGCTATAAGCTCGCGCTACTTCATTTGTAAATTTCGATTACGAACTTGCCGTCTTCGCCAACAAAGCCTCGATACATTCCGCTGGTATTAAATAGCAGTGCAACATTTCCATTCTTGTCCACCGCAATGAGACCGCCAGTGCCGCCCAGCTTTTGCGCTTGAGCCAGCGCGCGCTTTGCCGCTTCGGACAGTGACATTCCACGCAATTCCATCAACGCAGAAACCTGGTGCGCCACAGCGGCGCGAATGAAAAATTCGCCGTCACCCGTACACGAAACGGCGCAGGTCGCGTTGTCGGCGTAAGTACCCGCACCGATCACAGGTGAATCACCCACCCGGCCCGGGAGTTTGTTGGTCGTTCCTCCGGTCGACGTTGCAGCGGCAAGATTTTCCTGAGCGTCTCGTGCCACCGCGCCCACGGTTCCGTGTTGTTCCGCATCCGAAATGATGAATTTCTTGCCGCCGTCGACGCCTGCTTTTTCGGCCGCTTTCATTTTCTGCAACGCATCCCAGCGATCCTGTGTAAAAAAATATTTCGCATCGGTCAATTCGATCCCGTTGCGCTTGGCGAATTCCTCAGCGCCGGCCCCAATCATCATGACATGCTTCGATTTTTCCATGATGGCACGTGCCAGGATAATCGGATTGCGAACATGCTCGATTCCAGCAACCGCGCCCGCGGCCAGCGTTTTCCCATCCATGATCGCGGCATCCATTTCGTTTGTGCCCGTGCTGGTAAAAACTGAGCCTTTACCGGCGTTGAAGTGCGGATCGTCCTCCAGCACCCGGACCGAAGCTTCGACCGCAGCAAGGCTCGACCCGCCACCCTGCAAGATTTTGCAGCCCGCCCGGAGCGCGTTTTCTATTCCCGCACGATATTCCTGCTCGTTCTCCGGCGTCATTTTGCTTCGCTCGATTGTGCCGGCGCCACCATGCACCACGAGTTGGAACTTTTGGCTGTTCATTCCTGGTGAGATTTCCTGCGCATGCGCGACCATTCCGCAAAGAGCGAAAGCAAGACAACCGATTGCCAGACAAGTCAACTTCACCATATCCAAAGAAACAACGTGATTGTTTTTAATCCCCGCGCAATCTCGACGGCGGTACGAAATTTCGTTCGCCACCACAAACGGCGATTTCGTCCACTCAAACGGCTGGTGCTTCCAGCGCGATCAATGAAACGCGCAGCCCTCGAATCCGTCGGGCCATTTTGGGGGCGAATTCCGCCACGCCTCGAACTATCGACACTAATTTACGCCAGCGAACACACGGAAATTAGTGTCCGCGAAATTCATTCCGCCGAAGTCGTGCGTCTGTCGTCACATCCTTTCCGAAAGGGTGCATCCTTGGGCGAATTAAAAACGGCTCCAGCTTTTGTTTTCGAAATTCCGAATGTGAATTTTTGGGGCCATTATGGAGGTGTCGTTGTTACCGCAGACAACGCGTTGCTGGCCGATCTTTCTCCGGAAGTTTGGGGGCCGGCGAACCATCCAATTTTTTCCCGCTGGCACCTGCCAAAATCGCAGTTGCTCAACGGTCGAATCGCGATCGGTGTCACGCCGGAAGCTGGCGGAAATTACTATCACTGGCTACTCGATTTACTGCCGAGAATTCTTTTGCTCAAACACGCGACCCAAAATTTTTCCAACTACGACACGCTTTTACTCAACGGTTCGCGGGCGAATTACGAACGAGAAACCCTGACCGCGCTCGAAGTTCCACCGGAAAAGATCCGCTTCGTTGATTCGCGCGACCGTTTCCAAATCGCGTCGGCTGTTTTTCCTTCCCTGGATAGCAACGTCGTTGCTCCGTGGAAGGTTCGCGGCCTGCGCGAGCTCGTTTCTTCTGACAAACCGAACCAGCATCATCGCCTTTATCTTTCGCGTGCGCGTGCCGCAGTTCGCCGGATTGCGAATGAAAAGGAAATTTCGGAGGCCCTGCGTCGGCATGATTTCGAAATTCTCGAAACCGAAGATCTTTCCTTTCGTGAACAGGCGGATTTGTTTGGCAATGCCAGTGTGATTGTCGCACCGCACGGTGCAGCGCTGGCCAACACAGTATTTTGCCAGCCGGGAACGCGCGTGGTGGAGATCAGTACCCGCGCGGGTTATCGCGATTGGTACTGGCAGCTCGCCGGGGTTGCAGGGCTATCCCATGAGGTTCTGGAAGCACAGCCGGTCAAGTCCTCTTCGAATGAGAATGCCGATATGATCGTGAGTCGCGAGGATCTCACACGTCTTTTGGAGCGGTTCTGAAGGCTCTGCGCGCCATTGGTGCGCCCAGCGCTGTCATCCCGAACCCGAAGGGTGAGGGACCTCACAGTCGTTGGGTGATCACGCAAATTTCGTGTGAGGTCATGCGCAGTCGTGAGGTCCCTGGCGTCTTCCCGCCTCGGGATGACAGAGGTGCAAGCGCGCAGTGTTGGCGCCACCGCCGACCCGGCTTAGTATTGTCTGCGCGCTTCGGATGACAGAAATGTGGGCTCGCGTTCACATTGCATCGCATTTTCCTCTTTTCCGCCCGAGGAAGTAAGGCACGTTCCGTAAACATGCCGACCGAAGAATCTGAAAACGCTTCGCCGATAATTCCGGCGAATCCGGTCGTTGTCGTTCAAGGCGTAGGACATCTCAGCCGCGAATTCATGCGCGAAGTGGGAAGCCTGTTCTGGTTCATGGTTCAGACGCTAGAAGAAATGGTGGAGCGCATTCGCGAGCGGCGTGTTCCATTTCGTGCCGCAAGTTTCTTCCGCCACTGCGAGCGAGCCGGTGTCGGCTCGGTTCCGCTGGTCGGTCTGGTTTCGTTTTTTCTCGGCCTGACCATGGCTTTGCTAACCGGTTACCAATTGCAGCGCTTCGGCACCGAGCGTCTCGTCCCAGGGTTGGTGGCGATTGCTTTTACGCGTGAGCTGGGTCCGCTGATTACCGGAATAATGCTGGCGGCCCGCATCGGCGCCGCTTTTACGGCCGAACTGGGAACGATGCAAGTCTCCGAAGAAGTAGAGGCAATCGAAGCGATGGGGATTGGGCCACTCCGGTTTTTGGTCGCACCGCGAATGCTCGCACTTTTCTTGCTCATGCCGTGTCTCTCTACTGTTTCGAATCTGGCGGCGATCGGCGCCAGTTGTCTCATCTCCCGCGCTTATTTCAGCATTGCCTTCGTCTATTTTTTCGACCTCGTTCGCGACGCTCTTCTCATTCGAGACATCGTCACCGGCGTCCTGAAAAGTTTCCTATTTGGCTTGCTCATCGGCGGGATCGCTTGCTATCGAGGCCTTACCGTAAAAGGCGGCGCAGCCGGAGTCGGTACCGCCACCACTTCCAGCGTCGTCACCGCCATCGCAACGGTGATTGGGTTCGATACGATGTATAACATCGTTTACACCGTCTTCTTTCCCACATGAGCACGGCCAACTCTTACATTGCCGAACTGCGCGAGGTAACGATGCAATTCGAAGACAAAACTGTGCTCGACGATCTTTCGCTAAAGGTGCGGCCGCAGGATCGCCTCGTCATCCTGGGTCAGAGCGGCAGCGGCAAGAGTACCATCCTTCGCCTCATCCTCGGGATTTTGCAGCCACATGAGGGTTCTGTCTTCTTCAAGCAATTTGAAATCACTCGTCTGCCGCGGCGCAAGCTACAGCGGATTCGCCGCCACATCGGCATGGTTTACCAGTACTCCGCCTTGCTCAGCTCGCGAACTGTGCGCGATAACGTCGCTCTTCCTCTGGAAGAACTGACCGACGAGTCGCGCGAAGAGATTGACAAGATTGTCGATGAAAAACTCGAGCTTGTTGGAATGAAAGATTCCAAGCACCTGATGCCTTCAGAGTTAAGCGGCGGAATGCGAAAACGCGTTAGCCTGGCCCGCGCCCTCGTGCTCGACCCGGAACTGGTTCTCTTCGACGAACCAGTTGCAGGGCTCGACCCCGTGATGGCTTCAGTAATCGACGAATTGATTATCAGCTTGAGCGAAAAGGCGAAGGTCACTTCCGTTATTGTGACCCACGAAATGGATAGCGCCTTTCGCATCGCCACCCGGATGGCTATGTTGTATCACGGCAAGATTATTGAAGAAGGTGAACCCAAAAAGTTAAGGGAATCGAAAAATCCGGTGGTTTCTCAATTCTTAACCGGCAGTACCGAAGGCCCCATTCTCGAAGGAACAAAGGATGCAATTACAGCGTAACGAAGTTCTCACTGGTTTACTCGTCGTCGCAACCCTCGCGGCTTTGACGGGGATACTGGTGCTGTTGGGTGCACCGGGACTTTTCCGCCCGCTGACTACTTACAAGATATATTTTGATAATGCTGCCGGCATTAAACTGGGCGCACCGGTGTTGCTGGCCGGCCGCAAGATTGGGCAGGTAGCGAAACTTTATTCTCCCGTTTCGCGGGAAGAAAATCAGCGCGCTCTGGAGGTCGCAAGATCTTTGCGCGCGGCAGAAGCAAATGCGACTCCCGCTCCCGAGAAAGCGCCGCGCTATGAGGTTCGGATTGATGTCCAAGTCGATCGAAATGCGCTGCTTTATCGTGATTCCAAAGCCCGCATGATCACGCTCGGACTTCTAGGTGAAGTTGCGATTGACTTCACCGAAGGAACCGAAGCATCAGGCCGGGCCAATTCCGGCGAGCTCTTCGCTGGCGAACGAGTGCCTGATTTTGGCGAAGCCATCGCCAAAATGCTCGATATTATCGCTCCAGTCGCGACCGAGGCCACTGCCACCTTCAAGCAACTTGAATTGACTGCGGAAAATCTTAGTCACATCACCGACGAAAACTCGGAACTCAATCTTGCCCTTACTCAGTTCAAAACTCTCGGCGAACACCTTAATCAACTGACCGGTCCGGAGAGCGCGCTTTCCAGTTCACTTACGAATTTGAAGGAACTAACCGCGGATCTGACCAAGAACGATAATATCGCGGTAACTTTGCAGAACTTCCGCGCTTCTTCGGAAAAGTTGAAGTCAACCCTGACTTCGCTCGGACCGTCCCTTCAGGCAAGCGCAGAGAATGTAAAAGAGGCCACTGCTACCTTGAAATCGCAACCATGGCGCTTGGTCTGGCCAAGCACGAAGAAGTATCCAGAGGATACACAACCGGGAACTCCAGCCGGACAAAATATTAAAGCTGCTAAAGCAGCCCGATCTCCGCGCCCTAGTCCAACACCTGCTCGCCGAGTTTCCCGATAACCTAAAATAAGGTAAAATAGTTGCGAAATTAGTTTGCACATAACTGGCAGACTGCTAGGAAAGTTGTTATGGACTTATCACTTAGGCAGTTGGAAGAAGCGGTTTCCTTACGCCGCCAGATCGATTCTCTCGAGCGACGGTTCGCGGGTTTAGTTGGCGGCGGACGCGCTACTAGCAGCGCGGGCGCGAAAACCGGAGGCGGAAGGCGACGACGCCGGCGCACTATGTCTGCGGCAACGCGAGCTAAGATTGCGGCGGCTGCGCGCGCACGCTGGGCTCGAGTCAGAGGTGGACGTAAGGCCGGGGGCGGAGGCAAAAAAACACGCCGTCGTGGCCGCATGTCTGCCGCGGCACGCAAGAAACTTAGCGATATGATGAAGGCACGTTGGGCAGCGCGCCGGAGATCGGGAAAATAACCAATAATAAATAATAATTCGAAAGGACCGCGTAGTGCGCTACGCGGTCTTTTTATTCAGACTGATTTCTTCGGCTTGACGGCGAAGAAAGTGGAGGACAGCTTTTTCATCCTCAGCGAAATCGTGAGCTTCTTCAGCTTCGTCAATTTTAGTTCGTAGTCCTTCAATTAGGTGGCCGTTGAGGTACGATTCCAAAACCGCCGGATGAACGTAACACTTCCGGCAAATCGTCGGCGTATTGCCAAGTAGTTCTGCCGCCGCCGCGATTGCATTCTTGATGTTCACTGTGGCCTCCTTTTTCGATGTGAATTTCTCCTGCGCGTTCAGCGCCATCGCCGTCAGAAGTGTGCCGGCCCAGGTCCGGAAATCTTTGGCCGTAAAATCTTCGCCCGTAATTTCCCGAAGATAATCATTCACATCCTGGGAGGTAACATCGCAAAGTTTACCGTCATCGTCGAAATACTGAAAGAGATGCTGTCCCGGCAGCTCCTGTAACTTGCGCACAATTTTGGCGATTCTTTGATCGCTTACATCTACTTCATGTTGAACTCCGCCTTTGCCGCAGAACCGGAAGCGCAACTTCGTTCCCCGCACTTTCACATGGTGATCTTTCATTGTGGTCAGACCGAAAGACTTGTTATGCCTGGCATACTCTTGGTTGCCGACACGAATGAAGGTGCGTTGCAGCAACTGCACCACTGTCGCTAATACCTTCTCCCGTTTGAGCCCCGGCAATCTTAAATCGGCCTGGAGCCGCCGCCGAATCTTCGGCAGGGCCGCAGCAAAGATTAGGATGCGATCGTATTTGTTCTCATCGCGAACAGACCGCCAACGTTCGTGATAGCGATATTGTTTTCGTCCGCGGTCATCGCGTCCGATTGCTTGAATATGACCATTGGGAAGAGGACAAATCCAAACTTGGCGATAAGCTGGTGGAATAGCCAGGCGTCGGATTCGAAGCAAGCGTGTTTCATCGCGGATCAACTTCCCCTCCGTATCGAAGTACTGAAATGATTTGCCCCTGCGTTTTCGAGTGAAACCAGGTTGCTCATCGCTGACGTAACGAAGTCCGGCTTCTTCCGCGACTTCCACCGAAGCGGTGGCAATCTGCGTCAGCTTGTCGTTCTCTTGTTTAGTTTTCCGAGCCTGAGCCGCCACCCTTGTAATACGAATGCCGCCCGTAAAAAGCGCGCACCGGCAATGCCGAAACGAACTTGGCAGGGGGCGACGCTCTGCGGAGCCACTAACGAATTCAGCCCAATCGACTACGGCTCGACGGAGTCTCGCCCTACCAATTCATTTACAAAATGTCCGCGACACGGGGTATTCCTGTAACTTAAGCGCCGTAACTCTTACTGAACTTCTTGCGCGACTCCCCTTCTCCACCCGCCGCAGGAGGTTCCGGAGTAACCGGTTCGGCAGGGGGCGCGCTCTCGGGAGGTTTTTTTCCGGAGGGAGCAGCAGCAGAACTTCCGCGCGCAACTTCAACATAAGCGAGCTGCAAATTAGAAAGGGCGTTCCGCAGCACTGTGGATTCTTCATTGCTTAGGTTGCCACGCGTCTTTTCCTGAATCATCGCCAATTGATCGATAAACATTTTCGCGACCTCGAGGTTTACTTCGCCCTTTCCGGTCTGCGGATTGGGGATTTGGCCAAGAAAAAGCGCAGCGTTTTGCGCCTGCATCATGACAAATTCGATGAATCGCTGCGCCAATTCCCCGGAATTCGTGCTGGTTTGAACCTCGGCCATACTACTTGGATTTCGCTGTTGAGGGCTTTCCTGGCGGTCGGACAATTGCGAGCACGTAGGTTTGCTTCCTAAAATACTTCGCCGCTACCTGCTTGATGTTGTCGAGTGTCACTGCATTCACTTTGGCTTCCAGGTCCCGATAGTGATTAAAACCGAGTCCATAAAGTTCGTCGAGTGCAGTCATATAGGCAAACACGTCGTTACTCTGGTTTTGAATTTGTTGCTGACCGATCCGCTTTTTCTTCGCTCGCGCCAGCTCGGTCGCAGTCAAGCCGTCACGAGAAAGTTTGTGAATCTCATCCAGAAATGCGTGCTTCACCGGCTCTATTTTCTCCGGATCAGTGCCGAGATAAAAGGCGAACAATCCCGGGACCAAGGCCTGGATTTGGGCGGCGCCGACATAATAGGCGAGACCCATTTGCTCGCGGATGCGAATGAACAGACGCGAGCCGAGGTCGCTGCTCGCTTCATCTATTAGTTCGAGCGCATAACGATCGGGGCTGAAGACATCGGCGCCACGGAAACCGGCGACCAAAACCGCTTGCGCCTTCTCGCGCTCTGTTTCCACAATCTTCGTCCCCGTGAGTTGCGGCGACGGTGGCGGATTAGTTAACGCAAGTTCCCCCGAAGGTAAGGCGCCCAGCTTTTGCTCAAATAAATCTCTTACTTCGTTCGCTCTTACGTTTCCGAAGACGGCGATCACACCATTTCGCGCCACGACGTAACGATCGCGAAAAGCCAGGAGACCTTTTGAATTCAGACGCGAAACCGATTCCGGCGTTCCTTCCGGGCGAAGCGCGAGTGGATGTCCCGGAAAAAGCGCGCGCTTAATAAGATTGCGCGCCACCGAAGTCGGTTTTTCCTCCTCATCTTTGATCTTGGCCAACTGAATCTCTTTTTCGCGTGCGACCGCTGTCGCGGGCATGGTCGCGTTCAGTAATACATCGGCCAAAATGTCGGTGCCGAGCGCAAGATCTGGTTGAGTAATATCGAGGTTAACGGCAAAACTATTGTTGCCCGCCTGGACCGTGATTTCGCCGCCGACTGCTTCCAGTTGATCGGCAATCTGCTCGGCCGATCGCGTTTTCGTACCCTTCAGTAGTGTCTTGGCTGCTAACCGGGTGATTCCATTATTCGCTTCCGTCTCAGACAGTAATCCGCACCGAAATATCGCCGACATCGCGACCAACGGCAATCGCGCATCCTCTCGCACCAGAATGCGCAGCCCATTGGACAACTCGAACTTTTGTATCTCGCCGATGGCGACAGGTGCGGTGACGGCACTCTTCGAGATCAGCGACCCTTTTGGATTAAGAGAAACGACGGTGAGATTTTCTTCGCTGAGATATTGAATCGCGACACGCTTAATGTCATCAAGCGTTATCTTCTGAACCTTTTCGAGGTATTCGCGGCCAAAGTTCAGGTTGCGAGTGAGGAACCAATTCGTCCCGAGATCGGTCGCCTGGCCGCGCATGGTCCGGAGAGAAGCCAATTCCTGAGATAGTGCGATTTTCTTACCCTTGGCCAGTTCTTCAGCACTCACGCCGTCGCGCCGGATATCTTCGATGATCTGCAAAATCAGGCTCTGGGCCGCGCTCCGATTTTTCGGATCCAATATCGCGTCAACTCCGAGAATTCCGGGATCGCCCGGGGTATAGGAAAATGCGGAAATGGAAAAGGCCAGTCCCGATTCTTCGCGCACCTTGCGATAAAGACGCGAGCTGTGGCCTTCCCCGAGAATTACCGACAAAAGATCGAGCGCAGGAACATCAGGATGGGTGATTTCTGGAACGTGCCAGGCCATGGCGAAATGGGTCAATTCAGTGGCGAACTCCTGGTGAACTTCACGTAGTCCAAGTTGGGGCGGCTCAGCCGGGATATAGATTGGCGCTAGAGATTTTGCTGGTTGATCCTTGAACAAATTTTCCAGCTTCTCCCGCACTTCCGCGCCAACGATGTCGCCGACCACGATAAAGGTGAGGTTGTTTGGGACGTAACGCCTCTTGTAATATTCCATCACCTGTTTCTGCGTCAGCTGATTATAGATATCGATTAACCCGATTACCGGAAGTCGATAGGGGTGTCGCTGATAAGCGGTCGCGAAAAGCAGGTGCGTCATCGTGCGATCGGGATCGTCCAACCCCATCGCGAACTCACGCCGGATAACCTCCTGTTCTTTGGCATACTCCTGCGGTGGCAGAGTCGAGTTCATCATCGCGTCCGCCAGAATATCAAGCGCGGTCAGCGCACCTTTCTTCGGCACATCGATCCAGAAAACGGTGCGATCGAATGAAGTGTAGGCGTTGATGTAACCGCCGACGTCCTGAATTTTTTGCGCAATCTCGTTAGTCGAGCGCGTTTTGGTTCCTTTGAAAAGCATGTGTTCGAGGATGTGAGAAAGGCCGGCGCCAAGATGTTTATCCTCGGTCGTGCTACCAGTTGCGCACCATGCCTGCACGCTGGCCACCGGCGCGCTGCGATCTTCCTGCACGATGAGGGTCAGACCATTCGCCAGCGTCCACCGTTGCGCCGTGTTTGCCGGGAAACTGATTACCGGCGACGCCATCGTCGCGACAGTTTTGAGGTTTGCGCGGTTAAGCATGGATTAAAAACTCCGCCTGGCAGCGACGGCCCCTCAAGTGGCCTTTGGCGCGGGCAGACCTAATGACAATTTCTTGCCGGTAACGGTAGCCTCGGGCTGAAACGGTTTCACAAATGCATCGCGGAAATCATAGACCGCTTTGAAATCATCCATCGAATCTTCGTCGGTTTTTCCGAAAATCCCGGCCCCGATTAGATTAAAGACCATGCACCCGACATCCTCGCAGCGAGACACGCCCCAATGGGAAAGAACACTCAATGCCATGGGGCCAAATTCCTTGAGCGCGTACTGCCGGACGCCTTCTAGTAACTCCGGGCCAGCGACATGACGAATCGCTGCGCCTTTAAGCTTCTTCTGTTGCTTTGTCGTAAAATCGAGCGCGTCTCGCAGAAAAATGTAGGCTTCGCGCTGGTAGCGTGGGTCGCTCGCCACGATCGAATCGAGCGCTTCGGTAAATCCAATCTTTTGCATATGTGATATTGCGCCCAAGCGCCCTAGCAGGATAACGGCCAAGCCTCAGTCGAGCAAATCACGCGCCGGAATTATCACTGGAGCTGCGTTTCGAGAGCATCCAAATAAACCGAAAGCGCGTCGCGCCGACGCGGGACTGCTTCGCTACTGTCGGCCGCGTGCAGGTAATCGCGAAAAGCTCCACTCGCCGTCTTTGCCTGCGTCGCCTCGTACCAATTCATGAAATCATCAACCTCGCTCATGCGAGCCGCGATCTGTTGGCGCAATGCCGCGCTGCCCGCGAGTCGCCTGGCCAAACCATGTCTCTTCTTACGGACAACCAATTCTGCGGCTAGTTGATAATCAACAACCACTGGACGCAACAACGGATGGGCACGAGCGGCCAGGAGGGTCAAACGCTGGCCCAATTCGGTTGCGGCCTTGGTATCGATATTTGGCCGGCTGACGCGAACCGTCTCCTCCAGAGTGAGCGAATTCTTTTTCTCCCTGTCCTGTGCAATTTTTGTCCGCAAACATTCGTCGAGCTGCTCCGAAGTGGCGGCAAACGTAATAAGCGCGAATCGCCGTTCATGAGCCACACGGGCAATGTGTTCGCTCCAATTTTTTTCTATGGCACCCGGCTCCCTTCCCAGCCACGGAAAATGCGCCTGCAAATCGGAAAGGGCATCGGTGGAAGCACGCGGCAAGTCCGCAATGTAACGGGTCAGCTGAGCGCGACCACTCTCGTGTTCGATCAAAATCCTCACCAGAGCACTGGCGCAAGCGCGGTAAAGGGCGCGCGACTGGGAATCAAGCAACCCGGGATGTTGAGCCAGAAAACTTCCTAGCGCCGGTGGATTCGAGGCAACGCTATCAAGGCCCTCAAATATTTCCGGGCTCTCATTGTCCAGAGTCAGAATGCCATCAACGAGCCAATCCGGCGGCGCGACATACGGCGTGCCTGCCGGCAGCGAAGGCAAAGCGCGATAGCTCAGTTCCAGCAGAAGAGCCCGCAAAGCTTCACGCTGCAAAACTGCCGGCCGGAAATCGCGGTCGACTAAAAGATCGAGTTGAATTTTCAGCCCGGCGCCGGTTTGGCTAAAGTTGAGCAGAACCGATGGAACCTCGGGTGCATTCGCCTGTGGTCGTTGCAAGTTCAGCAAAATAGGAACCGACCATTGGTCACGCAATTGCAAGAGCCCGAGCACTTTTGATTTCACTCGCTCGGCGGCATCGGAGACGGCGCTACGCAAAATCCTGTTGCCGCCGAAAATAATGAATTGCCGCGAGGGGCTGATGCTTCGTTCGAGTGGCGCGGCCGGGAGGGCGCTACAAACCAGGACAAACGCCAGCACTATCAGGCGATGGAAGCTTCTGCAATGACGGTGACATCTACGGGCTCGCGGGAGCTCGCCCCTCCAAGCTCTTATGAAACGGACTCTGGACACGATTAGTAGTTTATCCTCTAGGGAAGTCGTTAACCAGCACGCAGAAAGATAGTTCCGAAGTTTGCGTGAAAACTTGAAGCATTTTCGTTCTTTGCCCGTCTAATTCTAATAAAGGATATGAAGGCAAAATTACTAATTCTCGGTGCCATTGCCGCGCTTTCGCTGACGACGCCCGCGTTCGCCAAGACTCGGGTTGTCCAAACGCGGAATGGGCAGACGGTTGTGGCAAACAGTAGCGATCATAGAAATCACTGGCGTGGTAATCATTGGCGCAGTGGTAGTAGGGTATTTTGGAATGTCGGAATAGGCGTTCCGTTTTACGGAGGATACTACGGCGGCTACCCTTATTACGGCAGCTCCTATTATGGGGGATATCCATATGGCTCGTATGGCTACGGTTATTACCCTTACGGATACGGATACAATAGTAACTATTACTACGGCTCGAGCTATCCCTACTACTCCAATCGCACGGTTTATCGGGGTTACGACGCGTCGGTTGTTGCCCGCGTGCAGGAACGGCTCGCCCGCGCTGGCTATTATCACGGCCCGATCGATGGCGTAATCGGTCCACGCACTCGTTATGCGGTCCGGGTCTACGAGCGCAGACATGGTCTGCCAGCTGATGGAATCATTGATCGCCGTCTCCTGGCGACAATGGGCATCGCTTAAGGAAAACTAACAACCAAACAGCCGGCGGTATTGGCGCAAGCCAGGCCGCCGGCTTTTTAATTAGAGCTGTTAGCACGAAGTCGCACTTGGGAGTTAGGCTTCTAGCCTGACTCGGCCGACATGCTTCCAGCTTGTCGCAGCTCCGCATCCTCGACGGGCAGGATGCCCCGTCGCCCGAGACAGGCATGGATGCCTATCTTCCAATGGCGTCATTGGCGCAAGCAAGCCGCCGACCCCTTTTTATTGGGCCGAAGTGACGACGACCTCTTTTTCGCGCAGCTGAATGGAACCGACCTTATTAAGCAGCTTGTGTTCGCGATCCATCGCCGCTACCGCATCGCTGAAGAGAAAACCAGCATATGACATCATGTGGGGATCTATTGGCATTCGTCCGATTGCTCCGCTTTTCGGCGACGCCGTAACTTTCCCGCCTGCGATCTGAACGGCATAATCGCCGGATGTAAAAATCGAATAGCCAAAAATGGATCGCTCAATGGTGACACGGCAATTCCCTTCCGTGAACGCAACTATCGCCCGCTCGAAATCGATCAGCGGATGATTCAGCTTCTCCTTTTTGCGCTTCAAGGCGCTGGCCAGGTAAGCGTTGACACCTTCCTCGGAGAATTGCACTGACTGAGGCTGGCGCGATTCCGTCAGCGTTTCCAAGTTCAGATTGATTTGCGGCGGGAACCCTTCGGACTTCACCGCCGGGGGCACATCAGGCGGAATTAAGATCACCACCACCGCCGCCGCGGCACCCGCAAGCAAGATCACTTTGGCAATCTTCGAGAAAAGCAGCCGCGCTTTGACCCCGCGTTGGCTAAACATCCCTCGCATCCGCTTGTGCAATTCATCCGAGGTTTCCTTCTTCCCCGCCTTAAAGCCGGCAAGCGCGGAACGGTCGAGCCGGGCCCCGCAATCGTGGCAATAGATGCGCTCGGCTTCATTATCACGCCGGCATTCCGGGCATGTTAGTTGAACTGGGGTTACCGTCTTCATTCGCTTTTTTTCTCCGGCTTTGCGGGTTTTTCCGACTTTGTCTCAGTCTTCGGCTTTTCCGCAGCCGGCGTTTCTTTTTTCACTGCCTCCTTATAGGAGTCGCTGCGATAGTCGGTGGTATAGAAACCCGAGCCTTTAAAGATAATTCCGGCACCTGTGCCTGGCAGCCGTTTTACCTTGCCGTGCCCCCACTTTTCCAGCCGGCAAAGATGCTTGGGACATTCGCGAAAGGGTTCGTCCCGCATCGATTGAAATGCGTCGAAATGTTGCCCGCATTTGGCGCAGGCGTACTCGTAGGTTGGCATGGGAAGATCGCGGAGTTGCAAAGTAGATGCGTTCAAAAGCAAAATTCAAGCCCACCAGCTCGCTGTGGCATCAACATTTGTCTACCGCCCGAACCAGGCCATTCCTTGACTTTAAACGCCCGCCACGGAACGTCCTCTGCGATTGATGAAAGGGGGGAGCAGAGCGGTAATTTCGGGGCTTGTTGGGGCGGTTTACACGATCCTTATGGCCGGCTGCGGGGAGGATCCCCGTTTTTCCACCCAAACCCAGTATCTCGGCGGGGTTTATGGGCCCGGTCCAGTTTCGTCCAGCGCCCCACAGGACAACGTTTCCTATTGGGACGGTGACGATATGGACGGAAAACCGAGCGTGAAAATCAGCCTGGGTGAGCAACGCGCCTATTTTTATAAAAGTGGAAAACTGGTAGGTATCTCCCAGCTATCCACCGGGCGCGAAGGATTGAACACTCCGATCGGCCATTTCGCGATTCAGCAAAAGGATGTGAACCATGTTTCGAGCAAATACGGCGATTACGTCGATACCGCTGATAACGTAGTAAAGCCAAATGTAGAGCTGGGGGTCGATCCGAAACCGCCCGGCACTCATTTCAAAGGCGCGCCCATGCCTTATTTTATGCGCATTCACGGAGGCGTCGGAATGCATGCCGGCTATCTGCCTGGCTATCCCGCTTCCCACGGTTGCATCCGAATGCCGGAGTTCATGGCGGAAAATTTCTTTAAATCGGTGAGCGTCGGCACGCCAATCGCGATCACCAATTAGTTAGTAGCGCAGGCATCTTGCCTGTGGGCCGAGGCGCATCTTGCCCTTTGATTGCAACCAATGAGGAGCTAGGCAAAATGCCAGGGCCTGCCCCACAGGATGGCTGTGCTGCAACGGCGGGCTCGCCGGAGCTTGCCCCTCCACCTGCCGGCTCATTGAAGTTGACGCACTTTTCGACGACAACTTCTAGTGGAAAAAAACAGCGCGGAATTCCTGCGGCTGGCTGCGGCAGCTGAACCGATCCAACACAAGCTGCGCCAGATCGCAGCGGACGATTTTCCAGTTTCCTTCTCCCATGTAATCGAGAGCGCACAGCCGTTTCTTGTCGCAACCATTGCGGAACATGATCGCCGCAGTATTTGGGTTATCTGCCGGACGGTGCGCGCACAGGAGCTTTTTTTCGAAAGCCTGTCGAATTGGGATTCGAATGCCTCGTTCTTACCGGAAGCGGAGTTCGCGGCGGTCGAGAACATTCTGCCGGATCCCGAGATTGCAGCGGAGCGGCTGGCGCTGCTGTCTCAAATCGAAAAGGGGAACGGCGCCAAAGTCGTCGTGACGACCCGAGCGGCATTGGATCAACCCGCCCCCAGCCATGGCACATTGCGCTCGGCTTCGCTCGAAATTCAGCGCGGGCCGAACCTGTCAATGCCTGCGTTGTTGAGCGCGTTGTCCGATGCGGGCTACG
>Ga0209473_1000820_pt1 | contig 18085 bp, 13 predicted proteins | sample GraSoiAngelo_133_FD_185890 | JGI IMG/M metagenome (GOLD analysis project Ga0209473, IMG submission 185890) | Grasslands soil microbial communities from the Angelo Coastal Reserve, California, USA - 14_0929_05_20cm (SPAdes) (version 2) | ecosystem: Environmental > Terrestrial > Soil > Grasslands ...
TCGGGTCCGGCTTGCCATGTCGTAGTCGTAGACTTCCGAGGGCGTCGTCATCGATGAATAGGAGAACCGCAAATTCGTGGTGTCGAATTCGTAAGAGCCCATGGTGTCGAGCGAATAGGCGGCTTCATCGAAGGCGATGGCGTGCTCTTCGCCGTTCTTCAGGTCGCGAATGACGATCGCGGGCAGCGCATTGGCGCGCTCCAGCCGCACCAGATGGCCGGAATAGAGATCGTGATCGAGGATATAGACGCCTTCCCGATGGCCGATCAGGTCGCGCCAGTTGGCGCGATCGGGCGAAGCGAGCGGCGCGGTGACGATCTTGAAGTCGATCGCGTTGTCCGCATTGGTGAGGATAAACAATTCGTCGCCGCGGTCGGCGATCGAATATTGCACACTGCTCTCGCGCGGCGCGATCAGCCGCGGCGGCGCATCGGGTTTTGCGAGATCGATCAAGCGCTGCTCGGAGGTCTCATGGTCGCCGCCGGCGATCACGCAGAAACGCCCGGAGGTCGATTCATGCAGATGGATGAACCAGCCAGAGTCCTGTTCCTGGTAAATCAGAACGTCATCCGCCTGCGCTGTGCCCAGGCGATGACGCCAGACCTGCATCGGGCGATGGTTATCATCGAGCTTGACGTAAAAGAAGCTGTTGCAGTCCAGGCTCCACACCACGCCGCCGTCGGTCTCTTCGACGACGTCGTCGCGGTCGGCCAAGCTCGCCCAGTCGCGCACGCGAATTGAAAAGTATTCCGAGCCCTTGGTGTCGGCGCTCCAGGCCTCCAGCCTGTGGTCGGGCGAATGCCGCGCGCCGCCGAACTTGAAATATTCGTGGGATTCCGCAAGCGCATCGCCGTCGAGCACAATGGCGGTCTCGCCGCCACCGCGCGGTATGCGCCCGAACATTTCATGCTGGCCGCCCTCGCGGAATTTGCGGAAATAGGCGAAGGGACCGTCCGGCGACGGCACGCTGGAATCGTCTTCCTTGATCCGCCCGCGCATTTCGGCAACCAGCTTCTTCTGCAGGTGCGCGGTATGGCCGAGCAGGCTCTCGGTGTAGTTGTTTTCCGCTTCGAGATAATTGCGGATGTCCGTGTCCAGCGCAGCGGGATCGTGCAGCACTTCCTGCCAATCGGCGTCCTTCAGCCAGGCGTAGTCGTCGACCACCGTGATGCCGTGCTTTGTGAAGGAATGAGGCCGGCGCGGGGCGACCGGTGCCAACGTCGCTTTTTCCAGGACTTTTGTCACTCAATCCTCGTGCGGTCGGGCCAATATCGGCCCCCGACATATGGGTCCGGCCGGGCCGATTGCCATAACCCGGCTAGCTGTTTCTCAAGCGGGTGCCGGCGTTGGCGCCGAACATCGGAATCCGGTTGACGGCGAGCACCACCGCGAAGGTGATCACCAGCATTGCAATCCCCAATACCGCGATCGCGGCGAGATCGCCGCTTTCGTTGAGGTCGTAGATCAAGACCGAGATCACTTTTGTTTGCGACGTGAACAAAACGATCGCCGCCGACAATTCGCGCATCACGCCAATAAAGATGAAGCACCAGGTTGCGATCACGCCGGTGCGCAGCAATGGCGCGGTGATCTGCAGCAACGATCGCAGCCGGCTCGCGCCGAGGATGCGGCTCGCGTCCTCGAGTTCGGGATGGATGGTGGCGAATGCCGCCTGCAATTGCTGATAGGCCGACGGCAGGTTGATGGTGAGAAACGCGAGCAGGAGGATCCACAGCGTCCCGTACAGGACAAACGGCGGCCGCGTGTAGCTCAAGAACAAGCCGACCCCGAGCACGATGCCGGGCACCGCAACGGGAGCGGTCGCGAGAAAGCCGAGCACGCGCGAGCCCGCGATGATCCGGCGCGTCGTGACATAGGCGATCACCAGTGCCAGCATCGTTCCGATGGTCGCAGTCGCGGTACCCAGGATCACGGTGTTCTTCAGCGCCAACTGGGTCGACGATAGTTCGGTGAAAACGAATACGATGTTGTGCAGCGTGAAGGTCGCCGGCGTCACCAATGTCGTCGCGTTCGGCGAGAACGCCGCGTTGAGCAGCGCCAGATACGGCAGGAAAACCGGGTTGAGCAGCATCGCCAGGCAGAAGGCCAGCGCCGCCCAGCGCCACCCTTTCATCTCAACGCGACGGGGGCTACCGTATTTGCCGCCAACCACCGAGTAGCCGCGGCGTCCCAGTATGAATTTTTGCGCCTGCAACAAGAGGATCGTCAGCAGCAACAGCGGCACCGCGGCGGCGGCGGCGAGTTCGAGTTTTGGCGGATACTGGAACAGGCTCCAGATCTTCGTGGTCATAGTGTGAAATCCCGCCGGCAGCGCCAAAATCGCGGGCGAGCCGAACAGCGTCATCGCCTGCAGGAACGCAATCAGCGCGCCTGCCACCAGCGCCGGCAGCGCCAGCGGAATCGTCACCCGCCGCGCCGTGGTCCAGGCCCCGCCGCCGAGGATAGCGGAAGCATCTTCCAGTTCGCCCGGCATGGTATCGAGCGCGTTCGCCACCAGCACGAACACGAACGGAAACGTGTAGCAGGAAATCACGAAGATGATTCCGGCCATCGAATAGATGTTGAACAGATACTCGCCGGACTCCGCGCCGGTCACCGCGCGATAGAGCTGGTTGAGCAGCCCGCTGTTGGGCGCGGCCAGCAGTTCCCAGGCCACCGCGCCGAGGAACGGCGGCGTGACGAACGATGCCGTCACCAGCGCACGGATGGTCTGCCGCGCCGGCATGTCGGTGCGCGACACCAGCCAGCTGATCGGCGCGGCGACGACGCAGCAGATGGTGGCCGACGTGATCGCGATGATGGCGGTGGTCAAAAGCGGATCGAGGAAGTCGGGATCGGTGAACAGCGTGACGAAATTTTGCAGCGTCGGATGTCTGGCCTTGTCGGTGAAGCTGAACACCGCGAGCCATGACATCGGCAGCACGATCAGCACAACCAGGCAAGCCGCAAACAGCCACAGCACCGGCTTGGTCCAGTCGATGCGGGGCTTTGGGCTATCGATGGCGGGGGTGAGTGTCATATGAAAACTCTCTCATCGTCGTTCCGGGGCGCGTCGAAGACGCGAACCCGGAATCTCGAGATTCCGGGTCTGGTCCTTCGGACCATCCCGGAATGACGGTGGTGCAATATTGCGCCAACGCATGACTACACCCGAAACAGTTTCGCATAGCGCGTCTTGATCTCTTCAGCCATCGCCTCGACGCCGGCGGGATCTTCCTTCATCAGCCTGATGTCGGAAAGCTTGCGGCGTCCGGGCTTGGATTGCACCTGCGCATGAGCGGAATATTGCGCGGTGAAATCGCTGAAGAATTGCTGGGTCTGTCTTGTGTGCAGCCAGGCCTGGAACAGTTTTGCGGCATTGGGATGCGGTGCGCCGGCAAAAATCCCGGTCGGTCCCGAGATCGTCGGCGCCCCCTCGGCCGGATACACCGGCTCGACCGGCTGGCCCGCCTCCTTCAGCAGCACGATGCCGTATTCGTTGCCGTCGGCCATCACGGCGCGTTCGCCGAGCGACAGCTTCTTCGGCGGATCGGTCGACGACTGCACCTGCATCACGCGCTGTTTCGACAGCTTTTCGAAATAATCCCAACCGAGCTCGCGCACCATCTGGAAGGTCGCGGTCATGATCGTGCCGCTATACGCCGGATGGCCCTTGACCATCTTGCCGGCCCATTTCGGATCGAGCAGGTCGGCAAAGCTCTTCGGCGCGTCGTCAGCCTTCACCAGGTTCGTATTGTAGGCGATCGACGACAGATATAGCCGCGTCGTCACGAAAAGACCGTCGCGGTCGCGATATTGTTGCGGAAAATATTTTGCGACGTCCTCGGACACGAACGGCTCGAGCCAGCCGTTCTTTTTCCAGGGAATGAAGTGCGAGGCGTCCGAAGAGTTGATCACGTCGGCGGCGTGGATGCCGGATGCAAATTCCTGGTCGATCCGCTGAAACAGCCGCTCGGAGCCGGAGCGTTCGATCTGCACGGCCATGCCGGGATAGGCCGCCTCAAAAGCCTTGCCGAGCTTTTCCCCGACCGGCAGGTCCATCGAGGAATACAGCACCACCTTGCCTTCCTGCTTGGCGGCCTCGATCAGTTGCGGCGTGATCGCTATCGCCGGCGGCACCTCGGCGCGGGCGGGGCTTGCGAATACCGACGACAGCGCAAGCGCGCTCGAGCCTCTGAGAATATCGCGTCGCGAAACTTTTACGTTCTTCATCGCGTGCTCTGCCAAAGTCATCGGGTGAGTGCGCGGCAGCGCTCAGGTGGCAGCGTGAGCCAGACCTCGATGCCTTTGGCCACGGCGTTTTCGGTTGAGGTGACGACGCGCAAGGAAGTACCGTCGGAGGTCTCCACCATGTAGTCGCGGCTGGCGCCGAGAAACACCTGACGCGTCACGGTGGCCTTGACCGCGTTGGTCCGACCTTGCGGTATTTGCGTGGAAAGCTGGATGTCGTGCTGGCGGATCGCGACAGCAGCATCCTGGCCGGCTTTAAGCTTCGCGCCGACCACCTGCAAAGTAGCGCCCGCGAATGCGATGTGATTGTCGTCGCGCGCAACGCCTTTGATCACGTTGCTGGCGCCGATGAAGCGCGCCACGAATTCTGATTCCGGGCGGGCGTAGATTTGTTCGGGCGTGCCGAGCTGGTCGATCTTTCCCGCGTTCATCACCGCGATCAAATCGGCTGTCGTCATCGCCTCGGACTGGTCGTGGGTAACGTAAACCGTGGTGTAGCGATATTCGTCATGCAGGCGGCGGATCTCGAATCGCATCTCCTCGCGCAAATTGGCGTCGAGATTCGACAACGGCTCGTCGAGCAGCAATGTTTCCGGCTCGACGATCAGCGCGCGGGCCAGTGCCACCCGCTGTTGCTGCCCGCCGGATAGTTCGCCGGGATAGCGCTGGGCAAGGATTTCCAGTTTGGTGGTCGAAAGGATCGCGGCGAGTTTTTTCGCGATGGTGTCGCGGTCCATTTTGCGCAGGCGCAAGCCGTAGACGATATTTTCGGCGACCGTCATGTGCGGCCACAAGGCGTAACTCTGGAAGATCATCGACATCTTGCGGCTCTCGGGCGGCAATGTCTTGGCCTTCGAAGACACTACGCGATCGCCGACATGGATTTCGCCGTCCGACGGCTCCAGGAATCCGGCGATCAGCCGCAGTGTCGTGGTTTTGCCGCAGCCGGAAGGGCCCAGGAGACAGATGAGCTGCCCATGGTCGATCCGCAGCGAGACCTGGTCGACCACGCTAAGCGATCCAAACCGCTTGGTCAGGCCGCGCAATTCAACGGACGCCACTCGCATCACTCCCTATACTCTTGCGCGCAACCGGATTTGTGGAACGCACAGACGCCGTTGGTCGGCTTCTTATTTATCGCTAGATCAATATAAGCACGAAGCGGGGGGCGGCGGGAAGCGTTTGTGCGCTCTTAATTTGTCGTCATTGCGAGCGCCAGCGAAGCAATCCATGCCCCCATAGAAGGGAAGAATGGATTGCTTCGTCGCGTTGCTCCTCGCAATGACGGTCCCCGTTACGGGCTCACACTTTCGCCGAGCCATTCGATCGCGGCCTCGGTGCCGCCCTTGCCGTGCGGAATTTGCAGCGCGTTGAGGCCGACCTCGATGACGCCAAGCGTCCCCAGCACCATCGGGGCGTTGATGTGGCCCATATGGGCGATCCGGAACGCCTGCCCCTGCAGTTCGCCGATCCCGACCCCCAACACCACGCCGCATTTTTCCTTGCAATAGCGATGCAGCGCGACCGGATCGTGACCGCCTCCCATGACCACTGTCGTGACGGTGTCGGAACGCTCGGCCGCCTCCGCGACGTTGAAGCCGAGCACCTGGCCCTCGGCCCACACGGAAACCGCGCGACGAACCGCGCCGGCCAACAGGCGATGGCGCAGGAACACATTCTTAAGTCCCTCCTCGAAGATCATGTCGACGGCCTGGCGCAGCGCGAACAACAGATGCACCGGCGCGGTGCCGGCATATTTGCGGTAGTGCTCGCTGCCCTCGCGCTCGGTCCAATCCCAATAGGGCGTTCGCAGCCCGGCCGTGGCGTGTACTTCCCTGGCGCGGTCGTTGGCGGCGACGAAGCCTAAGCCCGGCGGCGTCATCAATCCTTTTTGCGAACCGGACATCGCGACATCGATGCCCCATTTGTCCATCTCGAACGGCATGCAGCCGAGCGAGGCCACCGCATCCACCATGAACAGCGCGGGATGACCTGATGCCTTGATCGCCTTGCCGATCGCCTCGATATCGTTGTAGGCGCCCGAGGCCGTATCGACCTGCACCGCCAGGATCGCCTTGATGCTGTGGTTCTTGTCGGCGCGCAGACGCGCCTCGACCTCGTCGGGGCGTATCGCGCGGCGCCAGTCGCCCTTTAGCACCTCGACCTCGGCGCCCATGGCGGCGGCGGCATTGCCCCAGCCGATCGCAAACCGCCCGCTTTCGAGCACCAGCACCTTGTCGCCGCGCGACAGCACGTTGGAGAGCACCGCTTCCCACGCGCCGTGGCCGTTGGAGATGTAGATGTAGGAGCGGCCCTTGGTCGCGAACAGCTTGGAGAGATCGGCCATCAGGCTGTCGGTCAGGTCGACCATCTGATCGGAATAGATGTCGAGCGCAGGACGATGCATCGCCTGCAAAACTTCGTCGGGCATCGTGGTGGGCCCCGGGATTGCCAGAAACTCCCGGCCCGCGCGAACAGTCATTTTTATTTTTTCCTTTGGGTATTGCGTGAGGGAAGGGATGCAGGGGAACGAGGGGGAATTCAAGCCAGAACAAGATGATAATGGTTTGAAGCCGTCATTGCGAGCGCAAGCGAAGCAATCCAGCGCCGCAAGAAAGACTGGATTGCTTCGCTGAGCCTGTCATCGGGCGCGCATTCGCGCGACCCGTTGGCTCGCAATGACGGCTTGTGGCAAATCTACTCTCTCAAGGTACCGGCAACCGCCTGCCAGATTTCATCCTTGATCGCGGTCGCGGGCGGACTCGGAATGATGGTTGTGGGTCCGCTTCGCTTGTGACAGGCCGTAACCAGCCGCAGCACCCACACCTCGCCATCGGTGTAATAGAGATCGCCGCCGCCATTGCGGCCGTCGACGGTCGGCCCAATGCCGGTCACCTGATATTTGGCGTCCACCATTCCGGCGCTCTCCAGGTCGGCGGCGAGCGCTTTTCTTTCGAGATCGACATCGGCATCGATGTGGTGCGTGATGGCGCCGGTATAGTGGCTGACGCCGACGCCGCGATCGAAGGTGGCATCGCCAAGCCAGACCGGCCGCGCCTCCTCGCCCTTGTCGAGCACTTTCCAGAACCGCACATGATGGCGACGATCGGCGCTGTTGCCGGCCGGCTGTTCGAACGCGAGATCCTCGTGGCGGCCGAGATAATAAAGGTTGCTGACCGGCGCGTCCTTGTAGGCGCGATCCAATAATACGCTGCCGGCAATCTCGATCGAGGAGCGGAACGTCACCGGATCGGCGGGAAACCAGCCCGCTTCATTCATGGCGCACAGCACGTCCCTTTCGTCGCCGATCAGCCCGACATTGATGGGATCGCCGGGAATGCCCTGCGCGGTTCGTGTCACCATCGGCAGATTGGCAAGACCTTTCTGGTGCTCATAATGGCCCCAGAGCGCCGGCAGCACGAAATAGGCGAGCGCGCCATAGAGGGCGACGACCGACAATAGCGCCAGCAGGATACGCTCCAGCCGATCGTGTTGCGCCGCCTTCGATTGCACATCGATCGGATGTTCAGACACGGGCTAGCGTTTGGTCTCGCGGCAGCCCGCGGCCTCGGCATCTTCGACCGAACAGAACCAGCGTGTGCCCTTGTTGATCTGCATCTTGATCTGCGCGTACCAGCGGCTGGTGGGCCTGTGATAGATGCACTCGCCGGCACTGTTGACGTTGCCCTTGATGGTGCAATCGGGCGATGGCGCGACCGGGCCGGAGGCCGAAGCCAGCAGGATCGCATGGGCATTCGGCGGCGGCTTGGCGGCGCCGAGGATTGCGGTCTTCTTGTTGCGGACGCGCCAGTCCCACGGCGCGATGAAGGCGCCCTGCCACATGCCGGCCTTGGCCTCGCGCGCGGCGGCCTCGTCGGCATCGTAGTCATGGGAGAAGCGCACATAGGACAAGGCCCAGCCGCTCCTCACCAACCATTTCTGGATGTCCTCGCCGTCGACCTCGCAATGAGCCACGATGCGGCCGCGGCGATCGGTGCGCTCGACATGGCAGGTCCAGCTCTTGTTCTCGACGTGCTTGGCAAGTTCGTCGCGCGCCGCGGCACCGCAGGTCCAGCGTTCGCCCTTGGTGTTGAGGCAGAGCTGGTCGGCCGACGGCGCGTCGATGCCGCCGAGGCGAATACGGCTGTTGCCGATCTGGATCTGATCGCCGTCGCGAATTTTCGGCACCCCGGTCAGGTCGGCCGCTTGCGCGATCGACGGCAGCAGCAGGATCGAGGCGGCAACGAAAAGGGTCGTGATTTTCATCGGTGGTCCCGGGACGGCGGGGAGACATTATACGCTACCGTCATTGCGAGCGAAAGCGAAGCAATCCAGAGGGCAGCAAGGAGGGTCTGGATTGCTTCGTCGCTTGCGCTCCTCGCAATGACGCCGGCGAATTTACGCTCGGCCCGCCCCCCGCATCATCGCTTTCCGCGCCAGTGCGAGGCCCATCAGCACGAAGGCCGAGGTGACCTCGGGGCCGCCAACGAGAATGCGCGTCGGCGTCTTCATCTTGTTCCATTCATAGGCCTTGAACGGTCCGTGGCGGCCGCCTTCGCCGAGATGGCTCAGGATGCAGGCCAGGGCCGGCGCAAAGCAAGCCGGATCTGCCCCAAGATGTCCGAGCGCGATCAGTGCCAGCGCCGCATCGAATACGTTCATCTCGCCCGCGATCAGCTCGCTCTCGACATAGGCGAGCACGCGGCCGCGGATGAAATCGAACGCGCCGTCGGTATCGATTGCGCCTTGGGCGGCCGCCGGCAGCGCCATGAAGGCAGCATGGCAGCGGCCGAAATAGGCGCAGTAAAGCTCCGGCAGATAATAGATGTGCGAGCGTGGATTGGTGAACGCGCCGGTCTCAGTAAGGCGTTTCTGGAAACCGATGATGCGCTGGAGCGTCTCGAGCCGCTGCGGTGTCTCCAGGATCTTCCAGCGGCTCAAGTTGCGGAAGCTGACTTCGAGGATATCGAGATTGAGTGTCGGATCGAGATCATTGCCAAAGGGACGTTCACCCCTGAGGTTGTCGATCCAGGTGGCGACGCCGCCTTCATAGTCGATGTGATCGTTGAGCGGCACCGTCACACGAGGCTCGTTGTCGCCCTCGCGCACTTGGTAGCCGGCGTAAAAATCCAGCAGCGGCTGATCGAGGATCGGGTCGGTCGAACCGGCCTGGGTTGCGGCCGAGAAGGCGCAGGCCGTGGTGTCGCAATCCGGCACGTAGACGCCAAAGCCCAAATCCTGCTTGATCTGGGCGAAGAACCGCGAGAACCGCGGATGCGGCAGCGGCGCCAGCGCGGTGACGACACTGACTGTCGAGCCGTCATGCGCGCGCACCTCCTCGCGGCTCGTCTTAAGGCAGAAATCGACCATGTCCGAGATCGCCGTTCGCGCAGCGCCGGCCTCGTCGGACGAGGCCAGGCCGGTCTCGATGAAGCTCAGCAGCGCCTCGGTGAAGAACGCATCGTAATAGGCGGAGCGATGGCGGATCTGCATCGGCTCCCACATCGGCTCGGCAATCCCCCGCCAGGGCGGGTTGATCAGCGCGGCGGCCTGGGAGCGGGCGATGAAGACCCGCGCCAGGTTGAACAACAGCGTCGAGTTCTTGTAGCCACGCGAATTGAGGCCGCGCAGCGCCATCAGCAATTCGCGGCCGCGCACGTCGGCATCGCCAATCAGGTTGAACGCCGCATAGGTCGGGATGAAGCCGCATCGCGCATATGCGCGCAGCAGATGCGCGCCGCAAATGCGGATCGCGCTTTCGATTTTAGCCAGACTAGGCGCCGGTCCGCCGCCCACGGCTACCTCCGGCTTCGGGTGATCGAGCGCGATGGTATCGAGCAGGTCGGCGATCGGCTGGCCGATCGTTTCCCAGTCCGGGGCATGATCGTCGCGGGCCCTCCGCACGGCCTCGCGCAGCGATTGCAGGCGCGCGCGATCGGCCAATTCCGGCAATCCCGCCCGTCGCAAAATCGCCCGCAGCGCCGGATTGCCCAGCGCGGTCCGGTAGAATTTGGCCAGGTGGGGATCGCCCCCGCGGTGGTGCAGCAGCAGGGGATCGCAGACGTCGTAGAGCGACGGACCCTCCTTTGAGGCGGTCAGCGCGCGATAAGCGGCCCCGGCGGCGCCGGCGAAATGCTGAAAGCTCATGGGGTTCTTTCCGCGCGATCCACGCTCTCAAAGATAGCGGGGCGCGGCTGCCTTTGAAGACTTGGAAGATCCTTAACAAAAGCTACACGGCCGGCGGGGAAACACAAATGTGACCAACATCACAGCCGCCGCAGCCGCTTTGGCGGATCATCAATCTGCCCTATCCAAGGCTTTTGAGGCCATTGTTAACGGCGGGGCAAGACAGAATTATTCAGATTTTTCAGTATGTTAAATGCCATGCAAGCTTATGGGTTGCCGGAACCGGCGAGGGAGGTTAAGGGTCTGTTTGTTGCGGTGCCGCAAATTGAGCGCAATCGAGCGACACTCAAGCAGCCACCCCCACGAACCGATAGCGACGACAGGCGCAACTCAAGCAGCCGCGCGCTCGGCAGTGACCAGGATTGATCAGTGATGAATTTTAGGCAGCTTTGCATCTCCCGCCGCTCGCTCGCCATCGCCGCCGCGCTGGCCGGAACGGTGTCGCTCGCGATCGGCGCCCATGCCGCGCTGAACCTGCGGGCGCTGGATGCTGCCAAGGCGGTCGCGACCCAGCAGGATCTCGAGGCCGCAAAAGGCCCCTCGCGCATCGCGCTGGTGATCGGCAACGGCAATTATCCCGACGCCAATGCGCCGTTGACCCAGCCGATCAACGATGCCCGCGCGCTGACCGCAGCGCTCCGCCGTGACGGTTTTGATGTCGATGTGGTGGAAGACGCAAGCCGGGACGATATGGCCCGCGCGGTCGAGCGGCTGAAGTCCAAGATCAAGCAGGACTCCGTCGTCATGCTGTTCTACGGCGGCTATGGCGTCCAGGTCGGCCGCGAGAGCTACATGATCCCGGTCGATGCCGTGATCTGGAAGGAAGCCGATGTTCGCCGCGACGGGCTTTCGATCGAATCCGTGCTGACCGTGATGAAGGAGCGCGGCGCGCGCGCCAAGCTCGTCGTCGTCGACGCCTCGCGCCGCAATCCCTACGAGCGCCGTTTCCGCACCTTCTCCCACGGCCTCGCGCCGATCAACGCGCCCGACAATGCGCTGGTCCTGACCTCGGCCACCCCCGGCAAGGTCGCCGAAGATTCCAAGGGCGAGCACAGCGTGCTGGTGTCGGAACTGCTCGGCAATCTGGCGGCGCAGGCAAGCGGCGCGGAAGCCGTGTTCAACAAGACTCGCGTCACGATCTCCCGCGCCTCCGATGGCGAGCAGGTGCCGTCCGTGTCGTCATCGCTCCTGGAAGACGTCCGCCTCGGCACCAGCGCCAGCGCCGGCGGTTAGACCCCGTCATTCCGGGGCGCGCCAAGCGCGAGCGACGATGTGCAAATTGCACATCTGAGAATCTCGAGCCGCATGCTCGCTGCACCTCTCCCCTTGTGGGAGAGGTCGGATCGCATCGACAGATGCGATCCGGGTGAGGGGTTGCGGCATCGGGACTCGCGGATAGAACCCCTCACCCCAACCCTCTCCCACAAGGGGAGAGGGAGCTCACCGCCGTTGCGGCGACCGCGCCGCTATTTGCTTTCCCCGCTCGCGGTCACCGGCCGCACCGGATCGCCTTCGCGCAAAAGCGAGCCGGCCCGCGCCACCACGATATCGCCTTCGTTCACACCTTCGCGGATTTCGACTTGGCCGCCGGCCATCAAGCCGACCTCGACCCGCTTGGTCTCGACCCGCGAGCGCCGCACCACCTGGACCACGGTGCCGCCGGTGCCGTAGAGCACGGCGGTGAGCGGCACGGCGACGCCGCAGCTTTGTCCGGTCTTGATCAGCGCGCGGCCCGAGGAATTCACCAGCAGGCGGCGATTGGTGGTGATGGCGATAAAGACCTGGCCGAGCTGGCTATCGGGCTGCACCGTCGGCGCGATCCGGCGCACCCGGCCGTCGACATCGCCCGCGCCGGGGATGCGGATCGAGGCTCCCTGATTGACCGCGAGCTTCGCCACATCCTGGGTCGGCACCAGGCCGACCAGATCGTATTCGGACCTTGCGATAATGGAAAACAGCGCTTCGCCTTTGGCCGATGCCATGGCGCCGACCACCGCCGAGCTCGAGGCGATCAGCCCCGCGACCGGTGCTGCGACCTGCGCCGTGCCGCCTTCGGGCAAACTGAGCCGCGCCAGCGTCTGGCCCGCGGTCACGGTGTCGCCGGCATCCGCCAGCACTTCCGCGACCTTCAGCCCCGCCCGTTCCGGGCGTACGGTGGTCTCGTCGCGGGCCAGCACGATACCCGTGACCTCGACCAGGTTGGAGAAGCAGGATTTCGCCGCCTTCAGCACCGTCACCGTCGCGCCCTTGGGCGCGTCGGGATCGGGGGTGTCGGCGGCAAGGGCGGGGGAAGTGGAGAGGGCGAGGAGGCCGGCGAGCGCGCACAGCCCGGCGAGGGCCGGGGCGAGCCATTTTTGCGTTAGCCCGAGCGCGGCAAATCGATTCATCGGCATTATTCCCGTCTAGTCCTGCCCGTCTGGTCTTGACGGGTCCTTCGATATCAGAAGCTTGGCTCGAGCGCCAAGCGCGAATTCTACGCCGCTAGCCAAGCGCCTGATCGAGATCGGCAACGATGTCATCGATATGTTCGATGCCGATGGAGAGCCTGACGTAGCCGTCGGTCACGCCGGTCTTGTGCTGCTCTTCCGCGGTCAGTTGCGAGTGCGTCGTGGTGGCGGGATGAATCGCGAGCGAGCGCGCATCGCCGATATTGGCGACATGATAGAACATCTTGAGCGCATCGATGAATTTGCGCCCGGCGTCGCGGCCGCCCTTGAGCTCGAATCCAAGGAGACCGCCATATCCGCCCTTGAGGTAAGCGTCGGCCCGGCGCCTTGCCTCGCCCTCCATCATGGCTGGAAAGATCACACGGTCGACCTTGGGATGCCGCGACAGATGATCGGCGACGGCGCTCGCATTGGCGCAGTGCTGGCGCATGCGCAGCGCCAGCGTTTCCAATCCCTGGATGAACATGAAGGCGTTGAACGGCGACATCGCCGCGCCGACATCGCGCAGCAAGGTCACGCGGGCTTTGAGGATATAGGCGATCGGGCCGAGCGGCTTGACCGCCTGCGTCCACACCGCGCCATGGTAGCTCGGATCGGGCCTGTTCAGCATCGGGAAGCGCTCGGCATGCTTTTCCCAATCGAAATGACCGCCATCGACGATGATGCCGCCGATCGAGGTGCCGTGGCCGCCGATATATTTCGTCGTCGAGTGCAGCGTGATCGCGGCGCCGTGCCTGATCGGCTGGCACAGCACCGGACAGGCGGTGTTGTCCATGATCAGGGGCACGCCGAGGTGGCGGCCGATCCGCGCGACCTCGCCGATCGGGAACACCGCGAGCTTGGGGTTCGGCAGCGTCTCGCCATAATAGCAGCGGGTCCTGGCGTCGGTGGCGCGGCGGAAATTGTCGGGATCGGCGGGATCGACGAAGCGGCATTCGATGCCCATCGTCGCCATGGTGTTCTGGAACAGATTCCAGGTGCCGCCATAGATGTCGGTCGAACAGACGAAATTGTCGCCGGCATGGCAGATGTTCTGCACCGCAATCAGCGAGGCGGCCTGGCCCGAGGCGAGTGCCAGTGCGGCGACCCCGCCTTCCAGCGCGGCGATGCGTTCCTCCAGCACCGCCTGCGTCGGATTCATGATGCGGGTGTAGATATTGCCGAGCTCCTTTAGCGCGAACAAATTGCCGGCATGTTCGGTCGAATTGAATTGATAGGACGTCGTCTGATAGATCGGCACGGCCACCGCGCTGGTCGCCGGGTCGGCGCGATAGCTGCCGCCATGCAGCACGATCGTTTCAGCCTTCTTGCTCTCGGTCGGCATCGTCTCTCCCTGTCGTTGGTTGGATCAAGCGCTGGTCAAGAGATGGGCTGAAACCTCGGCCAGATCCGCGCGCGCGATATGCGCGGCAATCTCCGGATTGATCAGCTTGGCATGCGAGAGGGCCATCATGTGCCCCGCGGCCGGCAAATGCCGCGCGTCGACGCCCGCAATCAGCGAGGCCAGCCGGCCGACGATGCGCTGGGTGAGATACGGCGACAGGCCGCCGGAAAACAGCAGCGTCGGCACGCGAATCGCAGCCGCCGCGACCGTGACATTTTTCTCGGCGAGCACGGCGCGAAAATCGAACGCGAGCTTGCCGGCCTGTTCGATCATGCGCAGCCGCGCCTCGGGGGACAGTTTTTCGCCAGGCCCCGATCCGTTCCAGTACGCGGTGAACTTGTCGATCGCCTCCATGGCGAGGCCCTTGCTGAGATCGTCGTAAAGCTGGCGCGCCAATTGCGCGAACAGCTCGTGTAGCCGCCGGTCCGCGGCACTTTCGGCCAACAGGGTCGGCAGCACCGGCTCGATCAGCGTCAGGCTGCGCACGCGGCTTGCGAACCGCGAGCTAGTTGCGATCTTGAAGGCGATGGCCCCGCCATAGGAATGGCCGACCAGATGAAACGGGCCCTCGATCTGCCCGATGTGCTCGGCGAGCAGCGCGACCTCGCCTGCGAGCCGCTCGGGCAGAATGATCGAATCGCGATTGCCGCCATAGCCCGAAACATCCGGCGCGATCATTCGGTAGTTGGCGCCGAGCTCGTCGGCCAACCGCGCCCATAGCCGGCCGGAAGACAGCGAACCATGCACCGCGACGACGCAGCGCTTCGATCCCCCCGCAAAGGGGGCGTGCTTTGAATGGATCATCGAACTGTTCCTGATGGGGCTTGCTTGATCGTTGCGTCGTGCGCGTCAGGCCGATTTGCGCCAGGGCACCAGCATCGAGACCCGCTGCCGGTAGCGGCGATAGTCGTCGCCGAACATGCCGACGAGATCGCGCTCCTCGAGCAGGATGCCGACGATGATGTAGGCGGTGGTCACCGCCGCGAACAACAGATGGCCCGCGGTCATGACAGGCGTTGCCCAGAACGCGATGATGAAGCCGAGATAGATCGGATGCCGCACGAATTGATAAAACAGCGGCGTGCGGAAAACCGGCTGTGGCATCGGCCGCCCCGTGAGGTTGTTGGCGACCTGATGCAATCCGAACAACTCGAAATGATTGATCAGGAACGTGCTGGTCAAAACGATCACCCAGCCGAGCAGCGACAGGCCGACCAGCCCGCTGGCCACGTCTGTATCCTCGACATGCCACACCACCGCCGGCATCGGCCGCCACTGCCAGCACAACAGCGCCAGCGCCAGCGTCGAAAACAGCACGTAGGTCGAGCGCTCGACCGATTTCGGCACGAACCGCGTCCACCATTCCTTGAACTGGCGGCGCGCCATCACGCTGTGCTGGATCGCAAACAGCGACATCAGCAACAGGTTGACGACCATGGCTTCAGGGACGCCGACGGGAACGCCGCTGTCGATAGTCTTGGGCACCACGACGTTCTCGACGAAGCAAAGCGCGTAGAGGAAGGTGACGAAGAAGAAGGCGTAGGACACCAGTCCGTAGACAAGCGCGATCAGTCTGCTCATTTCAAATTCTCCTTGCGTTAAAAATTTCCGTTGCGAAGCATCTCTTCCGAAAGTATCGATCAGGCCGCCGCTCACCGCTTGGTGACGACGACCTCGAGATATTCTGATGGCACCACCATGGTGCCGTCATCGGCCCGGTTCATGCGCACGATCAGCGCATGCAGATCGTTGCGCAGGCTTTCGCTCGTTGCCGCATCGAGCGCGGCGAACGCCTTCAATACCGGGCCGTAAAAGGTCTTGAAAACGGCGAGGAAATGCTCGGGCGAGCGGTAGCGGAAATTAAATAGCCGCGAGGTGGCCTGGATCGAACGGGCCTCGCTGCCGAACATCTCGTCGAGCCGCGCGCGGGTGCCCCACAGCGCCGGCGATTTCGGCGGCGGCGGCAAATATTTCCCGAGCGTCTTGAACACCTGCCCGATAAAACCTTCCGGCGTCCAGTTGGCGAGACCGATCTTGCCGCCGGATTTGCAGACCCGCAGCAGCTCGGCTGAGGCCTGCTCCTGGTTCGGCGTGAACATCACCCCGAAGGTGGAGACCACGGCGTCGAAGCTGCCGGTGGCAAACGGCAGGCTTTCGGCATCCGCCTCCATGAATTCGATCGACAGGCCTTCCGCCGCCGCCCGCGCCGCGCCGCACTCGAGCAGTGCCGGGACATAATCGGTCGAGGTCACGTCGCACCAGCGGCGGGCCGCCGCGAGCGAGACCATGCCGTTGCCGGCGGCGACATCGAGCACCTTGGAGCCGGCGCGCAAATCGAGCGCCTCGCACAGTTCCTCGCCGACGATTTGCAGCGTGGTGCCGACCACGGCGTAATTGCCCGACGACCAGGCCGCCTGCTGGCGGATCTTGAGCGCGGCAAGCCCCGGCGTTGCCGTGGCCGCGGAATCGCCGGTTTGTCTTGCGGTGGTGAGGCTCGCCATGGGTGTATCCTTTTGGGAACAGGAACGCGGCCACGGGGTATGGCCGGTGAACCCAAACTGCCCCTGCGCGGACCTAAAGACTCTGACACCAGCTTGATTTTGCCCTGAGGTCAGCTTGATTGTTGCTTGAGGCCCGCCGCTTCTCCCTCGCCCCGCTCTTCGCGCGGAGAGGGTCGGGGCGAGGTGACCAACACGACTCAAAGTCATCACGCTACGGGATTCCAACATTGCAATTTGTCTTTTCAAATCATGTACTTGACACAAGCCGGCAGGAGCTGAGCTGCGCCGGGCAGGGGGTTGCGGTCGAGCCGCAGGTGTTCGATCTCCTGCTTTATCTGTTGGAAAATCGCGACCGGGTCGTCAGCAAAGACGACCTGTTCGATCATGTCTGGGAGGGGCGGATCGTCTCGGAATCGACGCTGACCTCGCGGATCAATGCCGTCCGCAAGGCGGTCGGCGATACCGGGCGCGACCAGCGGCTGGTGCGCACCATCGCCCGCAAGGGGTTCCGCTTCATCGGCGATGTCCGCGTGACCAGGCCCGAGCCCCGGCGGGAGGAAGCGCCCAGGCCGGAGGAAGCGCCGCCCCAGCCGCCGCCTCCCTCGCCCGACGACAGCCAGCCGCCGCGCGCGGCGCTGTCGGTGCTGGATCGCCCGGCGATCGCGGTGTTGCCGTTCACCAACATGAGCGGCGAGGTGGAGCAGGAATATTTTTCGGACGGCATCAGCGAGGACATCATCACCGCGCTGTCGAAGCTGCGCTGGTTCTACGTGATCGCGCGCAACTCCTCCTTTATCTACAAGGGCAAATCCGTTCACCTGAAGCAGGTAGGCGCAGAGCTCGGCGTCAACTATGTCGTCGAAGGCAGCGTCCGCAAGGACGGCGATCGCGTGCGCATCACGGTGCAGTTGAACGATGTGGCCACCGGAAGTCATCTCTGGGCGGAGCGTTACGACCGCGGCCTTGCCGACGTGTTCGCGGTGCAGGACGAGATCACGCAAGCCATCGTCGCCGCGATCGAGCCGCAGCTCTATGCCGCCGAGAATTTCCGCAGCCTGCGCAAGGCGCCGGACTCGATGGACGCCTGGGATCTGGTGATGCGCGCGCTGTCGCATTATTGGCGGGTGACGCGGCAGGACAATGTGGTGGCGCAGGCGCTATTGGAAAAGGCCATCGATATCGACCCCCACTACGGCCAGGCGCTGGGCGTGCTCGCGGGCAGCCGCATGTTTGGCGCCCACATGGGCTGGGAGCCGATGGCGAAAGCGATGCCGGTCGCCGAGCGCTGCGCGCTGGCTGCGATCCACGCCGACAGC
>Ga0209473_1000825_pt1 | contig 18007 bp, 21 predicted proteins | sample GraSoiAngelo_133_FD_185890 | JGI IMG/M metagenome (GOLD analysis project Ga0209473, IMG submission 185890) | Grasslands soil microbial communities from the Angelo Coastal Reserve, California, USA - 14_0929_05_20cm (SPAdes) (version 2) | ecosystem: Environmental > Terrestrial > Soil > Grasslands ...
TGGTCACGATTTATTTGCTGCTTTTTCTTGCGGCGGTTTTTCTCCTTTGGATAGTGGGAGAATGGAATCGCCGGAGGCGGGAGCGACGGGCTCTGCAGTATCGGCTGCGCTGCGTGATGTGCGCGTTTGAGTTTGAAGATCGAACGGACGCCTTGCTTCCCCGCTGCCCGCGCTGTGGGAGCTTAAACGAACGATTTAGAATGGAGCAAATTTAACATGGGAATGTGGATAGGGCGGAATCGCAAAGCACGGGTGACCTACGGATTTGATGAAATCGCGCTGGTACCCGGGCGCGTGACAATCAACCCGAACGAAGTCGATATTACTTTCCGTTTATCGCGCAGAGAAGCGGATCCGCTCGAATTGAAAATTCCCATCCTTGCCAGCGCCATGGACGGAGTTGTCGATGTCCGCTTCGCCATCGCCATGAACAAATTGGGCGGTTTGGCCGTTTTGAATCTCGAGGGAGTGCAAACGCGCTACAAGAATCCCCAGGAAGTGCTGCAAAAAATCGTCGAAGCCGATAAGTCCGAGATCACTGCGCTGCTGCAACGAATTTATCAAGAGCCAATTCAAGAAGATCTAATCGCGGCGCGTGTGCGCCAGATTAAAGACGGCGGTGTGTTGGCGGCGGTTAGTTCCATTCCTCAGCGAGCGGCCGAACTCGGCAAGATCGCGCAGGACGCTGGTGCGGACGTTTTCGTCGTACAAAGCACGGTGTCGACGGTGCGACACATTTCGTCGGAGTACAAGTCGCTCGATCTGGAAAAGTTTTGCCGAGAGATGCGCATTCCCGTGATCGTCGGAAACACTGTAGGTTATGACGTGACTTTCGAAATTATGGAGTGTGGGCCGGCCGCGGTTTTGGTCGGTGTCGGCCCAGGTGCGGCTTGCACCTCGCGCGGTGTGCTGGGACTCGGTGTTCCGCAGGTTACTGCGACAGTTGATTGCGCGGCGGCGCGCGACGCTTACTTCAAAAAAACATCGCGCTATGTGCCAATCATCACTGATGGCGGAATGAGCAGAGGTGGCGATGTTTGCAAGGCACTCGCGTGCGGTGCGGACGCTGTAATGGTGGGAAGTGCCTTCGCCAAGGCGCACGAAGCGCCCGGCTGTGGATACCATTGGGGAATGGCCACGCCGCACGCCAATCTTCCGCGGGGCACCCGCATCAGGGTGGGCGCCACGGGTTCGCTGAAACAGATCCTGTTTGGTCCGGCAGAAGTTGACGATGGCAGCCAAAATTTAGTTGGTGCGATTACTACCTGCATGGGCAACGTTGGCGCTCGAAATATTGCCGAATTTCAGCAAACGGAGATTATCATCGCGCCTTCTATCAAGACCGAAGGAAAACTCTTTCAAACAGTTCAAAGCGTGGGGATGGGAACAAGCTGACCTTTTGACGTTTCGTCGCTTCACGCTTTAAAGATTCATCGCCATGACCGATCGCAGAGTTGTTATCACCGGCCTTGGCGTCCTCACGCCAGTCGGCAACGACGTGGAGACGTTTTGGTCCAATCTCAAGCACGGGGTCAGCGGCATCCATACAATCGATGCATTCGATACGACGGCCTACGATTGCAAAATCGGAGGCCAAGTCCGCGGTTTCGATCCGAAGCTATTCTTCAAAAATCCGAAGGATGTCCGCCGCACCGATCGATTTTCGCAGCTTGCGATGGGAGCAGCAAAAATGGCTCTCGCGGACAGCGGGATTGATTTGGCGAACCTGAAACAGCGAGATCGTTTCGGTGTCCTCGTCAGCAGCGGAATCGGCGGACTGAAAACACTTCAGGATCAATTAACAATCCTTTTGACCAAGGGACCCTCCCGGACTTCGCCGTTCACGATTCCAATGCTGCTCAGCAACATGGCGAGCGGCCTCATCTCGATGGAGTTCGACCTGCACGGGCCGAACATGTGTATCGTTACCGCCTGCGCGACATCAAACAACGCAATCGGTGAATCCTGGCGGATTATTAAATTTGGCGATGCCGACATTTTCCTCGCCGGCGGCTCAGAGGCATCCGTCGTTGAGATTGGTCTTGCCGGATTTTCTGCCATGAGAGCGTTGAGCACGCGCAATGATGAACCTGAACGCGCCTCGCGCCCATTTGATCGTGACCGAGATGGTTTCGTTGTCAGCGAAGGCGCAGGAATCGTTGTAGTGGAGGAATTGGAACACGCCAGGGCGCGTGGAGCGAAGATTTACTGTGAACTCACAGGATACGGTCTTTCTGCGGACGCGTATCACATGACGGCTCCGCCCCCAGACGGCCAAGGTGCTGCGCGTGCCATGCAATTGGCGTTAGAGCATGCACGTCTATCGCCTGATCAGGTCGATTACATCAACGCGCATGCTACGTCGACTGATATCGGTGATATCTGCGAGACACGCGCGATAAAACAGGTGTTTGGAGAGCATGCCCACAAGGTCGCGATCAGTTCTACCAAATCGATGACCGGTCACTTGTTAGGCGGCGCCGGCGGAATTGAAATGGCCGCTTGCGCGCTCGCTATCCGCGATTCGGTCATCCCGCCAACAATCAACCTGGAAAATCCGGGAGAAGAATGCGATCTCGATTACACACCCAACGTTGCACGCGAAAAGAAAGTGCGCGTTGCTCTAAACAACTCATTCGGTTTCGGTGGCCACAATGCCACCCTGGTCGCGGCCGCATTCGAACCGTAGGGCGCGACCGCCGACCGCGCCGCAATGTGCGGCAATCGCTTTTGACTATTCACGAGTCCCAAGTCACTTTGCAGCTCTAAGAAAAGCGCGGGCATAGCTTAATGGTAAAGTTCCAGCCTTCCAAGCTGGCCATGCGGGTTCGATTCCCGTTGCCCGCTCATCCCCTCTTTTCCATCGTAAAAGGACGTTGAAAAATATCTTTGGACATTGCCAGATATTCTGACTTATGGTTCTGACCATCTATGGCATCAATCACTAAAGACACGCATCAGCCGCCAAAGAGTCCATTCTGGATTGCCTGCTTCACCGGCCCGGATGGACGGCGGCTCAAAAAATCCACGAAAACAACTGACAAAGAGTTGGCGAAAAAACTTGCCGCTGAATGGGACCAGGCAGGCAAGCTCGCGCGAGCAGGACGACTAACCGAAAGTCATTGCCGCAAAGTCATCGCGGAGATGTACGAGCACACCATTGGCGAGCCACTACACTTCCGCACTGCGAGCGAGTATCTGACTGAATGGGTAGAGAGCAAGAAGAACGAAACGGAAGAGCGCGCTTTCCTTAAATACGAGCAGATCGTTCACGAGTTTCTGGCGCACATTGGCGTAAAGGCTGATCGACTCCTACGGGAGATCACGCCCGCTGACATCCGTTCTTTTCGCGATGCCAAAAAACGAAAAGGCCTTGCAGCGCCAACGGTCGATCATGCGATCAAGATTTTACGGATGCCGTTCAAGGCCGCGCATGACGCTGGCTATATCGACATCAATCCCAGCACGAAGAACCAAGTGCGCCCGGTGAAAGATAAGGCGCGCAACGTGAAAAAAGATGTATTCACACAGGAGCATATCAGGGCGTTGCTCAAAGCTGCGCCAAGCGAAGATTGGAGGGGCGTAATTCTCTGCGGGTATTATACCGGGCTACGATTGCGCGATGTTGTCGATCTGCAATGGAGCGCCGTCGATCTACAGGCGGGAAAGATCACGGTTGCGACCGGCAAAACAAACACGGATGTCGAGTTGCCGATTCATCCGGAATTCAAGGCATGGTTACTGAAACAAACTCGCGGCATTGGCAAAGCTCCGGTGTTTCCAACGCTGGCCGGGAAAGCTGGCGGCGGCAAAAGCGGTCTGTCGATGAGTTTCAAGCGCACGATGGAGCGGGCGAACATCAAGGGGCGATTACTGCGAGATGCAACGGGCGAGGGACGTTCGCAATCGAGTTTAAGCTTTCACAGTCTGCGGCATTCCTTCAACAGTGCACTGGCAAATGCCGGTGTGCCAAAGGAAATCCGGCAGGCGCTCACGGGGCACGCCAGCGAAGAGATGAACGAGCTCTACACGCATCGCAATTTCGAGCGGCTGCTGCGTCCAGCAGTGGAGAAGCTTCCGGCTTTGAAAGCGAGGGCACGTTAGTGGCAAAACATGAAACAAACGCCAAGCGCCGTGCGAGAGAATACGGGCGTCGAACTACTCTTTTGACGGCAAAACGGATCGCAGAAACAATATCCGAGAGACGGAAAAACAAAGCGGACTTAGCCCCGAAAGGATTTGAGGAATTGCCAGCAAAAGAGTTGAAAAGGCTAGGCTGGCATCCAGAAACTAAATGCTGGAAGGAAACTTATGCTTATCTCGGAGAAGTGCTTTGCCAGTTTTGCCCGTTCGACGAAAATCCTTCCAAGTTTTTGCGGTTGATAGCCGATTATCTCGACGGAAGGCCACTGCCGTATAGCCCCGGCAAAGATTGGTATGATGAGAAGATTACAGTGGCGTATGCGGAAGCAGTCAGGCGCATGCCGCGCCCGCGGCTGGTGAGTCGCGGCGATGGCATGTCTGAATTGATCATCAAGGGGTCTTCATTTTCTGAATTTGAAAAAATCTTCTGCGAGCAAAATCCGAAGCTATCCAAGCCGCCTTCGAAACGTTCAATGCGAAGGTCTTTAAAACGTTTGGGCTACAAGACGCGCCCCAGTATGCCCGGCAGACCGAAACAAAAATAGGGACCGAAAACCGGCCTTTACGTGGTGACAATACAGAGTTGAGAGGATGCGCTTTCTTAGCGCATCATGAACTCAACTGACGTATTAAACACCCAGCATCAGGCAACGACTGCCCCGCTAAGCGAAGGCGCGGAAAGACCTTCGCAATCCAAGCCTGAATTCTTCCGGCTCCCGAAAGCTGGCGGCGATCCTTATTTTGGCCTTGGGCGAAGTTACTATTACCAAGGCGAGCAGCTCGGATATTGGAGGCTCGTTCGGATTCGGCAGCGCGGAAAACTGCGCGGTGTGACGCTCGTACCTTACGACGCTGTTTCGGCATTCATTCGGAATCAAGGGAGGGCTGAGGCGTGAGTGCGCCGAAAGCCTCACAGCTAAAACGGCGCGGAGATAACTGCCCGGTATCTTTATATTCCGGGCAATCAAAACGCGCGCTACGGCCGAGGCTGGCAGCAAGAAACCGCCTTTCTACAGCCATTGCCAACACAATTCCGACGTGATGGCTTCGACTGTCAGCAGATCGCTCGCGAAGGAGATGCTGTAATCTACGAGCAAAGATGGGTCGGTTGTTCCAATGCGAGTCTTTGTTACGAGGTAATCCGCATCCGCCGACGTGAGGGTTTTCAAATCGACGGCAGATTCGTCGAACCGGCGGAGGTTTATCCAAACTCAGACGCCTGGGGCGTGGACGGGTTCACGCTTACCGATAAGTACGCGGCATTTGCTAAGCTAAAGGAGGTAGCGAATGAGCGAAAATAACGATCTACGCGCGAAGATTGACGAGGCTAAACTCTGCCTACCGCTACCGGAGCTAATGCGTCAGCTTGGACTTGGCGAACATGCGAAGAAAAGCGCGCATTGCCCGTTTCATAACGATCAGCGCAAATCGTTCTCAGTGTTCCAGGACTGGGACGACTCTTGGTACTGGAGTGTCACGCCGGTTGCGGCGATGGCGATGAAATCGATTTTGTGGTGAAGTACAAGGAGATCTCAAGGCGCGAAGCAATCAGGCTTTATTTGGAAATGGCCGGTTTCCCTCCAGGTCACCCTCCTAAGTCTCCGAAGTCTCCTGAGTGTCCTGAGTCTCGTAAGTCTCCTAAGTATCATGAGTCTCCTGTGTATCCTATGTCCAACGGACAGGGGCTAGAGGAAGAGCTTAAAGCCTTGGCGGCGCGCAACGCGTGCACTGAACGCGGGACAGCTAGAAAGAAACGTTTCCAACTTCTGCGCGACTTGAGAGCCGTTGAGAAGCGAATCGGGCGCGAACTGACCACCGGCGAGCTGATGCCAACGTTCGAGGAATGGTATCGCCTTTCTCAGCCGTTTCTAGATCCCGCAAAGACGCGCGACGATTACTTGGCGGCGTTTCTTGCAGAGCTTCGGAAGGTTCGTTTCCCGACAGGCGAAGGCGACACGTTCAACAAGGCGCTTGAAGCCGTTTCGAAACTCTCGGTTTCTGAATTGCCGGTCATTCCGGGGATCCCGAACGCGGATGAGAGTTGGCGCAGAATCGCGGCACTGCATCGCGAGTTATCTCGTTTATGCGCGAACGGAACATATTTCCTCAGTTACCGTGATGCTGCAAAAGTTTGTGACGGCTTGAGTCACCAAGCCGCACACACGCTCACTTTCGCGCTCGCGAGGCTTGGGGTGGTCAAGATTGTTCGCAAAGGTCAGGCGCGTTTGAATGGCGGAAAAACTGCAGAGTTTCGGTATCTTTTGCCACAACCTGGAAATGAAAAGCCCCAAAGCGAGAACAGGGACAGCACAGAGTCAGCGCCCGCTGAAGAACCGCCTTTTTGAGTTCTCTGCTCGCGGTTGCGACGTGGCAAAAAAGTAACTGTCGAGTGCGATCTCAAGAAGCACGAACCCCAGCACAATCGCTCGCACGATTACGGGCAATCAGTTCCACGCCGTCTGAGCCGCGATAACATCGCAATCGAAAGTTAGTTTACTCGGCCCTCGCAAAAGTGCATGAAAACGCGAATTCAATGGTGAACGAGATCGACCCAAGGCAGCCGTTCCTCCGGGTAAACATCCTTCGTTGGCGGGAAATCTTCCGAATGATCGAGACTTCCAGTAGTAATGTCGATCTCATCGGGGCGTTTGTCGTGCTCATAGGTCAGAGACGTTCCACAGCGATCGCAAAATGTCCTCCACGCTCCCGTCTCCGTCTGATATCGGCGTGGCGTGCCTTTCTCGAATTGGAATTGCGAACGTTTTACCGTGATCCAGGCTACTGCCTGAGCTCCAGCGGCTCTCCGGCAGTTTGCGCAATGACAATTCGTCCGAACACGAACCTCGGGAGACGCGCTGAAACGCACCTCGCCACAATAACAGCCACCGGTAATTTTTTCCTTTTCCATGTTAGTCACTACAAGCTTGGCATATCAGATCGAAACCGCGACGATCTTTTTAGTTGGCCCAATCTGGTAAGCGCGTCCAGGAATCGCGGAGACGTCGGCTGAATCGCTCGGGTGTCACTTAGCCGTTGCGTTCTGGGTATCCGGTAGGATTGCTCGCGGAATACCGTCGTCGCATCAATCGTCAACAATCGCTTTAAGTCCTTACCCGCCTTTGCTCGATAAAGAGCTTGCTGCGTCGCGGCTGCAGTTCTTTGAATCGCACGCCTGCCCATTCTCGAAGCCGTGGTCGACTCTGTTGCACGTTGCACTTCGTGAACCGCCAAGATACTATGACGTAATTACCCGATGTCAGCACAAGCAATGCAGCCATCGCTCTACGAATCGCCTCGGCGGAATTTACAGCATCGCCTGCGTCGTCGACGATTTCATTGATCGCATCATGACTGACCCGCGACTGAACGCCAACCCAGCTGTAAACGAAGCTCACTACAAAGTGCCGCCACCCGGTTTCAAGTATCTTGTTACGGAAATGGTCGGCTGGGCCACCGGCGGTCCGCAGAAATATACTGGACGCTCAATGCGCGAGTCTCATGAGCACCTGAACATCACGCCCAAGGAATGGGAGGCGTTCATGGATGACCTTCAAGCGGCTTTTTGTGTTTTGGCTGCTCCCACGGCGAACAGCTTTTTCTCGTGTTTCAATCTGTCGGATTGTAGTACGGCAATTCAAAATAGGTAACGTCACCGACAGAAAAAAATTTGCGGTCGCCCCTTTCGGTTTCAATGAAAACAAAACGACTCTCGTCAACCTCAATTGTGTTAAGAATATTAGCGAGAAGGGTGATGTCCCCCGTTTCCGCAGCCGTGATTGATTCGGGTGGGCGCGCTCCGGCAAAGTGAATTGTCAATGACTTGTCGCCGCTGCTTAGTCCAGTCGCTTTGTATAATCGCCTATCGATCTCGGCGGCCGTAACATGTTGAAGATTTAGAACGACTACGCCCTCTTTTACCGTGTCAAATTCGACAAACTTTGGCTTGTCTTGCTTGTACGCCTCCAAGCAGCGTTCCACGCGATCGCATTGATTAGCCGGAATGACGAACCACGCAACTTTGTTGTCCTTCAACAAAATCGTGATGCCGTAACCCTCTTGCTGCTTCGATGCTTTTACCGCTCTTTTCATCTTCATAAAAAATCCCGAATGCTCAGGCAGACCGTCGCGACAAAACATCTAATTGAAATTGCAGACGCTACGGTTTTTGTCGTATTCTGTTTTATTCTGCTGTTTCCTCCCAGGAGAGACACGAGTCTGGCTGGAAATGACACTGCTCCGTCTGCTGCGATGTAGGCTTCTATTAGACGCCGAAGAACGTCTGTCGGATTCGCTCCCCGTTTGTGGAGGACTGTTTTGAATTTGTTCGCCCGTTCGGGATCTTCTGAATCGGTTATTCGGAGACTGAATGGTTCTTTCATATGTGATGTTTCCAACTGTCAGTGACAATCGAAAGATGTCAACTAGAAAATTTGAGTAAGTACCACATAGAGAGCCACTTACTGTAGGAGACCTCAATAGGTGACAGACACCTGTACCCCCGGCCAAGTGATCGAGGCATGCTAACGACAGTCCAGCGTTTGGCATTGGCTTCATCCCATACTTTGTCGAGTCTAACTTGCGACCGGATCATCGCCCATGGATTACAAGGCCCGCGGCATCGAGAGACATCGACCGTTTTTAAAGATCACCGTCACTCTCTGCCAGGGCTAATGAACAAACAGCCTTAGCCGCTTTCATGTTCATGCGAACGATTACCCGGTTGAGTGTTGTCGAGGTAAAAAATCGCGCCAACGTAGAATCTCATCATGACCGCATCCGATCGAAAACGAGCCAACGATCTGAGTATGGCGCTCGGATGCGTCATCTATGAATCACTTATTCTTGCGATCGCCATCCGGATGTGGCGGACCCGAAAGTCGCGCCCCAAAATCCCGGATCTTAACTGGGGCGAGGCTCAAATTGCTCTAGAACTGATCCTTCTTAAGACACGGGCTCTAGTGGATTTTCTGGGCTCAAGAGGTAACAATCCAGACGACATTCGAGCGTCGGATTTCGGATATAGAGTAACCGCAGGCTTCAAACCGTTGCCTCAAAGTTTTCGAGAAGCGATCAATAGACGTTGCGCTCACCTTTCCTGGATGCGGGTTCGTCAATCACTTCCGGACTTTACCGAAGTGGACGAAGGTGTCGACGCGTATGCTACGAACGTGATGATCGAAATCAATTCCTTCATCGATGCGGCGACGGCTGCGGGGATCGTGCCGAGTCTCGACCGCCACAAGGCGTACTTGAGGGCCCTGCAAAAGGTCTGGACGCAGGTCATCTAGTGAACTTACCTGGGCCGCGTTCGAATCCGCGTTCCTCTGATTCTAGAGATAAGCGGATTAGGCTTGTGGTCTGTCTCATGAAATATCACGTCGCGAAGTTCGCGCTTGTCCACTAGCTGACCGCATTTTGCGCAACGGTAAAAGTGGCTGTTCTGGCTTGTCCGCCTTATCTTCATTTTTAACCAAAGATTCCAACTCCAGAAACGCGGTCAACTTTTCATCGGCACGCGCAACGAAACGCTTTCCGTCACCCCGGTGCGCGTCAGCAATCCAGATCGTCCGCCCTTCAGGCGGAAATCGCTGCGTGAGACCATTCCCCGCGCGTACGCGCGCGCGAGAGAGGTGCGCTAATAAGAGCGCTGGCGCCGCTCCCGCCCCAACGATACGGCCTGATTTTAATTACCGTCATCACCAAGAAGCGCAGAAACAGCTAATTCGTGCGTGATCCTCTCAAGTTCAACAAATGCTGACAGCATTTCATCTGACCGAACGACAAAACTTTGGCCGTTATCGCAGTGTGCGTCAACAATCCAGATCGTTCGCCCCTCGGAATCCACGGCTGAGACCCATTGTGAGTTGTAAGCGCAAGGGAATCGGGAGATAACAGGCAGAGTGATTTTGACTGCGATTACGGTTGTCTTACCTGTGTTCTTTGTCCTCGCCCTGGGGTATTTCGCTGGGCGCGCGAAGAAATTCGACACTGATCAGGTCGCAGGTCTGAATGAATTGGTCCTGGATTATGCCTTGCCGGCGATGCTGTTTGTAGCCACGGTCAAGACTCCACGAGAACGTTTGCTGAGCGAAGGTCCTTACGCGCTTGCGCTCCTCATCGCTATCGTCGGGCTGTTTCTCGTCGTCGTGCTCGTTAGCACACGTGTTTTGCGTCACTCATTGGGAGAAGCGGCGCTACAAGCAAACCTGGCCAGTTACCCGTCCGTCGCCTTTTTTGGCCCGCCAATTTTCCAAGGCTTATTTGGCGCATCCAGTCTTCTGTCGATAGCGTTGGCGGCGACATTATCAGGGGTAACGATTATTCCGCTTACGGTTGTGCTGCTCGAGATACATCGCCAGCACACGAGCGGTGGTGCAGGACAAACATTGCGGTCCATGATTACTCAAAGTTTAGCCGACACCTTTAAAAAACCGATGGTGTGGGCGCCCTTTCTCGCTCTTGGGTTGGTGCTTGTCGGCGTGGACGTGCCGCAGCTCCTTGATAATATGTTGATGCTGATCGGATCGACCACTTCGGGCGCCTCGATTTTTCTGGCAGGACTGATCATCGCTGCCTACGAGATCAAGCTAAGTGCTGAAATCATTATGAACACGCTGATTAAAATGGTCGCACAACCGTTGCTGATGGCTGTGTTGGTGATGACGCTTGGCATTTCCAATCCACTGCGCAGTGAAGGAATTGTTGTTTGCGCGATTCCAACCGCGGTATTCGCACCGCTGCTGGCGCCGCGTTATCGCATTTATGAAGTAGAATCATCGTCCACGCTGGTCGCTGCGGCGGTATTGATGATTGTCACCTTACCGCTTGCCGTTATTTTGGCTTGCGGGAGCGTTGATTGAAAAATCAAAACAGCGTTATCGCGGGCGGGTAGCGGTTGGCTGGAATTTGCTGCGCTGAAAAAGGCGGAGAAAACGATGGCTGATTATGAACAAACACAGTTTGTTGTGATGACGCAGTTGCAACCCAAGCGCAAATAGAACGTGGTACGCCGCGAAACTAGTTAAACGCGATTCGTCACAATTTAGGTCTAACTCATTGGGCGGCAATCGTGACAAGAATAGAAACTAGCGCAGCTAAAATTAATAGCAGTACAAGACACCCACTTCTTGACGCTCGCACAACGGATTGTCGCTTCGTTTCGGGAAACAACGCTGCCAAGCATCCATAGAATTGCTGCGGGTCGGTTTTGTCCCAATCAGGCGATTCTGCGTCAAGTCTCGCTAGAACCTCAGAAATCTGCTTGTACGTCGGGACTTTGAAATGACGGCTAAATTCGCTGTAACAACTGATTGCTTCGTCGTAGTCCGCTAATCCTTCCCAATCCTCCATGTTGAGAGAACGCCCTCCAGAAGAAAATGTCGCCTTCCAGAATTTTATCCTTAAACCGCTCTCGTATTTCAGCTCGTCCTTTGCTTCTTCAACGCTGATTCTGTCAAAGGCTTCTTCGGCTTCTGATGCTTCGTCCTCAAGGTCTTTGATTTCATTATCGAGCGAGATTTGCTCGAATTCGTCTGTAGTGTTCGCATTCTTCTGTTGTGCAGCGGCTACTTTGTTCTTTCTGTTAGTCAGCAACGCTCTGGCCTCTCGTTTTTCTTTTTTCGCTTCCTCCAAATCCTTTGCTGCGGAAGCAATCATTTGCTTGAGATGGTACGACGGAAATTCAGCTTCACGCCTTCGCTGCTCCTCGTACTTGGCCAATTGAAGCCTGTTCCGCGTCTCTAAAGCTGCTGGATCGTCTTTCGCACGGTCGATCAGCTCGGAGGCTTCTCCCTTCGTAAGCCCCTCCTTAGCGGCGATGCCAAGGACGGAGCAACGTATCTACCGCGACGGCGCGCGAATTCAATCGCTCACTGAATTCTTCCGACTGATGGACGTGAGCTATCATGCTACGGGTCACAAGGCGTGCAAAGTCCGCGTGACTGGCTACCTCATGTGGGACGACGACCACAACGGCAGTGCAGACGTGGGTTCAACGGTCCAATGGTTCAGCAGTAACCGATTTCATCATCCTTGGCGCTCGACAGCCTGGGAAATTCACTCGGTGATAAAAATCGAACTTGTCGAATGAAAATAACCAAAGAAAGGAACAAAACGATGAGACTGATACTGAGATTGATCGATACGCTTTTACTGACTGCGATTCTCTGCGCGCTGGTCACTCTTTTGCACCGACTCCCAGCCGATTTGGGAGCGCGGTATTTCCACCAAGCTGATAGCATTCCCGTACGCATCGTAAACGACGAGCTGGACGTGAACGTCCAAAATGAAACATTGAATGTGGACGCGGGCAGCGACGCGTTGTCTAACCCAGTGCTTGTGCAGATCGTACGCTGACCCGCAATGTCGGAACAGCAGGCCCGCATCACTTTGTCATTGCCGTGTAGAGAGCAAAAGAGGTAGAATCCGAAACATGAGAACAGTCGTTGCTTTGGTTTGTAGTATTGCACTCGTGTGTACCGCACGCGGCGAAAAAAAAGAACAGAAAAAGGAGGCAAACCACGCGAAAACGCCGCAGCATGCCACGACGCATAGCGAGCATCCCGCAGCTAAGAGCGCACCTGTCCAGCATACACAAGCGCCTCAGCACGTAGCTTCACCTAGAGTACAGCCAGCGCCAGCGCGAGTTCCAGCAGGAGGGAATGCAGCGCGGATCACACAACCCGGCCACCCACAGCCGCAAGGAGGTCGTCCACAAACTGCTACTGCTGCTCAACCGGCTGCTCCAGCTCTCACAAAAGAACAACAGAGCGAAGTGGATGCTCAAAGTCAGGGATTTCGTAGCGCGGACCAATACCGCAAATGGAAGGAAACGGGGCGAGTAGAGACACCAGAAGGCACAATAGTTACCGCCCGCAAGCCTGCTAGTGCGACGGTTGGGGCTCCACTTCGCAAGTTTAGTCCGCGACATTTCGATCTGCCAAGCACGCCGGGGCCTGGAATCGGTGCGAACTTTAAAGGGACGGGTCATATCGAGGGGAGCGAAACCTGGACTGGCGAAAAATACGCGGCCTTTCGCAATTATCACCATGAATGGCACGACACAGATTGGTGGAAGCACCATCCTAACGGTCCCGACCCTTACCCCGGCCGTCCAATTGATCATCCAATTCATCCACCTATTAAGCCTCCCGTCATTATCATTCTGGTCTCCGGCGGATGGTATTACTGGCACCGCGGTTATTGGTATCCGGCCTGGGGTTACGATCCCCACTATAGTTACTATCCTTACGACGGACCGATCTATAGCTATGGTGGCATGGCACCGGATCAGGTAATCGCCAATGTTCAGACCGCATTACAAGAACAAGGTTACTATCACGGCCCAATAAACGGTGTATTCGGTTCGGACACCCGTGCGGCGATAGCAAATTATCAGCGCGACCACGGACTTTACACGACATCCGCAATCGACGAATCAACTTTGGCAGCCCTCGGAATGGGCTAAAGCGCAGAACCGTGCGTGAAGTACTGGGAGATCATCGCTGACAATCTCAGCAAAGCTGGATGGAGTTGGGGTTGTGTCGCAACTGTAGATCGTGACGGGCGGACGATCTTTGTTGCTGACGCGCATCGCGATGACGGAAGGCGCTTCGTTGTGCACGCCGATGACAAGTTCACGGCGTTCTTGGAATTGCAATGGGCGATTTGCCTTCGCCTGTTGAGTGAACAAGCCAAAAGCTGACTGCGTTTATGGAACTCGAATCTGCGATTCGCGCTTGCGGCGAATTGGCTTGACTAGCTGGCTTAATTTTCGCCAGACTTGACGTCGCTAAAACGGATCTGAATCAGGCGGAGGACGTTTCCCACGGTTCTTCGTTTCTTCCGGACCCGCGATCCCAGAAATCTAACCAAGCGGGGAAAAACAAAAGGAAAGGAAGAACTATGAAACACAAATCTACTTCGCGAGCCGCCTTCTTTAATCTTCGCGGTTCAATTATAGCGGTCTTTTGCCTCACGAGCGTCGTAGTGGCGTTGGTTGGTTCCGGCGCGTTCGCGAGCGTCTTCGCCCAAGCAAAGGGCGTAAAAGCTAATGGCTTTACTCCCGAGGGCTGCTTTTGGTCGCCCGGTCCGGACATGCCTACCACATTGGTCAGAGCGGTTGGCGTTTACTTCACAGACGGGAACTTTTATACCGTTGGTGGCAGTACCTCGGATACTCCCGGCTCTGACTTCCAGCACGTGCTTCAGTTCTCAGCACAGGGATCCTTCTCCTGGAACCAGATGAATGACACCCTACCCGATAACCAGGTGAACAACATGGCTTGTGGCGTCCTTACCGTCTCCGGAACGCCTTTGATCTATTGTGTAGGCGGCTCGGCAGTCGGACAGGCCGTGGCTGCAGCTCGCGTGTTCTCCTACAACCCGGCGACGGACACCCACACGGTGCTTAACGCTGCGGACGACTGGCCCGGCAATCCAGGCAGCGTCCTTCCTGGCGGGTTTGCGGTGGCTAACAACAAGCTATACATCCTGGGCGGGTTTAACATCAACGTTGCCTCCACCAACGGGATCTGGGAGTTTGATCCCAATGCTGCCGAAGGCTCTAGGTGGACAGAGAAAGTAAACGCTCCGGTAGGGATCATGTTCGCGCCTGCTTGCACCATAAATGGCATCATCTACGTCGCGGGAGCCTCAGATTTCCAAGGTGGCTCGGTGGTGGACACGACCAACTCGTTCAGTTTCGACCCTGGGGCTAACACCGTAGGGTCGATAGCACCGATACCGAGAGCGACAGGTGAGACGCGTGCGTTGAGCTTCAGTGGTTCTATGTTAGTCATGGGCGGTGGCAGAGTCCCGCCAAATCCCTCCAATGAGGTTGACATTTATGATCCAGCTAGTGACACCTGGACATCGGGTTCTGGGGTTCCCTCGTTCATGACTGCCCGGCGCAACTTCCCCACCGATACCGACGGCAGCAGCGTAATCTGGTTGTCGGGCGGCTACGATGTTAATGGCACGCCGCTGACGTTGATGGAACTCACCGAATGCCCGGGGGCCACGCCGCCGCCGAGACCAATTCCGACACCACGGCCTCGCCCGACACCGCATCCGCGCCCGTAACGCCGTGGCGCTACGACCGACGATTGCGCAGGTAAAGAAGGATTCCGAGCGACCGTGCCGCAACTTGCTAGGGATTCGGCGAACGCGCACCGCAAATGTCTGCGTGTTAGCAGCAACCACCACGCATGATGTTTCGCTGATCGACGATACCGATCACCCCAACGGCTTCAACTCACCGAGCATGGTCGGAATCAATTCTGAGGCAGTCGGATGAATGTGCATGGGGCGCTGAATCACGGTGTATGGCGCGTTGGCGTGCATCAGGTCGAGGATCGAATGAATTACCTCATCGCAGTCGATCCCCGGGGGGCGCCGTTCAGTAGCGCCTTTAATCGAAGCGCGTCAAGGATCTCGAGGCATTTCGTTGCTGATGCACACTGCGACGACGGAAAACGCTTTGTTGGGCCACAGATGAAATTCTGACTGCGTTTTTGGAACTGGACGAAGCGGTTCGAAGTCGCAGCGATCAAGCTTGACGAGCAGGCGAGATTCTTCCAAAATCAGCGTCGCTAAACGGATCTGAATCAGGCGGAGGACTTTTTCCCCGCTAGGTTCTTTGTCTCTTCCGGACCCGCAATTCCAGAAATCTAACCAAGCGGGGAAAAACAAAAGGAAGGAAGAACTATGAATGCATTGATCCAACTAACGAGAACAATCTCTGTATTTCTCGTCGCAGGACTCTGCTACGGCCTCTTGCCGACGGCGCAAGCGGTCAGTCCCGACGGATGCTTACCAGGAGGGAACACGGCGGAGGGCTGCAATGCTCTCTTGAGCCTTACCACCGGCACGTTTAATACAGCAGTTGGCTTCGATTCGCTCCTCAGCAACACCGACGCCAACTTCAACACAGGTGTGGGCGCCGGGACACTCCTTCTCAACACCGAAGGCGAAAATACGGCCACCGGCGCCGGAGCACTTCTAAGCAACACAAACGGGTCCCAAAATACGGCCAATGGTGCATTCGCGTTGTTTAGCAATGACACAGGCGCGGGTAATACGGCAGTCGGTAACAGGGCGCTCTTTCGCAACACAGTCGGCGCCTATAATGTGGCCGTCGGTGATCTTGCACTCTTTAGCCTTACCAAGCCTGTAGCCGGCAACGTCGACAACAACGTTGCCATCGGCACCGGTGCGCTGGCCAACGTGACCGCGGGCAGCTTCAACATTGCGCTCGGCTTTAACGCCGGCGTTAACCTCACTTCAGGTGGTCAGAACATTTATATCGGCACTGACGGCTTTCCCACCGAGTCCTCTACCATCCGCATCGGTAGCGCCCAGACCGCCACGTATATCGCCGCGATTAACGGTCAAACTGCGTCTGGAGGAGCGGCAGTTTACGTCAACTCAGATGGAAAGCTCGGCACGTCCCCTTCATCGGTGCGCTTTAAGGACAACATCAAATCCATAGACAAGGCAAGTGAAGCGATCCTCGCGCTTAACCCGGTCACCTTCTGCTACAAAAAAGAGTTTGATCCCAAAGGTATTCCGCAGTTCGGCTTAATTGCTGAGGAAGTAGAAAAGGTGAATCCGGACCTGGTTGTGCGTGACAAAGAAGGAAAACCCTACAGCGTCCGCTACGATCAAGTGAATGCGATGTTGCTCAACGAGTTTCTCAAAGAGCACCGCAGAGTGCAAGAGCAAGGAGCGATTATTGCGCGGCAGCAAAAGCAAATTGACGCGCTTACTGCAGGGTTACAGAAGCTGAGCGCCCAGCTTGAAGCGAGCAAACCCGCGCCGCAAGTGGTCAACAATCCCTAAAGCCGGTTGGAGTTTGGGCTGCATCGCAGCGATTGATTCCAACGGGCAAACGATCTGGATTGTTGACGCGCATCGCGACGATGGAAAGCGGTTCGTTGTGCACGCCGATGAAAAGTGGACTGCGTTTTTGGAATTGGAAAGGGCAATTTGTATCCACCTAATTTTGAGCAACGGGCCGGAGTAATCTTTCGCAGTCAATCAGTGTGATAAATCGCGCTTGCGACTGATTCATGTGTTGACGAACCAAACTAGCCAACAGATCGCGACAACAAAGCCGCCAGTAAAGGAACAACGTCTGACAGAACGCGCGATGTCGCGCTTGTTTTGTTCGGATTGTTCAGTCAATGGATGGCGCACTGATTCGTAATCCCCGGGGATGGTGCCCATTTCGCGCATCGAAACAATTTCCGAAGGCGTTATAGATTTCTCGCGAGTCAAGTACGTCACACCTACTCTAAGAGACCGCCAGAAATATCAACTGCAAAGTGGCGATATTCTGTTTAGCCATATCAATAGCCCTGAGCATATCGGTAAAACTGCTCTCTTCCGAAGCAGCAAACCTCTTATTCATGGAATCAACCTCTTGCTTCTCCGGGTCAACCAACAAGTTTGTCATCCCGAATACCTAAACTTCTATCTCAAGTCATTTGCTGTCCGCGCGCGATTCCGAACGCGCTGTAAGAAAGCGGTCAATCAAGCCAGTTTGAATCAAGAAGACATTCTGTCGCTGGATGTTCCTCTCCCTACTTTGCCTGACGAAAAGCGCATCGCAGGGATTTTAGAAAACGTCGAGCGCCTGCGTGCGCAGCAACGCGAAGCCGAGCGCCAAGCGGAGCACCTTTTTCAAACCCTTCTTCACCGGGCGTTTTCCTCCGGCTTGTGATTGCAGATTTTGCGGGGTCGCCCGGTCAGGAAAAATTCCGTTCGCGCGATGCAATTGCCGCTTTGCATCCCTTTCCCCTTGTTTCATGTAGCCACAGGAGCTGCGTCACAAAGAGGTCAGAGGAACCTTCGGTTTCGTGTG
>Ga0209473_1000827_pt1 | contig 17972 bp, 14 predicted proteins | sample GraSoiAngelo_133_FD_185890 | JGI IMG/M metagenome (GOLD analysis project Ga0209473, IMG submission 185890) | Grasslands soil microbial communities from the Angelo Coastal Reserve, California, USA - 14_0929_05_20cm (SPAdes) (version 2) | ecosystem: Environmental > Terrestrial > Soil > Grasslands ...
TCTCGAGCAGGTTTTCGGGGATGGCGGCGCAGTTCACCGCCACGAACCCACCGGAGGCCTTCGGGCCGTGCAGATGCACGGCGCGGGCGACCACCTCTTTCCCCGTGCCCGATTCGCCCTGAATCAGCACGGTGGCGGTGCTGGCGGCGACGCGCGCCAGCAGTTTGTACACCTCGAGCATCGCGGGACTCTGCCCCACCAGCGCATACTGGCCGACGGCGTGATGCTCGACTTCCGGGAGCGGGATGGACGCTTCGCTCGCCGCGGAGCGCAATCGCTCCAGTGCGCGGTTCAGGTCGTCGCGGCGCAACGGCAGCGCCAGCACGTCGAGCACGCCCAGCTTCTCGGCGCGCAGCGCCAGTCCCATCGACGGCGTCTGCGCCGCCGCGATGAGACGCGGCCCGCCCGTGGCGGCCCGCAGCGCGTCGGCCCACCACGCCAGCTCCTCGTCCGGCCGCTCGCCCAGCGCCGCCAGCACGACGTCCCAGCGCTGACCCGCGAGCAGACGCACGGCCCGCGGCAGATCCGGCGCCGCGTCCACCTCGAGCCGGCCGTCGTCCGCCCACTGGCGAAGACTCTGCAGCAGGGCCCCGCCTCCCGCGCCCTCACCGGCCACGACGAGAATCCGCAAGCGCGCTGCGTCCCCCTTCCGCGGCACGGCGGGCGGAGGCGAAGGCTCCATTCCGATCGGAGGGGTCATCCGCTCGTCCGGGTGCCGCCCCGATAGCGAGCGACCAGCACGAGCGCATCATCCGTGCCCTTGCCGTGCTGGTTCAAGATGTGTTCGGCGAGTTGTTGCGGGGGTGCCTCGAACTGCAGCCCGTCACTGAACGCGTCCCGGATCCCGTCGGTGGCGAAGATGAGCAGGTCGCCGGCGGCGAGGGGCAGCACCTGGGCACGGACCTGCGGCATCTCCGAGCCGACGATGCCACCGCGCGTGACCAGGCTGTCGCGCGCCGGACGGGACGACAGCGGCCGCGCGGCGTGGAACAACATGCACTCCACGTTGCCGACTCCGGCCCACGTGAGCGCGTGGTGCTGCCGGTCGGCGAACGCGAGACTCATGACCACGCCGCGCGTGCCCTTGAGCGCCCAGTGGCAGCGCTGCAGTAACGCCAACACCGATTCGGACGCGTGCTCGTCGAGCGTGGCCACGGCCCTGCGCGCCGCGGTGGCTGCTTCCGCGCCGTGGCCCAGCCCATCCACCACCGCGAGGAGCACGCCCGTGGACACGTGCTTGACCAGGTGCAGGTCCCCAGACTGCGTCTGGCCCGGGAGCGTAGACGCCGCCACGCCCCAGTCGATCGGAGGCGAGGCGTCCACGGATGTCTCAGGCATTCATGCGCCGCCATTTTTTCATCGTCACCGTGGTTCCCTTCCCCGCATCGGAAACCACTTCGAAGTCGTCCATGAGACGCCGGGCCCCGGGCAGCCCGAGACCGAGCCCCCCGGACGTGGAGTAGCCGTCCTGCAGGGCGCGCGGCACGTCGCGGATCCCGGGCCCCTGGTCGCGCGCCACCACCACGACGCCTTGACGGTCGCCGTTCGCCACGAGGCTGAGGGCGATTTCGCCGCGCTTGGCGTACATCAGGATGTTGCGCGCGATCTCGGAGATGGCGGCCGCGATGACCGTCTGGTCGCCGCTCGAGAATCCCGCCTCGGCGGCCAGGTCGCGCCCCCGCTGACGCGCCGTCACGACGTCGACGTCGGCGGTGATGGGGATCAGCAACGCGTCAGCCACGGTCGATACGTCCCGGTCCGCCGCGCTCGATACGGACCTGGGTCTGCATGTTGAGGAACGCCAGGCCTTCTTCCAGGTCGAGGGCGGTCGACACCCCCTTGAGCGTCAGCCCGAGCTGCACCATCGCGAATGCGACCTCGGGCTGGATCCCCACGATCACCGTCTCCGCACCGCGCAATCGGGCCATGTGCGCGATGTCCCGTAGCGTGCGGACGGCGAACGAATCCATCACATCGAGCGCCGTCACGTCCACGATGACCCCGCGCGCTCGAAACCGCCCCACGCGCTCGATCAACGCTTCGCGCAGGTGCGACAGATCGGCGTCGGTGAGCGCCGATTGGATGGACGCGATCAGGTAATGACCCTGCTTCAGAATGGGAACTTCCACGCGCCCTCCGTCGACGGAGTAGGGTGCCGCCTCACGCCTTCGGGGTCACCTCTTCCAGGGGCAGGACCTTGTACCCCAGCAGCCGCTCTGCTTCCTCGATGCCTCCCTGGAGATCGCCCACCGTCGCCATCTCGCTCAAGTCGACGCCGATCGTCACCAGCGTCTGCGCGATTTCGGGCGAGAGACCCGTCACGATCACCGTGGCACCCAGCAGGCGCGACGCTTCGACCGTCTGCACGAGGTGGTTCGCCACGTTCGAGTCCATCGCCGCGACGCCCGTGATGTCGATGACGACCACCTTGGCGCGGTTGGTCCGGATCGCCCGCAACAGCTGCTCGGTGAGCTGGCGCGCGCGCTGTGGATCGATCACGCCGATGATGGGCAGGATGAGCAGCCGCTCGCGCACCTGCAGCACGGGCGTCGACAGCTCCCGGATCGCCTCCTGTTGCTGCCGGATGATGCGCTCGCGCTCCTGCACGAACCCCACCGCCACCGTGTTCGCGATGCGGTTGGCCGCCGGCTCGTAGGCGTCGAGAATGCGGTTGAGCTTGTCAAAATCTTCGTGGTACTTGCCGAACAGCGAGCGGGCCAGCACGTCGCGCAGCAGCAGGACGATGCCGACCACTTCGTGCGTCTCGACCCCTCGCGGGATGATGCGCTCGGACAGGTTTCGCGCGTAGGCCTGCAGGGCCTCGAACGTTCCCGTCTCCAACGCTTCGACGTAGTTGTCGTACACGGAGGTCGCTTCGGCGAAGATTTCCTCCTCGGTCATCGCCGTGAGCAGCTGGGCGCGGGTGATACGCCGCGCCCATTCCTCGCGCAGCTGGGTGCGGTTCTGCCGGAGGTGCGCCACCAGCTCGCGCAACAGCGCCGCGGTGGATTCCGTCTGTGCTTGGGGGTCAGTCAGCGGCGACTGTACATCTTTCCCTTTGGTGGCCATGGCTGGCGCTCCTCGCCCGGTCGAATGTTGCCCCGGCGCAACAGCAAGGCTAGTGCCAACTTGTTGGATCGGCTTGACGACCGTAACTGATGACGCTGAAAAGCGTTACAACAGTACTCGCGAATGCGTGGAAAGCATCGGTGCAACACTTCGAGGCGCGCGTGGGCGGCATTATGCACAAAAAAAAGGCGCAGGGGAGCGAGCCACCACCGGGGCCCACCGATCGCCTGCAGCGCTCCGGTGGACGCAATCCGCGAATGGTCAACTCAGTTGGCCCGCTTCCCCGCGTGCATGTCTTTGATGTGACGTCGTGGCGCACCGCTTCGCGGCACCCACGCTACTTGATGTGTCTTCGCAAAAGCGATGCCGCGCTCCAGGCGTCGATCTGCACTGTCGGAGGCGCGACGTCGGCGTCCGGATGTGGTTGAAATGCAGCATCATGCACCGTCGACTGTACGGGGCGGTCGCACGCCCGCCACGAATCGCGAAGAGCGCCGCGGGGAGCGGCGTGCGGTCCGCTCCCCGCCGGGCCCTGCATCAGTCATCCGCTGACCTCCGGGTTAGGCACACTGTTGCGACGGCTCATCCGCGTGTGACGTTCAGCCCGCGCCGAGCGGCTGCGGAATCGCGACCGCGCGCCGGGGCGCGTGGGGCAACGCTGCCGCCGGCGGGGCGTCGAGTTCGAACCGCTCGCCTTCGCACACGACGCGCGCGATGCGCTCGGCGGCACGGCCGTCCCACCGCTCGATCACCGGTCGCGCCGGCGAGCGGCGCGCGAGCGCCCGCTCGGCGGCCGCGAGGACGGCGTCGCGCTTCGGGAGGACCAGACGGTTCGTGCCGTGGGTGCAGGTGATGGGACGTTCGGTGCTGGATCGTACGGTGAGACACGGCACGCCCAGGAACGACGTCTCGTCCTGAAGCCCGCCCGAATCGGTCACGACGAGCGCCGCGCCCGCCACCAGACCGAGCATCTCGAGGTAGCCGAGCGGCTCGAGCAACCGCATGCGGCCACCGTCCGGCAGCCGCAGGCCGTGCGTGCGGATACGCTGCCGGGTGCGGGGGTGAACGGGAAATACCACGGCGAGCGTGCGACCCAGGCGCTCGATCGCGTCGAGCAGCTCGCGCAGCACCGCCCGGTCGTCGACGTTGCCCGGTTGGTGCAGCGTCACCACGGCATACGGGGCGCCCTGCACGCCGTAGCGCGTGGCCGCGTCGAGGGCGAGCGCCTGCGGCAGCGCCCAGCTGAGCGTGTCGATCATGACGTTGCCGACGAAATGCATGCGTTCGGCCGGGACGCCCTCCGCAGCCAGGTGCTCGGCGGCGTCGCGCGACGGCAGGAACAGCAGCTCCGACAGTCGATCCGTGAGGACGTCGTTGATCTCCTCCGCGCTCGTCCAGTCGCCGCTGCGCAACCCGGCCTCCACGTGCCCGACGCGTACCTGCAGCTTCGCGGCTACGAGCGCCGCCGCGAGCGTCGAGTTCGTGCTGCCGTACAGCAGCACCAGGTCGGGCGTGAGCTCGACGACGATCGATTCGAGGCGCTGCATCACCGCGGCGGTCTGCTGCGCGTGCGACCCGGACCCGACGCCCAGGTGAAAGTCGGGTGTGGGAATCCACAGCTGCTCGAAAAAGGCGGTCGACATCCCGTGGTCGTAGTGCTGCCCGGTATGCACGATCACGTGTTCGACGCCCCGCTTCACCAGCTCGCGATCGACGGGCGCCAGCTTCATGAAGTTCGGCCGGGCGCCGACGACGGAGAGGACGCGCATCGGGTCCTCAGTGAACGTGTGTGGCGATCAAGATCGCGGCGGGAATTCCCGCGAGGATCCCGATGATGCGCCACTTGGATTCGGGGTCTGAGCGCCGCGGCACGATGATCTGGTCGCCGGAGCGCAATCCCATTCCGTCCACCGTCGCGCCGCGCGCGATCGCCTCCTGCAACTGGCCACTGGCCACCCCCTCCCGGCCGAGGCGGTCGATGCGCGTGCCGGTGAATTTCGCGTCCTTCGTGGGTCCCCCGGCCGCCATCAAGGCATCCGATACGGGCCCATCCGCCTGGACCGAGTAGAACCCGGGGTGCTCCACTTCACCCAGCACCGACAGCCGCACCAGTACCTTGGCGTGGACCACCGGATCTTTCATGTAGCGTTTGAGCTGCTGCGTGAGGTAGGTCTCGACCTGGGCGCGCCGCACACCGGCGAGCGGGATGGGACCGATCACCGGCAGCATCAGGGCCGGTCCCGAGCCGACCGTGAACGCCTTCGTGAACTGCGTGTCCCCCTCCACCTCGAGGAGGATCTGGTCGTTGAGCTGAAAGTCGCTGGTCGCGGCCCCCGTCGCCGTCTGGGCGACGGCGGGACCCGCCAGCAACATGAGCGCCGCGAGGCGCCCGAGCGTCTTGATTGTCATGGTATCACTCGACTGTTACGCTTTTCGCCAGGTTGCGCGGCCGATCCACGTCGCAGCCGCGCAGCACGGCGATATGGTATGCCAGTAGCTGCAATGGAATCACCGTCAGCACCGGCGCCAACAACGGTGAGCTCGCCGGCACCGCGATCTGATGGTCCACGAGCCGCCCGAGATCGCCGTTCCCCTCGCTCGTGATCGCGATGATCCTCCCGCCCCGTGCCTTCACTTCCTGCATGTTGGACACCACCTTGGCGTAGACCGAATCCTTCGGCGCGAGGCAGACGACCGGCATGTTCTCGTCGATCAGGGCGATGGGTCCGTGCTTCATCTCGGCCGCGGGGTAGCCCTCGGCGTGGATGTAGGAAATCTCCTTCAGCTTGAGGGCGCCTTCGAGCGCCACGGGAAAGTTGACGCCCCGGCCCAGATACAGCGCGTTGCGAGCCTCGGCATAGCGCTGCGCGAGCGCGCGGATCTGGGACTCCACCTGGAGGGTCCGCGCCACGAGGTCCGGCAGGCGCAGCAGCTCCGTGACCATGGCACGTCCCTCGTCCACGGACACGCCGCGCTGCCGTCCCAGCCACAGACCCAGGAGCAGCAGCGCCACGACCTGGGCGGTAAATGCCTTGGTGGACGCGACGCCGATCTCCGGGCCGGCGTGGAGGTAAATCCCTCCGTCCGCCTCCCGCGCGATCGTCGACCCGACCACGTTGACCAGACCGATCACCGTCGAGCCCACCGCCTTGGCGGCGCGCAGCGCCTCCAAGGTGTCGGCCGTCTCGCCCGACTGCGAAATCGCGATGGTCAGCGTTCCCGGAATCCGGAGCTCACGCCGATAGCGGTACTCCGACGCGTACTCGACCGACACCGGGATCTCGACGAGCTCTTCCAGGACGTGACGGCCCACCAATCCGGCGTGCCACGACGTGCCGCAGGCCACGATCACGATACGCCGGATCCGGCTGCATTGCGCCGGCGTCAAGTTCAGGCCGTTGAGCCGGGCCGTCCCTTCATCGGCGAGCAGCCGCCCCCGCAGGGTGCTGCGCACCGTCTCCGCCTGCTCGCAGATCTCCTTCAGCATGAAGTGCGGGTAGCCGCCGAGGGCGATGGCGTCGAGATCCCATTCGATGTCGTCCACCGCCCGGTCCTGCTCCTGGGCATGACTGTCGAGCACGCGATAACCGGCCCGCGTCACCACCGCGACGTCGCCGTCGTTGAGATAGACCACCGATCGTGTATGGGCGAGCACGGCGCTCGCGTCGGAGGCCACGAGAAATTCCCCGTCCCCCACGCCGAGCAGCACCGGTGAGCCGCGCCGGGCGACGACGATCTTCCCGGGGTCCGTCTCCGACACCACGGCGATCCCGTACGTCCCCTCGACATGGCCGAGAGCGGCCGTCACACGCTCCTCGAGCGTGTCACCCGTGGAGTCTTCGATCAGGTGTGCCAGCGTTTCGGTGTCGGTCTCCGTCGTGAAGCGGTGACCGGCCCGCTCGAGCCGCGTGCGCAGGACGTCCGCGTTCTCGATGATCCCGTTGTGAACCAGGGCCAGCGTGCCGTCACAGTCGGTGTGCGGATGCGCGTTGCGCTCCGTCGGCGCCCCATGCGTGGCCCAGCGCGTGTGGCCGATGCCGCAACTGCCGTGCACCGGTGCCTCCACCAGAAGGCCCCGCAGGAGCGCGATGCGTCCCGCCAGCTTGCGGGTTTCGACGCCGCCGCCGTTCAGCACCGCGACCCCGGCGGAGTCGTAGCCGCGATACTCGAGCCGGCCCAAGCCCTCCACCAGAACCGGCGCCGCTTCTCGCGGCCCGACGTACCCAACGATTCCGCACATCGCTCACCCGTCCTCTGGCTTGAGTTCGAGCAGTGGCTTCCCGGTGATCGCAAGACCGAACCGCGCGAGCTGGGCGAGCCTGTTCTCGGCGGCACAGCGGCCGCCGGTCCGGCGAATGACGCCGGACCGCGCGCGCCGCCGCCGCGCTTGCCGGCCGGCGCGGACGCTAGTAGTCCTCAACTGCACGCGGGTTCGATTCACGATCCATCGCTCCTCTTCAATTTTGAGGCCCGGCCGCGTTCCGGGCTCGGCCGACGCTGCTACCGAACACCCGGACAATGGTTTAGCGACGCTGCACCTGGCTCGCGTGCGCCCCAATTCTACGTCGCTTACGTTGCGCTGGCGCGGCAACCCCGCCGCGTCACGGCGGCGACCGGCCGGGCGCCTGAGGCGCCGCACGACTCACAGACCGCGGCCCCGCGTTTGCAGTTGGCAAGCGCGGATCGGGTCATCCCGACTCGCGATCCGCAGGGAGCGACGTATGAGCGAGCGAATGCCACAAGGCGGGTTGCCGCTGGTCCTACTGGGCGGCGACGGCCAGGAAGCCACGCGTTGGCTGAAGAGCCTGCTGGAGGGCGGCGGTTATGCCGTGCTCCAGGAGCGCTCGGCGCAGCACGTGCTCGAACGCGCACGCAGTACGGAGCCGGACCTCATCATCGTCGATGCCGAGCTCCCCGACATGCCGGGGACCGACCTGTGTCGTACGCTCCGGACGGACCCGCGCGTTTCGAGCAGCACACCGATCCTACTCGCCGTGCGTGAACCCGCCAGCCGCGCCCAGCGCCTCGCCGCGCTGCGCGCCGGCGCGTGGGATTGCATCACGCCACCGCACGACGCCGACGAGATTCTCCTCAAGCTCGGCTCCTACGTGCGCGCCAAGCTCGATGCGGATCGCGCGCGGGCCGAGGGGCTGCTCGACTCCGTGACCGGATTGTACAACCGGCAGGGACTCGCCCGCCGCGCGCGCGAGCTCGGGTCGCAGGCGTTCCGCGAGCATGGGCCGCTGGCTTGTGTCGTGCTCGCGGTCGACCTCGAGCCGCCGGAGCTCGCCCCGGGTCAACAGGGGAGCGGCATCGTGGGACGGTGCGTGCAGGCGTTGAAGGCCTCGGCGCGGCTGTCGGACGTGATCGGGCGCCTCAGCCCGACGGAGTTCGCCGTCCTGGCGCCGGGAACCGACGCCGCAGGTGCACGCCGCCTCGCCGAGCGGCTGGCGGGTTCCGTGTCGCCGCCCACCAGCGGCGAGCCGGCGGCGGCAGGTGCGTCCGCGACGCCTTCGCCCCGGGTCCGCTGCGGCTACGAAGCCGTGGCCAACGTAGGGTACGCGCCGATCGAGCCGGTCGACCTGCTGGTCCGAGCCGCCGCCGCCGTCCGTACCGGCAAGACCGACTCCGGCAGTTGGCTGCGGCGCTTCGACGAAGGGATCGGTACCGCCGCTCCTTAGACGGGCACCCGCGGGGTCCCGCTGTTCTCGTCCATCGCTTCGTACCCCGGTAGATAATAGGAGTAGTACCGGTACGCTCCACCTGCGGGCACGTCGTTGAGCACCGCGCCGAGCATCCGCACGGGCAGGCGCTGCAGCACCTCCAGTTTGGCCGCCGCCACATCGCGGTGGCTGTAGCCGGTGCGCAGGACCAGAGTCAGGGTGCCGGTCAGGGTGCTGAGGATGAGCGGGTCCACGCCCGCGGCGAGCGGCGGGCTGTCGATCAAGATCACGTCGTAGCTCCCGCGCAGCCCGTTGACCAGCGACGTCATTGCCGGCGAGCCGAGCAGCTCGGGCGCGTTGTATGCGCGCGTCCCGCACCCGATCAGCGAGAGTGCCTGGAACTGCGTCGCCTGCACGATCGCGTCCAGCTGGGCTTCGCCGCGCAGGAAGTCGCTCAAGCCGGGCCGGCGGCGCACGCTGAGCCGGCGGTGCAGCACGCCGCGCCGGATATCCGCATCGATCAGCAGAGTGCGGTGCCCGCCGTCGGCGAAGGTGTGTGCCAGATTCGCCGAGATAAACGACTTTCCGTCCCCGGCCCCGGGGCTCGTGATGGTCACCAGCAGCGGGGCCCGGCCGCCGTGGGCATAGACGAGGTTCAGGCACACGCCGCGCAGGGCTTCCACGACCTCGTTGACGTCGTCGGGGACGCGGGCGCCGCCTCCACGACCGCCCCGCGGCAGGTTGCGGAGATGGGGTACGGCACCGAGGATCGGGATCCCCAATCCGCGCGACACCTGGTCGGGATAGCGGAGCTTGGGGTCGATCCGATCGAGCACGACGGCCCCGCACAGCCCCAGCGCCAGGCTGGCGGCGAATCCCAGGAACACGACCCGCGGGGCCGTGTTCCGCACCGGATCCTGCGGCACGACCGCGTGATCGAGGATGCGCGCGTCGGGGACGGCGCTCTCCTCGGCCAGCCGGGCCTCGTCGTAGTTCTTTTGCAGGCTGGTGAAGAGATTCTCCGCCAGCGTCACCTGGCGCTGCAGCCGGGCCTCGTCGATGGCGCGCGGCGGTACCGCCTGGATGCTCCGCGTGTCCTCCGCAACACGGCGCCCCAGCTCCGCTTCCCGTCCCGAGAGTTCGGCGAGGAGCCGGCGCGCCAGGGTCGGGATCGTTTGCCGCTCAAGCGTGGCGACATCACTCAAGCGCCGCTGCACCAGGGGGTACTGGTCCGAATACTTGTAACGCAGGGCCCGGAGCTCCGCCTGCTTGGTCGTCAGCTCGGCGAGCGCCTGCTTGAGGTCCGCGTTCTGCTGCACCGACCCGACGATCGCGAGCGCCTCGGGGGACACGCCCGAGTCCCCCGCCTGCGCGAGCACCCGCTCCAGCGCCTCGCGATCGCGACGCGCCTGCTCGCGATCTACCTGCATGGTGAAGAAGTTCTTGAAGGCCGGGTCGTCCCCGGCTCCCGCCTTCGGGATCTGACTGGGCCGCGTGATCACGCTGACCTGAAACCGCTCGAGCGCTTTTTCGGCATCCTGTAGGTTCTGGTGCGCCGCGGCCAGCTGCTGGTCCAGAATCTTGGTCAACTCGGTGAGTTTCTGGCGTCGCAGCTCCGCGGCGACCTGTACGAACCGCTCGGCGATCGCGTTGATCGTCGAGGTGATGCGCACGGCGTCTGCGCCCTTCAAATGCATCCGCAGGAAGGTGCCCGCGGGATCGTTGTCGACCTCGAGCCCCTCACTGAGCGCCCGCGCCGAGTCGCGCACGGTCGCCACGGAGAACTCGATCGTGCGTCCGGCCGGGATCGTGCCGGCGGGCGGCGCCCACGTGAAACCCAAACGGGCGCCGATGGAATCGCCCACCGCCCCGTGCTCCACCTCGACGCCCTTGTCCGTCGACAGCGTATACGCCTTGCCGCTGCCGTCCACCGCGAGACGATACGCGCCCGGTCGATACTGCTCCGCCACGCGGAACGTCTCCAACAGGGGGGCATCCTCGCGCGCCTTGGTCGTCAGGAACAGGCGCTGGTCGCGCACCACCTGGTCGAGCACGCGATACGACTTGAGGAGATCGAGCCACGCCTCGGGCTCGAGCGCCTGCCCGGAGCGAATCGGGCCGCGCTCCTGCCCGCCGCGTTGATCGGGTTGGTCGATCCACAGCGTCGCCTGCACCATGTATTGGGGCTTGATGAAGCGGGTGGCGGCCACACCGCCCACCGTGCCCGCGATGGTCACCACCGCAATCAGCCACTTGAAACGCATGACCGCGCTCAACACCCGTCGCCAGTCGACGCCGGTCTCCGGCTGAGCGAAGCCCTGGCCGAATCCCATGTCGGCGCCCGTGGGCAGGGGGGCCGCATGGGCCACGGCGGGCACCGTCGAGCCGGCGTGCAGCGGTAGCGGACTGGTGCTCATCGGAAAGCGTGCCTCCACATGTGTTGGCGGGGCCGCACCTGGTGGCGCGGCTTCCCGCCTTCCTGTGGCAAGTCCGATACCGCGCGGCACGGAGCCCCCATTGTTGCGATGCCGCAAATCGGTGCACTGCATCCCCCGACCCGATGCAGCTTGGTGCGGGCCGGGCCGCCGCGGCGACGGCGAAATGGGCCGAAACCCTTGTCGTTGTGCGGAGAATCCATGACGCTGCGACCTCGCGACAGGTTGGCCCGAACCCTGCGTAGGGGGGGAGTCAACCGGAAATCAAGGACGATCCCGATGTCGATACCGCTTGCTCAGGATGGCGTGAGCCCCTCGGCCGAGGGCCGTGAACCGTCGGCCATGCTCGCCATCGGGCCGGAGGCTAAGGCGCGCGTGCGGATTCTGGTGGTCGATGACGAACACACGCTGCGCGAGAGCTGCGCGGCCGTGCTGCGCCACGAGGGTTACGATGTGACCGTTTGCAGCCGGGGGCAAGAGGCGCTCGACCTGCTGAAGCGGCGCGCGTTCGACCTCGTGCTCGTAGACCTGTACATGTCACAGGTCGACGGACTCACCCTATTGCGCACCGCCCTGGGAACCAATCACGACACGATGGTCATCGTGATGACGGGTAACCCCAGCGTCGAGTCGAGTGTCGAAGCGCTGCGTCAGGGGGCGTTCGATTACCTCCCCAAGCCCTTTTCCGCCTCGCACCTGCAGGTGTTGATCGGGCGAGCGGTGCACACGCTGCTGGTCGCGCGCGAGACGCGTGAGCAGCGCGATACGCTGGACCAGCTGCAGGTTCATTCCGACAAGATCACGCTGCTCGGCACGGCGCCGTCGTTCCGGCGGGCGATCGAGCTGGCGCGCAAGGTGGCGCCGACCGACGCGTCCGTCTTCATCACCGGCGAAAGCGGCAGCGGGAAGGAAATGATCGCGCAGTTCATCCACCACCACAGCCGCCGCTCCAGCCGGCCGTTCATTGCTGTGAATTGCGCCGCCCTGCCGGAGGGCCTGCTCGAGTCCGAGATGTTCGGGCATCGCAAGGGCGCCTTCACCGGCGCGGTGCGCGATAAACCCGGCCTGCTCGAGGCGGCCAACGGGGGCACGCTGTTCCTCGATGAGCTGATCGAGATGCCGAAGCCGATCCAGGCGAAGCTGCTGCGCGTGATCCAGGACGGCGTCGTGCGCCGCGTGGGCAGCGAGACGACGGACGCCGTGGTGAATGTGCGTTTCATCGCCGCGACCAACGGCGACCCAGAGGCGGCCGTCGAAGCGAATGGCATGCGGGAGGACCTCTACTATCGCCTGCGCGTCGTCCCGATTCACGTCCCGGCGCTGCGCGAGCGCCCGGAGGACATCCCCCTGCTCGCCGACTACTTCCTGTCGACATACTGGGTGCGGCACCGCCGCAAGGGCGCCCCGTTCCCGCGCCTCACGGACGCGGCGCTGCGCACGCTGTGCAGTCATCCCTGGCGCGGCAACGTGCGCGAGTTGCAGAACGTGATCGAGCATGTCGCCGTCGTCGTGGAGCCGGGCGCGGAGATCCGCCCCGAGGACCTGCAGCTCACCGGTGAGGCGTCGCCGGCGGCCGGAGGCTCGAACCCGGCGTCGCTCATCTCCACGCTGCTCGAGGAGAGCTATCATGCCGCCCGCGATCGCGTGATCGCTCAATTCGAGCGCCAGTACCTGACGTGGCTGGTCAACCGGGCGAGCGGCAACATGTCCAAGGCCGCGCGAATCGCCGGAGTCGATCGCACCACGCTGTACCGGCTGATGGAACGTCACGGCCTGCAGCGCAGTCCAACGGCCGGCTGGGTGGTCGAGCGTGAGCCCGCCCCGGCCGGGGATTCCCCGGAGTCGGTGGAGCCGATGGACGCCGTGACCGCCGACGCGACCGCCCACAAGGCGACCCCATGAGAACGAGTACCGCCGAACGGCTGGATTGGCCCGACGCGGCGACGGCGATTACCGCCGTCACAGACGGGTTGCCGGAGGTCGAGCAGGTCACGCCCGAGCCCGAGCCGCTGGATCTGGCGGCGTGCATGACGGGCCCGCATGGGGTGGATCTCGTGGTCGAACTGGCGCACGACCTGCGCTCGCCCCTCACGTCGATCCTCTTTCTGGCGGAGGCGTTGCAACAGGGCCAGGGGGGGCCGGTCACGCAGGAGCAGACCAGGCAGCTGGGGCTGATCTACAGTGCCGCGCTGTGCCTGTGCGCCACGGCGAGCGATGTGCTCGAACTCGCCCGGGGCGGGCAGCGGCTCGTGGACCGCGCTCCGGCGCCCTTCTCCGTCGTCGAGGTATTCGGGTCGGTCCGCAGCATGATCCTCCCCATCGCGGAGGAGAAACGTCTCGAGGTCCGCCTGGTGCATCCCGTCCCGGAGCGGCGCACCGGGCACGAGCGCGCGCTGTCGCGCGTGCTGCTCAACCTGGCGACGAACGCGGTCAAGTTCACCGACTCGGGGTTTGTAGAGATCGCGGCGTTCCCGGTCGGTGCGCGGCGCCTCGAGTTCTCGGTGCGAGACACCGGAAACGGCATCGACGCCGGGCGGTTGCGCACGCTGTATCAGCCCGTGCGGCGGCCCCCGGCCGCCCAGCGCGAGCACTTCTCCGGCTCGGGGCTCGGGCTCACCATCTGCCGCAAGCTGGTACGGGCGATGGGCTCGGAATTGCAGATCGAAACGCGCCCGCAGTGGGGCACGCGCTTCTACTTCGAAGTGGACGCGCCGGTGGGCGGCGCGGCCGCTTGACATCGCAGCGCGCCGTGGCAGCCGCTCCACACACGACGCCAGGTCGCCATATGACTCACGCCCCGAGCGTCACAAAAGCGCCGTGGCGCCCCTGCGCACGGACTTTGCGAATGCACAAGGTCATGAGTACGACTTTCGAAGTCCGACCCCCCCGTCGTGCACGGATCGCGTTAGCGCACCGAGCCCCGCTCGGCGCCATCGACCGCGAGCACCTCGCACGCCGGGTCCTCAACATCGTCGTGGCCGCTGTCGGCCTGATTGTCGCCTTGCCGCTGATGGTGCTGATCGCCGCGCTGATCAAGCTGACGTCGCGCGGACCCGTCCTGTTCGCGCAAACGCGTGTCGGTCTGGACCGGCGGGCGCTCTCGGGCGCCGGCGGGAACACACGACGCCACTCCGACTTGGGCGGCACGCTCTTCACGATGTATAAGTTCCGCACCATGCACCCAGCCGACGAGACCACGTCGGCAGTGTGGGCCCAGCCCGAGGACACGCGCGTCACGCCGCTCGGCCAGGTGCTGCGCAAGCTTCGGCTCGACGAACTGCCCCAGCTCTTCAACGTGCTGAAGGGCGACATGAACATCGTGGGCCCACGACCCGAGCAACCGACCATCTTCGTGTATCTGCGGGAGCAGATCGAAGGCTACCAGCGGCGCCAGCGCGTTCGCCCCGGCATCACGGGCTGGGCGCAGGTCAACCAGGGCTATGACACGTCAGTGGATGACGTGCGCCGCAAGGTGCGCTACGACCTCGAGTACATCCGGCGCCAATCGGCGCTCGAAGACCTCCGGATCATGGCCCGTACGCTCCCGGTGATGCTGCGTCGCCGCGGCGCGTGGTAAGCGCCGCCTCGCCCTAGGCGAGGACAAGCGCCGCCGTAGGTCTCCCGCCTCACGCCTCGCGCGATCCACTTCGTCGCAGTCGCACTCAAGCCTTGATTTCTTGCCACTGTTGCGGTCCCGCGACACGCAGGCGTGCTGCCGCACCGCTAGGTCGAGTCCGCCTTTTGCAATGGGGGCTCGTATCCCCCGGATAAAGTAGGCGTGATGGCGACCGCCGCACCGTTCAATATGAGTCGGATCGGCCGGCACGGCCTCATATACGGGGCGGGTGTGCTCCTCAGCAAGGCCGTCGCGTTCTTCATGCTGCCGGTCTACACCCACTACCTCACGCCGGCCGACTACGGCGTGCTGCAGTTGATCGACATGGTGCTGGAGGTCGCCTCGATCGTCGCGGGCTCCCGTCTGGCCGCCGGCATTTTCCGGTTCTACCACAAGGCGGAGACCGACGAGGAGCGTCGGGCTGTTCTCTCGACGGCGATGGTCGTGCTACTCGTGTCCTATGGACTCGCGTCGACGGCCGTATACAGCTTCGCTCCCCGCATCGCGGCGGTCGCGCTCGGACGCGGCGCCGACCCAACGCTGGTGCGGATCGCGGGCATCAGCCTGCTGTTCGAGAGCATGCTGCTCGTACCCTTCTCATACCTGCGGGTACGCGACCAGTCGGTGTTCTATGTGGTCGTCACGTCGGTGAAGCTGCTGCTGCAAGTCGGCCTCAACGTCGCGTTCGTGGTCTTCCTCGGGCTCGGTGCCGCGGGCGTGCTGGTCAGCACCCTCATCGCCAACATCTTGACGGGCCTGTTCCTGACGGTCTACGTCGTCAAGGACGTCGGCGTCAAGGTCTCCATCGACGCCGGGCGCGATCTGTTGCGGTTCGGGATCCCGTTCGTCGGCACACAGGTAGCGACGTTTCTCCTCACCTTCGGCGATCGCTTCTTCCTGCAGCAGGCCGCGGACACGGCCGCGGTCGGCCTGTACGGGCTGGCCTATCAGTTCGGCTTCCTCCTTGCCGGCCTCGGGGAGATGCCCTTCTCGATGGTGTGGGAGCCGGCCCGGTTTGAAATCGCCAAACGACCCGATCGCGACGAGCTGTACGCGCGCGCGTTCGTCTACTTCAACATGCTGCTCCTCACCATGGGCGTTGTCATCACGCTGTTCGCCGGTGACTTCCTCCGCATCGCTGCGGCGCCCGCCTTCCAGCCCGCCCGGGACCTGGTGCCGATCATCGTGATCGCCTACGTGCTGCAATCCTGGACGCTGATGCACAACATCGGCATTCAGGTGCGGGAGCGGACCGAGTTGTACACGCTGGCGACCTGGCTGGGAGCGATCGTGGCGTTGGCCGGGTACGCCGTCCTGATTCCCCGACTGCTCGGACTGGGGGCCGCGCTCGCGACCGTGGCTTCCTTTGGAGTGCGGGAGTGGGTGACCTATGTGGTGTCACAACGGCTCTGGCCCGTTCGCTACCGGTGGGGGCCCGTGCTGCGCCTCTTGCTCCTCGCGACGAGCGTCTGCGTGATCGGTGTGCTCCTGCCCCAGCCCAACGTCTGGGTCTCGCTCGCCACGCGGGGCCTCTTGCTGGTCGCCTACCTCGGCGGAGTGTGGTACGCGGGGGTGCTCTCTCCTGCCGACCGTATGGCCGTGCGGCGACTCGTCGCGTCGCGCGGCCACCTCCTCATCGCGCTCCGGCGAGGCGCTCAGCCAGAGACTCTCGCGGAGTAGCACGCACGACTGTTGCGTTAACGCAACACTTGGACGCATCCAGAGTGCCCTCGGCCCGGCGGCCCGGCCCGTGCATCACACATCCACGCAGCAGGGTGATCCCGGTACCGGAGGCACGCGGAGTGGGCACGACCATGGAAGTCGAGCTGGGCCGCAGCGCCGCTACGGTCGCGTGTGTGTCGCTGCAGGACGCGCTCACGGACGACCCGGCGGCATGGGAGGGGTTGCGAGCGCGTTCGTCCACCGCGTCTCCGTTCGCCGGCTGGGCGTGGCATCGAGCGTGGCTCGGCGCGGCGCCGGCGGAGGAGTCGCGGGCGACCCGCACCATACTCTTGCGCGGAGCGGGAGATGCCGTCGAAGCGATCCTGCCGCTGGCCGCGCGGACCGTCGGGTTTCGGCGCCAGCGCGTTGCCGCTCTGACGTGGGCGATCGGCGATCTCGGCTGTCCCGACCACCTGGACGTCCTGGCCTTGCCGCAGGTGGACTTCGACGCGCTGATCCCGTCGCTGGCGGCGCTGCCCTGGGATGTGCTGGTCTTGGGCAGCCTGGCGCCCGACGCACCGAATGCGACCCGGCTCGCACAGGCGCTCGAGCGGGCCGGCTACGGGATTCGCTGGAATTCCTTGTGGCCCTGCCCGTACCTCGAGCTGCCGGCCAGCTGGGACGAGTACCTGGGGTCATTGAGCGCCAACCGACGTCAGGTGCTGCGGCGTCGGGAGCGCGTCTTGCATCGCGAGCATGCCGTGACGCTGACCGACTACGGCGCCGGGCGACTGGACGAAGGGTGGCGCCACTTGGTCGCGCTGCACGACAAGCGCTGGACCGCCGCCGGCGTTTTCAACGATCCTCGGATCGATCGTCTCCACCGTGCGTTCGCGCAGGAGTTGGCATCGCGCGGGCAGCTCTGGCTGTCGACGCTCGATCTCGACGGCGTGCCTGCGGCGGCGTGGTACGGCTTCGCCGACCGCGACACCGTGTATTTCTATCAGAGCGGGCGCGATCCGCGCTGGGAGGACCAGAGCGTGGGCGTCGCGCTCATGGTGAAAATGATCCGCCGCGCGATCGAGGGCGGGTATCGGCGCTTCGATTTCCTGCGGGGTGAGGAGGCGTACAAGCGGCAATGGACGTCGTCGACGGTCGTGACCAGGGAGCTGGTCGCGTTTCGACCGAGCTGGCGCGGTCGCTGGCTGCGCGGCCTCGATTGGGCGGGTCGGATGCGTGCCCGACTGCGGGCAGGCCCGTGAGGGACCCCCTCGCATGACCACGCCGACGCTCCTGATCGTTTCGATCGACACCGAGGAGGACAATTGGCAGCCGCGCCGCGACGGCGTGACGGTCGACAACATTCGCGAGCTGCCGCGTCTGGACGCGCTGTTTCAAGGGCTCGGCGTGCGGGCGACTTACTTCACGACCTACCAGGTCGCGATCTGCCACTGGGCCGCGGCCATCCTGCGGGAGCTGCACGGCGCCGGCGCGGAGCTGGGCGCCCACCTGCATCCCTGGAATACG